>Ga0116141_10003203_pt1 | contig 13893 bp, 8 predicted proteins | sample AD_UKC097_MetaG_FD_89744 | JGI IMG/M metagenome (GOLD analysis project Ga0116141, IMG submission 89744) | Active sludge microbial communities of municipal wastewater-treating anaerobic digesters from USA - AD_UKC097_MetaG | ecosystem: Engineered > Bioreactor > Anaerobic > Digestate | place: USA...
AGTGATTAATTCTTTAATATGGCTCTAAAAGGTCCTGTCCGTAACGCGTCCCGCACCGCCTCTTCTGTGGTGAGAAAGGACATGTTAAACCGGGACAGGGCTTTCTGGTTTGTATAAAAATTGTTGATACACAAGATTTTCATATTGTTGCTGCAAAGCGGTATCTCTGCCCCCAGGCGCCTCAGGAAATTCCCGGCGAGACCCAAGATCAACAGCAACGGGCGTGGGAGCCGGATCATCAGCGGACGACTGCCGGTAAGCCGGGAAATGATCTGAAAAAAATCCCGGTATGAAAGGTTTTCGTTGGCCATCAGGTAATTATCTCCCGCTACACCTTTTTCAAGAGCATTGACAACACCCCTGGCCACATCGGCAGCGTGGACGAAATTCTTTCCTCCGGGGGATAAAATACGACTTTTTTGTTCAGCGCCATATTGATTATACGTCCCGAGGACGGTTTGTAATCATACGGGCCGATCATGAATGTGGGGCTTATGGTCACGATATCCATACCTTCTGATACAGCAGTGTCTATGAGTTCCCCGGCTTTTATCTTGCTAAGGGCATAAAGACAGCCGGTGAACGGGGGCGCCGGGGGAGACTGCTCATCTCCCGGGTTTTCCCTTGATCCAAAACCGCATGTGTTGGCCGTCCCGATGTAAACCAGGCGTCTGATCCCTTCTTGCCGGCACAGGTCCAGGATATTTTTCGTGCCCTCAAGATTCACCGCATCGTAATCCGTCACCTTCAGATGTTTTTGGGAGGTATCTGCCGCTGTATGTACTACAAAGTCACATCCCCGGGCAGCAGCCTGCAATGAAGTCTTATCCCTGATGTCGCCAATGACCAGTTCCAGCAAGGGATGGGAATAATCCATGAACCGTCGGCGGGACCGTACAAGTCCTTTCACAGCATACCCGCGGCTGAGCAATTCAAGAACCACATTTGTTCCCAAAAGTCCGTTAGCACCCGTGACCAGAACAGTTCTCATTTAGACAATATTAATCTCATTTTTCATGGCGCGGCTCAATAAGGGCAGGCGTATGTATATGGGAACAAGTTTGAGAGCCAGCCATTCCAGCCCATTGACTAAACTCAGCATGATCAGAGTGTCCTGTTTAAAAAGCTGTCGGATGGAAATAGCGGCCACTTTTTCAGGTGACATCACGCCCCAGTGACTGAAGAAGCCCTGCTTTTCTATCCTTCTGGTAACATCCGGGTTTGTTTTCATGGGGCCCGGATTCACCACACTTACAAACAGGTTTGTGTGCTTGTATTCCTGGTAAAGACTCCTGGAAAAATAATGAACAAAAACCTTCGAAGCCGGATATATGGTTTTGTAACCCATGGGTGAAAAAGCGGCCATGCTTGAAACGTTCAGAATATAGGCTTTCTTTTGTGCCAGCAGGTTGGGGATCAGTTGCCTGGTAAGCAGCGTGGTAGCCATGACATTTAGCTGAATGATCCTGTCCAGATAATCGGTATCGGCTTCTTCGAATCTGACACTTCCTCCCGTGCCCACGTTGTTGATGAGCATGAATACGGGGAATTGCCTGTTGATGCTTGTCCCAAGGTCAAGGACCTGTTCTTTTTTGGTCAGGTCACACTCGATACAATGAGACAATACGTTGTATTTCTCATGAATGTGTGAGCACAGTTCCTTAAGCCCATTGCCGGGAAGGTCTACCAGCAGGGTGTTCAGATGTCTGCCGGCCAGTTCCAATGCGAAAGCCCTCCCAAGACCGTGTGCAGCCCCGGTTACTAAGCAATAACCGTTGGTGGGAACAGGATTCATCATCAGGCGAAATATACGAAAAAATTATGTTCAGCCGACAAACAGAACGAGTAATATCCCGTCAGGGGTGCAATAAAATCATTATAAAGCATGTTTTTTTGTATCTTTAGCACACAGATAACTTAAAAAGATGAAAACATACAGACAGGAATTTTACGTAGAAACCCCCACACGCCGGGCTTTTGTGAACATCACGTCCCGGGTTCAGGAATGCCTTGAAGAAAGCGGGATACAGGAAGGGCTGCTGCTGTGCAATTCCATGCACATCACTTCAAGCGTTTTTATAAACGATGATGAATCGGGGCTCCACCACGACTTTGAAAAGTGGCTGGAACGTCTTGCTCCCGAATTACCTCATTCACAATATCGACATAATGGCCTGGAAAACAATGCCGATGCACACCTTAAACGTCAGATCATGGGGCGGGAGGTGGTGATTGCCGTAACCAACGGACGTCTTGATTTCGGGACATGGGAACAGATCTTTTATGGTGAATTTGACGGAAAACGAAAAAAACGCATCCTGGTCAAGATCATAGGCGAATAAGAGCCGATGGATGTCTACCGCATCTTTTCTGATTATTTCAACCAGTTTCAGCCTGGATTGGGAATTTTGGCCGGTGCTTTGCTGAAAAGGCTGGACGAGGGTCATATGTGCCTTGATTTGAAGACCTTGGACGATGACCATCCGGAAGAAGCACTTCCTGCAGGTATACTGCTTCCCGGTCCCTATGTGTCGCATGACCCCTCCGCTCTCAAGCCCTTTATTGTCTACCTGGGCAACCTGTATTTTCAACGTTATTTTCTCTATGAAACGAACATAGAGCAAAAAATCCGTCAACTCATAGCGGAAGGAAGCAAACTCCGGAACCAACGGATCAGGGAACTGGAGCCACTGCAGCCGCTTATCAAGGAACTTTTCAAGGAAAATGCCGAAGCATTCCGTCCGGCACTGCTGGGGAACTTCTGCATAATCACCGGAGGGCCCGGAGCAGGAAAGACCACCCTGGCCAGGGAGGTGCTCCGTGTGCTGTATGCCCGGCAACCTGACCTGAAGGTTGCCCTGGCTGCCCCCACAGGAAAAGCCGCAGCCAGGATCAATGAGTCCATGACCGTACTGAGGCAGCAAATTCCCGGGCTGCCCATGGCATCTACCATCCACCGGCTCCTGGGATCTGTAAATGGCAGCATTTTCTTCAGGCACGATGAAGAAAATCCCATGAACCACGATATCACCATAGTTGACGAGGCTTCTATGATAGACGGGGCCCTTATGGCCAAACTGCTGAATGCCACGAGTCCCGAAAAACGACTCATACTGCTGGGAGACAAGGACCAGCTGGCCTCCATTGAAGCCGGGAGCGTTTTTGGAGATCTCTGCAAGACAGAAGGGACAGGGTCTGTGCTGGATGGACACGTGATCCGTTTGACAAAGAGCCATAGGTTCGATGCCGACAAAGGCATAGGGCTTTTCAGCCGTTCCGTGCTGGCCGGCGATTCCGACTGCATTGTGCGTACCATGGATCATCCGGATGATGCCCTATCCATTGACACCACGTATGACGATAAGCTTTTCCATGAATTTGCCGTAATGTACAGGGATTATATAACTGAACCGGACATTGCGACAGCGCTGGAAAAAATCGGGAAAATTCGCGTACTATGCGCCATCAGGGAAGGAGAGCATGGTGTGTATCAGACCAACCGGCGCATTGCCGGTTATTTGTGCTCATTGAAACTTCCCATAGAACCGTCTGCCGGTTTTTACCACAACCAGCCGGTGATGGTAACTTCCAATATGTATGCGCTAAAAGTGTTTAACGGGGATGTGGGCATCATAAGGCGCGATCCGCTGGATCCCGGCAACCGGCTCTATGCATGGTTTCCCGGGCCCGATGGCAATTTGATGCGCATCCTGCCCGGGTACCTGACCCATTGGGAGACTGTCTTTGCCATGACAATAAACAAAAGCCAGGGGTCGGAATTTGAAAATGTGCTGGTGCTTTTGCCCGATAACAAGGATGTAAGGATCCTTACCCGGGAATTACTTTATACAGCCGTAACCAGGGGACAAAAGCGGGTCCTGGTCCAGGCTCCGCAGGATGTGCTGGAAGAAACCGTGCGCAAAAGGATATCCCGCGTATCCGGCCTGGCTAACCGTTTAAAAGCATGAGTTTTATGGCAGCTGTGATCTATGTATCTGACCAATTGGAAATCCTTTGCGGGAAACTGGCACAGCAGATCGACCGCATGGATTATCCTTCGGCGGATGCAGACACCATATTCCTGCCTGAAGTTCTCATAACCCAGACTGCCGGCATGGAAAGCTGGCTGTCCACCGAGCTGACCCGGAGGAACGGCGTATTTGCCAATTTCCGCTTCATGAAACAGGACCAGCTGCTGGAAGAGGCATATGCAGGACTTTACGGGAAGAAGCGTTATACGACCAACATACGCCCTGCTATCTATGAGCTCCTGGGCAGCGAATCTTTCATAACCCGTTTCCCGGACATTGCAGCATATTACTCACAGGATAAACAAAACAATGAGCTCAGGCGCATGCAGCTTGCCGGGAAAACATCCGACCTATTTGACCAGTACCAGGTATACCGCCCCGACATGATGTCGGCCTGGGAATCTGCACCGGACAGACGTTCTTATCCACCGGACGGGGATCAGGAAAGCAGCCCGGGCGACCCTCAGGACTCGGACCATGAAGCATGGCAGCGGTGGTTGTGGAATTCCGTCAGGGAAAAATATCCCTGGTTCTGTCCAAAACATCGCATGCAGGCCCGTTTGCTTGAACTGCTGGATGAACCGCAGAATTGGCCCAAAATCCGCCAGATGCTGCCACGTCTCTCGCTCTTCGGGTTATCCATTTTCACAACCTTCCACAACCGGGTTTTAGAAAAACTGGCCCGCATCATTGACGTGGCGTATTACCTGGTTCTCCCCTCGGAACATTTCTTTGAAAAAGGGAATTTTTCCAACCCGCTGAGCGCTTCGTTGGGAAGAAAGTATGCCGAGATGGCGGCCATGCTGCCCCGGGAATGTGAAGTGGTGCCCCTGTGGGGACAGCACTCCGGTGAAACGCTTTTGGGCAAGTTCAGGAACACCCTGCGCAGGGACCTTGTCCCGCAGCCGGGTACATTGACGGAAAAAGACACGGGGATGGAACACTGGTGATCAATGCCTGTTACACACCGGTTCGTGAAGTGGAGGTGTTTTACAATTATCTGCTCTCCCTCATGCATGCCGGTGCGGGGCTTAAGCCCGAAGATGTGCTGGTGCTCCTGCCCGATGTGGACACCTATGCCCCTTATGTGAAAGCAGTTTTTGGCAATGGTCCATATCCCATTCCTTTCTTTATTGCCGGTGAATCCCAAGACCAGCAGGATTCCATTGCCGGGGCATTGATGGCTTTGATGGATTTTGACGCGCTGGATGGTTTTACTGCCGAAGAGGTGGTAAGCCTGCTGGAAACCAAACGCATCTGCCAGAAATACGGGATCACGGACATGCAGTACCTGCGCGATGCCATAGAGGCGCTCAATATCCGGTTCGGCCTGGAAAACAGGGTAGAGGATGACACCCGTTTTGTAAGCTGGCAATATGGTTTTGAAAAAATCATGATGGGATTCGCCATCTTAACAGAACAATCCATTCCTTCGTCTCAAGGCAGTTATACCTTATTTCCCTGGCGCGAAGCCGAGACCTCTGTTGCTTATGACCTGCTCAGGCTGAAAGCTTTTCTGGACGATCTGACCATCTATGCGCGAACAAAAACAGAGCATCGCTCCCTGGCAGACTGGAAAACCTTTCTCCTGGAAGAGATGCTCGAACGTTCAGTAGCCTATTCAGGGCAGGACGATATGGAATTGGACCACATATACCGCCGCATGGAAATCCTGGAACGCAGTTACGAAACAACGCCCCTGTCTTTTAAGGTCTTCCGGCACCTGGTCGCCGACACCCTGCTCACAGACACCCGCTCGGGCATGTATATTACCGGAAACGTAAATTTCCTGCCTGTCATCCCGGGCCGGGGGATCCCCAAACGTGTCATTGCCATACTGGGCTTGAACGGCAACGTTTTTCCGCGTAAAGACTCTTCCCTGGGATTTGACCTGCTCCAAAAGGAACCCCGCCTGGGTGACAGGAGCAAAAAAGACAACGACAAACTTATTTTCCTGGAAAGCCTGGTCGCTTCCAGGGATTATCTGTATATCAGTTATATTGGCAGAGACATACAAGATAATACTGTCCTGCCCCCATCAATTGTCCTTGACGAGCTGACGGATTACCTGGAATCACTCGTTCCGGAAGAAAGCCGGGAGCTGGTCCGGTGCGGGGTATCACAGGTTCATCCCCTGCATGGCTTCAGCTCCCGGTACGACGGAAAAGATGAGCGCCTGTTCACCTACCTGTTTTCCGATTTGCCGGACCAATCCGGGGGAGGCAAAGCCTTGCAACCAGACATAGCCGGGGACACGATCCCGGGAACGGTGCAACTGGAGGATTTGGCGCAATTCTTCACACATCCGCTGGAGTGGTATTACCAGAAAATATTGGGCATCCGCTATGACGAGCCCAAACAACCCCTGCCGGAAAGCGAGATCTTTGACCTGGATAATTTGCAGTACTGGGAATTGAAAAGGTTTTTGGTGCATACTGACCCTGTTGGAGAACAGGAATTGGTAGCTGCGTGGACAGACAAGACCATGAAAGAAGGCAATATGCCACTGGCCCGCATAAAAGAAATGAAAGTCAGTGAGGCTCAGCTGGAGATCGGGGACTTGCAGGCATCATGGCAGGAGCTTACAGCAGGCAAGACAGGAAAAAGTTGCCAGGTGGAGATCACAGTGGGGGGAATAGTTGTCAGGGGAGCTGTAACAAACCTTTTTGACAACTCCTTATACGACTTCACCGTATCAAAAGACGCACTCAAACACCAGGTCAAAACAAGGATCAGACACCTGGTCCTGTGTGCTTGCGGTTTCTCCGGTCAGGCCGTGTTCCTTGACCTGCATGGCAAAAAATTCCACATGCCCGCCATTGCTCAACACCAGGCTATGGAACAACTGTCCCGGTTAACGGCATTATTCAGGCAGGGTTGTGAAAAACGGCTTCCCATCACCCTGAAAGCTGCCAATGCATTCTTCTTGTCGGGGGGGGATTCAGGGGAGCCATTGAATGAGGCCCTGCGGGAAATCAAAAAAGAAGCGGAAGGTACGCGTACTACCGAACCGGACCCTTACGTTGCCCTGGCCTGGGAAGAGGGTGTGTTTGCCGACGACCGGCATGAAGCCTTGGAGCAGCTAATGAACGAATATGCAGCATTAATCCTTACACCATGGGAAACATGAAGCAATTCGACGCGCTACAGGTTCCCCTGGAGGGCTGCAACCTGATTGAAGCCAGTGCAGGCACAGGTAAAACGTATTCCATTGCGGTACTTGCACTTAGGATGATCATTGAAAAGGGTCTTACAGTGAAGCAGATACTTATGGTTACCTTTACAAATGCTGCAGTGGCTGAACTGGAATTGCGCATCCGCTTATTTGTAAGGCAGGCATACGGTTATGCCTGTCATAGGGATGACCGGGTTGATGTAAGTATAAAAAAAGTGGTTGATGGAACCGGGCAAACAGACAGGCCGGATAAAGAAACAGTCAGGGAACGTCTGGCCACCGCAGTCCGAGATCTGGACGATACGCAGATCATGACAATACATGGTTTTTGCCAGCAGACACTGTTGGAATTTGCCTTCGAAACCGAGCAGGCTTTTGATGCGGAGGTGCTTTCAGATCAGACGCTGCTTAACGAACGTGTATGCAACCGGTTCTGGAGGGAGGAAGTCTCGGTCCTTGACCCGGTGCTCCTGAAATTGCTGTTGTATAAAAAAGGAAAATTCCCATTCAAGAAAAGCATATTGACCCTGTTCGTGGACAAAGTCCTGTCCGGGAAGAAGCTCATCACCGCTCCGCTCGAAGGGCCAGGAGATTTCTCGACAGTGGTCCTGGAAGACAAACATGCTATGCCCGGAAAAATGTCAGGAATGGAGGTCACCGGGAAGGAGCTTTCTGATCCGGAAGTGTTGGAGGAAATCAGGCTTTCACTGAAGAAAACAGAGGAAGCTTACCGCCTGTTCTGTCAGAAAGCGGAATCGCAGTTTCCCGGTATGAGAACGCAGGACCAAACGAATGCACATGCCAGGAAGCTGCTGGAGCAATCAGCAACGGCACAGGATTTCATTGACCTGTTTGAAGCCAGGTGGGTCAAGAAATACCTGGTTGCCTGTTTTCCGGATATTGCTGAGTTGTATGAACCATACTACAAACAACAACAGGAAATGTTGCGTTTCAGGACTTCCCTGGTCGAGCATCTGCTTATGAAATTGCAGGCAGTGGCTGAAGAACGCATGAGGGAGGTAAAAGGCAGAAAAAACGTTGTTGGTTTCGATGACTTGATTAACAGCCTTAGCAAGGCTGTGGAAAAGGAAAGTGTCTGCCGGTTGTTGCGCGATAAATATGCAGCTGTATTCATAGACGAGTTTCAGGATACGGACAGGGAGCAATACAAGATTTTCCATGACGTTTTTTCCTCTCCCGCGGTGCAGGAAATGCATGATCATGTTGTTTTCTACATAGGCGATCCCAAACAATCCATTTTCGGCTGGAGGAAAGCCGACCTGAACACCTACAAGACAGCCCGCGGACAGGTGAAAAGCATCTATACCATGAACAGCAATTTCAGGTCAACTTCCAGACTGATTGATGCACTCAACAGCTTTTTTTCCCTGGAAAATGCTTTTCTGGATCCGGAAATCCTGTATTTTCCAGTTAGAGCCGGAACAAAGCGGGCCGAAATGACAGAAAAGGGAACACAGTCTGTACCCATAAGCATTTGTAATTACGATATCGTGGAAAACATCCCGGATATGGTTTGCAGTAAAGTGGTGGAAATTCTTTCCTCTGATAGTTATGCACTCCCGTCGCGGGACGGAGGCAGGGAACAGATCAGGCCATCGGATATAGGAATCATTGTCAGGACTAACAAGCAGGCAAAGATCATAAGAAATGAACTGGCTCACAGAAATGTGCCGGCTGTAACCCTGGACGATACCCGGGTATTGTCTTCGCCCCAGGCAAGGCAACTGCATAATGTTTTACTGGCCATCCGCAATTCCGGCAGAGTGAGCCTGGGAAGAGCCCTGCTGAATCCCTATTTCGGCTTTGACACAGAGGCGGTCATTAGCATGGATGAGGAAAAAGAGCTGGAGCGCTTCCGTGAGATGCATGCGATATGGAGTGAATGGGGCATATACAATGCTTTATCTGCCTTTTTGAAAATATACCGGGTACGCGATCATTGCACCGCCGAAGGCAACCTACAGGGACAGCGGGCCATTACCAATTACCTGCATATCATGGAACTTCTGCACAAGGCAGAAATCCGTTCCTCCCTTTCTCCGGATGAGCTGATTTCCTGGCTTTCCAGGCAGATCACAGGAGACAATAAGGTGGAAGATGAATACCAGCAGCGGATTGAAAGTGATGAAAACGCAGTGCAGATCACAACCATACACAAATGCAAGGGTTTGACCTACAAAATTGTATTTGCGCCGTATCTGAACACGATCTGGAAAGAACGTGAATTTATTGATTTTCAGCTTCCATATCCAAGACAAGAGTATGTAATGGCCGTAAACAAGACAGATGAATTCGTGCAAATGGCCAAGAATCAGTTTGTACAGGAACACAGACGCCTGATCTATGTGACTCTTACCAGGGCTGTATATAAATGCTACGTTTATACAAAGGACACATCCTGTTCGCTGCAACCTTTCATGGTCGCTCTTGGAGGAGGATAAAAGGCTTGATTGAACCTCTTGGGCATTCAGATGAGAAAATCCCGCATACATGGGCAGGCGGCCGCAAGAAAAGTGTCGTAGAAAAGGCGGTCAGCCGTGATCCCAATGATGTACCGCCCATGGAGGGGGCCTGGGGTGTCCGCAGTTTCAGTTCCCTGGTCGGCGAAATGCCTTTTGTCCTCCCGGTTCAGGAACCTGTATCTCCCGGTTTGCTGCAGGCAGGCAGTACAGATGTTCGTAGCGCTTATGATGATTTCATTTTTGACCGGCTTCCCCGTGGCGCCAAAACAGGGGTATTTATTCACCACTTGTTTCAGCATATTGTTTTTGACGATTCCACCGGATGGCCGGATGCCGTTGACAGGGCAATGAGGATGTTTCCCCATTGCTGTGCGGTGGAAGACAGGGAACACTTATTGACCATGATAAACCATGTGCTTCATGTCAGGATAGGTGAAGACCTGGTGCTGGCACAGGTCAATGATCGGGAAAAAGCCGGGGAAATGGCTTTCTTTTACAACCTGCAGGCAGAAGGACTCATGATGGGTTTCATGGATCTTTTTTTCCGGTTCAGGGACAAGTACTACATCCTTGATTGGAAATCCAACTACATGGGAAGCACACCGGAAGATTACAACCAAACAGCGGTTGACAACGTGGTAAGGGAAAGCCGCTATGACCTTCAGTACAATATTTACACCATGGCTGCATTACGCTACCTGAGTTCCAAAATCAGTGGATTCGATGCTTCCCGTGACTTTGGAGGGGTGGTATACCTGTTTGTACGGGGCATAAGGGAGGGATTTTCCCATGGGGTGTACCTGAAGAAGGGAGCACAAGTGCTGGGACAGCCCTTTTTTTCTGAAGATTTCCCTTCAAATTTAATGCGGCCATAACTATCAGTATGTCAGCAACGCATTGATAATAATTTCATAGTGCCGCTGATACCACAAGAACGTGAAGCTTTATCTTTTAGGCCGAGGCTTCCCTTTTCTTGTGGTATCAGCAGCTAGGTATAAGTGCCCCGCAAATTTGATTCATTCGACTCAAAATCAGCCACTTACGCGTTTCACACTCCTGGGGGTATGAATGATATAATGCTCTGATTGTCAGATAAAAGGACAATGTGTGCGTTGCGCACCACCTGAAAGACAACTATGCGGTTATTGACCAGCAATGCTGCTCAACGGCAAGGTTCCTGCACTGCAAAGAACTGAGCGCCTCGGCGTACCAAAAAAGTGTTCAGTTCTTTGCAATACAGGGGCTGCCCGAAGCAAGTAACGCGAAGAGGTTCCACCTCAAAAGCTTCATATCAACGGCTTTTTTCTTTATCTTGTGATTTTTAAGCAACAAGATGTTTTACAAGGTAGGGGAAAACCGTTGGAGAACCATGGCGGGAACAACCGTGAAGTGCTTGCTTTGTCCTCATGAATGCCTCATAAGGGATGGAGAAACGGGAGTGTGCCACACAAGAACGAACAAGGAAGGGACCTTGTATTCCGTTGCTTATGGCAATCCCTGTTCGGTGGCCGTTGATCCTGTGGAAAAAAAACCATTATATCATTTTTTACCCGGGACCGAAATACTTTCAATTGCCACTGCCGGTTGCAATTTCCACTGTCTTAATTGTCAAAACTCTTCCATATCGCAGGTTTCTCCTTTGTCGTATGATAGTTATGACATGCTCCCGGACCAGGTGGCGGAAATGGCCGTGAATTGCCACGTGCCTTCCATTGCTTTTACCTACACAGAGCCTACCGTTTTTTACGAATACATGTATGATAGCGCTGTTGTGGCAAGGGAAAAAGGCCTGAAGACCGTGGCGGTGTCCAACGGGTATATCAATCCGGAGCCGCTGGCCACCCTGATACCTTACCTGGATGCGGCGAATATTGACCTCAAATGCTTTGATGACAAGACTTACCGCCGCCTAACCGGCGGAAGACTTCAACCCGTGCTGGATACATTGCTGACTTTAAAGAAAGCCGGTGTGTGGATTGAGATCACACACCTGGTCATTCCGGGGCTTACCGATGATCCGGCAAAATTCAAATCCATGTGCCGGTGGCTGGCGGGCAACGGTTTTGAAACAGTTCCGCTCCATATCAGCCGCTTCTTCCCCGCTTACAAGCTTAAGGACGTGGCGCACACCCCCATAGAGTCTGTTATCCATGCCAGGAATATAGCCTTGGAAAGCGGTTTGAAATTCGTGTATCCGGGAAACGTTGCCACAGGAAAAGACAGCCATACCCGGTGTCCCGGTTGCGGCAGGGTGGTGGCAGAACGGGATCAGTACACGCTGGTATCACTCCGTCTTGACAAGGGATCCTGCAATTACTGCGGGACTTATGTGCCGGGTGTGTGGTGAGTAATGATGGTCCCTGTAAAAATGAAAATACGCGCTGTTTTCCAGCCTTCCCATCCCAGACCGGCTTTATCACGGGAGCAGTGACCCAGGAACTCTTCCTTGGTCCACCCGGTCTCTGTTGCCACCTGGGGCAGGAATACCCCTGAGCGGCCCCGGCCTTGTATCAGTATCCCGTGTTTGCCAGGCACAATCCGGTGGATATCCTGAATTTCTTCCAGCGGAGACAATACCGTGATTTCCACGGTGATTTCCTCCAGGTCCTTTTTTGTGACCGGCGGAAAACGGTCGTCATAAAGGCCTGCGGCAACAGCCATTTCACTGACAAGGAGGTACAGGGGGATATCGGACTGTATCCGCCCGATGCATCCGCGAAGGCGTTCACGCTGGTGGAGCGTTACAAACGCACCGCAATGGCGTTGCAGGGCATCTGAATACTTCCCCGGTGAATTCAACTTGGCTGTTTTTCCTGAAGTGACAGCCCCTTTCAGAGCTTCCAGGGCAATCTCCAGCAACCGGGCCTCTTCTGTCCGGGTGAATTTCATTTCATTGTCACAAACAGCCATTCCCCAATAACCCACAACCTGTTCTTTTTCTCCATATTCAGGTGCATCTCCGGAATTTTTATAGTCGATGGCAACATATTGCATCATGTCATTCCCAGTGGTCATGTAGAGGAGGGTCAAAACCGAGGTCCACCCGCACAGGCAGGTGGCCAACCCTGGAATGTTCTCACTTTCATTTTTTTGCATTACACTTATCAGGGTGTCGGGATTGTTGCTCAGGATAGCGTCTTTTGTGCAGGCGTCAACGTCTACAGCCCTGTCATAGGGGGGGTAATGAGAAAAGTCAGTGCTCACCACAAAAAGATTATCTTCATTCAGAAAGGGGGACAAGACATCTGCTATCCTTTTGCATACAACCGTACTGGAAGTGCCTATGATTATTGGAACGATCAAAAGTTCATCGCCCAGAATGTGTTGCAGGAACGGCAATTGCACCTCAATGCTATGTTCATCCCGGTGTGCCCGGGTGTCGGCCAGGAACAGGCCTGGATGATCAGTTTCCAGCTGGCGGCAAAACTCCGTGTCTACCCTGACAACGCCCAGCGGCGTGAGAAAGTCACCGCTGGTGTAAACGGCGGCACCCTGCAGGCGTACATGATGTGAGGATCCGATCACAAAGATCCTCTTGTATTTTTTTTGGGGGTCAACCTGGTTAAAAGCCGAGGCTGCAACCCCTCCGGAAAAAACGTATCCTGCATGCGGACTGATGACCGCCCTGACGTTGTTGCATTCCTTTTTCCTGGCCTGCTTGAATAACCGCACCAGTTCCTCCTGTAATCTTCCCGGTGTGGCAGGATAAAACCTGCCGGCAACGGCCGGGTTCCGTGGTGTTGTTTTCATGGATCAAAGGTAGGAAAAAGCATTAGGATAAAAAGAATATCAATACCAGCTGGACACTTAACGGTATGAACAGGTTATCCCAGCCTTTTCCGGCAAACAATTCTGTTACGGTTGCTGTAACGCTGACAGCAAGTGCAAGCCAGAATGTTTTGAAATTGAAAACACCCATATAGATATACAAGGCAATGACAGAGATAAGAAAACTACAGATCAGGAAGGAAAGGGTTCCCAATACAGTCTTTTTCATGGTGTGGCCAAAAATGCGTATATGCCTGTTATTTCGTTTCAGGTTCATACCCAGTATACTGGCCATGGGATCACAGATGCCAAGGATGAGTATGGGCAGGATATAAAAGAACTTTTCCCGCAGCAGCCAGGATACCAGGAATGTAACGTAAATGGCGACAGGAAGGATAAAGCTTCCCACCGATTTGCGTTCAATCTTATGGATTGA
>Ga0116141_10003205_pt1 | contig 13878 bp, 9 predicted proteins | sample AD_UKC097_MetaG_FD_89744 | JGI IMG/M metagenome (GOLD analysis project Ga0116141, IMG submission 89744) | Active sludge microbial communities of municipal wastewater-treating anaerobic digesters from USA - AD_UKC097_MetaG | ecosystem: Engineered > Bioreactor > Anaerobic > Digestate | place: USA...
CGATGAAAAGCTGGATTTCGTCCAAAACAATCACGGTGCAAGGGATTTGCCCACTGACGGACAGCACTTCACGGACAAGCCTTATGAATTCGTTGGTCGAGACATCTTCGACCACGGGGAACTGCGCCCTCAGCGCCGCGCGCGCCTGTTTCAGGTCGGCGGCAAAGTCACGATCCGCATCCAGGACAGCTTTGGCAAGGACGGGACTGACATATAGATCGTGGAGTTCGCTGTAGAAGTCTTTACTGGCGGCTTCGACTGCGGATTTTACCTGGTCAAAGATTCCGTTCTTTTTTAGCCACATGCAGAACTGTGCTTGCGGCAACTCTTCGGGCAAGCCTTTGGACGCTAGAACGATGCTCAAAACCGCCAGGCGGACGCTTTCGCCGCCACCGGAAGGGAGCGTACCTGATGCGGCATGCAGGCCGCCGTTGCGCTTGCCAATGGTGTCAAGTTCCCTTAGGAGATCCTGCACCTCATGAGGGAGACGGGCCAAGCCGCGGGCTGACGCGCCGTCAGGAAAGTGGGTGTCCGCCCAAAGATGGCGAAACATCTTGAGGAGATGGGACTTGCCGCTGCCGTAAAAACCGCTCACCCAGGCCGCCGGTTGCGTGGTCGAACTCACATTGCCAAGATATGACTCCAGAATGCGAATCAAACCATCTTCATACTGGCCCTCGCATACGAAGTGCTCAAGCTCGTAACGTAACGTTTCGATTTCTTTGGCGCTGGCGGCCTCGCGTACAGCAGCAACACCGTCGTTCAACAGTTTCGCTATGGCAGGATCGCGTTGGAAAAGTTCTCTATTTTTCATCAGTCGTTTCCCCCGTTATGAAGCGTGATAGGGACAGCCAGATAGTTCCAGCCATCCCTTGCATCCAGCAGTCTGTAGTTGTTCTCTTCGAATTCGCCAGGAAAGAATACCACCAGCCTTCCCGGAATGTCCTTGACCACTTCCTTGAGCACCAGTGATACACGGGTGAAGCCGAACAGGCAGGCAACACCCTGAATAGCGACCACGGTGTTTTCATCTGTTCCTTCGGCCGTAAGCACTTCGCGGAGCCGACCGGCAACATACTGCACAAATTCGCCCCGCAGCTTCATGGACAGCGCCTCCGGATCTTCAAAGTAGGCATCACGATAGTCAGTATCGGCCATCCACCGCGTAAAAGTGTTACTTATATCCAGCAAACGCCAGCCATGACCGGTCGATGTGGTGGCCATCTCAAATAGTTCCAGCCGCGCCCTAAGCTTTCGCTCATCCGTTTTTGAATACACTACGAAGATGGCCTTTTGGTCCCCAGCGAGGTTGCGCTGCCATGGTGCGCCAATATGGGCACGGTATCGTGCCGCCAATTCTTCGATTCTTCCCATTATCTTACCTCCTATCAGCGGGCGACAGAAGCCGTGAAAAAGCTACCTCGACAACACCGCCTGATTGGTTCATGTCCAGAAAGCCCAGTCTTCGTGCATCCATAGCAAGACGCATGAGTTCATCTGGCGGTTCGTCGAGCACTTGCGCCCAAAATGTCTCGAAAAGTGCCGGCCCGCGCACACCTGTAAGATAGCCAATGAGGAGTGCGTAAGTTGTAGAAGCAGATGTCGGTATAACACGCTGTCGAACCTTACGGTTACGCCCTTTTAGATGACCTGATTGCGTCCAAGAGGAAGCAGCGTTCCGCACAACTTTATCAAGGGTACTCTCGCTTAGTCGATTACCGACTGCATGATTCAGCGCGTCGATTAACGGTTGACGTGCGAGCTCTTCACCGGGACGCATACGCAGTATAGTAAAAGCGGTGGCCCGGAGTAACGGGTCACGTGCCAGAGCAAGCAGAAGAGGAAAAATCGTCTGACCAGAGCGGTCTGCATACCAAAAGTAACGCATAATTCTGAATAAAGGTATTTGCGAATCGAGAGCATACAGCTCTGATAGACGCTGAAAGGAAAGCTTCCGTGTTGCTACGGTACGCTTTCCAAGGCAATTATCCTCGATGATGGCCGTCGTGTAGTCATTAAGCATCGCATCGGGCTGGCAGTTTACCAATAGCGTCTGAATCTCGTCGAGCATGATTGTGCGGCTCGTGTGGGTTCCCTTTTTGCCCCATCGAAAACCTGCATCGCGCAGTCGTGTTTCTTCTGCGTTTGTGCTTGGTTGTAACCAATCTGTCGTTTGAATCGTTTCCATATAAACTCTATATCACATCGCCGGCAAATTTGCCGGCAAATTTATTTTATTAGCGATGCTCACTTTAACGGCAATCATGCTGCATAGTCATTGCCTCGCCGCTTCGCCCTTTGCCGCCCTGCGCAAGGCGCAATGTACCATATTTCCACAGGAACTGGTCCTTCATGTGCGGATGGTCACCCTCGGATGCCTCAAAGAAGTCGTCATGGCATCCAAGCAAACAGCGATAACAATTTATTATAACTACATAATCAGGAAATATTGAGTACTGAGAAAAGGCATAAGTTTTGATGAGCGATTGAACGATGTTGATCTGATTTAATTGTAACATCGTGGCATTAAAGTAGGGTGTAATTGGCAAAAACTTTTTCAAAACATGGTCGGTTTTATTGTTCGTGGGGTAGCATACAGGGTAGCATGGTAAATAAAAAGGGGCTAGGCATCTTGCCTAACCCCTTGATTTATTTGGTGAGCCCTGTCGGGATCGAACCGACAACCTACTGATTAAGAGTCAGTTGCTCTACCAGCTGAGCTAAGGGCCCTTGTTCTTTTTTATCTTGGTACGCCCGGAAGGATTCGAACCTTCGACCAACAGATTCGAAGTCTGCGACTCTATCCAGCTGAGCTACGGGCGCGTATTTTCAAATCCAATAATGGGGTGAGTGAAGGGACTTGAACCCTCAGCCTCCGGGGCCACAACCCGGCACTCTGACCAATTGAGCTACACCCACCATTTTCGCCTTGGTGCGCCTGGAGGGATTCGAACTCTCGGCCCACGGATTAGAAGTCCGTTGCTCTATCCAGCTGAGCTACAGGCGCATTCTGAACCTGCACCAAAAAGAGAAAGCCTAATATCCCCTCCCGCATTTTTTGTCAAGTTGAAATAGTCCCTCTTTTCTGATTAATTTGCCGCATCGTCAACAACCGAATAGACAATTTTTTCAAATGGATGCTCGTACAATTATCAAAGATTCCGTTAAAAAGTTACCTTTGCCTTGACATTTTTTACCTCACGTACCCGGCAATGCCATCGTAACGATAGCCTTTCTTTGTGTTGATTAGACTCGTGGAATAATAATGCCTTCCCGTGGAAGGATTGAACCACCGGTACAATTCACGGGTGTTGGTCAGCCTGGATGTTGCGATATTGCCCAGCGAGCCTTCAAAAACGTATCCATCCATTCTTTTCCCTCCCCCGCTTCGATCATGTGAATAAAAATGATCTCTTTTGCCTGGATGATACCAGCGATAAAAACTTTTCGTACCGGGAGTATCTTGTGAAAAAAGCCGGAAGGCTATCCCCTCTTTCAGATAGCCGTTCTGAATTAATCTTTGAGACTCCGCCTGGGGATGCGTAGTCAAAAGGTAGTCATAATCTCTGGAATAAAGGTAAACATCAAGAATTTGATGTCCGGAATCCTGGACAACATCAACAAATACTTCCGCTTTTTCCTCTCCGGCATTTGTTTTGAATATGATTTGATCCACGTAATAGCCAGGTGCCAGATTGGTGGTATCTACTTTGACGTTGAGGTATTCCGTTTCCGTCATCGTTGTGCCGGAATTGGGAAACACGGCAATCCAGCCCCGGGGACCACGCATCACTTCTTTTCCGAATACTTTTGCGCCTTCCAGTTCCAAACTGCCTTCTCTCATCACAATGGTCACCACATGCGGACCATCCGCCAGACCATCAGCAACCATCAGCTCCTTCTTTTCCCACTCGCCGGAAAGAACATCCGGTAAACTCAGCAATTCTTCGTCCAGATAGACAGAACAATGCCCTTCCTTAAAATGAGATTGCAGAAAAAGACTGATGCCATTTCCATGAAAACGGAATTTTATAGAAGCTGTCGGGCCTTTGCTCATTGGGTATCCGTTTTTTTCCGTCCATTTTCCGATCAGCTCCATGCTGTCTTTAAGATTTTCGGGAATGACATATTTTCCTGGTTCCGGCACTTCTTCTGAATGAAAAGAAAAATATTTTTCTCTGGGTAAATCTCCGGATAATTCGGACAAGGTCTCTTTTTTGGACATGGCTCCGGGAATGATGGACCATTTCAGCATATCTCTGCCTTTATTGGTCAGCTCTATTCTTTTCGAAATGACTTTCCCCAACATTTGCACACCGAAATCCAGACGCTGCGGACTCAAATGGACAGCGGGAAGCCCTTGCAAAGTGGATATTCTGTAATTTACAAAAAAATTCCTTTGCCCTCCCGCAGAAGACATGCGGATAGCCGTTCGATGCTGGCCAGGTTTTAAAAGTCTACGGCAGGAAAGTTCCTTTCCCCCGGCCGACAGTTTCATGACTGGGCGATAAACGATATTTTTCGTCTTGTCTCCCGCAATGTTGTCGATACTTTCCGCAACCGACAAATGCACACGGAGACTTTCCGCTTCTCCGGATGCCGCTCCATGAAGCTCTTTAGTCGAAGCCGGTTCCCACCCTTCAGGGCAGAGTAGAGACCAGGACAAATATCCGGGCGCGAGATTCTTCAATCGAAATTCACCGTGAACCGTCTCTTCCGGCTTGAGCGTCCCCAGATCAATTTCTCTGGGAATTACCGTCAAGACAGGACGCAATGCACTCTCGCCATGCGTATTTACTGATCTGCCCACATTTCCAGGAGAGAGCGGTATGTTTGTCGGATAATCCGTCCCCAAAAGCGATTCGGCATTCACGAGCAAAATGAAACTCACGGGCAGAATCATCAAAATCAAATAGAGAATTTTCTTTATCATCGTTTCCTCTTGAAAGATGGTGCGCTTCATAGCGCAAAGATAAATTTTACGCAATAATTTTAAATTACTTGACAGCAGGAAGAAAGAAGATGTAGCTTCCGGCCGTTTTGAAACATCCTTTGAAAACGGAGGGCGGAATGCTCGTCGCTGATCGGTTGCAGCGGAATGGAAAAGCGGTGGGCCGCCCACTCTGAATGAATGAATGAATGAATAACGATAACGCAAAATACTGGATGGCGTTAAAATCCATCAATGGAATCGGCAATGCGTTGTTTCATCCGCTGTTGGCTCGTTTTGGTTTACCTGAAGCTGTTTTGTCGGCAAATCTTCATGCCCTGACGGCGGTTGAAGGAATCAGCAAAAAAACAGCAGCGGCCATCGCCTCCTTCGATTGCTGGGAACCTATTCTCCGTCAACTGAAAACCATGAATGAAACAGGCATAAAAATGGTTACGTGCCTTGATCATGATTATCCTCGCAATCTTCTTCATATTTACGACCGTCCCGCCTTTCTGTATGTGAGGGGATGTCTTTCGCCTCATGACACCCCCATCGCCCTCGTCGGTTCCCGGTATGCCAGCGCCTATGGAAAATATACCACGGAAAGGTTGAGCCGGGAACTGGCGCTTCGGGGAATCACCATTGTCAGTGGCATGGCACGGGGCATTGATTCCTGCGCGCATCGCGGCGCACTGACGGCAAAAGGACGAACGATCGCCGTTTTGGGCAGCGGCCTGGATGTCATTTATCCTCCGAAAAACAAGAAACTATTTCAAGAAATTTCTGAAAACGGAGCGGTGATCTCAGAATATCCGCCCGGCACCCAACCCCTTGCCTATCAATTTCCGGCAAGGAACCGTATTATCAGCGGAATTTCGCATGGCGTAGTCGTCGTCGAGGCTGGAGAAAAAAGCGGCTCGCTTATTACGGCAAGGCTGGCAATGGAACAGGGACGGGATGTTTTCGCGATTCCCGGAGCAATTGATTCTCCCGCATCACGCGGCACAAACAGCCTGATTAAGCAGGGTGCAAAGTTAATTGAGAATGTAGACGACATTCTGGAGGATATTCTGCCACAACTGGAAAGACCGCCGGATTTTCCTCCATGCCATGAGACACAAACCGCCTCCGTTTCTTCAACACAAGACGACTTGAAAGGCAACACAGCGCCGCCTGGTCAGATTGCCCAAACCATTGTAAAGATCCTTGCAAAGAAAAAAATGCATGCTGACGAGATTATTGATCAGACCGACCTGCCGACGGCAGAAGTTTTGAGTAACCTTATCACCTTGGAATTACGGGGAATTGTGATTCAGCACCCAGGGAATTTTTTTTCCCTAAAAAAATAATGACTTTACAAATGCATTTTGACCGTCTATACGGTGCGCCGAAATACAGAAACAAAGCTTCACCATTGATGATGCAAGCTATTGATTTCTCGATTAATAACATAAAGCGTTTTTCAGGAGAGGATCGATTCCCAAATGTCCAAAAAACTTGTAATTGTCGAAAAACCATCCGTGGCCCGCGACATCGCCGGCGCTCTTGGAGGCTTTACAGCCCGCGGCAAAGTCTTTGAACGTGATGATATGATTGTTTGTTCCGCTTCAGGCCACCTCGTTGAACTGTGTATGCCGGAAGACCTGGACAAGAAAAAATACGGATTCTGGCGGCTGGAAACCCTTCCCATTGTTCCGGAAGCATTTCTTCTGAGGCCATCCAAAACCGGCTACAAAAACACTGTGCGAAAAAAGAAAGACGAGGAAGATTCAGGAGGTGAAGGAGGTTCCGAACTGCTCAATATCATTAAACGTGAGGCAAAGCGCAAGGAAATCGAGGGTATTGTCAATGCCTGCGACGCCGGACGCGAAGGTGAACTCATCTTTACCTATATTGTGAAGTATCTGAACATTAAGAAACCGGCCGAGCGTTTATGGTTGCAGTCCATGACCCCTGCCGCCATTCGGGAAGGATTTTCAAATTTATTTCCGACAGAAAGAAAAGCTGGACTAGCCGATGCCGCGATTTGCCGGTCAGAATCGGACTGGTTGGTGGGCATCAACGCCACACGTGCCTTCACTGTCCGCCTAGGCGGAAGAAAAAGCAAGGAAACCCTCAACTTGGGGCGCGTCCAGACTCCCACACTGGCCATCCTAGTAACGAGGGAACGCGAAATCCAAGCATTTAAACCACGGGACTACTGGAACGCCAAAGGCATTTTTGACGTTTCCGGAGAAACCTATGAAGGAGTCTGGATTCGGGAAGATTTCAAGAAAAATCCTGATGATCCCGACGACCGCGCCGACAGAATCTGGCAAAAAGAAATTGCTGAAAGTATTCAAGATCGCTGCACGGGAAAACCGGCTGTGGCAACCGATAAACATAAAGAAACTCGAGAGGCTCCGCCGCCTCTGTTTGATTTGACCACTTTGCAGCGTGAATCAAACAAACGTTTCGGATTATCGGCAAAGTCAACCCTTTCCGCCGCCCAGTCTCTTTATGAAAAATACAAGGTGCTCACCTATCCGCGTACCGACAGCAAATGCCTGCCGGAAGATTATCGAACCGAGGTAAAACGCATTATGTCATCCTTGGGGGGAAATTACGCCTCGCTCGCTCAAAAGATCGGAGATCCTTCCCGGGCGTTCATGGCCCGCCGCATTTTTGACAATAAAAAAATATCGGACCATTTTGCCATCATTCCCACAGGAGAAGCCGCTTCAGGTCTCAGCGAAATCGAAAGAAAGGTTTATGACTTGGTTGTGCGTAGATTTCTCGCCGCCTTCATGGATGCCGCCGTATGGAAGGTGGTTGAGCGGACAACCCGTGTCGGCGATGACGCTTTCCGAACAACGGCCCGGCTTCTGGCAGTTGCCGGCTGGAGAGAAGCCTTCGGTAGAGAAGACGACCTGGAACCGGAAATCGGCATTGCCAGCCGCCTGCCCGGACTTGATGATACAGGTGCAAAAATACATACCATTCGTATTGAACTGCAAGGCTGCCGCACAAATCCCCCACCCCGTTACAACGACGCCACCCTGCTGGCAGCAATGGAAACCGCAGGAAAACTTCTGGATGATGAAGAATTGGCCGAAGCGATGAAAGAGCGGGGTCTGGGAACCCCCGCAACTCGAGCGGAAACCATTGAAAGGCTGATTGCAGCCCGTTATGTAACGCGTGAGCGGAAAGATTTAATTCCTACCTCAAAAGCAATGAATATCATTCAGCTTCTGGAAGCTATTCCTGTGGAAGGGCTGGTATCCCCGACGCTGACCGGTGAATGGGAGCATAAACTGCTGCAAATGGAAAAAGGTCAGATTTCACGGTCCGGTTTTATGCACGATATCATCAAATTCACTGAAAATATTGTAGAAAAAGCGCGCAGCATCCCTCATGACCCAACCGACCTGCTTTGCGAAAAATGCAATTCTCCCATGATCATCAAATGGGGAAAGAATGGCCGTTTTCTTTGCTGCTCCAATTATCCCGAATGCAAAAACATCAAGAATTTCACCCATGATGAAAATGGAAAGGTTAAACACTTGGAAGATCAAACCACCGACATCAAATGCAACAAGTGCGGAAAACCCATGCTGGTCAAGGAAGGACGTTACGGCCAATTCCTAGCCTGCTCCGGCTACCCGGAATGCAAAACCACAATGAACGCATCACGCAACGAAAACGGCGACATCGTCGTACAGGAGACGCCCGTTACCGATGAAGTTTGCAATCTTTGCGGAAAACCGATGGCCATCAAGCGCGGGCGTTACGGCCAATTCCTCGGCTGCACCGGATATCCGGATTGCAAGAATATTCAAAAAATGGGAAAAGACGGAAAAGCAGCCAAGGCAGAGCCGGTCCTCTCCAGCGAGGTTTGCGATCTTTGCGGAAAACCGATGGCCGTCAAGCGCGGGCGTTACGGCCAATTCCTCGGCTGCACCGGATATCCAGATTGCAAAAATATTAAAAAAATGCCGAAAATCAAAACGGACGAATGAAATCCGGCGAGATTCACATTATCGGCGGAGGACTGGCGGGATGCGAAGCAGCCTGGCAGATCCTCAAGCGCGGTCACCGAGTTCATCTTTTTGAAATGAAACCGAAAAAATACTCTCCCGCGCACAAAATGGAATCTCTGGCCGAGCTGGTTTGCAGCAATTCTCTCAAAACCAACCATCCCGACAGCGCACCGGGAATGCTGAAAGAGGAGATGCGCAAACTCAACTCTCTGATTCTATCGGTGGCCGATCAAACAGCCGTTCCCGCCGGCAGCGCTCTGGCCGTGGATCGCGAACAGTTTTCGCAAGGCGTGCAAACCTGCCTGTTACGTCAGAAGAATTTCACTTTAAGCCGGATGGAAATCACTGAGCTCGTAAAAACGGATTCATTGACCATCATTGCCACAGGTCCACTGACGTCTGATCTGCTGGCTCAAGCCATCAACGAAAAGCTTGGCGGCGATTCGCTGTATTTCTATGACGCGATTGCTCCGATTGTTTATGCCGATTCCATTGATATGACGAAGGTTTTCTGGGCTTCACGCTATGACAAAGGAGAAGCGGATTATCTCAACTGTCCTTTTACCGAGGACCAATACAAGCAATTCCGAGAGGAACTGCTTAAAGGAGAAAAAGTCGCCGCCAAAGCGTTTGAAGATTTCCGTTATTTTGAGGGATGTCTGCCTATTGAAGTCCTTGCGGCACGCGGTGAAAACACGCTGGCTTTCGGACCGATGAAGCCGGTGGGACTTCGGGACCCGCGCACCGGCATTATGCCGTACGCGGTTGTTCAGCTTCGTCGGGAAAACAAATCCGGCGCCCTTTTCAACCTGGTCGGTTTTCAAACCAAGCTGACCTGGCCCGCCCAGGAAAAAATATTCCGGATGATACCCGGGCTCGAAAACGTTCAATTCGCCCGCATGGGAAGCATTCACCGCAACACCTACCTTCACTCCCCTTCCTTATTGCATCACTCCCTACAATTAAAAACCGATCCCCGGATTTTTTTTGCCGGACAGATTACCGGTGTGGAAGGATATATGGAATCAACGGCCATGGGTCTTCTGGCTGGATTGAACGTAGCGTCCGTTTTGGAAGAAAAAACCTTTCCTCCGCCTCCGGCGACTACCGCTATGGGCGCATTGTCCGCTTACATCACCTCTCCGGAATCGGCAAAGAATTTTCAACCCATGAACATTAATTTCGGTATTTTGGAGCCTCTGTCTCTGAAGAAAATGAAAAAGAAAGAAAAGCATCTTGCCTATGGGAAGAGAGCCGCAACTGAGTTCAACCAATGGATGAAATATTTAAACATAAATAGCTAATAAATATAATTAAAATAACGAACAGCCTCCGGACTTTATCCAAAGGCATCAGGTCTTTGAACTTTTGTAGTAGGAAGTTACTTTCTCGACATAATTCAACGTTTCAGCGGGTAGCCGGTTCGGGTTTTTCTCCAGATTTCCCATTCCCCAGTTGTATGCGGCCAGCGCCAGATCAACATTGCCTTCATAGCGATTCAACAGCATTTTCAGATATCTTGTTCCTCCCGCAATATTTTCTCCGGGATCATAGGCATTGCGAACGTCCAACTCCCTGGCGGTTGCAGGCATGAGCTGCATCAATCCCATCGCCCCCACGGATGATGTGGCTTGTGGATTGAAATTGCTTTCCGCCTTAATAACGGAACGAATCAAATCTGCATCGACATCATACTCTTTTGACGCCTGAAGAATCAGGTGGTCAAAATCCGTCTTGCCGATTTTTTCACCGGCAGGACTTGTTTTTGACGTCTCCAGACTGATATTTGACGCAGAAACACTGCCATGAGGGAGTATCTTTCCGAAATCCTGCAAAACTTTGGAGGCCAGATAATTGGATTCCAGCGAGTTTTGAAACAGCGTGTTATACAAACGGGCATTCATTTGAATTTGCATGGCCTTTGAAAACAACAGTAACTCTTGCTGATTTAATGCGGCCATCGAAGATCCACCAGGCCCCTGTTTTTCCTTCTCTGATATTAAGCCCTTTAAAACATTATGGAAATTATTTTCCGACCCATCCATCGAAGATGCCGGTCGCGGAATCGAAATATTTTGCCGGCTGATCATTTTCGACAACCCGCCAATGTCATAAGGTATGGTCATTGTTTCCTCCCTTCTTGCAAGAATATTTTCATTCAATAATCATACCAAGTCAGAACCAAGAGAACTGAAGCACAAAAAGAAAGGCGCCCCTGAAACTATCCAGAAGCGCCTTATTCCTACGGTCTTAAAAAAATCCAATAAAATGACTTCGGCAAAAATTATGAACTTTCTAAAGGCCGAAATCGTTTATTGATAAAGTTTTTCAATCTTATCCTTAAACTTGTCATACACGGCCTTGCGCTTGAGTTTCATGGTTTGGGTCAGCATGCCGTTGTCCAGAGTGAAAGGCTCGGTGTCAAAGATGAATTTTTTAGGAAGCTCATATCCTCCGTAGTTGTCCTTGATAGTACTGATAATTTCTTTTTCGAGAAAATCAGTGCATTCCTTGCGTTGGATCAGTTGGGCCGGATCTGTGGGAAGATTGTTCTTTTCCGCCCATTTTTTCAGCGCAACAAAATCCGGAATGACCACACAGATGTTGTAGGCACGTCCGTCTCCGTAAATCATGGCGTATTCGATGTAATGATTGAGCTTGATGTCCTCCTCGATGGCGGCGGGAAATACGTATTTGCCATTTTCCAGTTTGAACTGTTCTTTAATACGCCCCGTGATGAAAAGAAATCCGTCTTCATCAAGACGCCCGCGGTCTCCGGTGCGGAAACCGCCATCCTTGGTCATGGCAGCCGCTGTGGCTTCCGGTTTTTTATGATAGCCCTGCATGACGTTTGGACCGTAAATAACAATCTCGCCGTCCTTTGCCCCTGGTTCCACCACGGACTTATCGATAACAATTTTGCACTTGTCTATGGCCTTTCCCACGCTACCGATCCGCCAAGCCTCCAGTCCGTTCATGGTCGCAGCAGGCGTGGTTTCGGTAAGACCATACACATCGTAAAGAGGAACACCAATATCCCAAAAAAAGTGGGAGATTTCCGGATTCATGGCAGCGCTGCCCGTCATGGATCCCTTGAGTCGTCCTCCAAGTTTTTCCCGCACTTTACTGAAAACAATCTTGTCGGCAATGGCAAACTTCAAATTGGTCATGAAACTCGATTGGCCCTGAGCCGCAAGCTTGCGTTTCATCTTGCCCGCCTCGACTCCCATGACAAACAATTTTCTTGGCAGCCCCCCCTCATCGTTCATTTTTGTCCAGAGCCCATCATATACCCGGTTGAACACTCTGGGCACGGCGACAAGGAATGTGGGTTTTACTCTTGCAATGTCGTCCACAATGGTCGCAGGGGATTCCGCCAGGCCGACGGAAGCGCCAATTTGCATGAAGGTAAGCAATTCGCCCAGTCCATAGGTATGTGCCCAGGGAAGAATGTTCAGCGTCCGCTCGTCTTCGTCAAAGCGAGGAAACATTTTAATTCGGGCGTGTGAATTGCTGGAAAGATTTCCCTGGGATAAAAGCACGCCCTTCGGATCGCCCGTAGTGCCCGAGGTGTAAATCAGAACACCAATGGCGGACTGATCGGGCCGAACGCTGGGCACCGGCTTTTGTGCCCCTTTTCTTTCCAGATCCTTCAAAGTGTCAGGGCCGTCGCCCTCCATGACAATTACCTTTTCCAGTTTCGGTGCTGATGAAACAATGTCCTTGATTTTATTATAGATATTCTTTTTCGAAACCAGGAGAACTTTGATATCCGCATCAATGATGATGTATTTCCAGACTTGAAGCAGTTCCGCCTCATACATGGGCACATAACGGGCAGCCAGCCCGCAGGTGGCGAAAAATCCAACCGCCCAATCCGTGCTGTTATTGGAAATTATGCCGACTGCGTCATCTTTCTTTATTCCCAGCTGGGCTAGGCCGGCGCGGCAGTTATCTACGCGTGCGCCGAAATCGGCATAAGGAATCCATTGGTAATCGCCACTGGCGTTTTTCTCTCCCAGAAAGGGTCTTCCGGGATATTTCGCAACGGTGTTTTCAAGTAATTCCACTACATTATCCGGTTTGTCCAGCTCATAGATCATAAATTTTCCTTCTCCTTTTCTTTTTCTTGATTAGGTTCTCTTTTAATGATGAAACAGACGCAATCCGCAAAAGGCCATGACAATCCCGTATTTGTTGCAGGTATCAATCACTTGCTGGTCACGAATGGAGCCGCCTGCCTCAACAATGGCCGTTACGCCGCTTCGGTGCGCACGTTCAATGTTGTCTCCAAAGGGAAAGAAAGCGTCGCTGCCCAGTGAAACTCCCGTCACCTTTCCCAACCATTCTTTTTTTTCTGCGGGTGTCAGTGGATCTGGTTGTCTTGAAAATGTTTCCGCCCATACGGCATCACCAATAACCTCCTCTGGCGTGTCTCCCAGATAAACATCGATAGCATTGTCACGATTGGGCTTGGCAACATCTACGCGAAAAGGCAAATCCAGAACCTTGGGCATATGACGAAGTTGCCAGTTATCCGCTTTTTGGCCAGCCAGACGGGTGCAATGAATTCGGCTTTGCTGGCCCGCGCCCACACCAATGACTTGGCCGTCCTGCACAAAGCAGACACTGTTGGACTGTGTGTATTTCAATGTGATCAAACTCAACAAAAGGTCGCGCTTTTGCGCATCGGACAGAGTTTTGTTTTCCGTTACAATATTTCCCAGTAGACTGTTGTCAATTTTCAGGCTGTTGCGTCCCTGCTCAAAGGTAATGCCATAAACCTGTTTCCGTTCAATGGCTTCCGGTTCATAACGAACATTGATCTCAACCACGTTATAAGCGCCTTTTTTCTTGGTTTTTAAAATTTCCAGCGCTTCCGGCTCGTAGCCGGGGGCGATAATGCCATCGGTCACTTCATTTTTA
>Ga0116141_10003207_pt1 | contig 13876 bp, 21 predicted proteins | sample AD_UKC097_MetaG_FD_89744 | JGI IMG/M metagenome (GOLD analysis project Ga0116141, IMG submission 89744) | Active sludge microbial communities of municipal wastewater-treating anaerobic digesters from USA - AD_UKC097_MetaG | ecosystem: Engineered > Bioreactor > Anaerobic > Digestate | place: USA...
AGAACCCAAGACATCTCCATATTCTGATACCCTATTGAGTCTTTTTCTATAATTCCAACGAATAGTTTGAATAAATCAATTAGCTCGATAAAGAATGGATGCAGCTCGGCTATTTTATTCATAGACCATTGCAGCTCACGCCAATATAGATTCTGAATAAATGCCCCAGAGTTCTCACCAGCACGAAGCTCTTCCGGTTTCAACACAACCATTCCGAGCGTCTCCCATAGTAAATCTAAATTTTTTGTCAGGTCAATAGTGAATGTGTTGCTCGCATCAGCAGGCTGAAGAATCTTAGCGTCGCCAGCCTCACTCTTTGACGCTATCACCTTCCCCATTCTGCCAACAGGCGGAAGGCTCATCACACCACCCCGAAGGAACATTATCTGATAAGCATAATATCTGTTATTCTCGGCAAGGTCTGACAATATGCGCTCAATCCTCTCTATAGTAGACTGCCCTGCCCCCCAGCAGACATCGTTTTCTCTGTGGTATACAACAGGGCATTGTTTTAAATTGTGATGAGTAGTGTTAATAAGGGTGTAGCCATCTTCGCTTTCCTTGCTTGATAGCTTGCCTTTTACGGCTTTAAGAAAGCGCTGTAACGAAGAATCATCTTTCCCTGCAACCTTATCATTTTTAACCCATAACTCGATAGTCGACGATGTGTATAACTCAACAGCACGTTGCCCCCTATAGCTAAAAAGGCGAACAAAGACATCATTCCCATCTTCGTCTTTTGTCATGTTGATAACATCGCCATTCTCATAAGAGAAGACTTTATATTTTATCTTGCCGTCCTTTGTGAATAAGTATATCGCGGAGTCTCCTGTCCCAAAGATGGCAGCACCAAAAGCTTTGAGTGCCTCAGTCATTCCTGTGATATTCCAATGCTTACGGAACTTTGATACAAGCGCATCATTCGATTCGTCTCCTTCGGAGCCAAACCACATATCATTTCCAAATGTATGCGTTACTTTGTGTCTGCGAACAGCATCCTGAATTCCAACAGCAACCCGCTCAACCTCCTCGTATCCATCTAACACATTCTCTTGTTTGTTTACATCGTAACGAAACTTAGCTCTGTTTGAACGATAGTCTACCGAGAATATTTTATGAGCAGACGGGTATAGCTCATTTAGAAAGTCGGACTGGCTAAGCTCAAAGAACTGTCCGTTATCAAGCTCCATTACTTTTTCTGTGCCTGTATCGAAGTGGCGGATGGGGAAACTACCCAACCCAGAGGTGCATCTTCTTTTGAAGGTTTCCTTTAATAGATATGATTCTATCTTCATAAGAATATAGATATGTTAAATTTTACAAAAATATTAAAAATATTTTAAATAAACAAAGAAATGTGTAATTATTTTTGCGTAATAAAAAATTATTATTTATCTTTGTATCGAATCATAAATTATTTAATATGCTAACAAAGAAAAGAACGAGCTACGCCATTAATGGGTGGGTGGTGGAAATCACCAAGAAAGATGTCTCAATTCATGCCCCGACAAAAGATGTCATAATCCGCTTTTTACACGGGACAAACCAGGCGGCATTTATTTCGTACCTTGTATCAGAAAAGGCAAACCAAGAGTTACTCGGATTGTTTGCTACATTTAGATTATCAACCACGTTGTTTTGTAATGTGGATATGACAAAATCTATATTCGAGGCGGCGGAAAGGATTTTCGGGCACAAAAAACCAGAAAAGGTTTCTAAGAAGAAAGACGACGTAATACTCGCAGAGGAGAGGTTGAAGACGGAAAAAACAGAAGATGCCCTTGATGATTTAACAAAACAAAGCAATGGAAAGAAAAAAACTAATCCAAGAAGTAAAAGAGCTCATTGAGACCGGAGAGATTACAGACATTGAGGGGTACATACGAGAAACAGAGTACTCGCGAACGAAGGCCACGTCGCTGCTTAATAATAGCGATGTTTGGGGAAAAATCAAAATAGGCAAGAGGTTTATATATATAAAACTATAAACCGAATGCATAAACAAATACATAAACCATAAACAAATACATAAACCTATGACACAAATACAAAAAATACACTACACAGCCGGGGGAAACCCATCTCACTGTGGGGTATTCATATTACCCAACGGAAAAGATATCGAGTATATCGTGATAGACCATATTGAATGGAGGGAGAAGGAGGTTGTAAATGGGATAGAGAAGGCTGTCTTTGTGGCCTTATTTAAAGAAAACCCATACACAAAACTCCCGATGGTACTCAACAGGGTGAATAAAGAGAGGCTAATTAAGCTTGCTGGAATCGGGGGATTTGACCTGTTATCTATTAAAGATATGCCAGTTAGGCTCACTTATGAACCTACGCGAATCGGGGATGGCTTGCGGATATCCAAATTGCCAGCAACACAACCGATGTCGGAAAAGAAAAAAAAGAAATTCTCTGATGCGGATATGCCGGCAGCTATTAAATTCCTAAAAAGTGGCACAATAGAGCAGCTTGAGGAATACTACGACATCCCAAATGATATTCGTGAAGCCTTAATAAAGGAGAAATGATTAACGAAGAAAAAAGAGATCGGTGGTTACAAGCCAGGATTGGCTACATAACTGCATCCAGGTTAGAAAAACTTGGCGAACCGGGTAAAAAAATAGGCAAAACGACACAATCATACCTTTATGAAATACAGAAGCAAAGGTTATGGGGGGTTCCAGAAGACCCTGTTTATTCCAGGCCAATGAGTATTGGCATAGAAAATGAACCATTAGCCCTCGAATGGCTGAGAGAAAGTAATCAGCTTATTGGGGATATAGTGTCCTGCTCAGATGACTACGATGATATCATCTTCAAGCGGGTCGATTGGGCTAGATTCGGCTCCAGCCCTGATTCCTTTCTAATGATTGGTGGAAATATAAAAGCGCTAATTGAGGTTAAATGCGTGGTGGGTGTAGAAAAGAATTGGCTGTTCTCTCCAACTGTGCCATATCAGAAGAAAAGGGCATCAGTATTTGAGCAACATTGTCATCAGCTCACTGGGGAATTATTGTCCTACCCGGAAATAGAGACAATATACTTATTAAAATACCTTCCACAGATAGATGAGAATAGGTTTGACATGGATTCTCCATTGCATCCACGAAGAGGGATATTATTCGAGTACTCGCGCTTAGAATTTGGCACAATGTTTATGAAATCCCAGAGGCGCATAGAGTTCTGCGATAAATTCATAGACTCAGGTTACGATATTGACGAAATCGAGGTATATAGATTATTAGAAGACAAAGAGATATGAAAGAAACAGTAAAAATCATTGGCCTTAGGCTAGAAAATCACAACACGATTAAATCTGTAGTGTTAACACCGGATATCCTTTCAAAGAAACTTGTTTTGCTTACGGGAAATTCCGGTGCAGGGAAAAGCACACTTCTTGATATGATGCAAGAGGCGATGACTGGTAAAAGCGCTGTTCAAGACAAGACAAAGCTTGAAAACGGATATTTATCCGAGATTCAGTTGATGGATGGAGATATTAAGCTATATCTTGGCGCAAGAGTAAGAGAGGTATCCAGAGGAGAAAATAAGGGAACGCCTATTTTTGAAACATTCCTATATGCAAAGGATGATAAGGGAAAAGAATACACCCCAATCATAAACGGCGAGAAAGCAACCGCTGCCTCATATAGAAAAATGCTTACGACAGACCTCACATTTAATATGGAGTCGCTATTCACTGATAACCAAACAAAACACGCGGCACTAATAAAGAAGCTATTCTCTGAAGACCTCAAGAAGCTTGGGGTAGATGAACTACTAAAACAACTCCAGCAAGCCAGGGAGCTTAGAGATCATTATAGAAATGAGTGTGAGGCCGCTGGTGCTTTTATGGTTCACTTTTATGAAGAAGGATGGACAGAGAAAGGCTTGGCTACATTGCAGCCTGTTGATGTGGAGAAGATAAATGAATCCATTACTACGGCAAAGATAAAGCGAGACCGAATTATAAATAATGTAGAATCCGAGTATGAACTAAGGGTAGAGAAGGCTAAAACAGAAAAGCAGAAAAGGATTGGAGAGCTGTATGCAAGCCTTACTATAGCAAAAGATGCGTATAATAAGAGCGAGCGAAAAGCTGCCGAGGATTACGGCAAAGAACTTGATGAGTATAAGAAAAAAGAAGAAAGCCGACTAAGCATCTATAATGACCTAAACAGTGTAATATGCAATGAGTTTAGCAACTCATTCTTTGACCAGAAAACCATTGATGCACTAATTAGGCTAAGGGATAAAGTGCAAAAAATCGAGATACAAGAGCCAAAAGCGGTGGGGGTTGATGCTGCTATTGCATCTAATTTAGAAGATGCTCAAAAATTATATAACGAGGAGCTCGCAACCGGAGAACCCACGATTGAGAAAGGAGAGGCAGACACGGTTAAGGTGGATGAAGAGATTGCGTCACTGATAAAAAGCAAAGAAGAAGGCGAAAAAATAAATAAAACATTGCAACGTTATAATTTATGGAAAAAATGGACTGAGGCATCTTTGATTTATGACACAATAACCAACAAAATAAAGGCACTATATGCACAAGTGGATACGGGCGTGGATGGAATGAAAATAGTTCTCGACGAGAGAGACGACTCAAACGCTATATGGCTTATGTATAATGGAGCATACGATAGAGATTTCTTTAAGAACAAAGAAGGTGAATATAGATACATATATCGTTATTCATCATTCCAGAGGGCTATCATTGGGACAATCCTACAGGCAGCGAGACTCAATCTCAACAATAAGGTGCTAAGGTTGGCGATTATAGATGACGTGGCTTTTAACTCAGAAGGGCTGGCCGTGCTCTCTAAAATATGCGAAGACCTTAACGTGCAGCTCATAACAAGCAGGACTGTGGATTATGACAAGAAAGCTATAGCTGAAAATGAGATAATCATTGAAGGCGGCGAAGTTTTTTTTGTAGGAAAAGATAATGAAAAATAAAACCAAACTTATTCTAAAACAGATAGCATGCTCCTGTGAGATAATGTACCGCAGGGGTGTGCTTGATGGGTCTTCATTTGGGTCAATAGAGACTGCCATCGAGGTGGGTAGCAGAGACGATGGGTATAAAACAAGATATATACTCAATAGCACTATAAATAAAGAGGTGTCTAATAATGTGTTTGCCGATTATGTTCTTATGTGCCTATTACCAGAGGGTGTGCCAAAAGTTGTTGGTATAATCTTCTCTAAATATTATACCACATTGAGAACGCCTATCCTGACTTTGCTTGATTATCAATACAGGGAGGGTCTTACTGATATAAGTTTTACAACAGCAGAGGAGGCTCTTGGATTTTATAAATCGTCTAATGGTGGTCGAAAACACGAAAGACTTGATGGGGTGGTGTATCCCTATAGAAAATATCTGGCAAAACTAATGCAAGACATACTTTATATAAAAACCAAAGCTGTGCGTAATAGAAATTATATGAATCAGCTATATAATATGGTACGGGATGCTATTGAGGACACTTACCCAACTGGCAAAATAGACATATATACATAATGATAACAATAGAGCACGAAGTATCAAATCCCAGGAATAGGGCGATGATGATACCAATGGGAGTATATAAGAATATCCACATTGCAGATATCAAAGAGGGAGATTTCCTCAAAACAAAGGGGAAAGATGGGGCTGTTATTGTTGTGGAGCGCATAAAGATAATACCAATAGGACATCCATCCCTTGAAATATTTGCTCACATGTTGTACAATACACGCCTTGATGAGGTGATAAAGGCAAGTGAGAGGATAATACCAAGCGGAAAGATATCGCGCTTTGCTGTCATATCATACTCATTGCTCCCTAATAGAAAGGAAGATGATGATACTGAAATTTTTAGCCATAAAGAATGCTGAGAGACTATCAGGTGCGCATTATTAATGATGCCAGACAAGAACTCCGAAAATTCAAGAATATCGCCATCTATGCGCCCACAGCAGCAGGAAAGTCCTGGATAGCAGCAGAGATGGCGATTTCTTCTGCTAAGAGGGGGTTTAAGGTTCTTATATGCACACATAGGGAGGAGATCCTTAGGCAGAACCTGCAAAAAATGGAGCTAATGGGTGCTACTGTACAAGTTGTGTCGAGTAAGCAAAGGAATATTCCATCGGCTGATATTGTGTGTTGTATGTCGCAAACTCTATCTGTAAGGTGCAAAACAAAGCCCGGCTGGATGGAGTTTCTTCATACCATAGACTTCCTAATAGTAGACGAGATGCATAGGGCGGAGCACGACTACATTGTGCTTAATGCCCGGGATGGCATATACCTTGTGGGGTTATCTGCCACAATCCTGAGAAGTGGAACAATGCGACAGCTTGGGTCAATGTACTCTTCTATCGTGTGTAGTATAACAACTAAAGAACTTATAGATAAAAAATACATCGTGCCAGCTCGATATTTTGAGTTTCAGGCACCAAAACTTGATGGGGTATCCATAGACTCACGGACTGGTGATTACGTTCAACACGCGCTACAGAAACGCTTCAGGAAGCCGGAAAGGTACGTAGGTATAATAGATAATTTTAAAAGGATATGCCCGGAGCGCAAATTTATTGTTTTCACCACGGGCTCTCAGCATTGTGTTGAGCTGTGTCAGTCTTTTAATGATAGCGGTATAAAAACCAAATACCTACTATCAAAACCGATGGAGCAAGATAAAGCTATGTCTGGAGAAAGGAAGGCGCTCCTGTCTGATTTTGCAAATGGCGTATTTCAGGGGCTAGTAACTGTCGAAATGCTATCTACCGGGTTCGATGAGCCATCTGTTAACTGTTTGATATATGACGTATCTACAAAATCGTATGTTAAATATATACAGACATGCGGGAGGGGGTGTAGATTGCACGATGGTAAAAAGGACTTCCTTGTGCTTGACTTCGGAGCAAACAGGCAGGAGCATGGGTTCTTTGATGACACCCCGGTTAACTCCCTATGGCATGATAAATCAAAAGGAGGAGTAGCACCAACAAAAGAGTGCCCAGAGTGCCATAGGCTTGTTCCTGTGCAGGTGATAGACTGTCCCTACTGTAAATACCACTGGATAACATCGCAAGAGGCATACGAGGTAGAATTAACAGAGGTTACCAAAAAAGACCCCACAGACCTTAAAGGATGGGTGGCGCAAAAGGTACTTGAGGGATGGTCTACGAACAGAATACTTGTAACGATAATGATGAAAAATAAAGACGATATGAAAAGAGCCTTTATGGATGCGATACAAATAATGCGAACGAAAGATGGAAATCCCATCTCTCCTCAGTATTATTACTTCCTAAAAAAGAACATCATAGATAAAAAGCGAAAATCCAGATAAAAAAAAGAGCCATACGATAATGTATGGCTCTCTTTTTTTTCTTATACTACTTAAAACGGTATATCGTCATCACCCAAGGTTGCTTTATCAAGACCATCTTTGAGTTCTTCTGCCGCCTTTGTAACATTAGAATCAGGGGGTGCTTCCATGCTCAAAGGCTCTGGATTATCCAATGCCTTTAACGGGTCTTCATCATCATCTGGTTCTTGCTTTGGGGTTGCATTCCCCAATTTCTCAACCTTCCATAGATTGTTTCTTCCGTAAAAATTTCCATTGTATTCGTTACATCTCATGTTAAAAAACACATTCACGCTTTCTCCAATAGCGGGCAGCAGCTCTTCTTTGTTTGTCTCAATCAATACTGACTCAGGGTATTGGGCATAAGGTTGCTCTACGCGAATCTGGAATGACACAAAGGGCTTCCCTGCTTTGCTTATCCCGGACTTGTCAATCACATGTGTTACTACGCCTTTAAATTCCATACATAAATAAATTAGTTGTTTTATGCCTACTCTGTCACCTCGTTTTCGGCCTCCCGAGTTTTTTTATTAAATTGTTCCTTATATGTATAATTAATATTTTTACTGTTTGAGAAATGCTTAAACTTGCATGATTCACACATATCCTCAACATTTTCTGATTCACAAAAAGCCCGATATCTACACTCTGAGCATGTTTCAGGAAGGTAGCGAAGCGGGGGATCTGAGCTCTTCCCAACCTCTAAGTCTTTTGAAACCTTCTGAAATGCAAGCTTTAAAGCATCCTTAAACTCATCACTATCTGGTTTATCGAGTTGATTATTAAGTAATTTGATGACCTTTTCACTAAAACCAACAGGGAAACCATCTTCGCCAAGCTCTACCTCATCAAAGCCGTTGTTGTTATCCACACTAAAGTAGTATTTCTCGAGTTGAGCCTTGCGCGAAGCGATATACTCCATCGCTGCGTTAGTCATGCGTAGCGCTGTGTATTCTTTTCTTGCTACGGCAATCGTAACCTTGGGGTCTATGATGATTTTATATAAAGAAGTCTCGGGAACTGGCGTTATGATAGACAAATCGAATAACAACATTTCTCTTTCAGTTAGTTGGCTATCATCCAATATATTAGGCTTAGGCATGCGTAAATCTCTCATACTTCTATAATTTTATCCCATAAAACACTCTTAGTCTTAACTTTTCTACAGAAATCAATAACTATAAACGGGTGAACCCATGAGCTTCTGCCTAGAACAACCTGCTTGAAAGACTCCAGGGAGTAAATAAAGCCACCGGCATCACACACGTCGAGAATCCACTCGGCTTGCTCAATAAGGTGCTTAACAGGGTGGTACATCCCAAGGTGCTTCATCTCTATACCTATAAGCCCTCTATGGTCTTTAAGCAGCAAATCAGACACGCCTCGCTGAAGACCAAGAGAAAGCTTTGTGTTCACGCCGCCTCCCTCATTAAACGTACACCATAAATGCTTTATATTTCTATGGTAATCGTTCCTGTACCATTGCACGCATTTCGCTTGTAGTATTGCCTCTGGAGATGCCATATTTTATGTAATCAGCTATGTCGTCTTTATCGTTTGCACTATATTCTAATAACTCCCACCACTTAATAGCCTGCCCTGCCTTACTCCATAGGCTATAAGCATCAACATCCGGTATTAATATCCAACCCGGATTTATAGTAGCCCTGCTAATAGTATTCTTGCCGCCAGTAGCAAGAACAGTAACTCCATCACGAAGTAGGCAGGAGAGCATTATGGCAGTTTTTTCCGATTCGACAACATAAACTTTTTTATCTTCCCTTAATAAATGACTACCAAAAAAGCACGAACCGTTGTAACCTGCTGATTTTCGATAAAAGCGCATCGGGGCACCAGACTTATCTCTCGAACGTGAACCATTGGGTAGATATGACATAACTTTATCATGATAAACCAAACCGTCACTGCTGATAAACCAAAAGATGGTTCTTCTCCCCTGATATGCACCTACACGATAACGCCTTATCGTTCTCTCCGCCTCTTCGCGTCCAAAAAGATGATGGAGATACAAAGATAGGAAATCATACTCATAAATCCTATTGTTTTCTGAAAAAATCACTATGCCATCAGGAATATATTGTGTTTCTGGCTCATCTTGTATATGCTCACAATACAAAGGGCTGGCGACTCCATTGCCACATAAGATATCCATAACTTTCTGTGGCGTGTCGTAGGGTGTGTATTTTAATAACCAGTTATACAAAGACATCGCCTCCCCTCCTGCCTCTAAAACCTGGATTCCGTTATTAACGAATCTACACACAAACTTATCCCAGCGCTGGTGTTCTGAACCATCAAGCCTACGGTGGGCATACCACTTCCCCCGAATAAACCGAATATCCGGGAAGCCAACTATGTCTGGTATGCGTGTAAATACCTTTTGATAATCTATCATCTTTTGAATAATGGAAATTTTATATGAAAATCAAGATAAAATAAGCTGATACAAAATAATCCTTCGTATATCTCAAGCGAGAACAAGTCTCCATCAAAACCCCATTTTTTACCAACACATTCTATACCGAGAACACGCAAAGAGAAAATTGTATTTTCATTATCCCAATTTACATCAATAAGGATGATTTTTTTTAGCTTTTTCATTTCGTTATTTGCTTAAACCATTGTGAACTGCTTACTATGCCAACCTTTTCTGCACCAAAGTACTCATTTACAGCCTTAATTACACCAGGCCAACAGTGTACATAGTCATCTCCGCAAAGATAACCTCCCGGCTTCACCACTTTTACCCAAGCATCAATGTCTCGCTTTGCTGATTCATAATCATGAGATGCATCAACATAAACAATATCACAGCTCTGTGGTTGAAAATCGTTTTGAGCCGCCAAGACGGAATCTGACCGATGAACATAAATTCTTACCCCGCCAAACTCGATGGCGAGAGGGAATATAGCGCTCTCAAAATCCGGGTAATAATCTTTTCTTTCGTGTTCCTCACTTCCGAGAAAGTGATCCACGCAATGATACTCCGCATTTATGCCCATCTCTGCGAGAATCTCACAAATAAGCGCAGTCATTCTCCCTTTATACACGCCAACCTCGACAATCCTCAGGGGCTTAGACGTATCCATACGCCCCAATAAATCACGGAACAGCTTTCCCTGGGCTCCATCTTGTGCCCATCCATCGATTGATAGATAATAGTTTTTCATAAGTACCTTTTTCTTTTATTATACATGTTGTTAAAAAAATCAATAAGCAAAACATCAGCGTGGTCGTATTCAAAACCCCACCCCATCTTCTTTGATTCTGTTGACCTCCCTTTCTGTCCAATCTGTTTCACCCGGCATAGTCCATAATCGAAGTCTTTCCATTTTGTGTGATATAAAATAAAACCATTATCGAGAACAACAACAGGTGCACCATTTTTGCTTACCGGAGAGCATGTATGACTGCCTGGCGCAAAGTTCATCTCTTTGATTGATGGCTTATGGAATAATACGCTCTTGCTGTACTTTTTGCTATCAACGCCATAAAACGCATCTGGTGCATCCCTCTTGTCTCCGAATAGCTCAACTCCCCTGCACTTGCAAACCTGCCAAACCAACCCGGCTTTATTTTCTAATAAATCTTTGTCTCGTACATCTACAAGTTCATCACTGTCGCACATAATGACAAAATCAGCATCGGTGTTCTTCCATACCGAATTTCGTATATTCATTAATATGCGCTCATCATACTTTCCGTTAGAATTAAAAGAATGAAGCTCTACGTTGTTCAACCGACAGAGTATCTCTGTTTCGCCGTTGTCATTAGACTCATTATCGTATACTGTTATTTTACAGTCGGGAATCCTTTTCCGGTACCAATCAATAAATATTTTCAAGGTAACAGGCTCGTTGTATGTAGTTGTGAAAATATGTGTTTTCATTTGTTAATAGAGCTTGCATAGTTTATTTCAGGTTGCCCTGTAAAAGGGTAGCCTGTACTTGAAAAAGGATATGGATAATACATAACAGACAATAATCTTTCCACGTGCTTTTGGCTTTCAATTAACAGCTCAATAACATCCTTTTTTGACAATTTGGCATACATTGTACGCTTTTCTTCATCCGTCATAAAAATAGTCTGTACCATAATTTTTTATTTATAAATAGAATTAGCTGCCCAGCCCACCAAATAGGCATAGGCTTCATTTGCATCATTGTAATCTAACTTCTTAATCCCGAAAACCTGAAAGGCGAAATCCGCCACGTGAACAGCCTCGTGGGCGCAATTCATTACAGTAAAATCTTTCTTCAATCTCCCGAAGACTAACACTCCGCGCTCCATTGTTTCTTTGTGGTACGTTGAAACTGTCGTAATTGCGTTTTGCGCAAGTGAGCCGACATAGCCGTCTCCATCAATTTCAAACTCGTCCAAAAGGCTATCATCAGCCCCTTTGGCTACCCAGAGATAGAATGGGTAAATTTGCGGGTGGTACTCTGTTAATGTCATAATCCCAGTATATCCATAAGGTTATCAAGTATATCGCTGCCTTTCTCGTATATCGTGCTTTTTATCACAATATTTGCATTATTCAGCTTCTGTTGCCACCAAACCTTTAATTTGGCTTCAGCTTCAGCTCCGCTATAACATCGCTTTACGATTGTTATTTTTTCTTCCCTACGGCCATTGTGCCTCAGGTCGTAGGTTATTCTGTATGATCCCATTATAATTATATTAATCGAAATCTGTTATCATTAATAAATTCTTTTGGCTCATTCTTTGCATCAGTTACTAATGTGTAGTCGTCTTTTTCTGCTTTTAATAGCCGCTCGGCAAACTCTGTCAGCCAATCAATCACCAAATCCTGATGCAGTGGCTCTCCGCTCAATTCTTCCTCGAAGTATTTCTTTGCTGCTTCTCTTATTTTGTTCATTGCGTTTATTTAATTAATGATTTGTAAATATAGAGTTGCCCTGTTTATGGGCTTTTAGGGCTATTGCTATTATTTCGGTGTTATACGCTATTTTAAGGACACAAAGTTCAAATCCGAACTTAATCCACACCCGAAACAAAACCAAGATGTTTGAAACCAAGCACCGCTATTTTTTTCAGGTTTAAAATTAAAGCGTTTGTTTGGTATCAGCATTTGAATACCATTTTTATCAAACATCTTCCCACGTTCAATCCCTTCTAATGTTGTCAAAGGGAGTAAAAACATAAAAGGTTTTTTCAAATCGTAAGCACGTTTCAAAAATTTATCCTTTAATGAATATGGTGGGTTTGTAATAATAATATCGTAGTTTTCAGGTTCATATTTGAAAAAATCTTGCCCATCTTCAATATGTGTTGTTATTACATTGTACCCAGCATCTCTCAATACTTTTACAATCTTACTCTCTTTAATTGCGGTACATTCCCAAATTGTTTTTACTTCCTTTGGTATGTGTGGTAAAATCATTTCTACCGCTTCATTTGGTGTGTATAGTTCGTCAAACGCACCTCTTTTACTAAAATCTTTTTTCTGTTCTAATAAACTCATATTTATTTTATTTTTTAAGTACACAAAGAAAAAACAGCGTATAACACGTGCTATGTTGCATTAAAACGACAACATAGCACCACACGTTATACGCAAGCACTACATTTCGCTTCCAAAGAGAGTTTGCGGTTCAAATTTTTTATTAAAATCTGCCACCCTCTTTAAAATAATATCGTAATACTTTTGTTCTTTTTCCATTACAATAAATTGTCTGTTCGTATTTAAACAAGCTATTGCAGTAGTTCCGCTTCCAGCACAATTATCCAATACTAAATCGCCTTCGTTTGTGTAGGTTTTGATTAAGTATTCAAATAATTCAATCGGTTTTTGCGTTGGGTGAAATCTATTTTTATGCGGCATTCGTTTTGTAATTGATATGATGCTTTTAGGATTTACTTTTGTGTTATCATACGCATCAGCAAATCGTGTTTCTGGTGTATTATTCACAAGTTCAGTTTTACTCGTAGTTTTTAACTTTGAATAATTTGCAATTATATTTTTTCTTCTATCCTCTAATTTCCTTTCTGTGAACTGCCTATTAAATGTAGGTTGTAATTTATAGAATAACAAAATATTTTCGTGAACACTCATAATTCTTTTTCCTGCAATCAAATGTCCAACGGGCATTATTTTATCCCATATTAGTTCTTGCTTAAACATTTTCAAATTACTTGTAATAAGTAAAGATGCAAATGGTTGTGTCGCTGTTAAAGCAATAACTCCATTTGGTTTAATAATCCTTTTGTATTGCTCCCAAAGTTTGTCAAATGGAATAATCGTATCCCACTTACAAGCCGTTGTTCCGTAAGGTAAATCACAAAGTATCATATCAATGCATCCACTTGGAATATCCTTCATAAGTTCCAAACAATCACCTAATAATATTTCTTTTTTGCCCTCGCTCATTTTAATAAAAATTTTGTTTCGTGTTTCAATTTAAGTTTATCGTTTAATCAACCGTGCCAGCGTATAACAGCGGTTTTGTGCTATTTGCCCC
>Ga0116141_10003209_pt1 | contig 13869 bp, 11 predicted proteins | sample AD_UKC097_MetaG_FD_89744 | JGI IMG/M metagenome (GOLD analysis project Ga0116141, IMG submission 89744) | Active sludge microbial communities of municipal wastewater-treating anaerobic digesters from USA - AD_UKC097_MetaG | ecosystem: Engineered > Bioreactor > Anaerobic > Digestate | place: USA...
CTCCACAACCAATCCCGGCAACGCCAGTAGCCAGAGCGCTATCAGCATCACCCAAAGTATCTTGCGCCATTCGCAAACCTTCTCTGCCAGCAGGGCCAGATGCTGCCTGGAGACAAAACTTGCCCCGCAGATCAACCAGACAAGGGGCTGGAGCAACGTGGCATCCAGGGTCATCGAGACGAGCAAGAGGCCAGTCAGCAAAGCGCCATTACGCGAAAAAACCAATGCCCGTTGCAGCACATCCAGCAAGGCAACCGCCGCAACCGGGATGGCCAGCCAGAATACCCGCCAGGGTTGCCCCTGCACCACGATTTCAAGCGGCAACCAATAGGCAATAATCAGCGCCAGCATTAACCCGCCGCAAGCCAGCGCCAGCAAACGTGCATACAGCGCCTGCCATCGCGGGTTACCCGCCCGGACACCAGCAAGCAGACCGGCCAATGCGGTGAAATACACCGGCAGACGATTCTCGCCCAGCGGCTTGAAAAGAATATCCGACGCGCCATACAAATAATCCAGCCATTCGCCACGCATCAACTGCAAGTGCGGGATATCCGGATTGGCCATGCCGATGGCGATCAGCGCCAGCGCAGGAATGAACGTTAGCGGCACGATCCAGCGCATCGGCATGCGCGTAATGATTACCAGCGCCAGCGGCCAGATGCCGAGCAAAGGGTGCAACAAGCAAGACAATAACGCCAGCGCACCAGCCCACCACGCCCTGCCAGCAGCAAGCAGCGCCACCGCCAGCAAGCCGCATGGCATGGCCCACGAGCGTGCCGTGGCGAAGTTTTCGTTGAGCACGAAGATGGATGCATTCGGCGAGTAGCTGACAGAGATCACCACGCCGAACAGCACCGCAAAGCGCCCGGGCAGCGTATTGCCAAGCATGTTGCGCGCAAGAAAAAATAGCGCCGCAACCCACAGCGCGCCGCCGGTGAGCGTGACCAGCCGCGCCGCCATATCCAGCCCCAGCGCGCGCACCAACTCGCCATAAATCGGCGTGAATAAGCTCAGGCTGCCTTGCGAGCCGAAGCGGAAGAACAGGTCGCCGGCCAGCGCATCGGGGTAGATCCAGTGCGTGCTGATCAACCCATACACACGCGCATCGTGCCAGATGCCTTGATAGGGGTTATTCAGCAGCCAGAGCAGAAAAGCCAGCAGCCAAAGGGTCAAGACGGGCAAAACCCGCCGTGTCACCAGCGCGCCCCGCAGGAAGTACCCTTGGGGTGCCGACTTTTCCGGCGCGATCACGTCGGCTCGCGCCTCACTCGCCCTTGACCACATGCATGAACGCTGTTTCCAGCGACAGCGTCGGTTTGACCTCGATCACCGTATGCCCGCCAGCTTCCAGCGCGTGCAGGGTTTGCCATAATGCGGTGCGCGGCACTTCAACCACCCAGCGGCCACCGGGTTCCGTTTGCATATCAGCCAGCGCCGCCGCGCCCTGGCTGCGCACCAGCACGCGGTCATCCTCGCCGGCGAGTTCCGCCGGTGAGCGCACGGCGCGCAGTTCGCCCTTGTGGATCAGGCCGAAGCGGTCGGCCAGGCGCTCGACATCATGCAACACATGCGAGGTCAAAAAAATCGTGCCCCCCTGTTGCCGGTAGTCGGCCAGAATATCCACCACCTCGCGGCGGCCGATCGGATCAAGGCCAGAGAGCGGCTCATCCAGGATCAACAAGCGCGGCTGCACGGCGAGCGCATGCGCCAGCGCCGTGCGCTGCGCCATGCCCTTGGAAAACCCGCGCACGGTTTTATTCGCCACTTCACCCAGGCCAAAACGGCCGAGCCATTGCATGCAATGCGCTTTTTGATCGGCCACCTTGCGTTGATGCAAGTTCAGCCCCATACCCAGAATTTCCAGCGGCGTCAGGTAATCCGGCAGGCTGGGGTTTTCCGGCACATAGCCGAGGCCCGTGCGCGCGGCGCTCTCACTCACATCGCAGCCAAAAAGCCGCGCCTGGCCAGCCGAGCCACGCATCACGCCGGTGAGAATTTTAATCAGCGTGCTTTTGCCCGCGCCGTTGGGGCCGATAAAGCCAAACGTCTCGCCTTCGGCAACCGTCAATGAAACGCCCTTCAGGGCTTCAAATGGCGGCGAAGCCCAGCGGCGGGGATAGGTTTTTTTCAAGTCATGGATGTCGATGGCAAGGGTCATTTTTATCACCGGCGAGGCGGGGAGTTGCGTAAAACAATCTGTCCGTTCTTGGCAATGGCAAAACCAAAGCCGAACGGGTCGGCAGGCACGGCGGCAATCAGCCCGGCACGCGCCAGTTCATCCAGCGTAGTCGGCGCGCGTCCGGTACGGGATTGATAGGAAGCTGCGGCGACGCGCAGCTTCTGGAGATTTTTCAGCCGCACCACGCGCTGTTCAAGATAACGGCGAAAATCCGGCCGTTTGGCCTGTTTGGCCATCACATCAACCACGCGGATGGCCAACTCGGTATCTTCGGTTTTATCCAGCCAGATCGCAGCCAGATTCTGCATCTGCACGCGATTGTCGCCTTCCGGCAACCTTTCCGCCGCCTCACGCAAAGCCAGCGAGGCGCCTGCTGCATCGCCCTTGAAATGCAGCAGGTTGAAGGCGTAATAAAACGCCGGCTGGTAATCGAAAGGTCGCGCCTGGCTGGCGCGATAGAGTACGTTTTGCGCGGCATCCAGCTGTCCGACCCAGGGCAGGATCGCGGCGGCAATGTAGTAATTGTCCTCATGCGCCGGGTTGAGCCAGGAAACGTCGCCTTGCACCTTGGCCAGCACCGCGTAATCTTCAGCCTGCATTTTTTCAGTCGCCACGACCAGGGCGCGAATCGCCGCCACATCGGCTGCCAGATAGCGGTCACCGGCCGCCATGAACACCTGCACAAACAGCGGCAAGGCCACCTGCATTTCCACATTCACCGTCTGCCGGGGGGCGGTTTTCAGGTATTGCACGCTGGCAAAAAACATCGCCGCGCACAGCAGGGCGGCAGCGGCAAATAACCGCCTGGAAAATAACGCCCGGCGCATCCTCGTCAGCATGTCCAAGCCTCCGCCACCAGCTCCCTCGCCCCCGTCAAGGGGGAGAGGGTCGGGGTGAGGGGGATGGTTTGGACAAGCCAGCCAAGCCCGAAAATCCCCATGCGGCATGAGCACCCGCCGCTCCTCTCCCTGTCCCTGCCTGCGGGGCGAGGGGACGGCTTGACGACGCGCCGAGGCGCAGTTTTAGCCACTATCCGCCGTCTCGCCAGCGCCGAGTTTTTATGACTACCCCTCATTTACCACCCCTCATTTGCCGCTTCACTCAAACTCGCGGCGATTAAACTTGACCACGGCCAGCGCCAGCAGCAAGCCGCAATACGTCGCCGCCATCAGCAGCCCTGCGCTCACGGCCGAGGCATCGGGCGTCAAGCCATACATCGGCCATGGCCGCCAATCCAGACGCGAGAGGTCGGGCAAGACCCAGGCGATGCGGTCAATCAAGGGTTTGAGATAAGCCACGCCAGGATCATCCCCTTTGGCCAGATACTCCATCACCGCGCCCAGGCTTTTACCGGCCACGGCAAACGCCAGCCCCAGGGCCAGCGGCAGCATGGGCACGGTGGATAGGCTGGCCAGCAATAAAGCAAACGCGGCCACCACCAGGGCATCCACCCACAGCCCGAAAACCGTCAGCCAGTAAGCCTCGCCCGGTGCCACGGCAAACGCCTGCTGATAGCCGCCGCCGGCATTCAACACCACCAGCCAGAGCAGCAACCCGAGCAGCAGCGCCGCCAGCGCCAGCAAACCCGCCACGCCCAAAAAGCGGCCCAGCAGATATTGCCCACGCGGCACGGGGTAGGTCAGCGCGAACAGCACGGTGCGCTTTTCAATCTCGCGGCCAACCAGTTCCTGAATCCAGAACAGCGCAAACAGCACCAGCGAAAAGCGCAGGCCGGACAAGCCCACATCCAGCGCCACGGTTTTTGGCGCGCGCGGCGAAAAGGCAGCGGAAAGCCAAGCCACGCCCATCAGCAGGATGCCCAACACCAGCACCCCCTGGATACTGCGGCTGCGCATCCCGGCGCGCCAGGCGGAAAGCAGAAAAGTTCCCATACATCACCTCACAACCATCACACAGGTGCAGTTAAACACACATGAGATTACATGGATACCATTGACCATCTGGCAAAAGCGATCCAGACCAAAAGAAACGCGCCCCGCAGGGCGCGTTTTTAGTACATCCTGCCTTGATAGAGATCAAGAACTAGCTGCGGTCTTGGCGGCTGTAATTGCACTGGTCACATCTGCTGTTCCGCAGGGATCTGTGGCACATTTCTGTAATGCAGTAACAGAACCTCCATTAGTATGGCCGCCAAAATACTGATTCCCCTTGGCTGAAGCTGAGCCAACAACAGCCAGATTCGCAGAAACTTCGTTGATCGACATGTGCACATTGTTAGAGCACTGGATGGCAAACCCAGCACGGGTAAACGCTACCGGGGCACTGACAACAACACCGGGACCGCCCATAACATTAGTCTTCCCCGTGCCGGCAACAGTCGCATCACAAACAGGATAGGCGGTATCCGCAGTGATTGTGGTGACACCTGCAGCAATACCACCAGCCAATGCCGTTAAAGAAGCACTTGCCATGACAGCAGCGATCAAAAATTTTTTCATTGAAATTCTCCTTTGACGATTAGGGTTGTGACGCGGCAATGACCTGGGTCATCGCATTGCGCGCATCGGATTGTGCTGCCTTGTTCTCGGACTTCTTGGTGTACTCGCTGAACTGCGGAATCGCAATCGCGGCCAGGATGCCGATGATCGCCACGACGATCATCAGTTCGATCAGGGTAAAACCCTTTTGCAGCTTGTTCATAAAATCTCCTTTGCAAAGAAATAAGACGGTTATCGTCATGGATGTTGTTGCAATAGGCATGCCAGAATTTTTTTACTAAAAATCATCATGTTATAAATCAGGCTGCCAATACTTAACGGCCTGAAATGACAAAAAACGTCACCTTGTGACGCATTAGGTCAGCAGCAAGGCGTCATCAACTTCATCAATCTGCTCTGCGGGCAAAAATTCTTGCGCGTAGCGCAGGTAAACTTTTTGTTCCACAAAAATAGTGAATAGGTCTGGGTCAATGTGGCCATTACGCTTGAAGCTGGCCAGAATATTCATGGCTTGCGAGAGTTTCATGCCGTTTTTATACGGCCGGTCGCGCGCGGTGAGTGCTTCAAAAATATCGGCAATGCCCATGGTGCGGGCTTGCACGCTCATTTGCTCGCGCGTGAGACCTTTGGGGTAGCCTTTGCCGTCCATGCGCTCGTGGTGACCACCGGCGTATTCGGGCACACGTTTCAAATGTTTGGGCCAGGGTAATTGTTCCAGCATGTTGTTGGTGGCGACGATGTGATAGTTGATGGTTTCGCGTTCTTTTTGCGTTAACGTGCCAGAGCGAATGGCGAGATTTTCCATTTCTTCTGCGGTAAGAAACTCAGTCTGCAAGCCATCCACATTCCGCCATTGCCGCTCAGTGCCGATCGTGCGCACACGTTGTTGATCGCTTGCAGCCATGGATTCACTACCGATATTCGCCTGCCGCAGGAAATCACGGTCTGCATCCAGCGCACGCTGTTGTTCAGCCAGCGCGCTGTGCACGCGGGCTTCGGCTGATGCATCGGTTTTTTCGCGCAGGGCTAATTGCTGGCGCAAGGCGGTAATTTCGGCATCACGCTTTAATACTTCAAAGCGCGTGTCGATCAGGTGAATGCGGTCAAAAATGGTTTGCAGCTTGGTGGCTTTGTCGACCACATGCACCGGCGTGGTGACTTTGCCGCAGTCGTGCAGCAGGCCGGCGATTTTCAGCTCGTAGCGGTCCTGGTCATCCATGCGGAATGCGGCCAGCGGGCCTTCGGTGGTGGCATCCACCGCTTCGGCCAGCATCATGGTCAGGGCCGGCACACGCTGGCAGTGGCCGCCGGTGTAGGGCGATTTTTCGTCAATGGCGAGATTGATCAAGCTGATGAAAGATTCGAAGAGCTTTTCCAGTTGGTCTATTAATTGCCGGTTGGTGAGCGCAATGGCTGCCTGCGAGGCCAGCGACTCTGCAAGACGTTGATCGGCTGCAGAGAAAACAGTGACTTGTTGGGTGAGGGGATCCAGCGCGTTAATTAGCTGCAACACACCGATAATTTCACCTTCGTGATTCTTCATCGGTACTGTAAGAAAGGATTGCGAACGGTAACCTGTCCGTTTGTCAAATTCACGCGTGCCCGAAAAATCAAAATCCGCAGCGATGCCAACTGTTTGATAGGCATCTGCGATATTGACTGTTTCTTCATGTAGCGCAGCATAAGCTGCCACCATGCTACGGTTTGGCTCACCAGTCGCATTCCGCAATGGAATGTCAGGAAAATCGATCACTTGCCCGGCTGTGCCCCCCATAGCAAGTGCTAGTGAATCTGTGCGCACAATTTCAAATCGCAATGCAGATTGGTCTTCCGTCATCCGGTACAGGGTGCCACCATCAGCGCGAGTAATTTTCTTGGCTGCAATCAGGATATTTTCCAGCAGCCGAGTTGTGTCACGTTCTTTCGATAAGGCAGCACCAATAATATTGAGCTGTTCCAAACCTTGAAAAAAATCTTCTACACTTTCCATCTTGGATTAGCACTGCTTTAATTATTTGATACAAACCGCACGTACCTGCTTGACGTCCGTCACGCCTTGCAGCGCTTTTTCCAGACCATCCATTTTCAGCGTGAGCATGCCGTCGTCCAACGCTTGAGAAAATAATTGCGTGACACGTGCATGTTCTTGGATTAACTTTTTCAAGGGTTCTGTGCCTATCATCAGCTCATGCAATCCGGCACGCCCTTTATAACCGGTGCCACCACAGGTATCGCAGCCTTTGGCGCGATAGAAAACCAGATGCCCATCTTTGCCATAGTCTTTGATTAAACGCGCTAATGTGGCATCGTAGGCCGCCTGAAAATTGGTCTTGAAAGCTTCTGTGTTCATCAGCTCTGTGCAGTATTCAGTCATGAATAGTCTCACTTCATATTCATCTGGCGTATAGGCTTCTTTGCACTTGCAAAGCCGCTTGGCCAGGCGCTGAGCAAGAATACCCAGCAAGGCATCAGAGAAGTTGAAAGGATCCATGCCCATATCAAGCAAGCGGATAATGGATTCCGGGGCGCTGTTGGTGTGCAGGGTGGCAAACACCAAATGGCCTGTCAGCGAGGCTTCAATGCCGATACTGGTTGTTTCAGCATCACGCATTTCGCCAACCATGATGATGTCCGGGTCGGCGCGCAGGAAGGCTTTCATGACCGTGGGGAAATCCATGACTTTTTTGTTTACCTGCACCTGGCGCAAACCTTTCTGGGTGATTTCCACCGGGTCTTCGGCAGTCCAGATTTTGGTTTCCACGGTATTCAAATAGCCAAGCACCGAGTGAAGCGTTGTGGTTTTACCTGAGCCTGTTGGACCGCATACAAAAAACAAACCATACGGCTTGGAAATGGTTGCCTTGAGTTTGGTCAGATTGGTAGGCAGCACACCTAGGTTATCTAGCGGGATCGGCTCGCCACCTGCCAGAATACGCATGACTACATCTTCAACCCCGCCTGTCGAAGGTATGGTTGCTACCCGTAATTCAATATCTAACGGGCCATATTTTTTAAATTTGATTTTTCCATCTTGCGGCTTGCGACGTTCAGCGATATCCAGGTCACACATGATTTTTAGCCGCGCGACCATCGCACTTCGATAGCTGGATGGTACTTCTACGTATTTCACTAATGTGCCATCTTTACGAAACCGTACCAGCACTTTGTCTTTGCCTAACCCCGGTTCGATGTGAATATCAGATGCGCCTTGTTGATAAGCATCGATAATAATTTTATTAACAAGCTTCACTAGTTCATTGTCTGCTGAAGCGGATACTTCTAACCCGCCGTCAACTTCCAGCTCGTCTTGATCAAGGGTAGCAAGCATATCGCCTACTGAGCTATCGTCAGTAAAGCCTGGCACACCACTATTCCCGAATAACTGATCCAGGGTTTGTCTAAATTCGTGGTGAGAAGTCACACGATAGGTAATTTTCGCGCGAGGGAAAATGTTTTTTACAACGCGTGCGCCCATAATCTGCTCTGGGTCTGTACAAATAATCACAATACCCTCTGCACTCTCTTCTACTGGTGCCCATTGATTCTGTTGCAGATAGTCAAACTTCAGATTCTTGAGCAGATCAATCGGTTTAATTCGATCGCCTCTGAATGGTTCATAAGGAACACCAAAATATTTGGATAAGGCAGCGCCTAAATTACTTAACTTGACTTGATATTCATTGGTTAGCACATCTTCTAAATCCAGATTTTTACGTCGTGCCGTACGCTGTGCAGACTCTAGCTCTTCAGCAGATATAACTGCATCTGCAACGAGAAAGTCATACTTTGTTTTTATTAACCTAACCGGTTTATTACGTTGAGAAAAAGCAATAGCCAAAGTTTCACTCAGACTTTTAATCCCTTCCAGGGCAACCTCGGAAAACGGCTTTCCATCTTTGGTATTCAGTATCTGAACTACCCCTAAAAGTTCGTTGCTGGGCAAATCAATAACTGGTGCTACAAGCATTTGCTTTGTTCGATATCCCGTGCGCTTGTCGACTTCTTTCAAAAATCGAAGATCAGGGCTGATTGCTTTAAGCTCTGCGTCGTCATAAACATCATGAATATTCAGGAGACTTCGCGAGAGCGCTACATGACCAGCAATACTTTGCGCAGAAATAGGTAAACGCAAATTCTTTTGAGTGCTCAACCCTGTTTTAACTTTCGAGACAATAGAGGCCTTATCTTCACCAACTGCGTAAATTGTCAACCGCTCTGCATTGAATAAACCACAAACATCTTCTGACAGCTCGAGCATCAATTCATCAATGTCAGATGTTGCATGGATTCTATTAGTCACCATTTGCAGGTGCTTCAAAAATGCCAAACGACGCTCACTCTCTTTCGCGTTTTGAGTCAATTGGCTATCCAATGTGTCATTCATTTTGAAAATTCCTGAAAAGCAAGATGATCCAGCCAGATCTATTTATATATCAAACCACTGATGCCCCTGCAAAATCTGTAACTGATGAGAACCTCCATGTGCGGCAAGTTCTTGCATTGTCATTTCAATTTGCCCTGGCTTTAAGTGCGTTATGTAAATGCCAACATCATCGGGATATGGATGCTGCCAAAAGGTTAGCTCTTTCATCAACAAGCTGGGACACAAATGTTTCGAGCTCTTGGCCAATGCCAGTTCTTGATCCGGGAAAGCACACTCAATAATCAGATAGCGCAAATTAGAGATTCGATTCACATATTCCCAAAACTCTGGACATGAACCTGTATCCCCTGAAAATACCAGGCTTGCTCTACCAGAATTCAGTTGAAAGCCAACAGCTGGAACCGTGTGGTTAGCAGGTAAGGCCGTAATCATACGTCCTTCAAGCGTTACAGTTTCGGCAACACGAATTGGCGAATAGTGCAAAAACGGTTTTTCGACCGGGGTTTTGCTAAAGTCAGGCCAAATCAACCAATTAAATACATGCTCCCGCAAAATCTGTATTGTGGCTTCGGTCGCATGAACGGTTAATGGTTTATCGCGCATATCCCCTACAGCATCAACCATGAAGGCCAGCGATACGACATGGTCTAAATGAGAGTGAGTAATAAAGACATGGTCTATCTGCGCCAATTCGGCAATAGATAAATCACCGACGCCAGTCCCTGCGTCAATTAGGATGTCGTGATCAACCAAAAATGACGTAGTTCGTAAATGATGTCCCCCTATACCGCCACTGCAACCAAGTACACGAATTTTCATGGCTAAAATTTTATGGCAGCAATATTTTGATTACCGGCGCATGGTGTATTTCAGAAAAAATACCAAGCCCGATAATGCATGTGTAGAGGGATAAACTTGCTTAAAGAGAAGCCTGAAAATAGCGACAAAGAACTTTAATGCTTCAAGAAAAAAGTCATTTTTATGCCCGCAAGCTCAATCACATCATAATCTTTAAGCGGTTGCGCCTGAGCACCTACAGAAATCCCATTGATAATAGGAAAGGTCTCACCTTCAACATGTGTAATAAAATATCCTTGGGGACGGCGAGCAATAACGGCCACTTGTATTTTTGGCTTACCTAGCGTGGTTAAACTCTTTGTAAGTTCCAATTCCTTGCCTGCATTATTGCCGGATAAAATCTGTATTGCACCAAGCGGGAGTGATGGCATTTTTTGGTCACTAAAGCCAAGTGGCCCAATAGATGCTGATGCAGGAATACTTTCAACTTTAACCGCAGCAGCCGATCCAGCTAACTGCCCATTACCTGGATAGCCGTCAAGCCTGGTATCGGCATCTGTAAATCTCACCTGACTTTGCATCGGTGTTGGGGTTGACATGGCTGCCATCGAAGCAATAGCGGCAGTACCAGGCCGAAAAATCATCGTGCGCTCAAAGTCATCATTCTTCATTGAAGGCACTACGTCGTTGATGTATTTGAGACTGTATTTACCCAATGTGATGACTTCACCGCTTTGCAAAAAGTGCTTTTTTATAGGTTGCCCATTAACAAAAGTACCATTGGTACTATTCAAGTCCTCAAGGAAAGAATCACCTTGAACTGTGATAATGACGGCATGCTCACCAGAAATAGCCAAATTGTCGATTTGAATATCATTGTGCGGTTTACGACCTATCGTAATTCGCTCCTTGGTGAGAGGAATCTCTTTCAAAAGTGCACCATCAATACTAAGAATTAGTTTTGACATTCCTTTATTCCTTCACAAAACGACATGATTTAAACCAAGTTGAGAAACGACGCCATCCATTCAAAAGAAATCCATCATTAGCAGGTGCAGCAGTTGCGATCACCCTGACCAAGATGACGGAGACATTATCCCGCCCTCCTTGGTCAATGCTGGATTGTATCAACTGTGAGCAGCACAAATCGAGATTTTCCGAGCACTTACTCAATATCAACGCAATCTTTGAGTCAGACAACATATCATTAAGTCCATCAGAGCAAAACAGGTAGACGTCCCCATCAGCAGTTTCATGCACGTTGATTTCAGGAGAAACCTGGGCATCGACCCCCACAGCACGGGTGACTAAATTTTTATTCCGCGACAAATGCGCTTGCTCACGGGTCAGTGAACCAAGTGCAATTTGCTCTTCCAACCAGGAGTGATCTGTCGTCATTTGCTGAAGCTGTTTCCCGCGCCAACGGTACAGTCGAGAGTCACCAACATGTGCCACAGTCAGAAAAGATCTTTGAAACACCCCCGCAACGATGGTTGTTCCCATTCCGGCATACTGCTCTTGCGTTTTTGACAATGAAAAAATAGCACGGTTAGCTTCTGCAATGCCTACTTTTATCGCCGCATTGGTCAAGGACAACGCTGCGGATTTAGTGGTTATCCCGGCTCGCTTGGCAAATGCTTTTTCCAGTTGCGCCCCCATCACTGAAGTTGCCATATGACTAGCCACTTCTCCGGCGTTATAACCCCCCATCCCATCTGCAAGAATGACACTTCCGCAAGCAATGCTCGTCCACACAGCATCCTCATTACCTGATCTAACCCTCCCTGGGTCAGTCTGGGCGACCATTTCTAGGACTGCATTTTGTTGCATTTGCTCTCCATTTAATACAACAATCCACTGTGTCAAACCCTGACGCAGAAACTAGCAGATGGAGGCAGATAACAAGTTATCTAGCCTTCGCTTACTTTAAGCCCATTTTGCTACAAAAATTAGTCTGGCTAGCAGGCCATAACATCATTAATTTACCGTTAATTCATTGCACACTAGTGGATAGAGAATAAAAAAGCCGCTCTGATAGAGTTCAGAGCGGCTTTTAAAACTTTCCTTGAAAGCACAAGGAAATCTTGTTTCGTTCAACATAGCTTTGAGCAACTTGGCCATTTCAGACGGATTGCGCGTTACTTTAAAACCGCAGTCTTCCATCACGCTCAGCTTGGCCTCGGCGGTATCTGCGCCGCCTGAAATCAGGGCGCCTGCATGACCCATGCGTTTGCCTGCGGGTGCAGTCACACCGGCAATAAAGCCGACAATGGGTTTTTTCATGTTGGATTTGCACCAGATAGCTGCTTCAGCCTCATCCGGTCCACCGATTTCGCCGATCATGATCACCGCATCTGTGTCCGGATCTTCATTAAACATGCGCATTACATCGATGTGTTTTAAGCCATTGATCGGGTCACCACCAATACCAACCGCTGACGATTGACCCAGACCGATTTCGGTAAGCTGCGCCACCGCTTCATAGGTCAGTGTGCCAGAACGTGAAACCACGCCAATACGCCCTTTACGATGAATATGCCCAGGCATGATGCCAATCTTGATTTCATCTGGTGTAATCAAACCCGGGCAGTTTGGGCCTAGCAATAATGTTTCTTTGCCGCCGTTGGCAACTTTCTGCTTCATTTTGTTGCGCACCATCAGCATATCGCGCACGGGGATACCTTCAGTAATGCAAATAGCCAGGTCAAGGTCAGCTTCACAAGCTTCCCAGATTGCGCCTGCCGCACCTGCTGGTGGAACATAAATCACTGAAACGGTCGCGCCAGTTTCCGATTTTGCTTCTTTGACTGAACCATAAATCGGGATATCGAAAATCTTTTCGCCTGCTTTTTTCGGATTCACGCCGGCGACAAAACAATTTTTGCCGTTGGCGTATTCCTGACATTTTTCGGTATGAAACTGGCCAGTCTTGCCGGTAATGCCTTGCGTGATGACCTTGGTGTTTTTATTGATCAGAATTGACATAGTAGGTTTTCCTTAGCGAACGGCTGCAACAATCTTGGTAGCCGCTTCTGCCATCGTGTCAGCAGAAATAATCGGCAGGCCAGAGTCTTTCAAAATCTGTTTGCCCAACTCTTCATTTGTACCCTTCATGCGAACAACCAGCGGCACAGACAATTTTGTCTCGCGCGCTGCAGTCACCACGCCATTGGCAATGGTGTCGCACTTCATGATGCCGCCAAAAATATTTACCAAAATACCCTTGACTGCGGGGTTTTTAAGCATGATTTTGAAAGCTTCCGTCACTTTTTCGGTCGTTGCACCACCACCTACATCAAGGAAGTTAGCCGGCTCTGCGCCAAATAACTTGATGGTATCCATGGTCGCCATCGCCAAGCCTGCACCATTGACCAAGCAGCCAATATTGCCGTCAAGCGAGATGTAAGCGAGATCAAATTTGGATGCTTCAATTTCAGCGGGATCCTCTTCAGCCAGATCGCGATAGGCAACTATTTCCGGATGGCGAAACAGCGCATTGGGGTCAAAGTTGAACTTTGCATCCAGCGCCTTGATCCTGCCATTACCTTCCAAAATCAATGGGTTGATTTCAGCCAGACTGGCGTCCGTTTCCATGTAGCAGTTATACAAACATTTCAGTTGCTGCATAGCATCTATTTGGGAAGCTTCAGGCACGCCAATGCCTTTAACCAGGTTTGACGCTTGCAGGTCAGTCACGCCGGTTAGTGGGTCAATAAATTCTTTCAGAATTTTTTCGGGCGTTGCATGAGCAACTTCCTCGATATCCATACCCCCTTCAGAAGAGGCCATGATCGCCACTTTTTGCGTGGCACGATCGGTCAGCACGGCAAGGTAATACTCTTTTTTAATGTCTGCACCTTCTTCGATCAACAGGCGTCCTACTTTTTGACCTTCGGCACTGGTTTGATGGGTAATGAGCTGCATACCAAGAATCTGGCTGGCGTATTGGCGCACTTCATCAAGCGATTTGGCAACTTTGACTCCGCCACCTTTACCACGACCACCCGCATGAATTTGTGCTTTGACAACCCATACTTTGGTACCGC
>Ga0116141_10003212_pt1 | contig 13861 bp, 12 predicted proteins | sample AD_UKC097_MetaG_FD_89744 | JGI IMG/M metagenome (GOLD analysis project Ga0116141, IMG submission 89744) | Active sludge microbial communities of municipal wastewater-treating anaerobic digesters from USA - AD_UKC097_MetaG | ecosystem: Engineered > Bioreactor > Anaerobic > Digestate | place: USA...
CGTTCAATCGTTTTTTATTCAACCGCGAAACAATTTGCCGGACATGAAATGGCTGGGGGTGCAGGACTCGAACCTGCGAATGCGGGAACCAAAATCCCGTGCCTTACCAGCTTGGCGAACCCCCAGCAAAACCTCTGATTTTTACGGACATGGGCCTTTCACAAGGCAAAAACGGTTGTTGTATATAGCCCCCCGGAAAAACCCGTCAACTGATTTTTTGCCCGCATTCTCAGCCCCTAATCAGCCTCCCTGTGCCCGGTCAAGGGTCATGCGGTGCCTTATGTAGCGAATCTGAACCTCCACCGTGGCTGTTATAAGCCAGGCGAAAACTCCGCGCGCCAGGGCAGGATCGAATTCGTAATGAGCCGCCAGACGCTCCGCCATCTCAAGAACCTGCTTTTCCCGCTCAGGATGCGTGATCATGCCGCGGATGGACTCCTGATCGCCACCGGTCTGACGGAACATCTCCGGCGATTCCTTGTATTTATATTCCGCGACAAACTTGCCCAGCGTGATGCGCTCCAGCAGATTCATCAGCGCGGTCACATCCGCGGTCACCGTCTCGCCATACGCGTCCGAATCGCTGCCCGGTCGGCAGGAGCCGGCAATCCAGCCCAGATACCAGCCGATCACGTCGTCGGCCAGACCTGTGGGGACATTACAGATCGGACTGGGCGGCGCCGGACGCCGGATGACCAGTTGCGTCCGCGACACATCCGTGAAGGATTCCTGATCGGAATATGAATACCGCCCCAGCTCGGCGTGAACGCGCTCCATCTGTCCCAGCTCATACATCAGAAGGGACAGGTCGGGCCTGGCCGCAACCAGTCCGGGAGCATAGATTTCCGGATTGTGCGGAAAACGCAGCCTCTTCTTCAGCGAGATCACGATCTCGTTGGCCAGAATGTCAAGCCCCGGTCTCAGCGTGCGGTCCAGGTCGAGGTCCCGGCTCATCGCATCCTCACTTTCTGCGCGGTCGGCCCCGGCCGGCTTCACTGATACAGGAGATAACAGGCGCGGACTTCCATGAACTTGTCGAGGTCCTTCTGCCAGCCCTTGACGATCTCCTCAGGTGTCATTTTTTTATTCGTCAACTTGTCCCAGGCCTCCGGATCGCCCGTTTCCGTCTTGAATCCCCCCCGGTCAATGTGTTTTTCCGGGTGGTGCTTCTGAATGACCTGGATCATATGCAGGCCGGCTGTGACGGAATCCAGTTTCTCGCGGTCGAGGATGATGGCGAATACCCCCGGACAAACCTCATCCTTGAACTGGTGATACTGCGCGGTGGGGATATGGGTCCAGGGGATAAAACGAATTCCGGGGATGTTGCGGCTGTTCAGTTCCCGCGCCACAGTCTCGCCGTCAACATACGGAGCGCCATACATCTCAAAGGGACGGTCCGTGCCCCGCCCGCAGGAAAGGGTTGTGGTCTCGGCAACACCCAGCCCGGGATAGAGGATGGCGCCGTTCAGCGTCTTCATGTTCGGCGACGGATTCAACCACATGAGGCCGGTCTGGTCAAAGAGCATGTCGCGTTTCCAGTTTTTACAGGGGACCACCTCAAGGTCGCATCCAATGCCGAATTCCTTGTTGAACAGGAGGGCCAGTTCCCCCACCGTCATTCCATGCCGGGTAGGAATGGGATGGATGCAGGTGTTTTTGCCGCAAAGTTCCAGGGGCGGAATGCCGCCTTCCACCTTGGCGCCGCCGATGGTGTTGGGTCGGTCCAGCGCGACGAACTTCAATCCGTTTTCCTTTGCGGCCTTCATGGCATAGGACATGGTGCCGATGTATGTGTAAAAGCGCGTGCCGATGTCCTGAATGTCAAAGACAAGGACGTCGAGTCCCTCGAGCATGTCCGGCGTGGGTTTCTGAGTCTTGCCGTAAAGGCTGTGAATTGTCAGGCTGGTCTTCTCATCCACGCCCGTGGCCACCTTTTCATCCGAGGTGCCGCGAATGCCATGCTCCGGGCTGAACAGGGCCTTGAGCTGGCACTTGTCCGTCTCAAAGAGAATGTCTATCGAACTCTTGCCTTCACGGGAGATGCCGGTGTGGTTGGTGATCAGACCGATATTTTTCCCCTGAATCGGCGCGAATCCGCGCTCGACAAGAACATCAATTCCGGGATAAACATCCGCAGCGGGCAAGAGGAAGGACATGAGAAAAAAAACACACAGGGAAACAAGTATTGTTCGGGTTTTCATGACAGGCACCTCGCTAATTTTCAGATTGGGGAAAAACCGCCCCACTGTTTCTCACTTGCAAGTCTGTATATGTAATTTAACCCGTTCGCGATTTCAACAAAAAGGCGCAAAGGGGGGCATAAATTCAATTTTTTCATTGTCATGGCTTCATATTGTTATTATACACTCCCAATATTGAAATTGTACACAAGGCCTGTTTCGTAAAATATGTTTTTCTTCGGTCAGGAGGCCCCGTCTTGCTCAAAGACCCTTCATGCACCTTTGTCGTGGGCATCAATGACCAGATTCTGTGCGGAGACGGCTGGTATGAGCGCACCGTGGACGGACGTTTCGGCATGATGCATCGGCCCGCCGGACCCCGGGCGGTTTTTCATCTGGACCTGCCGCCGGGTAGAAACGAGATCTCCGTCCTCATGTCTGCCAGCTCCTCCCTCTGCGATGGCGGCACGATGCGCGGGCAACTGCTCATGGACGACCTGCCCGTTGGCAGGTTCTCCCTCGATACCGACGACTGGGTCCTGAGGCGTTTCCTCCTGCCCGAATCTCCCGGCTGCAGGGTACAGTTTCACTGGATCACCGAAAATCCCTTTATTCCCCATACGCGATTACAGAATGGCGATTTCCGGCCCATCGGACCCTATGTGGCCGCGGCAAGAGTTTCTCCAGCAATCAACGGGGCGCAACAACCATGAAAGTTCTTTTTATCGGATCCTGTCCTTTACCGGCTGAATCGGGTCTCCCCGCCCAGGGTCCGGGCATACGCACCTGGCAGCTCGTCAAACCCGCCATGAATGCCGGGCATATATGCCTGGCCCTCTGTCTGCGCACAGAAGGCGTTTATCCGAAGGACATGGAGGACGAGGCCCGCCGGGAAATCCAGCCCGGACTCACCTTCATCAACATGTCCCACAAGGCCTTTACAAATCCTGACCGGATACGGGCGCTGGCCCTGGATTTCAAGCCCGACGCCATTGTCGGATGCGCATCGGTCCTGCCCGGATTCACTGCGTCCCTCATTCGCGACCTGGCGCCCTTCTGGGCGGACTGCTTCGGAGACCCCGTCACGGAAATCCAGGCCAAAGCGGAAATGTATGGCCGCGAAGGCTGCGGCGAGGAGCTGTTCGGCGTGTGGCGGTATTACCGCGCCATTCTTGCGGGCGCCGACCGGTTTTCCACCCTTTCAGACGCCCAGAACCACGCCCTGGCGGGACAGCTGGCCCTCCTCGGGCGGCTGGGTTATGAAAACGCCGGTTACTGCCTGATCCGGACCATTCCCTGCGCTGTGGAAGGCCCACCCCCCATCCGGGAATCCGCTCCCGAATTTACCTTGCGTGGCAAGGCGTTTCCTCAAGATGCCTTTGTGGTCTGCTTCAGCGGTTCCTATAACACCTGGATGGATGTGGACCTTCTTTTTTCCGGCCTGGAAGAGGCAATGAACCGCGTACCCCGCCTGGTTTTTCTTTCCACAGGCGGAGGAACGAAGGGCTATAATGAAAAATTATACAACGACTTTCTGAAAAAGGTGGAGGCCTCACCCCACCGGGAACGTTTCATCATGAGCGGCTGGGTGCCCTTTCACGAGGTCCCGCGATACTATGCTGAGGCCAATATCGGGATCAATGTGGACCGGTTTACCTATGAGGGTGTACTCGGCAGCAGGAACCGCATCATTCAGTTCCTGGCCCATGGATTGCCCGTCATGACAACGGCCCTGTCAGAGATTTCAAAATCTCTGGCGGAAAAACGCATGGTGCACATATTCCGCATGAGCGGCGCCGAGGGTGAAACCGGCGTGGCTGAAACACTGCCCGAACTCCTCGAACGCCTCTCTGCCCACCCCGGAGCGCTTGCCGAGACGGGGCGACTCGCCCAGAAACATGTGCTTGCGGAATACAACTATGAGCGCACAACCCGCCCGCTCATGGAATGGCTGGAGGCCCCCGAACGCAGCCCGGACAATATCTTCCGCGCCCAGGTTGCGCCCGCCCCGGGCGAGCCGGTCTATCTGAATCCCATTGAACATGCCATGGATATTGAAGGGATGGAAGGCCAGATCGAGTATCTGCTCTCGGAAAAACGACATCTGGACAAAATCCGCGGAACCCTCGCGTATCGTTTCCTGAAACTGATCAAGCGAATGCTTTTTCCTTCATGATCACCTCCCGGAAACGGTCAGATCCCCTCGCCTTTTGAGGAGGATTTTTTTTCCGCAGGAGCCGCCGCCGGGTTGCCCGAAACCATGCCGGCAGTCAGGGCAAATGTCAGCGCCTTGTCAACAGACATATCCAGCTCCGTCATTCCCGCGCGGGGCAGAACAACCATGTAGCCGCCCACCTGATAACTCATGGGGAGATACACCGCCACTTCATCCTTTTCGGCCATGCCCGCGGGAGCGTCGTCCAGATTATCCCGCGTGACGAATCCCAGAACCTTCATTCCGGTGTTTCCGAGGGGTACCATCACCACCTTGTTGAACGGCTTGCGTCCGCTCCCGGAAAAGAAGGAAAACAGGTCCTTGAGGGCATTGTATAATGACTTGATCAGAGGCAGACGAGTCAACAGCCGTTCATACAGCGCATAAATCTGATTCACCAGGTAAAAATTCATGAGAACGCCAACGGCACAGACGCAGGCCATTCCCGCAATGAGTCCCATCCCGGCAAAATAGTAACCTTCCGGCAACAGCGCCCTTAGGGCGCCGCCGAGGATATTTTCCAAAGTCGTGGCGAACCAGACCAGTGCGTAAATGGTCAGGACGGTCGGGAGAAGGACCGCCAGACCCTTCAGGAAAATTTTCGTCAGATTCTTCATAAAAACCCTCCCGCGTGTTTGTTCAGATCATAATTCAGGGGAATCCTGTGTGAACGGCATATACGGGGTCAAGCCACAAAAACACAATCTGCCGACATCCACAATTGAGTCGGGCATATCTGTCCCCCATAAAAAAAGCCCCCGGAAAACCGGGGGCGCAAAATCCAGGAAAGGACTTCCGTAATCAGAAATTTTTCTGCAGCCTGGTCTGAAAAACCGATCCGATATTTCCGCGGGGTATCTGCAATCCATCCTTCAGGCGGGGATTGTAATACACATCAGGAGTTCCTCCGCCGACAAAACCCTGTTCGGTGATGACGGAACCGTAAATAACCGGATTGCCCTGGTAGTCAACCGTCCCGGAGGCATATAAAACACCGTCGAGGTAAACCTTTGGGATTGTATAATAATCCAGGCTCACGGTTCCATCGGGATTCAGAACAGGTTTTTCCGCGACCAGATCGGCCGGATTGCCGCTGCCGCCCTGATACATGTTGGCGCAGACATAAAAAATGCCTTTCATTCCCAGGCCCGTTCCGGTGTTTCTTATCGTTGCAATGTTTGCGGGATTGTCCGCGGGCGTGGGGGGATTTCCGTCTATCGTGTCAATAAAGACCAGATCGTATGGGGAATTGGCTCGGTCGGCCTCGCCGAATTCCGTGTTGAAGTCCACGAGGTGCGTCTGCTCCTTGATGCCGTCACGGTAGATGTTTCCATTGGCGTCGGTTCCATAGTAACGGCCGTGCGAAAGGGCGTGATCCTTGAAGTCCTGATATTTGGACTTGAAATCCGGCCAGTCCAGCACGCCTTCCGGGATGAACTGCTCCAATGCCTTTTCAAAATCCCCGGTTGCGGGAGCCGCGCCGGGAAAACGTCTGGTGGCTTTCTCATAGATAGGTTTGTTCACGCCTTCCTTCCACGTCGAGTCGAAGGACAGGTAACTTTCCGTGCGATATTTGGCAAAAGGATCATAATCCCTGTCGCCTTCTTTCAAATTCCCGCTATGGGATAAGCTGGGCAGGTTAAGCGGCTGGCGGCTCCAGGCCTCTCCCCAGTGCACATTGGCATTGCCATTGACCGCGATCGTGGCCAGACTGATGACGCCCGCGCCAAGCGCCACCTCTGTGGTGTCTATGGGATTGGGCTGCAGGTAGGCCAGGATCCGCCTTGACGCCCCGCTGGGCGTAACACCCTCGCTGCGCACCTTGAACAGACAGGGCACCGGATCGTTGGCGGGATCCGCCGCGATGAGAACAATTTCTGAAATTGTGGCGACATCCGTGTTGTTGCTTGATACAAAAGCCGTTAATCTATCCTGAGAAATGGCGTATTCCGCACCGCTTTGCAATGCCGCGACCAGATTGGGGAATTCGCCAGTAGTCATATCGCGGTAAAAGAGGCCCAGAGGACCCAGATTATCGTATTCTTCCGGGTGGTTTCCCCACTGGATGACCTGCGAGACACCAGACTGCGCCGCAAAGTAGGCATTTTTCAGGTCTCGACGGCGACGATTGGTGTGCTGATGATCCAGAAGGGTTCGAACCATCCACACAGTGGCTATGGCTGCAAGCGAACAGATTAAAAAAGTCGAAACAAGAATTGAACCTCTGCTTCGACGTTGGCTCTTTGTTTTGTGTAAAGTCATATTGAAACCTCCTGCATCGGGATCAGACTGTTTCAGGTTCATGTGATTGTAATGGCGTTCAATCCCGAACCGATTTTTCTATGCAATTCTTGTGCCAGGAACTGTCCAACTTTAAAAAAGAACACACCTCAGTCCAGGAAAGAATGTTCCGGCAGATCAATATGCAGGAAAATACTGTATGGAAAGACGCCTCAACACATAACATGAATGATTACAGATCATTTTGCCGGTTTCCCGCAAGGGTCCGGACTTAACCTCAAACATTATGATTTAATAAACCTGTATGTCTGCCGACCTTCAGGGGCACAACTTTTGTTGTGCTCTTGTTTTTCCCAGCTAAAATAACACTTCCTTTCGAATTCCTGCAACCCCCTTCATCAATACTCAACGAAAAAAGCCCCCGGGAAACCCCGGGGACCCTTTCCGATATCCCGTGATTCGCAATACCATCAGAAATTTTTCAGCAACTGGGTGTGTAACACGGAACCGATGTTGCCATGCGGGATCTCCAGACCGTCCCTCAGGCGCGGGTTGAAATATATGAGCGGCGTTCCACCCCCGGTAAACCCGCCTTCCGAAACGACAGAGCCATAGATGGTCGGGTTGCCGCCATAATCAATGGTTCCCATGGAGTATAACACACCGTCAAGGTAAACCTTCCGGATCAATTCATAAACATACCCCAGCGACCCGTCGGCGTTTATCACAAGCTTTTCCGCCATGAGGTCCGCGGGATTCCCCTGTCCGGTCTGCTCAATGTTTGCGCAAACGTAATACACGCCCTTCATGCCGACCCCTGTCCCCGAGTTCTTTATCGTGGCGAGATTGGCGGGATTGTCATAAGGTGTTGGCGGATTGCTGTCCACCGTATCAATGAAAACCAGATCATAGGGAGTGTTGGCCCGGTCGGCATTGCCGAATTCAATGTTGAAATCCACAAGATGGTCCACGTCCTCGATGCCGTCCCGGTAAATGTTTCCATTGATGTCGGTGCTGTAGTAGCGCCCATGGGAGCGGGCGTGATTCTTGAACGCCTGATACTTGGTTTTAAAATCCGGCCATTCCAGTTCTCCCTCCGGAATGAACTGCTCAAGGGCCGCCTCATAATTACCGATCGCGGGCGCTGCCCCGGGAAATCGCCTGGTGTTTGGATCATAAATTTCCTTGCCGACGCCAACGCTCCAAGTGGAAGTGAAGATGATATTGCTCTCCGTCCGATATCTGGCGAAGGGATCATATTGGGGTGCACTGGAGTCCAGTATCTTTTTTGCCTGGGACTCAGAAGGCGCCGACAGCGGCTGGCGGCTCCAGCACTCTCCCCAGCGGACGTCGGCGTTTCCGGTGACGGCGACTGTGGACAGACTGATCAGACCCGCCCCCAGCTCCACCTCGGCGGTGTCAATCGGGTTGGGCAACAGATAGGCCAGGATGCGCCTTGAGGCGCCGCCCGGGGCAATCCCCTCACTGCGGACCTTGAGCAGGCAGGGAACCGGATCATTGTCCGGGTCCGGGGCAATAAGACGGATTTCGGATATCTTCGCCACATCGGTGTTATATTTCGACGTGAACGCGCTTAACTTATCCTCGGTTACAACAATTTCCGAGCTGGTTGCGAATGCGGCGGTCATATTCGGAAACTCCCCGCTGGTCATATCCCTGTAAAAAAATCCAAGCTCGTCGAGGTTGTCATACTGATTCGGGTAATTTGCCCACTGCAAAACCTGCTGCACACCGGCCTGTGCCGCGAAATAGGCGTTTTTCAGTTCGCGGCGCCGACGATTTGCGCGCTGGTGATCCAGAAGTGTCCTGACCATCCAAACCGTGGACAGGGCAGCAAGAGTGCAGATAAAGAAGGTCGTGACCAGAATGGAACCCCTCGAGCGCCTGTTCTTTCCATCATTTACGAAAAACATATGCGTTCCTCCTGCTCTCTCAAATCCACTCACAAATTTCGCAGATAAACGGCTGTTTCACCATCCCGCTCATCCACATCACTATAGGACAATTCCTCGGCCGTCTTGACAAAAAGCGTTACAACGGCGGACTGGCCGAGGTATAATACCCTGTTCGGATCGAGCGCCCGGCTGCCGAGCGTAAAGGTGATCTCTATGGGCCCCTTGGCCACAATGTTGGCGGGGGGATCGGCGCTGATGTCATCATCATAATACAGGGCGCGCTCATCCGCATTAAAGAAAAATTCACTGGTGACATTCACGCCGCCAACGGCAAGGTTGGGGTCCACAAAACTCAGACGATGCCCCTCATCGGAAACGGTGCAGGACCCTATGCGGGCATCCGCCAGGCGGAAGTGAATCTGGTTGATGACATTGGTGCGGATGCTGCGCGCGCGGGTCGGGCCATAAATGTCGCGAATCGTCTTGCCGCTCATGTAGATAAGAGAAACGACACCCGCGAGAATCACCCCGCCGATGGTTGAGGCGGTAATCAATTCCAGTAAAGTCACGCCTTTACGGTATCTTTTGGCCAGGCGGAATGGGTTCCATGTTCGACACATATCACGTCCTCGTTGTCAGGGCGATTTATAGGTCATGACCGTTTCATGCAGGGTCTTGTTGGGAATCTTGCTGCCGCGGTGTTTCCAGGTAATCGTGGCTTCGATTTCAACCATGCGGGCGGGGAGGGGAATGCTGCTGAGGACGGTCCCGTCCTGGGCGTCCCGAATGACGATCTCCACCGTGCCGACCGTGTCGTCCGTGGTGTCGTCCGGCGTCCCGTTGTTCCAGATGGTGGTCTCCGTATGCGTCTGGGTCCAGGTAAACAGCTTGTAGGTCTCAACCTCGAGCAGTTCACTGACGATCTGATGAGCCCTGCTGCGTTCCTGTTCAATTTCGTTGTGAAGGCGTGAAAAGGCAAGGAGTGAAAGTGTGGAAAGAATGGCGATGCCGGCTATTCCTGAAGCGATAAGCGCTTCGACCAGGGAGAAGCCCCGCATATTGTTTCGCCTTGTTTTCATTCGCCTTTGTCCTTTCGGCTATCATCCGGAAAGGGTTCCGTTCTCAGGCAGACCCTTCAAATGTCATACAATATATATGCAACTCCCGTGCCATATGCCGGGTTGCTGAAAAAGGATCACGCGCGGGGAGCTCCCGATAAGAACAGGCAAAGGCTTCCGGGATTACAGGCCGGGAAAAAGCCTGAAAAACATGATACGGGTAAACATCACAGCTCGTTTTGTCCACAGCTTTGGCCCGGGTCGTTGCAATCCCAGCATATTCAGCCATTTACATCAAAACAACCTCATCGCGATCAACAATTTTTGTTGTAACCTTTCAACAACCCCGGCACCGGCACAAAATCTGGGGTAATCTGGGGGTCAGACGCCGTGGTGGATTCAGTAGATTTCAACGGACATTGATTTTTCATATATATAGATATCACTCTGTGAATTAATAAGTTACGATCTGTTTTCTAAAAATCATCGGGGGTCAGACGCCGTGGTAGAATCAGTAGATTTTCCCGTACATTCCATATTCACTTAAGGGAGGCGTTCATATGGCTCGACCGAAACGTATGGATCTGTCTCACCATCTATCACTTCATTTCCCGGATAAATTCCAGCGACATCGCCTTTCGCGACAGCCTGGATCGCCGCGCCTTTCTGAAATATCTCGCCAAATACCTGAAGATGTTCGAGTGCCGGATTCATGCCTGTTGCCTGAGGGACACGCATTTTCATCTGCTCTTGGAAAACAGCGCCCGCACCTGCCTGTCGGAACAGATGCGCCGGCTCATTACCGCATACACCGCGCATTACAACCGCCGCCACAACCACCATGGCCATCTTTTTCAGGAACACTTCAAAAGCCTCCTCGTGGACAAGTCCGGCTATTTCCTGACCGTGTCGCGATACATCCACCTGAATCCTGCCCGCGACTGCTCCCCCGGAAAGGCCCTCGGTTACCCGGTCTCAACTCTGCGTCATTACGCTGATAGCGGCGAGCCGGGTTTTCTTGAAACGGGCGGCCGCGCGAAGTATGCTCAACATGTTATGGAAGGATTGAATGACAAGACCTTTCCCCCGGTGCTTCAGCAACGCCACATCGGCAACATGGCCTTTGGGCGGCCTTTGTGATCGACAGCCTGCCGCGCGTTTTATCTTCGCCCGGCCGAAGATAATCATAATGAGGGCCATGCCCCTTTGCTCCTGTTCCCCATGGCATGCTCGGAAAAACATAAAAAACAAAAAAACCCTGGATTGTCTCTTGACGCTCTATTTGCAATCAAAGATACATACAATTCTTTGTTCGGCCTGATGCAGGTTTTTGCAAAGGCCGGTTTGATACTGTTCAACGTTTTCTGCAAAGGAGTTCATCATGTTTTCCGGATCCATGTGCGCACTGGTCACCCCTTTTCGCGACGGGCGCCTTGATGAAAAGGCCCTGTCCCAACTGACGGAGTTCCAGATTGCCAACGGCACAAAGGGGCTGATCCCCTGCGGCACCACAGGCGAATCCGCCACACTGTCCCACGAAGAGCATCACCGGGTGATAGACATCGTGATCGAAGCGGCCGCCGGGCGTGTTCCCGTGATCGCGGGAACCGGCTCAAACTGCACGAATGAGGCCATGGATCTGACCCGTTATGCCAAAAAAGCGGGGGCCGACGGCGCCCTGCTCATCACCCCCTATTACATCAAACCCACCCAGGAGGGCCTGTTCCGCCATTATCGCCGCATCGCCGACGAGGTGGATCTGCCCCAGATTCTGTATAACTGTCCGGGACGCACGGGTGTTTCCATAGATCCCTCCACCGTGGCCAGACTTTCAACGCACCCGAACATCGCGGCGCTGAAGGATGCCACAGGCAGCCTCGATTACGCATCCGAGGTGCGATCCCTTTGCGACATCGTCCTTCTGTCCGGCAACGACTCGCTGAACCTGCCTCTTCTTTCCATCGGAGCGAAGGGGAGCATCTCCGTGGCCGCCAACGTGATTCCGCGTCTGGCATCGGATCTGGTGGACCTGTTCCTCGCCGGAGACACCCGCAGGGCCGAAGAGATTCACAAAAGAATATTTCCCCTCGTCAAGACGCTGTTCGTCGAAACGAATCCGATTCCTGTGAAGGCGGCTCTTGAGATGATGGGGAAAATCGGGGGGGAAATTCGAATGCCGCTCACGCCCCTGTCTGATCGCGGGGCATCGCTGCTGCGCGCGGAAATGGAATCCCTTGGACTGATTTGACGATGCGTTTTTGCGGATGGCGCTCGAAAATTTACATTTCTGTATTGACTTTTCCCGAGAGGGGCGGTCATTACAAAAAACGATATTCGCGCAGAGGTGGTATGGCTAACGCGATTCCCGCCGCAGAATTTGCGTTCGGTTCACCAAAAAAGGGGTTGACGCCGGCATACAAGCGGGAATAGAGTGACCCGATTTTTATATTGCAGCAAACGGCATCATGGCAAAAAGGGAAAAATACAGGCAACGGCCGGAGCAGGGCTGTGACCCGCGCCGGAACCTTAAATGATGAGATGAACTATAACCCGCAGAATCCGGTGGTCGTTCAGGCAGACCGCAGCATCCTCCTCGAAACCAACAACCCGAGGTTCGAGGAGGCCAGGGACGCACTTGCCCAGTTCGCCGAGCTGATCAAAAGCCCCGAGCATTTTCATACCTACCGCATATCCCCCCTCTCCCTCTGGAACGCCGCCTCCGCCGGCCTCGGCGCTGAGGAAATCATTACCTCGCTCATTGAGTTTTCCAAGTATGAGGTTCCCCAGAACATCATTCAGGACATCAAGGACTATGTGTCCCGCTACGGTCGCCTTAAACTGTTGAAACCGGATGAGGGGGAAGGCCTGATCCTTTTCTCGGACGATGAGGCGTTAATGGTCGAGCTGGCCAACAATAAGGCCCTCGTCCCCTTCATCGAAACAGTCCGCGACAAAAAAACTATCATCGTCAAAAAGGACACCCGCGGCCGCCTGAAGCAGGCCCTCATCAAAATCGGGTTCCCTGTCGAGGACCTGGCCGGCTATGTTGAGGGAGAACACAAGGACATGAGCCTTGTGGAGGTCACCAAAAAGAACCGTCCGTTCCGCCTTCGCGAATACCAGAAAGACTCCATCGAGGTCTTCTATGCCGGGGGGTCGAGCCGCGGCGGCAGCGGCGTACTCGTCCTGCCGTGCGGGGCTGGAAAAACCATCATCGGCATAGGCGTGATGACCCGACTCTCACAGCACACCCTCATCCTGTGCACCAATATCACCGCACTCCGCCAGTGGCGGGACGAAATCCTCGATAAAACCACCCTGACGGATGAGGATGTCGGCGAATATTCCGGAGAGATTAAATCCATCAAGCCGATCACCATCACAACCTACCAGATTCTGACCTACCGAAGGAAAAAGGACGAGGAATTCGTCCACATGAACCTGTTCAATCTGCAGAGCTGGGGGTTGATCATTTACGACGAGGTTCACCTGCTGCCCGCGCCCGTCTTCAGGGCGGTGGCGGAAATCCAGGGCAAGCGGCGCCTCGGACTCACCGCAACACTCGTCCGCGAAGACAACAAGGAAGACGATGTGTTCAGCCTCATAGGCCCCAAAAAATTCGACGTCCCCTGGAAGGTCCTCGAAAAGCAGGGCTGGATCGCCAAGGCATTGTGCACGGAGATCCGCATCCCCCTTCCGGACGCCGACCGGCTGAAGTATGCCGTGGCGGATGCCAAGGCAAAGTTCCGCATCGCCTCGGAAAATCCCGCCAAGATAGACATGGTCAGCCACCTGATCGAGAAACACAAGGACGACAATATCCTGATCATCGGGCAATATCTCGACCAGCTGGACATCCTGGCCCAGCGGTTCCACGCCCCGATCATCACCGGCAAGACGCCCAATCGCGACCGGGAGCGGATTTACAAGAAATTCAAGGCGGGCGATCTCAAAACGCTGATTGTGTCCAAGGTGGCCAATTTTGCCATTGACCTGCCTGATGCCAATGTGGCCATACAGGTTTCCGGAACGTTTGGAAGCCGCCAGGAAGAAGCGCAGCGGCTGGGCCGCATTCTGCGCCCGAAGGCCGAGGGCAATTTCGCCTTCTTTTATTCCCTCGTCACCAAGGGCTCAAAGGACCAGGAGTTTGCGGCCAACCGCCAGCTGTTTTTAACGGAACAGGGTTATCGCTACCAGATTCTCTCCGCGGAAACGGTTGCGGATCTGGCGGAAATGTTGAATTCCGAG
>Ga0116141_10003220_pt1 | contig 13838 bp, 13 predicted proteins | sample AD_UKC097_MetaG_FD_89744 | JGI IMG/M metagenome (GOLD analysis project Ga0116141, IMG submission 89744) | Active sludge microbial communities of municipal wastewater-treating anaerobic digesters from USA - AD_UKC097_MetaG | ecosystem: Engineered > Bioreactor > Anaerobic > Digestate | place: USA...
CGTTCTGGGTGATGTACTGGTGAACCACGTAGGGGTTCTCGGGAATCCCTTTCCAGAAACCGCCGGGCGGCAGAAGATCGAAGAAGAGAAGCCATGAAACAAGGAGAACGAAACCCATGGCCGACAGGAAGGCCCGAAGGCCGTATCTCCGGAACCGGGGGTCCCCGAAAAGGGGAAGCAGGAGGGGAATCAGGAGAAACGTCTTCGCGTCCGACAGGGAGTCCTTGTCCACCTTCCCGTAGAAAAGGCCCCCGATGGTAAGGGCGAAAAGAAGGAGGGAAACCCAGGCGACGGGGTTTCTCCCGATGAACCGGAGCTTCTCGCCGTAGCGCCCCCCGGCGAGCCAGAGAAGGAGAACGAGAACCAGAAGGACCGCGTCGGCGGCCTTGGACAGGGGGATGGAAAGCCCGAGGGCCGCGGCTGCCCAGGGGGCCCACTGGCGGGCCCTTTCCTGAACGACAGGCCAGTTCATCTTGGAATCCTTTCTTTCAGGCGTTCGCCCGCGATCCCGGTCCGCCGGGCTTGTGGGCGCAGCAGGGTTATAGGACAAAGCTCCCGGCCTGTCAATTCACCGGTGACGGCGGCGTCACGGGGCGTCCCGCCAGTCCGATCTCCTCCCGATGCGAAGGGTCCCGCGGGCGGCGGACCTCCAGCCGGCGATGGAAACGCAGTATCTCCCGGGAGCCCCTCACGACGCCGGGGAAGCCCCCTTCCGGACCGTCCCGCGGATCGTCTTCCGGATCACCTTCTCGAAGGTCTCGTCGTGTTCTACCCGGAAGGCCTCCTCCCATCCCCGGGAACCGGCGTCGAGGATGAACCGTTTCGTCGCGACAAGGGTTTCCAGGGGCGCTTCGAGGAGTTTCTTCCCGCAGGCGACCGCGGCCGGGATCAGGGACGCTTCCTCCACGACCTCGTTCAGGAGCCCGAGCCGGAGGGCTTCCTCCGCGCCGACCTGGCGACCCGTAAGACACAGATCCCGGGCCACCCCCTCCCCGACGATCCAGCGCAGCGGCGTGAACAGGGTGGGAACCCCGAACTTGATCTCGGGGTGGCCGAAAACCGCCGCCGTCGATCCGATCCGGAGATCGCAGAGCTTGGCGAGGTCGAATCCGCCGGCGAGGGCGGGACCGTTCACGGCGGCGATGACGGGCTTGGGAAAATACCAGACGTCCCGGTGATACCGGGCGGAGGTCCGGAAAATCTCGTCGAAAAGCGCGGGATCCCGGAATTCCCGGAGATCGAACCCGGCGGTGAACGCCTTTCCGCGCCCGGTGAGAACGACGACGCCCACCTCCCGGTCTTCCTTCCACCGGCCGAGACAGGCCGAAATCTCCCTCCTCATGGCCACGGAAATGGCGTTCCGGGACTCCGGCCGGTTCAGGTACAGGATGGCGACGCCATCGCGGGTTTCCGTTTCGATGTTCTGAAAATCCATGGCCCCCTCCTTCGGGATGATTTCCTTTCCCCTTGACAGCTTGAGAAATTTCGTGCTATGCGTTTGTAACTCGAACTTTTCAGGGAGGCAAGAAATTATTCTCGTGAAGACGCTCGAACGCATCCGAACGGGTTGGTGGTGGCAGGCGGTGACATAGCCTGCCCGCATACGCTCGAAAAGAAGGGCCGTGGGCAAGTACGGAGAAACTTCCCCATGGCTGCGGAAAAGTCAAAAGAGAAAGCCATGGGAGCGATTCCATGGCTTTCCTGTTTTTCACGGCTTTGGGAAAGCCCCCGCATCCGGGACATCGGGGCGGGCCTGGATCATAAAGCCGCCGGACGAAGGAAAAACCTTTTTGCAGGTTCATCCCATCAACGATCAAGCAAAGGAGTGTGAACAATGGAACAGGTGAAGGTGGTATTGAGAGACGACGAAATCCCGAGGCGGTGGTACAATATCCAGGCGGACCTGCCAACCCCCATGAACCCGCCTCTCCACCCGGGGACGGGGCAGCCGGTGAAGCCGGAGGACCTCGCTCCCGTTTTCCCCATGAACCTCATCGAGCAGGAAGCGTCCAGCGAACGCTGGATCGACATCCCCGAGCCGGTTCTCCAGAAGTACGCCCTCTGGCGACCCACCCCTCTGTGCCGGGCGCGGAATTTCGAGAAGCTCCTCGACGCCCCCGTGAAAATCTACTACAAGAACGAGGGGTACAGCCCCGCCGGCTCCCACAAGCCGAACACGGCGATTCCCCAGGCCTATTACAACAAGGAGTTCGGCATCAAGCGTCTTTCCACGGAAACGGGAGCGGGACAGTGGGGAAGCGCCCTCAGCATGGCCTGCCAGATGTTCGGCCTCGAGTGCAGGGTTTTCATGGTCCGGGTGAGCTACGAGCAGAAGCCCTACCGGCGGATGATGATGAACGTCTGGGGGGCCGAGTGCATCCCCAGCCCGAGCGTCCGCACGGCGGCGGGACGGAAGGTCCTCGAGGAGCACCCCGATTCGCCTGGGAGCCTCGGCATCGCCATCAGCGAGGCCGTGGAGGACGCCGTCACCGGCAAGGACGCCCGGTATTCCCTCGGGAGCGTTCTGAATCACGTCCTGCTTCATCAGACCGTCATCGGCCTGGAGGCGAAAAAGCAGTTTGAAAAGATCGGCGAGTACCCCGACGTGGTCCTGGGCTGCGCCGGCGGCGGGAGCAATTTCGCGGGCATCTCCCTGCCCTTCGTCATGGACAGGATTCACGGGAAACAGGTTCGCATCGTCGGGGCCGAACCGTCCTCCTGCCCCACCCTGACCCGGGGGCCCTTCGGCTACGACCACGGGGACCTGGCCTGCATGACGCCCCTCCTCCCGATGTACACCCTGGGCCACGATTTCGTTCCCGCCCCGATCCACGCCGGCGGCCTCCGGTACCACGGCATGGCCCCCATCGTGAGCCACCTCCTCAAGGAGAACCTCATCGAGGCGCGGTCCTACAACCAGCTCGAAACCTTCGAGGCGGGAGTCAAATGGGCGAGGACGGAGGGCTTCATCCCGGCGCCCGAAACGACCCACGCCATCGCCGCCGTGGTGGAGGAGGCCCAGCGGGCCAGGGAAGAGGAAAAGGAAAGGACCATCCTGTTCAACTGGAGCGGCCACGGTCTCGTCGACCTCGCCTCCTACGACGCCTATCTCACGGGCATGCTGAGCCAGTACGAACTGCCGGAAGAGGAAATCGAACGGGCGAAGCGGACCATTTCCAGCTACCCCAGGCTGTAACCCCCCCGGGCGGAAGGGGAACGGCCCCCTCCGTCCCGTCCTGAGGGGCCGCTTCCGGGGAAGGGAAGCGGCCCCCTGTTTTCTTGAGTCGAACCGCCCCGTCTGGGGAGGGAGAATCCGTCATGAAGAAACCGGAATCCCCGATCGCCCGATGCCCCCGGCTGGGGTGCGACATCCCCTTTTCCTACTGCCTCCGCGAGAGGGACCCTCTGCCCTGTTCCAGGATCGTCTCCTGCTGGGAAAGCCGGATGCCCGTGGAACGGCTCCTCCGGGAACGGATGACCGCGGAGGAATGGGACAGGACCTTTTCCGACCCTCCCCGGGACCGTCTCGCCACCCTCCTGGAAGCCGCCGCAAAGGCAAAAAAATCGTAGCCCCGGGACGGCATTCCGGTATACACTGCAGGGAATGACGGCTTCGTCAAAAGCCCATATGCTGCGTTCCCCTTCTTCCCTCGTCCCTGCGGCGTACCAAAAGTACGCCTCAGTCCTCGGGAATCGGGCGCCTTGCCTATGGAGCTTTTTCCTTTGCCGTTCGAAAAAATGTTGCATCGGCCTTTTTACGACGTCATCAGGGAATGGAACGAACGCGAGGCACCATGGACCTGTTCAGCCGCGAAGCGGGCAAGCCGGGAGACGTCCGGGAACGCCCCCTGGCGGACCGGATGCGGCCCCGTTCCCTCGGGGAATTCGCCGGGCAGGAACACCTTCTGGGAAAGGGAACTTTGCTCCGCAAGGCGATCGAGGAGGACCGCCTGTTCTCCGTCATCTTCTGGGGTCCCCCGGGTTCGGGGAAAACGACCCTGGCGCGGCTCCTGGCCACGGAGACGAAGGCCCATTTCGTCACTTTTTCCGCCGTCCTCTCGGGAGTGAAGGAAATCCGGTCGGTAGTGGAGGAGGCGGAAAACCAGCTCCGCGACTTCCGGCGGAGGACGGTTCTCTTCGTCGACGAGATCCACCGGTTCAACAAGGCCCAGCAGGACGCCTTTCTCCCCCACGTGGAAAGCGGCCTCATCACCCTCATCGGGGCCACCACGGAAAACCCCTCCTTCGAGGTCATCGCCCCCCTGCTCTCCCGGGTCCGCGTCCTGGTCCTGAAGCCGTACACGGCGCCCGTCCTCGGAGAGATCCTGAGGTGCGCCCTCAAGGACAGGGAAAGGGGCCTGGGCGGGCTCTCCCTGAAGGTGGAGGAAAAGGCCCTCGCCCACATCGTCGACATCTCCGACGGGGACGCCAGGACCGCCCTCAACAGCCTGGAGGCCGCCGCCTCCCTGGCAAGACCCGGTGAGGGGGGAACGAGGATCGTCGATCTTCCCACCGTGGAAAAAGCCCTGGAAAGAAAGGCCCTCCTCTACGACAAGACAGGGGAAGAGCATTACAACCTCATCTCCGCCTTTCACAAGAGCCTCCGGGGAGCGACCCCGACGGCGCCCTCTACTGGCTCGGACGGATGCTCGACGCCGGGGAGGCCCCCCTGTACATCGCCCGCCGCATGGTCCGCTTCGCCTCGGAAGACGTGGGAATCGCGGATCCCCAGGCCCTTGCCGTCGCCGTTTCGGCCATGGAGGCCTTCCGGTTCGTCGGGCTCCCCGAGGGAAACCTCGCCCTGGCCGAGGCGGCCGTCTATCTCGCGACGGCCCCGAAAAGCAACGCCCTGTACCGGGCCATGGGAAAGGTCGGTGAAGCCATCTCCGAGAAGGGGGCATTGCCCGTCCCCCTTCACATCCGGAACGCCCCGACGGCGATGATGAAGGAAATGGGGTACGGAAAGGATTACAAATACGCCCACAACTACGAGGGCGGTTACGTTCCCCAGGTCCATCTCCCGCAGGGCCTGGAGGACAGGACGTTTTACGAGCCTACGGACCGGGGATACGAAAAAACGGTCGGGGAACGCCTCAAAGCCTGGAGAAAGAAGAAATGACGCGCGCCGGAATCGCCAGAACCGTATTCGTGATGCTTCTCACCCTTTTCGCCTTTCCCTTTCTCCATGTCCCCGCGGAGGCCTACCTCCCGGGCGCCCCGAAAATCCTCGAGCGGCTCGCCGCCGCCGCGTCCGGAACGGAGACGTTCCAGGGAAAGGCGAGACTCGCGCCGCTTCCCGGCGAGGGAAATCCGGAGGTCCCGCCCGTTCTGGAACAGCAGATCTCCATGAAGGCCCCTGATTCCTATCGGGCCGAGACCCGGCGGGAAGGGGGCGTCGACATCGCCCTCGCCTGCGGGCGCCGGTCCCTCGCCATGATCCCCGACGGCCGGGGCATCCGGAACAGCCTCATTTCCACGCTCCCCGCCGTTCTCTTTCTCGGGAAGCCCATGGAGGACCTTCTCGCGGAGCTTTCCTTCCTCGGAACCCGGACCGGGGAAACCGCACTCGAACGGGTAGAGGGAAAAATCGCCTACGTCATCGGGAAAAGCGACGCCGAAACCATCGGGAGCCGCCTGTGGATCGACAAGGCGACCGGCCTTCCCCTCCGGTTCGAGGCCTGGGGCGTCCGGGAGGACCGGGCCGTCCCCCTCCGGGTGGATTTCGGAGGCTACCGGGAAATCCGCAAGGGCGCCCCGTTCCCGATGGAGCTGGTCTATTCGGTCGACGGCGTCCCCGCCGCCCGCCTGACGTTCAGGGACGTCGCAACGAACGTCCCCCTCCAGGACGCCCTCTTCTCCGTTCCCTGCCGGGAAGACTCGCCCTACCCCCCCCTGGAGGGATTTCTCGACCCGAGAGAATAAAACGGGTGCGCCATGTTTCTTCAGGTCGCCATCCCGGTCCCCGTTCCCAGGACCTTCACCTATTCCGTCCCGCCGGAGCTGCGGAATGACGCCGCGGTGGGAAAGCGGGTTCTGGTGCCCTTCGGGAGGAAGAAAACGACGGGCTGCATCGTAGGCATCACGGAGCGGCCCGACACGGGCGAAACGAAAGAAATCCTCGAAATCCTCGACAGGGAGCCCCTCTTCGCGCCGGAGGACCTCCGGTTTTACGAATGGGCGGGCGCCTACTACCTCCATCCCGTCGGCATGACCCTGAAAGCGGTGCTCCCGGCGGGCATTCACCGGGAGGGGGAAACCCGCGTCCGCCTCCGGCCGTCCCCGGGGGAAGGCGCCGGGGAGCCGTCCCCGCTGGAGAAGCGGGTCCTCGACGTTCTCGGGAAACGGCCCGAGGGATGGAAAATGGGCGCGCTGCGGAAGGCCGTGCCCCGCGCTTCCCTGGTCCCGGTCCTGGAAACCCTCCGGGAACGGGGGCTTGTGGAAATCACGGAACGGATCGCCCCTCCCCGGGTCAGGGAACGGAAGGAGACCCTCCTCGTTCCGCTCGACGGTCCCCCGCCGGAGAAAATGAAAAAGCGGGAGCGGGATCTCCTGGAACGGCTCCGCCGGGAGGGTCCCGCGCTTCTTTCCGCCCTTCGCGGGCAATACCGGGGCCTTGCGGCCCTTGCCGCCTCCCTGGAGGAAAAAGGCCTCCTCCGGAGGGAGGAACGGGAGGTCTTCCGGACGCCGCCCGGGGGACCCCGGATCGGGGGCGCGGCGCCGGCGGCGGAACTGACGGAGGAGCAGGACCGGGCCCTCGAGGCCATTCTCGCGGGGCTGTCGGAGAACCGGTACGTCCCCTTCCTCCTGCACGGCGTCACCGGGAGCGGAAAGACGGAAATCTACCTCCGGGCCGCCCGGGAGGCCGTCCGCAACGGCGGGTCCGTCCTCTTTCTCGTCCCGGAGATCGCCCTGACCCCCCAGCTTTCGGGAAGGATCCGGGACCATTTCCGGGGGGAGGAGATCGCCCTCCTTCACAGCGGCATCTCCCCGGCGGAGAAGTTCGACGCCTGGCGGAAGGTCCGCCGGGGAACGGTCCGGATCGTCGTCGGCGCCCGGTCGGCCGTGTTCGCCCCCCTTCCCGGCCTGAGGCTCATCCTGTGCGACGAGGAGCACGACACCTCCTACAAGCAGGACGAGCGGTTCACGTACAGCGGCCGGGATCTGGCCATCGTCAAGGCCCGGATGTGCGGGGCCGTCGTCGTTCTCGGCTCGGCCACGCCGGGGGTCCAGACCTTCTTCAACACCGGGGAAAAGGGGTTCCGATATCTCTCACTGACCCGGCGGGTGGACGACCGGTCCCTGCCCCGGGTGGACATCGTGGACATGAAGACGGAGAAGGACAGGGACGAGCGGATTCCCATCTTCTCCGCCGCCCTGAGAGACGCGGTGGGGGCGGCCCTTTCGGAAAAGAAGCAGACCCTGCTCTTCCTGAACCGGCGGGGGTTCGACACGTTCATCTTCTGCGCCTCCTGCGGCTACGTGTTCCGGTGCCGGAACTGCACCGTCTCCATGACCCGCCACGCCCGCGAGGACATCGTCCGCTGCCATTACTGCGGATTCTCCCAGGGGATGCCCTCGGCGTGCCCCCGCTGCGGCGGGACGCGGATCCTGAGCTACGGCGTGGGGACGGAAAAGGTGGAGGAGGAAACGGGAAGGCTCTTCCCGGAGGCGCGGGTGGAGCGGATGGACAGCGACACGACGCAGAAACGGGGGGCCGTCGAAAGGATCCTCCACCGGTTCGACCGGGGGGACATCGACATCCTCATCGGCACCCAGATGATCGCCAAGGGCCACGATTTCCCCAACGTCACCCTCGTCGGGGTCATCTCGGCGGACATGTCCCTCAACCTTCCCGACTTCCGGGCCGCCGAGCGGACATTCCAGATGCTGACCCAGGTGTCCGGACGGGGCGGGAGGGGGGATTTCCCGGGAAAGGTCGTCATCCAGACGGTCCACCCCGATCATTACGCCGTCCTTCATTCGAAAAACCACGATTTCCCGGCGTTTTTCGAAGAGGAAATCGAGATGCGGCGGGAACTCGGCTACCCCCCCTTCTCCCGCATGGTGAACCTGAGGATCTCCGGCCTCCATCAAGAGCAGGTGGCCGCGGCGGCCCGCTCCCTGGCCGCCCTGGCCCGAAGACGGATCGACGGGATGAAGGAGGCCTCCCGGCCCTCCCTGATCGGCCCCTCGGAATCCCCCCTGGGCAAGCTGAAGGGACGATACCGCTGGCAGCTTCTTCTCATGGGAACCGGCGTAAAGGCCCTTCACGCCCTCGCCGGGGAACTTCTGGAGGGGGGGGCGAAAAAGGGCGTCGAGATCCGGGCCGACGTGGACCCCATGAACTTCATGTGAGAATCCCGCCCGGGCCCCAAGGAAGATCCATTTGACAAAATAATCCCGATACTCTATGTTTGACGAACTCGAAAAAGGCCCATGCAACACTTTTTCGAACGGCAAAGTAAAAAGCTCCATAGGCAAGGCGCCCGAATCCCGAGGACTGAGGCGTACTTTCGGTACGCCGCAGGGACGAGGGAAGAAGGGCAACGTAGCATATGGGCTTTTGACGAAGCCGTCATGTTTGACGAACTCGAAAAAGGCCCATGCAACACTTTTTCGAACGGCAAAGTAAAAAGCTCCATAGGCAAGGCGCCCGAATCCCGAGGACTGAGGCGTACTTCTGGTACGCCGCAGGGACGAGGGAAGAAGGGGAACACAGCATATGGGCTTTTTACGAAGGCGTCATGTTTGATGCACTTTATTAACAGGGGGAATCGAGCTCCCCCGCAAAGGGGTAAACGATATGTTCGGAATCGGCATGCCCGAGTTGATCATCATCCTCGTCATCATCCTCATCATCTTCGGGGCGGGGAAGCTTCCGGAGATCGGAGGCGCCATCGGCAAGGGAATCCGCAACTTCAAGAAATCCGTCGGGGAAACGACGGAAGAGCTTGAAAACCAGAAAGACTCGAAAAAGATCGAAGAGAAGAAGTAGGCCGTCCGGCCCTTTTCAGAACGGGACGTCGTCCTCGCCGGCCGCGTCCGGCATGGACGGCGAAGGCCTGTTCCCGGCGCCTTTCAGGTTCTCCCCCCCTTCCTTTCCCTTGGGCTCCAGGATCTGCATGTTCTGAGCGACGATTTCCGTCGTGCTCCGCTTGTTCCCGTCCTTGTCGTCCCAGGTCCGCGTCTGAAGCCTTCCCTCGATGTAGGCGAGGCTTCCCTTGGACAGGTAGCTGCCGCAGATTTCGGCGAGTTTGCCGAAGGTCACGATGCGGTGCCATTCCGTCCGCTGGGTCCGCTCCCCGCTCCTGTCCTTCCCCACTTCGTTCGTGGCGAGCCGGAAATTCGTCACCATGGTGCCGTCCTGGGTGTACCGGACCTCGGGGTCCGCTCCCAGCCTTCCGACGAGTATCACCTTGTTTACCATGATTCCTCCCTTGGTTCTCGATGTGCGGCCTCTCGATGGGCCGCGGAAGCCCCCTCCCGGCGGGTCAAGCGGGAATGCGCCTTTTCCCCCGTCCTCATGACCGGCCGGCCGGACCGCGGACACTATACCCGAGATCGGCCGTTTCCTCAACCCCGCCGGATCCGCCGTCCCCGGAAGGAGGCCCTTTCCCCTTCTCTATAGCAAGTTCCGCGCCATCATTCATCCTTCCGGAATCACAGGACAAACGCAAAGCCGTCCGGAAGGGAACGGCCCGGGTTGACAGGCTTCCCGTGGGCGGTTGGCACTTGAGGCAAAGGAAAAAGCTCCCCGGGAAAGGCGCCCGATTCCCGGCGACCGGGGCGTGCCTTCCCGCACGCCGCGCCGGGGGGGGGGAAATGCAGGGGGGCATGGGCACTTTTTACGAAGCCGCCGATTTTTCGATTTCAAACTTGCCGATGAATATGATAGGAATGGCGAAAACCTATTTACGAGTTCGCCGGATATGTACGTTTACCCTGTCCTGATCACCACGATTGTGGCGGTTACGATTTTCTGCTCCGTCATGTCCCTCGTTTTCGCCGCCCTGCTGCGGCGGCCGGACGACACGGTGCACCGCGTCGCCCGGTTCTGGGGAAATGCCGTCCTGTTCCTGTCGGGCGTCCGGGTCCGGGTGGAGGGCCTTGAAAACATTCCCCGGGGCATCCCCGTGATCTTCATGTCCAACCACCAGGGCAACTACGACATCTTCACCCTTCTCGGCCGGATCCCCGTCCAGTTCCGGTGGATCGCGAAAAAGGAGGTCTTCGCCATCCCGCTCCTGGGCCCGGCCATGAGGAAGGCCGGATACATCTCCATCGACCGGCAGGACAGGACAAGGGCCATCGGGAGCATGGACGAGGCGGCGGCAAAAATCCGGCAGGGGAATTCCGTCATGACCTTCCCGGAAGGGACGAGAAGCCCCGACGGCGTCATACGGCCCTTCAAGAAAGGCTCCTTCTACCTGGCCCTCCAGTCGGGGGTTCCCATCGTTCCCGTCACCATCCTGGGGAGCCGGGAGGTCATGAAAAAAAGAAAATTGAACATTCACGCCGGGACCATCACCGTCGTCATTGACAAACCCGTCGATGTGAAAGAATATACCCAAAAAAATCGGGAGGATCTCATCGAAAGGATCCACCGGGTCGTCTCGGGAAACTACAGGAAATACAAAGAACAGGGAGGCGCCGTTCTTCATTGAGCATCACGGAAGCCGTCCTTCTCGGCGTCCTGCAGGGCCTCACCGAGTTTCTGCCCGTCAGCAGCTCGGGCCACCTGGTCATCGCCCAGGGGTTCCTTCCGGGATTCCGCCAGCCGGGGGTCTTCTTCGATCTGGTCCTTCACGGGGGGACGCTCCTGGCAGTCGTTTTCTTTCTCAGAAGCGAACTGGCGAAGATCGCCGCGGCGATCCCGCCCCGAAAGACGGCAACGGCGGAGGAGGCGGCGGGCCGCGCCGTTTCCCGGAGGCTTTTCCTGTTTCTCGTCGCGGCCACCGTCGTCACGGGAATCCTGGGCCTGCCCTTCCGCGGCGAGATCGAAGGGCTTTTCTCCTCGCCCAGGGCGGCGGCTCTCCTCCTTCTCGTCACGGGCGCGCTTCTCTATTTCGCCGACAGGGTGCCAGGCGCGAACAGAAAGGAGAAAGACATGAACCTTCCGGATGCCCTGGTCATCGGGATCGCCCAGGCGGCGGCCCTCCTTCCGGGAATTTCCCGGTCCGGGGCGACGATCTCCTTCGCCCTCTTCCGGAAGATCGACGGGGAAACGGCCGCTTCCTTCTCGTTCCTCCTTTCCATCCCGGCGATCCTGGGGGCGTTCCTCCTGGAGGCGCGGCACATCGCAGGGATCCCCGAGGGGGAGCTTGCGGCGTACGGGGCGGGATTCGTCGCGGCCACGGTGACGGGCTTTTTCGCCCTGAAACTTCTCTACCTCATCATCCGCGGCCACCGGCTCCGGATTTTCAGCTACTACTGCTGGATCGCCGGGGCGGTGGTCCTCATCGCCGGGGCCTGATCCGGGAAGCGCCATGGGAGAGAAACCGAAAGAAAGAAAAAAAGGAAAGGAAATCGCAGGACTCGTCCTCCTCGCCCTGGCGGTTTTCCTTCTTCTGTGCCTTTTCTCCCATCACCCCTCCGATCCCTCCCTCACCCATTTCGTGGCGGGGAAAACGAAGGTGAAAAACCTGGGGGGCATCGTCGGGTCCTATCTTTCCGGCGGCCTTTACGGCGCGCTCGGGTTTGGCGCCTTCTGGATCCCCTTCTTCCTCGCCCTCCTGTCCGTAAAGACGTTCCTCAACCGGCCGGCGGCGTTCCGTCTCCTCTCCTGGCTCGGGTTTTTCGGGCTTCTTCTTTCCACGGCGGCCCTCATCGCCCTCAAGCACCCGTCGATCGAATTCATGGGAAACAGGATCGCCCCGGGAGGGGTCGTCGGGGCGGAGGCCACCCGCCACCTCGTCCTGTACCTGAACCACATCGGGACCACCCTTCTTCTCATCGTCGTCTTCCTCGCCTCCCTCATGGCGGCCCTCGACGTTTCCCTCGTCGCCGTTCTCGCCGCCGTGTCCCGGTTCATCGGGCGGGTCCTCGGCGGGATCGGGACCTTCCTCACCATCCGCATGGGGAGGATGCGGCGGAAGCAGAAAATCCCGAAAGACCCCCGGGAGGCCCAGACGAAGGGCGAGCCGGTGATCGTCAAGGAAGCCCCGAAGAAGGAGGCTCCCAGGAAACGGAAGGAGGACCAGCTTTCCTTCGATTTCGTCCGCGAGGGGGCCTACACGCCCCCCGACCCGTCCCTCCTGGACAGAGTGCCGAAAAAGGACACCCGGATTCAGAAGGAAAGCCTCCTCATGAATTCCCGCCTCCTGGAAAAGAAGCTCTCCGATTTCGGCGTGGAAGCGAAAGTGGTCGAGGTGCGGCCCGGCCCGGTCATCACCATGTACGAACTCGAACCGGCGTCGGGGGTCAAGATCAACCGCATCACGAACCTTTCCGACGATCTCGCCCTGGCCCTCAAAGCCCCGAGCGTCCGGATCGTCGCCCCGATCCCCGGAAAGTCGGTCATCGGGATCGAGATCCCCAACTACGAGCGGGACACGGTCCACCTCCGGGAGGTCCTGGACAGCGAAGCCTTCCACCGGGAAAAGTTCCGTCTTCCCATCGCGCTCGGCGTGGACATCGTGGGCTCCCCCGTCATCGCGGACCTGACCCGGATGCCCCACCTGCTCATCGCCGGGACGACGGGATCGGGGAAGAGCGTGTCCCTGAACGCCATGATCCTGAGCCTTCTTTTCAAGCTCCGCCCGGAGGAAATGAAGTTCCTCATGATCGACCCGAAACGCCTGGAGCTTTCCGCCTACGAGGGGATCCCCCACCTGATCCACCCCGTCGTGATGGATCCCAAGAAGGCCTCCCAGGTCCTGAAGTGGGCGGTGGAGGAGATGGAGCGCCGCTACGAACTCATCGGCGTTTCCGGCGTGAAGGGAATCGACCGGTACAACCGGGTCGTCGAAAAGGAGGAGCAGGAAGCCGCCAGGGCCGGGGCGGCGAAAAAAGGAACCCCCCAGCCCCCGGAGGAAACGGGGGAAGCGCTCGAGGAGGCGGTTCCCCTCCCTGAAAAGCTGCCCTACATCGTCATCGTCATCGACGAACTCGCCGACCTCATGATGGTCGCATCGCGGGACGTGGAGGAATCCCTCACCCGCCTCGCCCAGATGGCCCGGGCCGCGGGAATCCACCTGATCCTGGCGACGCAGCGGCCCTCGGTGGACGTCATCACGGGGCTCATCAAGGCGAATTTCCCCACCCGGATTTCATTCCAGGTCTCCTCCAAGGTGGACTCCCGGACGATCCTCGACCAGCTCGGAGCGGAGAAGCTCCTCGGTTCGGGGGACATGCTGTTCATGCCGCCGGGTTCGTCCAAGCTGTCCCGGATCCACGGGCCCTTCGTCTCCGACGGGGAGATCCTGTCCGTAGTGGAATTCGTGAAGAAGCAGGCCGCCCCGGTGTACGACGAGTCGATCGTCAACTACCGGCCCCCGTCGAAGGACGAGAGCAGGGAGGACGGGGAATACGACGAAAAGTACGACGAGGCGGTGGAGCTGGTCACCGACCTGGGACAGGCCTCCATCTCCCTGGTCCAGCGCTACCTGAAGATCGGCTACAACCGGGCCGCCCGGATCATCGAAAAGATGGAGCAGGAAGGGGTCGTCGGCCCCTCCGACGGCGCGAAGCCCAGGAAGGTGCTGGCCCGCAAACTCCCCGACTGACGGCTTCGTAAAAAGTCCATATGCTGCGTTGCCCTTCACCCCTCCTCCCTGCGGCGTACCGGAAGTACGCCTCAGTCGTCGGGACTCGGGCGCCTTGCCTCTGGAGCTTTTTAC
>Ga0116141_10003225_pt1 | contig 13827 bp, 10 predicted proteins | sample AD_UKC097_MetaG_FD_89744 | JGI IMG/M metagenome (GOLD analysis project Ga0116141, IMG submission 89744) | Active sludge microbial communities of municipal wastewater-treating anaerobic digesters from USA - AD_UKC097_MetaG | ecosystem: Engineered > Bioreactor > Anaerobic > Digestate | place: USA...
ATGGATACCGGCAATACGTTTATCGCGGGGCAGGACCCGGTTGCGTTCGTGCAGCAATTCAAGAACCGCATCAGTCATGTACACATCAAGGATGTCAGCGAATCCCTGGCAAAAGCCGCGCGCGGCGAACTCACCGGCATTGCAATGAGCCAGTGCGCCATCGGGGACGGAGTCAATGCGGAAAATATCCGCTCCTGTGTGGGTATCCTTCTGACGAACGGCTATAACGGTGTGTTCAGCCTGGAGTGTGAAGGAAGTGTATTGGAGAAATCGCTGGAGTGGTTTAGAGGATTATTGGCGGAACGGTAGGACAGGCCTCCGTGCCTGTCACCCACTCGAAAGGATCAAAATCATGGAAAGCAACAATCCCACACGGCGTGAGTTTCTCAAAACAAGCGTTGCAGCAGGCATTATGGCTTCCGCCCTCAGTCCGGCCAGTTACGGACGGGTAATCGGGGCGAACGACCGGATTCATGTCGGGGTGATCGGAGCCGGCGGGCGCGGACGATGGCATATCGGCTGGGTGCAGCGGTCCGCAAACAAAGGGGAAAGTGCCGAGGTCAATGCGGTATGCAATATATGGAATGTGCAACTGGATCGCGCGGTTCAAGAGGCCAAGGATCGCTTTACTCTCGAACCGAAAGCATTCCGAGACTACCGGAAAATGCTGGACGACAAGGACATTGACGCAGTTACCATCGCCACGCCCGACCACCAGCATTGCGGGCAGCTCTGCGATGCGGTCCGGGCAGGCAAGGATGTCTATGTGGAGAAACCCATCGCGGTGACCCTGGAAGAACTGAATAATACCTACAACATTGTGAAGGACAGCAAGGCTGTCGTTCAGAATGGAACTCAGGGACGGAGCAGCCTTGGCGCGGCGGCTACCAAAGAGTTCATTCAATCGGGAAAGTTGGGAAAGATTCTACGGGTAGAGGAATCGCGAAGCGCTTATGTCCCCTATTGGAACAACTACGCATGCCCGGAGAAGCCGGAAGATACCGACTGGAAAGCGTTTCTGTACACCCTGCCGGATCGCCCGTTCAACGCGGATATGCACGGATGTTGGATGGGGTATGCGGAATGCTCGCCGGGAACCATCGGGGGCTGGATGAGTCATTTGAGCGATTTCATTCATTATGTAACGGGATGCGATTTCCCACTGACTGCTGTGGCGCACGGCGGTATTTATGCGTTGACCTCTGGGGAAGGACGAACCTGCCCGGATACGACAACCGCCGTTCTGGAATACCCCGAAGGATTTACGACTCTATTTACAACCCATTTCGGAAATGGCGCAAATAACTACACGACTATTTTCGGCTCGAAAGGAACCATGCAGATCCAGGACCCGGACGGGAATCGGAAAGTAGGGATTGATCCGAAAGTCACCGGGGAGGGCAGCGAAGATCCCGAAAAGATCGGCGAGGGCGTCGAGATTGCGGATATTCCACAGGATGATCATATAACAAACTGGCTCAAGTGTATCCGAAGCCGCGAACAGCCTCATGCCGATATGGATGCCGGATATAAGCACGGCGTCGCGGTTCTCCTGGGCTGGATGGCATACCTGGAGGGACGCAAGATGGCGTTCGATCCTCAAAGTCGGAAGATTCGGCCGGTGTGAGGGTATGCTGTCACCGCGCTCCGGCCCTCTCGTCATTCCGCTGGAAGGCAGAAGGCAGGATGACAAGGCAGGCTCCGCAAGAGAGACGGAGCCTGCCGATTTCAACTGGCATTTCCTGGTAAGCTGCCGGACCCCAACTTACTTACTCCTCAGCGGCTTCGCTAGCCAATGCTCTTTATTCTCCTCCCACCAAGTCAGGTAGAAGTCCTTTCTTGAGACGGGCTCACCCTTGTGTTCAGAAAACGCTTTTTCGGGAGCTTTGTCTGTCCAGAAGTCGATAGTGTCAAGTAAATCGTTGTCTCCATCGCGGATCTTCTCGATTGCGTATGGCATTGCCAGGACACCTAAACCGCGAAGTCGATAATATGCCTGCAATTTCTCTTCGCCTTCCGAAAGAGGCTTCCATTGTTCATAACATTCCGCGAATTCCTCTCCAATCTTCGCCCGATCCTTCTCCCACCATTTGATGAAAGCACCTCTGCCACCTCCAATCCGGGCAAATTCCGATGGTGAGAGTTTGATTACCCTCTTCGATATTCTCTGGAATGCTAATTCCAACAGAAACATGGGAGTTCTGTTCCCTTCCTTCATTTGCCCGATAAGACTCTCCAGAGCCGGAACCCCTAAATCCATGATTGCATGAAAATACCTGTTCTTCATGTGTGACTCAAAGCTGGAATCGGTAGGATCTTCTATGTTCTTCGGGTCACTGACGTATTCGGCCCATTCTGCAACAGCTATTCTGCATCTCTTCGAGATATCCGTATCCGCCTGTTCGCTGGTTTCCGTACCACCGGAAATGCCATCCGGGATAACGATCAATGCCACAAGAATCGTGCAATATGCGATTGTCTTTGGTTGAATCATGTCAACATCATCTCCTTTGACAGAATTGGAATCACTGGAACTCAGTCTTTCCTGAAATACAACACTCTGCTGCCATAGTGTGGATTACCACTGACGTTGATACTGTTATCCAAGTCCGTCAATCTGGTTACAATTCGCTCATTAGCCCCCATCTTCGACTCAATCCACACATAACCGTCCCCCTGATAGGAACTTCTGGTTGCAGCGTGCTTAACCAGATCATCGTCTGTGCCAGAGCTGCCCGACGGGATTGCCCAGAATAGGACATCCCAATCGCCATCGCTCGTCACTTCGGTATATCCCTCTCCCGTCATATAATTGCTCACATCAGTCACGGTACCGGTTCCTGATCCGCCAAAGTATGATGGTTCGAATGGCGAGTAGATCCATCCAAGTGCCCATGCGAAACAATTATACGTCGAAGTTGCAGCACCGGTAACGTATGTGCGTGTTCGGACTGAGTTGGGAAACCAATGGTCATTCTCATTGGGATCAGGCGCGATCATTATAGCCTCGAATCGTTCTTGGGACATTACGCTTCCAGGTGGCGCTGGCGTCGGTGTCTCCTGGAGACCAGCGTAGGCGATCTGGACACCCTGCTCGGCAGGCGGAATGAAAAACATCCATACGACGAGCAACATGAGGAATCCCGTCACAAGAGAAACCGCGAGGATCGCGGTCTCTCCCTCGTTTCGATTTGGCTTTGTGGAGTTATATTTCGTCATTGGGTCTTCCCTCCTTCTCCTTATTCGGATCTCGGTCCGCTTGAACCGGCCTGACTATTCGGAGTCATATTTGCGAGGCGATTAAGGAAGAATTGAGCATCGCGCTTAACCCGGCCAATTTCCTCCTCGCCCGGGCGGGACGGGAGCCCCAGTACCTTACGCAACGCCTGCGCCGCCATATCCCGGTTGCCTCTCGCCTCGTCCACCTGCGCCGAGACCAACAACCCGCGCGCCCAGACATCGCAGTCATTCCCTCCCGTGGAGAGCACCGACCGCACGATCTGTTCCGCGCGATCCGGCTCCCCGGCGCTGAGAAAATGCTCCGCAATAATCAATCCTGCCTGCTGTCCCTGATCGGTGTCGAATTCCCGTGTATACAACTCCTGTAAGATCCCGAACGATTCCTCCATGCGCCCCGCGTGTGTCATGTCAATCGCGTAGTCAAACCGGATACGGTTGGAGTAGATGTCTCGGCGTTCCGGATCAGTGTAGATCGGGCTGTCGAAATACCACTCATGCAGGGGAAGACTCGCATCATGTCGACCCAGCCAAGCCAGCAGCGAGCCGTCAATCAGGACATAGCGCGCCAGCCAGGGATCTTCCTTGCCTTCTTCCACAATCCGGTCGAAGATCTCGCGCGCGCCGTCGAAATCACAGCGTCGAAGCAGAACCCCCATGGTCAGCGCGTCCCGGTGAAAGGTCCATCGCGAATCATCGGACAAGTCCACGCTTGACGCGGCTTGCTGCATTGCAGCGTCGTACTCGCCGCGCGCGAGCAGCGCAACCGACCCCGCGAACCGTTCTCCAGCGTTCTCCGACACAGCAGCGGCCGCGATCATGTCCCGTACCCCCGTGGAGTTCGGTAACTCCATTCCGATTTTTCGAACAATCATCGGAATCGCTTCAAAGAAGGCATACATTTGCAACGAACGATGATCCGCGTCGCTAAAATCGCGAGCAAAGCGGACAAATTCATCGAGTCCCTTTTCCCAGTTTCCCTCGTACCAGTCATCTTCAGCGATTTGGTACCACAAGTTGGCTTTTGCGGCTCGTTCCGCCTCCGTGCGTTCCGGTTGACGTTCGAACGCCGCTTCCCAATAGGGTCGAGCCTCCCCGAAACGGAATTCCTCGCGCAATGTTTTTGCCGCGCATAGGAGGGCATCCGCTCCGACAGCGGGATCGACCTTACGTTCCGCGACAGAGTTGAAAAATGCCAACAGCGGCTGCCGATCCGCCCGGCTCTTGCGCTCCTCGGCGATCCTTCTCAACAGCGCAATTCCGTCCTCCGGGGTGATGGAATCCACAAGCAAACTGTCCGCGAGGGCCACTTTATCCTCAAAAGACATATTCGACATCTGTTCGAGTTGCGTCTGAATCGACACACCGCCCTTTTGTGAGAATACATATTGCCCGGTCAATCCGAGAGCGAGAACAACGAGAAGAGTTGGTATAACAACAATTGGACGCATTGCTCCATACCTCCGTAGAGTAAGCATTCGGTGTGCGCAGGCAAACCACTATCGTATAGCAGACACCTGCTCGTATCTGCCGGCAGTGAGCCAAAGGCCACACATACACACAGTTCCACCGCGCAAGGTGAAACCCCTCGCGTAATGTGTTACGCTGCCTTCCTGTTACTTTGTTGCAGGGGGATCTTAGAATGGTAGTTTCAACATATTCTTTCCTCCGCTAGGCACCCAGAAATAAAGCAAAACATCACCTATACTAAAATATATCGCGGCTAAAGAGGATTGTCAAGGAGTTTTTGAGATTTTTTTTCGTGCGGTTGTAGAGGAAGAAAGGTGAGAAAGGAACGCGCCCCTCCCCGACTCTCTCCATCAACGGGGACGGAGCACGCAGGAAAAGGCGGGAGCTGCGCTCCAAGGCGCGTAGCCGTGCACCCCTACGTTAATCGGGGGATTCGACTTCCGTCTCGCTGTTGTTCGGTTCGCCATTGGAGTCCGGACCACGCCAGCGCGGAATGGGTTTCATGAACAGGGAGCGACCGAGTAGATTGACATAGTCGGTCCACTCTCGTGACGGATCGGTGCTTTTCTCCATTTCGCGAATGGATGCGTTAATCTGCGCGTCCATGTTGTCTATGTAATGGAGCAGCGAGGCTTCCAATGTCATTGGAAGAACCGGGGATCGTTCGATATCGCCATGATGAGAAAGCATCATGTGCCGCAGGCGCATCAGGAGTTCGTCAGGGAATCCTTCGACCTGCGCGGCATAGCTGCGCAGCAGTTCATCGCCGAGTATGACATGCCCCAGCAGCCGTCCCCGGTTTGTGTAGTCGAAAGCGATGTCGTAGCGCAATTCCTGTACTTTCCCGATGTCGTGAAGGATCGCGCCGGTAATCAACAGATCTTTGTCGATCTTGGGATAGAACGGCACGACGGCCCGGCACAGCCCGGTAACCCAAAGCGTATGCTCCAATAAGCCGCCGATAGTGGCATGATGCCACATTTTCCCGCCGGGCGCACGACGGAAGAGATTCTGGAACTCCTCATCGGCAAGAAATAGTTCAAGGATGCTTCGACAGAATTTATTCTGGATTTCCTCAACAAACTGACGAAGTCGTTCAAGAAGCTCCGTAGAGGAGAATCGCGATTTCGGCAGGAAATCTTCGGGATTGAGATCCTCGTACGAGTCGATTCGGCACAGGTAGACGACTTTCAGTTGCAGCTCGCCCCGGTACGCCTCTACCCGGCCCTCGACCCGTGCCAAGTCGCCGCCCCGGACGGATTCGAACGCTTCCGTGGCTCCCTGCCACATGACCGCCGAGATCTTGCCGCTGGAATCCGCGAGACGCAAACGGAGATACTCGCCGTGGTCATGATAGCCGACGGAGATCCGGGAGACGACAAAGATGTCCTCTACCAGATCTCCTAACCGAAGGTCCTTGACAAATTGGCTCTTCAATTACTTCCCTTGTGGTTCATCGTGAAAAATTTCCCGTGCGACACCGCCAAACCGGCCGACGGCATCCCGAACAAGCGGATCGATTTTCACTTCATCCCAAACCACCAGCTTCTTGGCGATTTCACTCCGAAATTCCGTGCGCATTCGTCCGAGAACGATTTCCGTCAGACGGGGCCGGGCTTCCTCCAGGGGCAGAGGTACGCGGTCATACAGCTTCAGCACTTTCACCACGGCAAATCCGCCGTCGCACAAGACTGGTTTCTCCGAAAACTGCCCTTCTTCGAGTCGGAACACTTCGCTGATATAGGATCGTCCGCGATACATGCTCCGGCTGTTTAGCTTGCCGACCATGCCACCCTCGACGGCGTTGGTAGCTTCGGAAACCTCTTTGGCAACGGCGGAAAAGTCCTCGCCCGCCTTGATTCGTTCAATCGCTTTTTCCAGTGGGGCCTGGGCCGCCTGTTGTGCCTTGAACACTTCGTAGCGCACATCGGGATTGTGATCGGGAATCGCTCGGAAGATTTCCGCGATCTCGGCATCCCGAGGGGCCAATATGCGAATCTTGTTGTCCTCATACGCCTTCTGGATCATCTCTTCGGTAATCGGATGCGCGTCCTCATATTCCTTCCATGTACGATCCAAATAGGCTTTCTGGATCCACCGGAGTTCATTGAGCTGCTTCCGTTCGATACTGGGCAGACGTTTGTCCAATCCCATCTCGATGGCTTTCTTGTAAGCAAGGAGTCGAAAAACCAGGTGATACCGAATGAAGGAATCGAGGCCGACCTTGTCAATTTCCTTCTGGATAGCTTCCTCTCGGCCTTTCACCATGGAACGGTAATACCCCACGTTCAGCGGTTCCCCGTAGACCGTGCATACAAGATCCTCATCCTTCACGGCGGAGTCGTTCACAATCTCCGGATTCCAATCTTTGACGGCCTTATCGAAGTATTGCGCCACGGTATCCTTCTTCAGCTGGGTAACATAAGCCAGTCGAAGTTCGCGGTCGATTTCCGCCCGAACTATCTGGAATGGTTTCGGATCGGGAAGGATGTGTTCCTCCAGTCGGAGGATTTCCAAGCCATATTTTGTCTCGATGATGTCGCTGTACTTGCCGGTTTCCAGTGCAAGAACGGTTTCCTGGATCTTCTGATCGATCCGTTTGGACGGGTCTGGTTCATTCACCAGGAATGGTCCGACAACCGCGCCTTTCTTGGGCGATTCCGACACCTCCTCGGCCACCCGGCCAAAATCCTCCCCGGCTTTCAGGCGGGCCATGACATCCTCGGCACGCTTGAGGGCTTCCTTCTTCTTTTCGGGTGATTCATCGACCGTTTTGAAGAAGATGTGCCGGAACTGGAATCGCTCCGCTTCACGGTACTTATCGATGTTATCCTCATAGTATTTCTTGAGGATATCCTCGGAACCATCGTAGTTTTCGTGCACTTTCCTGCCCACATAGTAGTCGGCGAGCCAGTCGATCTCCTTGCGATGAAGGACCCGGACGATTTCGGGATCTTTGTCGCAGCCGAGTTTTTTTCCTTCTTCGGCCACACAGACAGAAAAGACATTGTACTCGAGGAGATCCAGGATTTGCTGGTCTTTGTCTTTGGGATCTTCATCATAAATGCGTTCCAGTGAGTTCATGCTCATTTCCATGAAAACACCGGCTGTCATTTCCATCCCGCGATAGGAAAAGAGGACCGCGTCACGGGGAACCGGCGGTGTTGCAGAGACGATTTCGGCTGCGGCTGTGGCGCTGGGAACCTCCGCCTTTTCGGTGGACTCCTGCCCGAAAGCGGGCATCAACCAGAGACTGCATAGAAGCAAGAACGAAAGTTTCTTCATGGACATGCCTTCCTCCATCAATGTTTATCTTCAGGGAGTGAATTTCGAAACGAATCAACGTATGCCAAAGCATACCAGTCTCGTATTTTCACACGAAAGGGCAGCAAATCAAGAGCATGTTACGTCAAATCAGGGTCTTGGGCGTCAGGTTTTCGGAATCAGGACGGTTTCCTGGCGGTGGTAGCGACAGTCATTTCCCGGTACAGTCGGGTGACCCGTTGGACGTAGGAGCGAGTTTCCTCAAAGGGCGGGAGGCCATTGTACTGCGCGATCCGGGCTGGACCGGCGTTGTAGGCTCCCAAGGCGAGTTGGAGATTGCTTTCATCGCCCGGACTTGCGGGATTCTCCACCCCGTAGAGATCCAGCAATCCCTTGAGATACCCCGTGCCGCCTTTGATATTTTCGGAAGGGTCCAGGGGATCGGAGACGCCCATTTCGCGGGCGGTGACGGGCATGAGCTGCATCAATCCCTGGGCACCCTTGGGGGATTGCGCTTTGGGATTCCAGGCGGATTCCGCCTGGATGACGGCACAAACCAGAAGAGGATCGATCCCGGCCTGCAGGGCGTGTTCCTCGGCCAGGGTTAGAAGGCTCGCGCTTACTTCGAGTCCCACCGATTCAATCGCCTTTTCGATATCCAGCCGCTTTGCAGCCTGAACCGGTGCGGGAGCAGGCGGTTGCTCTTTGGCGATATCGGTATACCCGGTTCGCCGTCGCCGATCCACTTCCGCCCGAAGATGTCGCCACTCTTCGTCGGACATCCCGGCATCCTGCGCGCGTTTGAGGTGATAATCGGCACGGCGATAGTCCAGGTGATCCACCGCATTCTTCGCCAGAAGGAAGTGAATCTTCGCCCGATGTCCGGCCCATTGGTCCTCTTCCTGCACCTTTTCCTGTTTGGACCACTTGTCGATGGCGCGCAGTCCGGCATCGTAGTCGCCTTCAAAGATCAGCGTGGCGAGACGTTTTTCCTGGAGTTGGCGCTGTTCCACCTCCTGTTGATTGCGGATTTCGGCAATCTCGGCAAGACCCTGCTCGGCGCCTGATTTCCACTTGGCGTACCGGGAAGCGGATTGAAACCAGGTCTCGGCGCTTTCCAGAACCTTGCGGTCAAGAAATCCACGACCCAGAAACAGCTCGCTTTCCCCATCGGCGGAACGATCCACACGATCCACTCGTGCCCTCGGAAGTCTCACCTCTCCACCGAGGGTAAAAAACACGACTTCCCGGGCATCTTCCGAGATGAAATGTCCCTCCAGTGCCCCGGCGTCCTTCAGGTGCAACAGGTCGGGATGCAGAGAGATTTCCGTCCCGGCTCCCCCCAGGGCGAAAGCAATCACCAGGACGGTAATCACGCGCGCCCGCCAACCGAACAGCCACGTTACCGTGCTCTTCATGACACTCCCTCCGAGATCATGACAGCCCGCCCACGTTTTCGCGCCACGACCAGGTCGCGGAACAGGTCCTCAACGGGACGGTCCGTGCGGCACAGGGCATAGTCGATTCCCAGTTCAGCGGCTCCTTCCCGATAGGCGCGAAGGAACTCGACGACCTTCTCCCGATAGGCGTTGCGAAGGCGCTGAGGAACAGTCCGGAGCGTTTCCTCTCCCTCAAGACCCAGAAAATCCACCGAGCCTCGATAGGGCAACTGGATCTCCTCCGGGGCCAGGATGTGAACCAGGATGATTTCATGTCGGCTTTTTCGGAGCATTGCCAGCCCGCGAAGAACCTCATCGGGATCATCGAGCAGATCGGAGAAAATCAGGACCATACCTCGCTTTCGAATTCGTTCGCCGATCAGATTCAGAACACGGCGGATCTGCGAGGGGCCAGAGGAACAAGTGCGAGCCAGAGTCTCCAGGATCGCCACCAGGTTGTCGCGACGACTTCGAGAGGGAATGAGCGTATCAATGTCATTCGAGCAACAAGCGAGTCCGGCGGCGTCTCCCTGTCTCAGAAACAGGTAGGCGAACGAAGCCGCCAAGCGGACAGCGACATCGAGTTTGCTGAAGGGCTGGTTCCCCCGGAATCCCATGGAGCCGCTCTGGTCCACGGCCAGCATGACCTGCAGATTTGTGTCTTCCTCAAACAGTTTGACATGGAACCGGTCGGTCTTGGCATACGCGCGCCAGTCGATGAGGCGCAGTTCATCGCCGGGGTTATACGGGCGATGCTCGCTGAACTCGACATTTCGTCCCTGGTACGGACTTCGGTGGAGACCGGACACGGCCCCCTCGACGGTCTCGCGCGCAATCATCTCCAGCCGAGCGGCTTCCGCACGAATCAGCGGGTCCAGGATTTCAGTAGAGGCTCTATTCTCAGGATTGTGCTCTGTCATTCCTTGTATCCAAATCGGATGTCATCACCGAGGCCCCGTTCATCTTCGCCATTGGGTCCCCGACTTCGCACATCGACAAATACCGTCCCGTTATCCCGAAAGATCTCATACACGAACGGATTGCCCCAGAGATCGACTTGAGGCAGATCGCCCGCCACGTACGGCCCCTCCCACCCGTTTATGCCGGGATTCTTGAATAGCGCGTCCATCCAGTCTTTCGGCGGAGGATATGCGCCGGTGTCTTCCCGGTACTTGCGAATTGCCACCAGGTAGGCGGCAATCATCTCAGCCATGCTCCGATTCTCCGGGGGAACGATGAGCGACGAATCCACCGGGACCCGCCACGGGAAAGCGGGGAGAACCGAACTCAGAACAGGCTTCGGTTGAGGGGAAGGCAAGACCGGATTCCATTCCATATCCAGGGTTTCAGGCTGCCATTTCATCCAGTCATCCCAGACGGCGACCAGTGCGCGCCAGTCCTCACACGGCACGACCTCGCCGGTTCCAACCCCTTGAGCACCGAGCCAGCGTTCGCCAAGCCCGACCTTTGGCGTGCGCAACCCCTTGGCGTCGGTCAGAGCGATGGAATCGGAGAGGGGGATGATCTCGACCCCGCCGCCCTGGGGAACCCGAAGCGCAACGAGACGCTTGTTCAGAAAAATCTGGACACCATTGACGATCAGCTTGACTTTGCGCAGGTCGCCCAGCGACAGAACGTCCACCCAAGCCGTTCCGTTCAACAGTTTCACATCCAGACGATAGAGAAACGTTTCCGGCTCAAATGCCACGGATTGAATATCCAACCGCGCCGTCGCGGCAAGGCCGAGTTTCGCGGCCGGTCCCAGAGTAAGAGTCAGGCGGCTGTTGGGCGAGACCTCCATGCGATATCCCGGCGGAATCGTGTCTCCCACAGCGATGCGACTCTTCGCTTCCCCGGCGATTTCGGAGAACTTTGTCAAATAGGCCCATCCTCGAATATCCGTCGCGGCAAGAGTTGCATCGCCGACAGGCGCGGCGGGCTTGGGAATGAACTGCAGGCTGGGGCCGACTTCGGGAACAATGCGTCCTTCCTGGATCAGAGTCTGCAGCAGAGCCTGTGCCTCTGCAAGGTCGGCTTCGGGATCCCGGTTATCCCGAACGCAGGATTTCACATAGTTCTTGTCAATCCACAGCACATTCCCCTGGGACATCACCCGGTATCCCTGATCCGCTCGTTCCTCCGGCGTTTCCAGGACACGGCAATAGAACCGCCTGCCGTCGTCGAAAATCAAGATGTCGCCGATCGCCGGTGTCGGAAAGAGAACGATGCAGAAGGACACGATGAGCCGGAAGCGGAGAGGATTCCGCGTGGATCGATGAATTCCTGGGATACGGACCGATGGTTTCGTGGTCATAGTTGATTCACCCCATAGATCAATGTATCCACAGTTGCAAATTCCGTCAATCATCAGGAACCGGGTGACCGGCGTCCGGCGTTGATCCGGTGAGCGGCATAGCCCGCGCCGAAGCCGTTGTCGATGTTCACGACCAGGACTCCCGCGCTGCAGGAATTCAGCATTCCGAGCAGGGCAGCCAGGCCGCCGAAATGCGCGCCATAGCCGACACTGGTCGGCACGGCGATCACCGGAACATCGACCAGCCCGCCGACGACACTGGCCAGCGCACCTTCCATGCCGGCCACGACGACAATCACATTGGCCTCTCGGAGCACGGACAACCGTTGAAAAAGGCGATGAATACCGGCCACGCCGACATCGGCAGCCTCGCGGACATTCGAGCCAAGAAACCGCGCCGTAACAGCCGCTTCCTCGGCAACCGGAAGGTCCGAAGTCCCGGCGCAGATGACCAGAACGTTTCCAACCGGGGTTGGGGCCGGTTCCGGGCCGGGGACGGTAATCGCGCCGGAGCGATCATAGAAAACCGCATCGGGATAGAACTCCCGGACTCGATCATGCAGTTCCGCATTGGCCCGCGTGGCCAGAACCGGCGCGCCGCGTTCGCGAAGGCTGCGGATGATGGAGAGTGAATCGTCTACCCTTTTGTTGGCGCAGAAAACGACTTCCGGACAGCCCTGCCTCAGCTGCCGGTGATGATCCACAACGGCGAATCCCAAGTCTTCATCCGGCAGATGGCGCAGCCGTTCGGCGGCCTCTTCCGTGGAGATTTCGCCGTGACGTACCGATTCCAGCAGTTCCGTGAGCCAGTTCGGAATCATTATTGAGCACCCGTGCGTTACAGCGCCATTTCTTCCAGGAGTTTCTTGGCTTGCGGGTGGTCGGGCTGGGTCTTGAGGACCTCTTTCAAGGTCTGTTGAGCCGTGGCGAGATCGCCCTGCTCCATGGCCTTATGGGCATCATCGAGCAACAGCGCCAGTCGTGTCTTGCCCTCCACCGCTCGATCCACAAGAGCCTGGATGGACTTTTTGCTGGCGTCATCGGAGGCGAGATCCAGGGCATGGCGCAGAGCGACTTCCGCTTCCTCGAAGCGGCCTTTGGCGATCTGCGTTTCTCCATCGGTGCGGTATTGGACTACATATCGCTGAACCTGCTCTTTGCGGGTCTGCTCCCGTCGAGTTGCCTCTTCCCGAAGCCGGGCCTGTTCCACGGGGTCCTTGATAATCTCGGCAACCTTGTTACTGAGCGCCTGGGCAAGGGGATCGTCAGGAGCGTAAACCAGGGCCTGGTTCAGTTTTTCCCCGGCTGTCTCGAATTGATTCTCTTCCAGAGCCTGAAGCGCGACAATAACCATGGAATTGGCGGATCGAAGATTGTCATGCGTGCGACGAAGAGCCAGGATTTCGTCTTCTTTCTGGGCAATCTTCTGTTGTAGGCCCTCGATGATCTGCCCATTCCGATTGCGTTCTTCAACGACAGCGTTCTGGCCTTCCTGGTAGGTCTTAGCGGTACTCTCCTGGGCCTGATTCAGTTGTTCCTGGATTTTATTCCGTTCCTCGCGGAGTTCATCGAGGCTGGTTTGGAGATTGGTCACTTTCCCGTTGGCCACTTCCAGCGTCGACGTCAGACCGGCCACATCTCCTTTGAGTTGCAGAGCCTCGTCGTAATTCTGAGACAGTTTCTGATACTCGCGTGTTTTGGCGTCCAGCTCGGCTTTGAATCCCCCGATTTGCTGCTCCAGGGCGGCCAGAGCGTCCTTATGCTGCTGGTCAAGCCGGGCTATTTGCTCTTCGAGCTGACGGACTTTTGTCTCGGCTTCGTCTTTCTGTTTCTGAATGGCAAACCACTGGTCCGGTGGGAGTTTGTCATAGACGGATAGTCTTCCCTGAAGTGCCAGGTTATCGTTACGCAAGGTATCGCGCTGCTGTTCCAGGGAGGCAATGGACTGTCCCTGTCGAAAGGCCTTCCACGCCAGAATCGTATCTCCGGCGAAGAACACGATCGCCGCCAGAACTCCCGCGACAGCCCAGAGGATATACGGACGACGCCGGGTTTCCTCGATACCCTCTTCTTCCATCAGGTGGGCACGTTCGATGGATCGTG
>Ga0116141_10003228_pt1 | contig 13819 bp, 9 predicted proteins | sample AD_UKC097_MetaG_FD_89744 | JGI IMG/M metagenome (GOLD analysis project Ga0116141, IMG submission 89744) | Active sludge microbial communities of municipal wastewater-treating anaerobic digesters from USA - AD_UKC097_MetaG | ecosystem: Engineered > Bioreactor > Anaerobic > Digestate | place: USA...
ATGATCGGGCGACCGGATGTCATCAATCTCATCGACGGACAGGTTTTTGTTCCATTGACGGTCATCAAGCAACTGGACGGTCTAAAAAACAGCGAGGCAGCGGAAGAAAGAAAAAATGCAAGACGAGCGAGCAATTTTATTGAGGCGGGCATCAAGGAGAAGAAAATTTCTGTCCTGACGAAGTTTGATCCGGTTGATGGACTCGATAACGCAAGCGACAACAAAATTGTCGGCGCTGCTGTCCGGTTAAAGAAAGAAAACCCGGATGCGGAGGTTTCTCTGGTTGCCACGGACCGGAACATGAGAATCGTGGCGTCGGCACATGGAATTGTGACCAAAACGATAAGGTTGACCTGTCCGGCGGAATTACAGAAAAAATATTCGGCGGAAATGAAAAAGGCAGGGAATCTTTTTTTTAAAAAGCACAAAGTTACCATCAAACATAAATCGCCTTTCTCTTGCTATGCCATGATTGTTGCGGGAGTTTTGATATGGCCTGTGATTCCGGCCATTATCACAGCCGCTTTAAACCTGGACGAAAACATAAGTGGTGACCTATCCATAAATTCTTTCATTGTGGCGTTCCTGGTTTATTTCGCAGGGATAGGTTCCGGCTTATGGTTTTCCGAGCCGATTGTTTTGGAAAAAGGCATGAAACGAAGCGAATACCTTGATATTGTCAAAACCATCAACAATAAGTATTTGATCGTGGCCGTGGTGGATTGCGACAATCAAGTAAACGGCAAAGGATACAGGGAAGATCTTCTTGACGACTTGTATCCGGGCGGTGACTTGTGGGCGCTTGGTCTTTCCAAGCACATGGGTTGGGACCTCTAGCTGTCCAGCAGCTTTTCAAGAATTTCTTTTTCCGATCCTTCCGGAATAGCGTGAGAGCCTGTGATGAATATTTCATTATCGCCCACTATCTCCGCTATTGCCATTTTTGTGCTTTTGATGCTCAGGGTAATGAATTTCGCATCTGCATGGACGATTATAGTTTCCTCGCCCTGCAAGATTACATTGTTTTCCGCCAGCAACAAGGAAGAATAATAGCATGATTTGTATTTGCCGTCCCTGATTCCTACCATGATAGGAATGGGCGAATTGTGTTCGTGAATCTTGATTGATACTTCCAACCCTGATAGCGGTATTGTTGTTATCATTTAACGGACGGCTCCTTTCACCAGAGCTACTGTTTCTTTGATTTCATTCCCTACTCTGTTTGCGACACGGCCTGTTTTAGTGCCTTCACCGGCTGCTGCTATTTCATTCCGCGCGTTCAGGACAGCAGAGGCAAGCGCTGCTGTTTTTTGGCTGGGCGTCATGTTACTATTATTAAATATTGCCGTGTTTTGCCTTTGAACATCCGCCAGCACTTTATTGTATCTGGCCGCATCAGTGGCCGTAGCGCCCACACTGGCGCCGACTCCTGCATCCGCCCCACCTTTAAGCAGCCATCCTGCCACATTTTTTATAACACTACTATCCTGCCCCGTGCCCGTTCCGGTTGTCCCGGTTGTTCCATCGGGATTCTTGTATGTATTTGTCGTACCCGACCGATTGAGGCCAAATCCGACACTAAGTCCGGCATTTGCGTTGACTCCTGCCGATGAAGATGTGCCGCTTACATTATCGCCCACAATACCGAGAGATTTTACAATTTTTGACAAGGCGGCTGTATTGACATTCCTGTCCGTCCATAATTTGCTTTCGTTCCCGCCTACCGAAGAAAGAAGCGACTCTTTTATGCTATGACTGTCTTTGAGTATTCCAGCCTGGTCTCCAACATTTCCGAGATCGACACTTTTGCCGTAGTTGTCTTCCAATACATTATTATTAACGACTGTTCTGTCGCCCGACTCAACGAGGCTGCCGTTCCTGCTATGGTAAAATGTTCCTGTGTTGGTTACATGCGTGTCGTCGTGCAGTGTGCTGTTTCCTGTGCGACCGGCGGTGAATAATGTCCCTCCATTTTGCCCCCATGCCATATCCACATTGAATAACTTTCCGTGGGAATTCATTCCCGTGTAGAAGTCCACGAATGACATGCCGTGTCTGTCCACATAATTTTGTGCGGCGTCCATCTTCCCGGTTTGTTCCGCCGTGTTCATGTACCCTGCTCTATTATAGAAGTTTTCGACGTTATCATTATTATTCCCCAGCGCAGTTCTGACGCCCCAGTTCGTGAACATCTGCTTCTGGGTATCGGTTAAGGCATTCATATTGTGGTATGCCTGACTGAACTGGGCGTCCGCATTAACGCGGGCAGATTCTGATCGGGATTGGATTCCGCCTATAGCGGATAAAGAGTGTCCTTTCTCGACCAATGTTTTCATGAATTCTTCTGTTTTGAAAAATTGAACGGCGCTGGCGTTTCCGCTTGCTTCTGATATTCGGTTGGCTGCGCCTTGCACATCTATACCGGCTTCTCTGCTAACATTTGTCAATTGATTGGCTAGTGCGCCGCTGCCGCCCGCAATGACGGAAAGTTTTGACCAATCCTGCACCGCGTCAGGCCCCCCGACGACTTTATTGGCCAATTCAAGATTTGCTTTTGCCTGCCCCACATCCATTTGCGCCTTAGTATTTGTTACGCCAAGAGCGCCCGTGTAGCCGCCGGCGGCATCAATCGCTTGAGTTCCGGCGACTTTTTGCATAAAATTAGAAGCAACAGCCTGTTGGCCATAATCAAGACCTGTCATGCCATGCACTACCATTCCGCTTTGCATGCCACCCTGAACTCCAGTCTGGTACGCATAGCTTGATCCGGCTGACGTTGAGGATTTGAAAGAATGGCTATCAATGGACTTATTCCCCACATTGACGTTTCCCAAGCCGCCCACCTGACCGCCGATACTGGCCGCCTGCGCCGCCGCGCCGCCGCCGGAGGTCATGGCGCTGACTGCGGACGACATCGCATACTCGCCGCCTTTGAGCAAACCCCATGCGAACATGGGCACCGTGAACGACAATGAACCAAGATAGGCCAATGACAGTTGTGCTTTTTCAGCCACATCCTCAAACATCTTGACGCTGATACCGTCGCCCGGACTGTTGGTCTGCATGGACAGGGACTGCAATGCCCTGGTCATCTCCATATCGCCAAACAGATTCAGCAATACATAGAACGGCACCCACAGTTGCAGCCAAAGGACGATTTTGAAATATGTGGCAAGCGCGGACAGGCCAACCACCGCCACCGCCACCGGCAACAAACAAGCCAGCCCGTAGATCAATCCCTCAAACACATTGCGCATGGTATGGACAATAGCTCCAAACATCCGGGCTGTTGTCTGCCAGCTTGAAACGGCGGAGCTGGTTGACAAGCTTGCCGCCGCTGATCCTGCATCTCCGAATCTTGCCGCATAATTCCTCGTGGCCTCGCGCATCAGATTTGCGACAGCAATGTTTTTCAGTTTTTCCTGCGTGCTCAGTGGTCCGGGGAAATAACGAGACATGATTTCATTGGTCATAATCCCCGTTCCGACTGTGTTAACATTGGTTGATGCTCCGTTTGATACTTTCGTTTCGATTTCCTTGACCCATTCGGGATAGATTTCATTCCATGCTGTGTTTATGTCGGCCGGCGCCGTCGTGCAGGTGGCCTGCCCGTTGCTGTTGGCGCCGGTGATGATTTGCGAACTGTCGTATAAATTGTGGTACGTTTGCAATGTTTGCAGAATATTCGTGGAATTTGCCAGAGCATTGAGCGAAACCGTCCTGTCCCCCATTCCACCGTCGGTGCTGGTATAATTCGGGAACACGCACTCACTGAAATAATCATAGAGTGACTGCCTGACCAATACGCCGTTGGATGATGCGCCGTTATTGTATGTGCTGGCGGAAGGCGGCTGGATGGTAAATACCGTGTCGATATACTTTATGCCCAGACCGAGGCCGCCGTTGCGGAAAGTCATGGAATCAGGCAGGGAAAACGCTGTTTCCATTTCCTTGCCGATGGTGTCTCCGATTGTGGAGGCGCCGTATGCCACAACTGCCTGAAGCATTGGCACGTTTCCGACGACAGTGCTTTGATTGGGGTCAATCCTGTCAATGATGGCCACATTCGCTTTGGGCAGAATGAACGCATACATGACCAATCCCGCCAACAATACCTGGCGGAGCATGGCAATAATTCCTTCACCGCCGGAGTTGGACGGCGCCTGCCCTCTTGTGAGCCATGATGTTACCGGGTGGAGAATCGCAACCATCAGGCCGACCACAAGGATCACCTTTATCAGATCCTGAATCGCATTGCCGCTGAGCATGAGCGCAACGCCTGTGAATATTTGGGCGATAAAATCGCCCGACCCGTATGTATATACCTCGACTGTTAGTAGTGTTGGCATGATAATCACCCGTCCTGTTATTTTTGAGTTTGAATACTGAAAGAGCCGGTTAAAGCCTTCGCCGTTTGCAAGTTCGGTACTTTGAATATCCTGTCCATAAATGCCATCGTCTGTGTTTTGGCGTTTAAATCCGCCACGATTTTTTCCATTGCCATCTGGCGGGATTGCCGGGCGTTCATTATTTGTTTTTGCAGGCTGGGGTCATCTTTCAGACAGGCGGAATTCGCATTGGAGCTGCCGTGCTCCAGAATATAAATATAGCGTTCCAATGTTTCCCAGGCATATTCCGCAGCCGTGAAATCGCTGATTTGATCTATCATTGTCAGAGCTACGGTATCGTCTCTGAGGGACGCCAACTGTCTTGTGTATTTCTGGATCGGCATGGTGGTTCTTTCAATGAATATCTTTTCGGCGCCGTCCAGGTCCAGGGACGGTTTGGTCTTGTTTTTGTCGTATATTGCCTTAATATTATTAAAAACCATCGTTTTGTAACCGGCTACACCGGTGACGGTTTCTGTCCCGTACTTCAGGCATCGGTCGTCCAGTGAACCACTTTCGCAAGTGATAAGTTTCAGGGTTCCTCCGTCGATGAGTTCCCGCATCGTTACCGTTGGCTTCTTGTAAGTGCATCTGGTAGTGGCTTCATCTGTCGGGTCCGGTGTTTCGACATGATATGTTCCCAAGAGCGAAATCATCCATTGGATTTCATAAGTATCCAATTGAGCTTCTTTTGCGGCAGAGACTGTGGTGGAGTTTCCGGCAACCATCGGGTCTCTCTTTTGCCCGGCTTCCGGATTCCACGGGAATTTTGCTTTCAGGTTTTCTTTCATTTCCGCTTCTTCTTTGCCCGCGCAGGTCAGCCATGCGTTCGCATAGTCGCCTTTTTCCGACGATGCGGCTTTGCTGATGCACGATCCTATGCTTTGATCGCCCAGTGCGTCAAAGGCGGTTCCGACAAGCGCTTTCGTTGCCGCGCAGGTATCACCGGACATTTTTGTGATCTGGTTCATAAAATGCTGAAGCTTGTTTAGTTGCGCTGCGCAAGTGGAACAAACCACTTCCAGTCCCAATGAAAAGGCATACCCGATGGCGTTCTGGCCAATCGCTTTCATGGTTTTGGTGAAGTTTTCCGAAGAAATCCACGAGAACGAACCGGCGAATATGTCCAGACCGCCGCAGCCGGCCTTGATGGACGGCAGTTTCAATGTCAGGGCGGGCGGAATGGTTTCAGTCCGGACTCTGGCATTCAGTTTTCCGCCAATGGCAAAGCCCCGCTCCTGGGATTCGTAAACACCCGGCGATGTGCTGGTTCCCTGGACTCCCCAGCGCTGAAACATATCCGACATGGGATCACTTTTGGCGTTATTCGGCAGGAGCGTAAGAGACAGGGTCAGGCAAATCGCGCATAAGACCCGAAGCATATTGTGTTTGAAGCTGAACATAATAATATAATCTCCTTTCTATATCGAGCAGCGACAGGTATCCGCCCTGGCTGATAGGATCAATTTTGTCTGTACCGGGAGATGCCAGATAAATTGCCGGCACCGACTGGATGTTCAGTCTGGTGGATATTCCATTGTCCAATACGGTTAAGTGTTCCATCCGGGGAATGGCGCCGCCGTCTATGGATACGGCAATGACTTTGTAGCCATATTTGCGTTGAAGTTCCATGACCGGCCCTGCCTGTTTGTGGCAGTACGGGCAGTCTGAACGGAAGAAAAAGAATATGCCGGTGTTTTGCGCGAGATTGTTTATATCCTTCTGGATAGTGCCATGCACGTCTTCGGAATAATATTCGTTAGCTTGAAGGTCGGGACTTTGTGCAAGGACTCTTTCCCAAACACGGCTAAACCGCTCGGCGGCATCGTACATTTCCTTCTGGTATTCCATGTATTTTTTAACATTGTCCTCGGTTGGGTTCACCATGGCGTTGCCCAGCAGCAGTTCGCCATGTTCGCGGACACGGATGTGTGCCGGTTTCGTGGGTGCAGGGGGTTGAACAGCGGGGACAGGTTCGGGAGGATTCTCTTTCGGTGCCTTTTTGGGCGGTCTTGGTTTGGTCTTGTAAAAAAACCATCCTTCGTCTTTCTTTCCAAACCATGTACTGCCGGTTTCGGCTGTTGCCAGCCCGGAAGTCAAAAGCATCAAAATAATTGCAATGATTATATTTTTATACATTTATGCGTCGTCCCTTGTTTAAATGTATTTTTTCTGCGACCGCACGAACCAATAGCGCCCGATCAGTATGTGTATTACCGGAAAGGTGGGATGGGTTCACCGAAAGGTGCTAACTTATGGGGAGGCAAATGAGAACAGGGGTTCGTTTATAGACAACGACTAGGTAGGTGAAATAATTGATTTATTAGGGGAGAACACAGAATTCGGAAAAAAAGCATGGCACGAAAGGTGCTATTTTATGGGGAAAAAGGTGCTATTTCTTGTCGTGTTTTTGAAATCCTCGGCCATCAGGTCGGGGAGGATGTCATTTTTCGCTATCCGGCATGTTTGCAAAAGCCTTTAATTTTTCAGTTACATCGACGGAATTATTCAGTACGGCATCCTTAATCAATACCGTATGGTGCTTCCCTAATTGTTCAATACCATATTGCAATCTGTCTGCGAATACCTTGACTTCCTTTTCTGCCTTTTTCACTTCGTTTTCATCGGAGTATACGCCTTTGTATTTAGTGATCAGTTCATTGCGTTTCCCGTCCATGATCTGTTTGAGATCCACCGTCACAATAGATAACGGGTCAGGCATGAAATACCACTGATAGGCCATAATGGAACCTGCTGATATGATGCCGCCGATCGTGCCGGCGAGAATCATCATCACCAAGCTGTTTGTTTTAGCGGGCTGCGGTGGAGGAACCTGCACCGAAGGGGTGAGTGTCTTTGTTTCCTTGGGTTTTTCTGTCGTTTCTTCCATTACATACTCCTTTTAATCGGTGAGGACGTTGGTTATTCTTCTATCCATTCCTTTTTCGTATCTCGGTCTCTCCATGATATTTTGCCTCGGTGTTTATCCTTTACTTTCTGTAATTCAGGATATTCCCGAAATATGGTGGTGTTAAGTTTATCTTCTTCTTCTTTCATAATGTGCGCAATTGCGGCGGTGATTTTTAACATATAATCTTTATATATCAGGAGATCTTCAGTTGTGCAGGGCGGTTCCACGTTTCTTTTGCCGTATATGGTTAATTTGGGGAGAGTTAATCCCTTTATTACTATTTCACCATCCTGTCCTTTGTATTCCGTTGCCATCATCTTATCCCATATTTCAAATTTTTGTACTTTACATGCGGCATGACGCACAGGCAATTGTCCGACCCTTTTAATGGCTTCCTTGCCAATATCCCACTCAGGTTTTCCTAATTCATTTCGGTACAATACGGACATTGAGTTACTAACATACGAATCTATTGACATTATATTTCCCGTAACTGGTTGATTTCTAACTTCCTCTGATATTCCAATCAGAGTTGTCGGTGCGTATGCGGCAGCGGCGATATAATCTAGCGGCACCGATGCGGTAAGTAGCCCTAACCCTAGCAGGGCTATGCTTCCAGGGGAATCTTTAGATACGGTTACTTTGGGTGTCCATGCGTCAACACCTGACCATCCTTCCCCATTGCGTAAACATTTTAATCTATCCTCTTTAAGATAGTTGTCAGCATCCTTCATGCTTTTTAAAGATGGTCCACACGAACAACACATGACTGTAATGATTCCCAATAATATTAGCTTAGTAATATTCCTTCTAACTGCGTTCATGTAATCCCTTTCTGTTTTTTGTGGGCTTACTCGATTATACTCAACTCCTTGGTATCTGAATTCGTCCAGCGTATTTTCCCGCGTTGTCGGCCTGTTTCGTTGGTGATGTCCGGATGTTTCTTTAATATTTCCTCATCAAGCCTATCTGTCTCCTCTTTAATGATTTGCGCTAAGGCTAGAGTCAATTTCGTTATGTAATCCTTGTATATAAATAAGTCTTCCATTGTACATTCTGGTTCGGTTTCGGGTTTGCCATACACTAGCAATGCTGGTGAAATGTTCATTTTTATTTTTATTTCCCCGTCCTCTCCCTTATACTCAATAAGCCCAATGTTAGTATGGCTATATACGGGATCGAATTGCTTTACAACACACCCTGTATTGCGTATAGGTAGTTCTCCGGCACGTTTAATGGCTTCCGTTCCTAAATTCCACTCGGACTTACCCGGTTCCTTGCGATATGTTATTATTGGGTATCCTGCTATTCGTGATTTTATGGCTATATTTTTTCCGGTAATTGTTTTGGTTTTAATTTCACCATAATTGGGCCTTGCTTCGGCGGCTGCAAATATTCCACCTGATAAAACATTTCCAGATAAAAAACCTATTCCCATCATAGCTATGGCGCCCACTCCTGACCTTTGTTCTGCCACTTCAGGTGAAGTAACTCGTACCGCACCGGCTGACTCTAGTGTGCTGCGTAATACACCATCTTCTCTTCTAGTGTCGATATGATCGTCTATTTCTTTTATACTCTTAAATGAATGTCCACATGAACAAAAAATCCCGACCATTATTCCTAATAGTATAAATTTTAAGATATTCTTTCTGGTGTTTCTCATAATCCCTCCCTAATTTTTTATTTATTATACCACAACGCTTTGATTATGTCAATTTATTTTATTGTTTTACTATTCTATTCTGGAGGAATCTGTGAGTTTACATTATTCATCGCTTTTTGAAGTGTCGCTTCTTGCTCTTCATCGGTCAATCCTGCTTTTTCTTTGACGTACTTCATGTACTCGCTAAAATCCATGACCGAAAAATCCATTTCCGTCATTTGTCCTGGAGTAAGTCCGGAACAATCAGGTGTTTCCGGTGTTCCCCAACTCCGGCCTATTTGCGCCCTGCCCTGCTCATGAATCAGGCGGGCCAATATACTGTTGAAGCAACAATAGACGCTCCTGTTTTTAAGATTCATCCCCAATGCCTTTTCCGGTTTAGTTCCGACCAAATGGCATAACTTTAAAGTCAGTTTTACAGATGTCGCCATGTCTTCTTCGTCGCAAGCCATCATGATCTTCCAGACAAATGATAGTATTGTGTAAAGAGCATATAATACTGCTAATACCCATAAAACACTACATATTGCACCTACGACAGCCCCAACGGCTTCAGCGGCTGCCAATCCAGCGGCTTCGCCAGCTACAGCGGTGACTACACCTTCGGTGACATCCATGGCCAAACTTACGACTGTTGCGCTTATGGTTTCTCCGCTAAGTTCAATTCCTACCTCTGCCATAGCTTTTGTTGCTGCTTGTGACAACGAAGCATACATTTCTGGCGCGAACGTTTCTAATGCCGCTGATCCAACCGTGTACATCGAGCTTGCCGCCTCAACATAATCTCCAATACTGACTCCGCCCACTGCATCGTCACAGCAGTTTTTCGGTGAGTTCTGGCACTCGAACTGTTTACCGGGAAACAGTTCCGTGCTGGTTGAATCCACTCGGAGGTTACTCAATATTTCGGCGGCAGCGGCAGCAGAAGCAATATTACCGGTCTCTACCTTTATTTCTTGCATGCAGGTTGTGCCCTGGCACTTCATTTCTCCGGCACAGGTCGTGCCTTTCATGTAGGACACCACCTTGCCCGTGCCGCCGCACTGATAGGAAAAGGCCCGTTCGGTGCATTCTTCGTTCAGACATTCCGTTGACCAGTAAATACACCCGCTGTCGATGAGCGGCTGGCAATCGTTATCGTTTAGATTGCAATTCAGGTCGGTGCGCATCTGCCATACATTCCGGTAGGTTTTGACTTCCGAGCCGCCGCGCAAGGACTGGTTGCTGTATTCAAAGGGCGGGGCTCCAAAATATTGTTTGGATATGGTGAAAGGCGCAAGCCATGTGTTGTATGCGGGAGAGGATGTTACCTGTCCAGCGCCGGACTTATCTCCAACGGTCAGATAGTCGTAATAAAGACACACCTCGTAATTGTCAATTTCACCGGGTATGATCTTACAGGGGAATCCGTTGCGGTAATGATTAAATTGCACAACATCCACGGTTCCGACCGGATCCAGTTCGCATTCTTCGGTGCCGGTTACAATTTCACTTTTGCCAATGAGTTCACTGGCGTAAGAAGGCACAGTGTCTATGATATGATCGGCGGTGCAGATTCCGTATGTGCAGGTTTCCGCTACCGGACAACTTAGAAACGTTATATTGGCACCGCCTTCATCCCATGTAGTCTTGTAATTGCATTTATTAAGACAGGTGTCCTGTATTGCAACGGGCACCTTGAAGGAATATACGGGTGGGGGTACTTCGCCTGTGTATTCGAAGTTTTCAATACTCGTGAGGCATGCTGTCCCTGTTGCGTTGCACTGGACCATCTTTTCGACTACGCACTTTCCCGACTGGACCAATTCATCGAAATCGGGACAGGTCGCGTCTTCCGACAAGGATAAGCGTTCGATCCTGCTGTGGCTGTAGCGGTAGGACCAGTTGGTCAGGCTGTAGGTTCCGTTATCCCATCCGTCCTCGTCGTTACAACTGAGCATTTGACGTTGCGTGATAAAGAACGTGGCATCGGCCGGCGGGGGTTCGTTGATATAGGAATCGGGTTCAAAACAGTACCGCTGATCCCTGTTGCCGCAGGCGTTGCAGTCGTCTTTTACGGTTTCGACTCCGGCGGATTCTTTGTACCAATCATAATAATCCTTGCAACGGGCATATATCTGACCCGGACGGGCATCAAGGGTAATGGTATCGCACTTCTGATTAATGGTTTCTTGTGTCAGGTTGGGATACATCATGGACAGGCACGCCTTGTTATAATGGGTGCGCTGGCCGGTGCATACTTCCATGCGGGGCGGTTCATCGTAAGTCGGAATAATGGTTTCTTCGCAATCCTTGTAAGCGCTGGCGATGATTTCCTTGGACGAGGACCAGCGGATGCACTTTCCTGCGGCGTCTTTTTCCTGACATTTATATCCGAATACCGTGTCGTTTTCGAGGTTGACCTTAACCCGCGCCGCCTCCGCATCCAGCACAAACTTTCTCGCGTCCGAATTCACGCCTTCCGAGAGGCCGGCCGGATCGGTATAATAATTAGTATATGTATCCTTTTGGTTCAGTGCATCTTCGTATCCGGGTACAGTATCGTTAGACAGGGGTATTTTGCCCGGAGCATATTTTTCCAGCAGGCCCGGCCCCATGGCCCGGCCTTCCTGTACCGCGTCCATAAAACTGTCCGCCCATATAAACGGCTGAAACAGATACATGGCGTAATAGAAACAGGCGGCCAGTAACGCTATTGTTCGGCATCGACGAGCTTTAGACAGCAATTCCGCTTCCTCCAAACAACAAAAGTATGATCTTCGCCGGTTGCCGGGATTGTCCGGTGTTCACCCCACAGAAGGGACGATGCACCAATGACATGGTAGGACTTTGCTTCCGCGACGGGTGATAGGGTATTGATCCTGTACTGACTTTTTTTCAGAAAAGGACGGATGACGCCGCCACACTTGGCAAACGAGGAACTGGTATCGTATTCAATTGCCGGGGGTGCCGGGAAACGCGCCATGAGGGCCAGCATGCGTGTCATCAGATTACTGGATACGGTGATCGGGGATCCGATGGCGTGTCCCAGATGTCCGGACATGGGATACATCGACCCCCAGCAGCCCTGACACCAGAACATCGCGTTTAACGGATAGAACGCGGAGGCGGCCAGGCAATCGACGGTACACAGGGTTTGCGCTATCGGATTGGCGAATACGGCCGATTCCGCATGGGTCAGGAGATTCAGCTCGTCGTCTTTCCATGTCGGGCTGACTTCCGTCATGTAGGCAATGTCCAGCCCGGACATGCCCCATTCTTTGCAGAAGTCGGCAAGTCCGAATATATCCAGCATCTCCATGATCGGCGCATGGTAGTAATGCACCTGCTGAAATGATTTTTCCAGGGGTGTTACCGGCGCCGGGCCTTTGACCCCATAGGTAGCGTTAAGGGCCTCTCTCATGTCCATGCCAAATAGAAACGAAAAGCACCCCGGTTCGGGCGTGATCTCCATTACGCGGGCCGGTTCCCAGAAAGAAACGTAAATCCCAAAGAATATCTCGTCGTTTTTCCCCTTGCAGTCACACAGATATTCAGAGGGGTTGTAATCGTCCGGATTGCTGGTGATCTCCGACACATTGTCGGGCATCTGGTCTTTTTTCATGACCACTTTGCCGCCAATGCGTATGGGATACATGCAGTCCCAGCATATGTCCGCCGCCAGATTCGGAAATGTGCTTTTGCATTCCTTCTTTGGGGGCGGATCGTCCGTATAGCCGGGAAAGGCACCGAGCAGGATGATGATTACCGAGAGGAACAAAACACTATATTGGTTGTTCAGTCGCACGGATCAACCTTCCTTCCTGTTCGATAATGAGGGGCACCTTTTCGATTTTAAACGCCTGCACCAGACTGTCGTCAGCGTGATAGAATTGCTTCTTGTGTTTCTTGGCGAGTTCGTAAGCGTCGCCACTCATCAGGATGATGCTCCGGTAGTTGCCGGCCAGCGCGAATGCCACTTCCTCTGGCCGGTTGCCATCGATGAAGATGTATTTGGTAATGCTGACCATATCCAGCGGGTTGACGGTGTGCCCTTTACGGAAAATGACCTGCCCGTTATGGTCAAGGATGTCTTCCGGTAGGGTGTAAGTCATGTCGAGATAGTACACGTTTTTCTTTTTGGCGTGGCCGAATGTGCCGTCATAACGGGTCAGCTTGAATTTATCGTATATCTTGCCGCTGTCCACGTATTCCTTGATCTTTTTTTCCAGCAACGGGGCCTTGCGCTGAAACAGCGTGGATGCGTCTTCTTCCTTGATCGGGTAGGAGACGGCCACGTTTCCCTCACGGATAGTCTCCAGATTCTTGATGATGCCGGCCAGCCTCATGTCGCCGACAAACCGCTTTCCGGATACCAGAATCGTTGGAACCGCCTCGATGTTTTCCTTATGAAACCGTTTGGGATCCACTTCTATCGGCAGGTTTTCGGGATGCACTTTGGCAATGCCGTAAAACACCATGATGGTTTTTTTCAAGTTGTCGTCCACAAGGCCGCGCAGGTACATATTGACGGTGACGCATTTCTTTTGCAGGGCAAGGGCATCGCCCACCGCCGCAATAATGGATGAATTTGGCATGGAAAAAGAGAAGAAATAATCCACCTGCAGCGGATTGTCGCAGACCGCTTCCTTTTTTTCTTCCGGCGGAGGCGGCGCATCTATCTTGCCGTAGTATTTCTCGTAAATATCGACCAGGTCTTTATGTTTGCGGTTAAATTCCTGATATTGGTTCTGATCAGGGGCCGGTTTCTGGAAGGTCCGGGGAATATCGGCAACATCCGGCGATACCTTCTTCATGGGCGCTTCGTACATATTAAGGTCTTCGGCGCTCAATTCCTGACCGGACACAATGGCA
>Ga0116141_10003231_pt1 | contig 13811 bp, 12 predicted proteins | sample AD_UKC097_MetaG_FD_89744 | JGI IMG/M metagenome (GOLD analysis project Ga0116141, IMG submission 89744) | Active sludge microbial communities of municipal wastewater-treating anaerobic digesters from USA - AD_UKC097_MetaG | ecosystem: Engineered > Bioreactor > Anaerobic > Digestate | place: USA...
GGCGAGATCGACCTCGTGGCCTACCGGGTCAACCACCTTTGCGGTGTCTTTCAGCTCCGCGACCACGAGGAGATCCGCTGGGTCTGCCCGGCCGACCTGGGATTCTATGATTTTTCCGCCGCCGACATCCCGATTGCGCGGATGCTGGCGAGGCAGGGCGGCGGGGGCACGGCCGACGATTCGCCGTCCGAACGTTTCCTGCAGATCGGCGGGCTGCCGCTTCGAATCCTCGAACGGGGGAGGCGGGCCGGCAGACCCCTGCTCCTTCTGCACGGCACCGGGGACAACGCCCACACCTGGGACCTGCTGGCGCCCGCACTGGCCGGGGCATTCAGGGTTCTCGCCCTCGATCAGCGCGGGCACGGCAAGAGCGGCTGGGCCGTTCCGCCGGCATACCGATGCGAAGACTACCTGCAGGATCTCTCGGCGGTGATCGACTCGCTCGGCCTCGAAGGCCTGATCCTGCTTGGGCACTCCATGGGGGCCCTACACGCAAGCCTCTACGCAGCTCTCAACCCCGGGAGGGTGGCGGCCCTCATCCACGTCGACATCGAGCCCTTCCCCCCGGATTGGAACCGCAAGTACCTCCTCGGGTTGTACAAAAGTCTCCCGGACGCCTACGCCTCCCCGGAAGAGTACGTCGACGAGATCGCCCGGAACGCCCCTTACGCCCGGCGGGAGCACCTGCGCGATCTGGCGGCGAAGGCCCTCGCCCGGAAGGGGGACCGATGGCACCGGACGTATGACCGGGAAATCCTCGCCCGGTTCGACCATTACGACCTCAGGGGCCGCCTGGCCGAAATCCGATGCCCGACGCTCGTGATCCGCGGGGCGGAAAGCCGCGTTCTCGGCCGCGAGGCCGCAGAGCAGATGGTCCGGTTACTGCCCGCAGGCGAGCTGGCCGAGATCCCGAGGGCGACTCACCCGGCACACCTGGACAACCCGGACGGGTTCCGGGAGGCGGTCTTGGGGTTCTTGAAAAAGCACGGGCTCCTTTGATAGGGGTTGTAAAATTGCCGTCCGGCATCACAAATGATTCGGCCGGCGCCCGAGCGGGATTGTGACGAGCGAAGGCAGACCCGTTTGAGGTTACCGCTCTTCACGAAGCGAAACATGTGTGAGAGCGGCCTAAAACCGTCTCTTCGCAGGAACGATCCCGGAAGAGCGTCCGGCGCCGAACACCTTTTTTATGGAGAAGGAGGGACACATGGACGTATTCGAGGCCATCATGGGCAGGAGAAGCTGCCGGAAATTTCAGCCCGAGCCGCCGGGCGACGCGGACATCGAGAAGATCCTCGAGGCCGGAAACTGGGCCCCGTCGCCCGCCAACCAGCAGCCCTGGGAGTTCGTCGTAATCACCAGCCCCGGGATCAAGGAGCGGATCTTCACCGCAAGCGAGCTCTGCAAGAAGAAGCTCTTCGAGCGCAGCGGATGGAAGTGGCTCGAGAAATTTCCTGTCGACTTCGTGAAGGAGGCCCCCGTCCTCATCGCCGTGGTGGGCGACCCGAAGAAGAGCGGCGCCGACATGTTCCTCGACGAGGGGGCCGGCCGGGGATACCTGGAGGGCTGCTCGGCGGCCGTCCAGAACATGATGCTCGCGGCCCACGCCCTGGGGCTGGGCACCCTGTGGTTCAGCCTCTACGAGGCGGGACCGGTACGGCAAATCCTCGGCCTCGACCCCGGCAAGGACCCCGTGGCCCTGCTGTGCGTCGGCAGGCCCGCCTCCGCGGCGGCGTCGAAGCGAAAGGATTTCCGTGAAAAGACGACGTACCTCCGCTGACGGCCGGGCCCCGAGGCCGGTCCGCAACCTGGTGCTCGTCCTGGGAGACCAGCTGGACCCGCGCTCGTCGGCCTTCGACGGCTTCGATGCAGCCGAGGACGCCGTCTGGATGGCCGAGGCGGCCGCCGAGGCCGGCTACGTGCCGTCCCACAAGGCCCGGATCGTTCTCTTTCTCTCCGCCATGCGCCATTTCCGGGCGGCGCTGGAAAAGCAGGGCCTCGTCGTGCACTACCGGGCCCTCGAGGACCCGGAAAACCGCGGCACCCTGGCGCTCGAACTCGAGGCGGCCTGCCGGGGCGTCAGGCCGCGCAAGCTCGTCATCGTCGAGCCGGGCGAATGGCGCGTGCGCGAGGATATCCGGAAAGCGGCTCGAGCGGCCGGCGTCGATCTCGAAATCCGGGGCGACCGGCACTTTCTCGTCTCCCGTGAAGATTTCGACCGCTTCGCCCGGGGCAAGAAACAGCTCCGGATGGAGCCCTTCTACCGCGGGATGCGTCGCAGGACGGGCCTCCTGATGGCAGGCGGCAAGCCCGAGGGCGGCCGTTGGAACTACGACGCCGACAACCGGGGGGCCTTCCCGAAGGCCGGGCCGGGAAAGATTCCGGCGCCCCTGTCCTTTTCGCCCGACGCGATCACCCGCGAGGTCATCGACCTCGTGGAGAGGCGTTTTGCCGGTCACCCGGGGAGCCTGAGGCGCTTCGACTGGCCCGTCACCGCGGGACAGGCCGAGAAGGCCCTGCAGGATTTTGTCGAAAACCGTCTCGCGCTCTTCGGTCCCTTTCAGAACGCCATGTGGACCGGCCAGCCCTGGCTGTACCACTCGAGACTCTCCTCGTCGATGAACCTCAAGCTCCTCGACCCGCGGACGGCGGTGAAGGCCGTCGCCGAGGCCTATGGAAGAGGCAGCGCCTCGCCGGCCTGCGCCGAGGGGTTCATCCGCCAGGTCATCGGCTGGCGGGAGTATGTCCGGGGGATCTACTGGCGTCACATGCCCGACTATGTCGGCATGAATGCCCTGGAGGCCTCGCTGCCCCTGCCGTCGTTTTACTGGACGGCGCAGACGGAGATGAACTGCCAGCGTGAGGTGATCGGTCAGACGCTGGCGTACGGCTACGCCCATCATATCCAGAGGCTCATGGTGACGGGGCTCTTCGCCCTCCTCCTGGGGGTCGCGCCCCGGGAGGTCCACCGCTGGTACCTCGCCGTCTACGTCGATGCCGTCGAGTGGGTCGAGCTGCCCAACACCCTCGGGATGTCCCAGTTTGCCGACGGCGGCATCATGGCCTCCAAGCCCTATGCCGCCACGGGCAAATACATCAACCGGATGAGCAACTACTGCGGGGGCTGCCGCTACGACCCCGGACGGACGGACGGGGAGTCGTCCTGCCCCTACACCATCCTGTACTGGGACTTTCTTCTCCGCAACCGTGCGCGCCTCGCCCGCAACCCCCGAATGGGCCTCCAGCTTCGAAACGCCGACCGCCTGGCCCCGGCCGAGGCGAAGCGCATCCGGCGTAAGGCGGACGCCCTGCGGGACGCAATCGACTTCCAGGAGTACCGCCCATGATCCAACCCTCGCGCATCCAGCCCCTCAACCGCCGCAGTGTCCAGGACGGCCGCTACGTCCTGTACTGGATGCAGGCCTCCCAGAGGGTCGAGTGCAACCATGCCCTCGAGTACGCCGTCGGCGAAGCCAACGGGCGAAACCTCCCCGTCGTTGTCGCCTTCGGCCTGACCGACCGATTCCCCGAGGCCAACCTGCGGCACTACGTATTCATGCTGGAAGGCCTCGAGGAGGTCCGCGAAGGGCTGCAGCGCAGGGGGATCCGATTCGTGCTGCAGCACCGCTCGCCGGAGCTCGCCGCAACGGCGCTGGCCGAGGATGCGGCCCTTGTCGTCACCGACAGGGGCTACCTGCGCATCCAGAGGCAGTGGCGCCGTCACGTCGCGGCCAATGCCCCTTGCGCCGTCGTCCAGGTGGAATCCGATGTCGTCGTGCCCGCGGAGACCGCCTCGCCGAAGGAGGAGTACACGGCGGGCACCCTGCGGCCGAAGCTGCAGAGGATCCTCAAGGGCTACCTGATCCCCCTGCATGAAAGGCCGGTCCGCAAGGATTCCCTCGCCCTGCGTCTCGATGTCGACGCCGTGAAGGATGCCGCGGCGCTCGTCCGAACGATGCCCATCGACCGTTCCGTGCCCCCCTCTGCGGCATTTCGCGGGGGCACGAGCCGGGCCAACGCCCTGCTGGAGGACTTCATCGCCGCGAAGCTCCGCCACTACGCCGACCGGCGCAGCGACCCCGGCCTCGATTACTCCTCCCACCTGAGCCCCTACCTGCACTTCGGCCAGATCTCACCCCTCGCCGTCGCCCTGCGGGTCTGGGGTGAGAAGTCCGCACCCGCCGCGGCACGCGAGGCGTTCCTGGAGGAGCTCATCGTGCGGCGTGAGCTCGGCGTCAACTTCGCCCTCTACAACGAGCGATACGACGAGTACGGAAGCCTGCCCGGCTGGGCGAAAAAGACCCTCGCCGACCACTCGAAAGACCGCAGGGATGCTCTCTACGACGAGGGCCAGTGGGAGCGTGCCGAGACCCACGACGTATACTGGAACGCCGCGCAGAGGGAAATGGTCCTCACGGGCAAGATGCACAACTACATGCGCATGTACTGGGGCAAGAAGATCCTGGAGTGGAGCCGAACCCCGCAGGAGGCCTTCCGGACGGCCCTGCGGCTCAACAACCGCTACGAGCTCGACGGCCGAGACCCCAACAGCTACGCCGGGGTGGCCTGGTGCTTCGGCAAGCACGACCGGGCCTGGCCGGAGCGCAGGGTCTTCGGCAAAATCCGCTACATGAACGAGGCGGGGCTCAGGCGCAAGTTCGACATGCCGGCCTACCTGGAAAAGGTGGCCGCCCTCGAGAGGGGCCGCTGAGCGGCGAAAAAACCTGTCGACATTTCCCCGCGATGCAGGTATAGTCCCCGAAACAGCGTCCAAGGCCCATAACCGCCTCGATCGCCGGTTGCGACCGGCGGTTTTTTTATGAATCCTGCAACCGGACAAGACCGATGACCCCCGCACGACCTCGATACCGGTGCCCGCTGCCCCTGCTTGTCGCCCTCGTCTTCCTCTTCGCCGGAAGCGCCCTGGCCCAGAGCCCGCCCGAGGACCTCCGCAAGAGCCTCGAGAAGGCTGTCCGGTCAGGAACCGTTCAGAAAACCGTCTGCCCCGGCGCGACCTACTGCAACCCCGGTGCGGTCATCCGCTTCTACCAGATGCGCAAGTACGGGCCGGCATGGACCCGGGAGGGCGCACCGCTGCCCGCAGCGGATACCCTGGCGAGGGCGATCCGGGCGGCCGACGCCGAGGGTCTCCAGCCGAAAGACTACCACCTCGAGCGGATCGAGGCCGCGCTCGGCGAGATCCGGCAGACCCTCGCCCGCAACGAGCGGCCCGACGCGGAGCGGCTCGTCGCCCTGGAATTCCTCCTGACCGACGCCTACCTGGTCTACGCGGCCCACCTGCTCAACGGCCGCGTCAACCCCGAGACGCTCCACGCCGACGAGTGGACGATCTACCCCGCGCGCTTCAACCTGGCGCGCCATCTCCAGAAGGCCCTCGAGGGAGACGGGTTCGAGGATAGCCTCCGGCGGCTCCTGCCCGCCCAGCCGGGATACGGGCGGCTCAAGACGGCGCTGGTCGTCTACCGGGCGCTCGCGGAGAGGGGCGGCTGGCCCGTCGTCCCGGGCGACGGCAGGCTCGAGAAGGGCATGAGGAGCGAACGCGTCCCCGCGCTGCGCGCCCGCCTGAAGGTCACCGGTGAACTGCCGGTCCAGATCGACGGGGCAAGCGATCTCTTCGACGAGGCCGTCGAGGAGGCGGTGAAGCGCTTCCAGCTGCGGCACGGGCTCTACGACGACGGCATCGTCGGCGCCCGGACCCTGAAGGCCCTCAACGTGCCGGCGTCAAGCCGTGTCCGCCAGATCGAGCTGAACCTCGAGCGCTGGCGCTGGCTGCCCCAGAACCTGGGCAACCCCTACATCCTCGTCAACATCGCGGGCTACGGCCTCGAGGTCGTCGAAAACGAGGCGCCGGTCCTGACGATGAAGATCGTCGTGGGCACGGCGTTCCAGAAAACGCCCGTTTTCAGCGGGAAGATGACCTACATCGAGATGAACCCCTACTGGAACGTCCCCCACAGCATCGCCACGGAGGAGACCCTCGAGAAGATCCGGAAGGACCCGAACTTCTTCGCCAAGGAGAACATGAAAGTGTTCAAGGCGGGGCCGAACGGCGAGATGGTCGACCCGGCCGCCGTCGACTGGGCGGCGCTCTCGGAGAGCAACTTCCCCTACCGCCTGCGCCAGGAGCCGGGCCCCCGCAACCCTCTGGGGCGCATCAAGTTCATGTTCCCCAACAAGCACAGCGTCTACCTGCACGACACCTCCGACCCGCATCTTTTCCGCAGGGAGAGGCGCGGGTTCAGCCACGGCTGCATCCGGATCGAGAAGCCCATGGACCTGGCGGAGTTCGTCATGCGGGGCAGCAGGGAGTGGTCGAAGGAGAGGATCGCGGCGGTGCTCAAGACGAAGGAAACGACGGTGGCCAACCTGCCTAAGCCCATCCCCGTTCACATCCTGTATTTCACGGCCTGGGGCAACGGCGACGGGACGGTACACTTCCTGGAAGACATCTACCGGCGCGACGAGCGGCTCGACAGGGCCTTGCAGCAAAAGGCAAAGCCTGCAAGGGCCGCAAGACCTTAGCAGGCCTATCGCAAAGCAAAAAAATCCCCCTTCTTCCCCCTTGATAAAAGGGGAAAAGGGGGATTTCACTTTCTGTTGCCTTGCTGCTTGCTGCTGCCCTTCGCTCAGGCCTTCTTGCTCACCTTCTTCCGTCTTCTCCTGCCGTCCTGCCAAGTGCGGAAATCGCCCACGTCGAGGTGCACGAAGCCGCGCTTCGCGTAATACCCGACGCCGCCGACGCGCATCTCCAGGGCCGCATTGCAGATGTTCTTTGCATGGATGTCGGGCACACGCAGATCGACGGCCATCCCCGCCATGTGCAGGCTGTTGCGTGCCACGCGGCGGTTGCGCCGGCGAAGGGCCGCGTTGGTCTTGGGCGAGCGGTAGCCGGAGATGACGTGGAAGGGGCTGTCGCATTCCAGCTTGCGGTTGAGGTGATAGAGCAGGTCCAGAAGGTTGGGATCGATTTCCTTGACCAGGTTGGCCCGGTAGTCGCGCATGAGGTAGTTGATCTCCTCGAGCGCCTCGGGGATGTAGTCCCCGTCGGCCCAGTAGGCCCGGTTGAACGTCTCGCCCGTGTTGGTGCTGTAGAGGTGGAGCCTTCTTTCCTCGCAGGGCTCGATGACGAGGCCGGCTTCCTCTTTCCATCCCGGCGAGCCGATGATCTCGGGCGAAAGGACCGGCTCGAGAGCTGCAATGGCCTTGCACGGCAGAGCGAGCAAGGCGGAACCGAGAATGCCCAGTTTCAGAAAAGAGCGGCGGCTGAACGGTTGGACAAGAAGATCGCCATGTTTTCTAAAGGAATGCATCGTCCCCTCCTTTGCTTTTTCCTTAGAAAGCATGCGCCGTTGACGCAAAAGCGGTGTTTTTTTACCCCGGCACGAGAGGAAAAATCAAGGGAAAATTTAATTGTCTAACAATATCCGTGCCATAGATCGTTTTGGTTGCAGAAAAAAGACCGGGGCCATCTTCGATCCACTTCTAGACTATCGGGCGGACCCGCTGCCGGCTTGAGGCCGGGGACTGCATTTTCTTAGCCTGCAGTAAGGATCGGGATGGTAAACCCTGACGGCCTTGTATTACAATAGCGTTTATGAAAGCGACACCCTTCAACCCGGCAACCGATCTCGCACCCCTGCCTTTCGGCGGACGCCACAGGCAAACGGCCCTGCGTCTCAAGGAGGCGGGGCTCGCCTGGACGCCGCACGTGGGATGCTTCGTCTGGGACCCCGAGGGGCTGATCCCCGCGGCTTCGCCATTCCCCGACCGTGTCTATTTCATCCTCAACCTGGGGCATTTCGTACGCCTCCTGGGCACGGTCGAGCGGGTGAGGGAAAGGCTCGTCTGGCTGCCGACGTGGCACCAGGCGCGGCTTGTCGCCGAGACGCTCGGCGTGGGCGAGGAGGCACTCCGCGGAATCTGGGCCGGAAGCCAAACACCCGGGCCGGGTGAGGAAATCCTGCTGCTCTATGAACGGATCCTCGCGGCCCTGGAGAGGCACTAGCATGGAAGAGATGGGAAACCTCCGCGCGCGGCTCGATGCCATGCTGCAATCCCAGCGCCTGGCCGTGCTTTCCACCGCGGGCGCAGGGGGCGCCCCGTACAGCAATCTCGTCTCCTTTGCGGCCCTCGGAACCGGCCGGCTCCTGTTCGCCACGACCCGGGCGACGCGCAAATACGCAAACCTCACGGCCGATGCCCGGGTGGCCCTGCTCGTCGACAACCGCCGGGGCCAGGAGGCCGATTTCCACGAGGCCCTGGCGGCCACGGCCCTGGGCAGCGCGGTCGAGTTGGCCGGAGAGGAGCGGGACAGGGGGATCGCCGCGTATACCGCGAAATTCCCCTTCCTCGAAGAATTCGTCCGTGCGCCGTCGTGCGCCCTGTTCCGCGTGGACGTGGAGCGCTGGATCGTCGTCACGAGATTCCAGAACGTCATCGAGGTCTCACCCCTGCCATGACCTATACCCTTCCCCTGGACCGGGTCGAACCGCGGGACCGCGAGCGTGTGGGCGGAAAGGCCTACTCTCTCTCCCGGATGGCCCGCGAGGGGCTGCCGGTCCCGGAGGCCCTTCTCGTCACCGTGGATGCCTACCGGGACTACCTCCGGGGCACCGGGATCGGCGAGGCCATCGCCCTCGAGATCAACCGCAAGATCGCCGATCAGATGCGCTGGGAGGAGATGTGGGACGCCGCTTTGCGCATCCGCAACCTCTTTCTCCGAACCCCGCTGCCCGCAGGGATCCGGGCGGAGCTGGCCCGCGCGATCGAGGAGAGCTTCCGAGACGTTGCCGTCGTCGTGCGCTCGTCGGCCCCGGGCGAGGACTCGGCACAGGCCTCGTTCGCCGGGCTCCACGAGTCCTTCGTGAACGTCCGGGGCACGGACGCCATCCTCGATCGCATCCGTCTCGTCTGGGCCTCGCTGTGGTCCGATGCGGCCCTGCTCTACAGAAAGGAGCTGGGGCTCGACATCGCCAGGAGCGCCATGGCAGTCATCGTCCAGGAAATCGTGGAGGGCGACCGCTCCGGCGTGGTCTTCAGCGTGAGCCCGGAAAACCCCTCGCAGGCGGTCATCGAGGCCGTCCACGGGCTCAACCAGGGGCTCGTCGACGGCTCCGTGGAGCCGGACCGGTGGGTCCTCGACCGCGGGAGCGGGCGGATCCTCTCCCACCGATCCGCGGCGAGACAGAAAGCCCTCTACGCAGTCGATTCCGGGGTGGAAGCCCGTCCCCTCCCTGCCGCGCTCGCCGCAACGCCGCCCCTGGACCCGGAGGAGGTGCTCCTCGTGTTCCGGACCGTCCTGGACGTGGAGCGGTTCTTCGGGTCGCCCCAGGACGTGGAGTGGACGATCCGGTCAGGCAGGCTCTGCCTTCTCCAGGCACGGCCGATCACCACCGGCGGGCCGACCGCCGCCGGCGACCCGAGGGCCTGGAATCTCACGCTGAGGCGCAGCTTCGAGAACCTCAAGGCGCTGCGGCAGGAGGTCGAGGGCCGGTGGCTCCCCGCCATGATCGGCGATGCCCGGGCGCTGGCGGGCGCCGATCTCGAGGCCCTGAGCGATGAAGAACTCGCGGCCGAGATCGAGAGGCGGCAATCCCTCCACGCGAAATGGAACGACATCTACTACGCGGCGTTCATCCCCCTGGCCCACGGGATCCGGCTCTTCGGACAGGCCTACAACGACGCCCTGCGTCCTGAGGACCCCTACGAGTTCATGGACCTGCTCGGCGGCACCGAGATGATCAGCCTGGAGCGCAACCGCCTGCTGGCGAGGATGGCGGGCCGGATCCGGGGCAACCCGCAGCTGGCCGAAGCGCTGCGCCGGGGAACCCTGGCGGGCACCGACACCGCCTTCGACGAGGATTTCGAAAGGTTCAGCCGCACCTTCGGTGACCTGGGCTGCGGGACGGATCGCTGCTTTTCGGGACAGGGGGCTCTCGTCGGGCTTCTACTGCGCATGGCGGCGGCCCCGCCGGCGCGGGAGCGCTTCGACGCGGGCGGGATCGAGCGGCGCCGGGAGGCCTTCCTTGCGCGCTTCGAGGGCGATGCGCGGCAGAGGGCCTCGGAGATGCTCGACCTCGGGAGGGCAAGCTACCGCCTGCGGGACAACGACAACATCCATCTCGGGAAGATCGAGGGGGGGCTGCTGGCCGCCGTCGCCGAGGGAAAGCGGCGCCTGTCCGGACGGATGGGCGCAGAGAGCCGGGATCTCTCCGCCGAGGAGACGGCCCGGGCGCTCCGCGACCCGGCATGGCGCCCGAAAAGGGGCGTCCCGAGGCCCTGTGCCGAAGAGACCGGTGCGGACCTCCGGGTTCGTCAGCTTCGGGGCCAGCCTGCGGGACCGGGCATCGCGAGCGGCCCGGCGCGGGTGATCTCCGGCCCCGAGGACCTGCTCGAGATCCGGGCGGGCGAGATCCTCGTCTGCGACGCCATCGACCCCAACATGACCTTCGCCGTCCCTCTGGCGGCGGGCATCGTGGAGCGCCGCGGCGGGATGCTCATCCATGGCGCCATCATCGCGCGCGAGTACGGCATCCCCTGCGTCACGGGCATCCCGGGGGCCGCCGAGGTGATCCGCACGGGCGACAGGGTCAGCGTCGACGGCTGGCTCGGCATCGTCACGATCGAGCCCCGCCTTCCCTTTGAGCGAAATATCGGCTATAGAGAGACCAAAGGAGTCGACGATTGACCCCCCCCGGCCAGGAACTCAAGGACGACATCACCCGCTTCTGCAGGGAGCGGGGCGCCGATCTCGTGGGGTTTGCCCCCGCGGAACGCTGGGACGAAGGCGGAGCGGTCCCGCCCGCGTTCCGCCCGACGGCCCTGTTTCCGCCGACCCGCACCGTGATCGTCATCGGCATGTCCATGCCGCTGCCCGTCGTCGAGACGACGCCCTCGGCCCTTCACAAGGAGCTCTACGACACGACGAACCGGCAGCTCGACGACCTGGCCGTTGAGCTCACAAGACACCTCAACCGCATGGGGCACGCCTCGATGCCATTTACCCGCGACACCTACACGTCCATGCGGGCCCTGCGGGAAAACAACCTGGCCGCCTTCGGTCACGTCCCGGCGGCGACCTACGCAGGCCTGGGAACGATCGGGGTGAACCAGTGCGTTCTCACCCCCGAGTTCGGACCCCGGGTCCGTTTCGTCTCGGTATTCACTGAAGCGGCGCTGCCGCCCGACCCCCTGCAGCCCAAGGAGCTTTGCATCCGGTGCGGACTATGCGCGGCATGCTGTCCCAAAAACGCCCTCACGCAACGTGAAGACAGGGTCATCGGGGATTTCGACAAGGCGGCCTGTCTCGAGATGCACGAGGAGCTCGTCAGAAAGCGCTGTTACCCCTGCGGCATCTGCACGAAGGTCTGCCCGGTCGGGAAGGACCGTGTGCTGTACAAAAGCAAGGGCATCCGGAAAAAATACCTGAAGGAAAAGGAACGACTGGCTGCCGACCCCGACGACCCGGAGTACCGATCGTGGGGCCACATCCGCAAGTACGGGGTCGCCCACCAACCGAAGGAAAGGGGAAAGGACAGGGGGTGACCGCATGATTTCGTTCGAGGCCTTCTGCGGAAAAATGGGGAAAATGCTTGCCGACGAAAACACGGTGATGCGGAAGATCGAAAACGGCAGGGAACTGGTCTCCGAGCTGACTTCAGCCCCGCAGTGGTTTTTCGACACCCTGAAGGCGCTGGTGCTCGACCCGGCCGCCATCGAACGCCAGAAGCCCGGCATCTGGCCCAACGAGTTCACGCTCCACCGAAGCGCCGACCGATCCTTCGTCGTGCTGGCCTACATCTGGGATGCGGGCCTTGCCGACATCATCCACGATCACGGCTCCTGGGGAATCATCGGGACGCTCGTCGCAAGACTGGGGGAACGGAAATACGAGCGGCTCGACGACGGCAAGCGGGAGGGGTACTGCGAACTCCGCGAGACGGCCAGCGGCGTCTTCGGTCCCGGCGAGACGACCTTCGTGCTGCCCCTCGACAAGGGGCTCCACGCCATGGACAACCCCACCGAGGGCATCGCCGTGAGCATCAACGTCTACGGCAAGACGGTGCGCCAGGGATACGTCCAGTTCTTCGACCCGGGGAAAAGGACGGTCACCCGCGTCTATCCGCCCAGGACACTCAAGGAAGTGCTCGCCGTGAAGACCCTGGCGGCCATCGACCCGTCGCAGGCCGAGGCGGTGCTCCGGGATGCCCTGTCAACCCCGAGGCCCCCGCAGCTCCGGGCGGAATACGAGGAGACCCTCCGGACGCTCCGGGGCTGAGCCGGTATCCTGCGTCGACAAAGAAAATCCCCCTCCTTCCGCCTTGTTCAAAGGGGGAGGAAAGGGGGATTTTCTTTGCCCTGCGGCTTTCCTTACTTCACTTTCTCGTAGTAGGCGTCCTTCACGCCGTCGAGAAGCTGGAAGCTCTTCACCTTCACGGCGAAGACCTCCGCGTCGGGGTCGTCGGCAAAGGGCTTGAGCTGGGGGTGCCTTCTGAGCAGCTTCTGCCGGACGAGCCTCTTCTTCGCCTTGTCGCCGATGACGGAGAAGACGCCGTTCACCGTGAGGGCCTTGATCTTCGATCGGTCCGCCCCGCAGGCCTCCTCGCGGGTGTCGATCAGGAGGCTCACCGTCTTGTTGGCGGCCAGGTTGCGGTACTTCTTCGTCCCCCTCTGCGTCATCATGTAGATCTCGCGGCAGTCGCGGTCGGCCACGTAGGACATGAGCGAGCAATGGGGCACGTTTTCGGTCACGGTGGCGAGCACGCAGACGTCCTTGTCCTTCACGAGCTTCTTCATCTTCTTGAGCATGGGTTTCCTCCTATCCCCCCTCGGTTCGGCCGCAGGCCCCGTCACAGGACCTTCGCGGGCGCCGTCTGCAGTTCCTTCTCCGCGTAGAAGACGACCAGGAAGATCTCCTTTTCGGACCGGTTCACGATGGCGTGGGGAAGGCCTGCGGGGATCGCGAAGAGCTCCGGCTCCCCGCCGCCGACGAGAATCTCCTCCGGCCCCGCGATGAGGGATGCCGGCCCCCCGCAGAACAGCAGCCACTCCTCGGCGGTGCCGTGGGCGTGGTTTCCCCTCACGGCCCCGGGCTTCATCGAGGCCACGTGCAGGTTCCCCAGGGCCCGTCCCTCGAGTCCCGCAAGGGCAAGCGGGTTCGTCACCCAGCCCCGGGAATCTTTCCACGCCTTCTCGCCGATGTCAATCCGGCGGATCCTTTCCATCGGCCCCCCCTGCCCGACGACCGGTCGATGAGACCCTCTGTAGCACGCATTCGCCCCGGCAGGCGAGCGGGACCTGCGGGGCGCTCAAACTCCGGGCACCGGCGAAATTGGGGTTGCCATCCGCGGGGATTGTGCTAGGATTGCGGCCATGGAAAAGATCCGCCTCGGAATCAGCACCTGCCTGCTCGGGGAGAATGTCCGCTGGAACGGAGGGCACGCCCTGGACCGATTCATTGTCTACACCCTGGGCAAGTACGTGGATTTCGTCCCCGTCTGCCCCGAGGTGGAGTGCGGCTTCGGCATCCCCCGGGACACCTTCCGCCTCGTCGGTGACCCGCAGCGGCCGAGGCTCATCATTCACAGGACCGGGGCGGACCACACGGAGCGCATGGAGGCCTGGGCCCGCAGGCGCGTCGAGGAACTGGAAAAAGAAGACCTCTGCGGCTTCATCTTCAAGAGCGACTCGCCCTCGAGCGGCATGGAGCGCGTCAAGGTCTACGACGACAAGGGGGTCCCCCGGAAGGTCGGCGTGGGCGTCTTCGCCCGGATCTTCATGGAGCACTTCCC
>Ga0116141_10003232_pt1 | contig 13810 bp, 11 predicted proteins | sample AD_UKC097_MetaG_FD_89744 | JGI IMG/M metagenome (GOLD analysis project Ga0116141, IMG submission 89744) | Active sludge microbial communities of municipal wastewater-treating anaerobic digesters from USA - AD_UKC097_MetaG | ecosystem: Engineered > Bioreactor > Anaerobic > Digestate | place: USA...
CATTTTCGAGCACCCATTTCTTGCCGATCGTAAGCATTCCGCCTGTGCCACAGCAGGGATCGGAGAGCGTACGATACTTCCCTTCGCCTATCAGGTCTTCTTCACTTCCCGAGAAGAGTAGGGACACCAAAAGCTGAACGATATCGCGGGGGGTATAGTGCTCACCGCTTGTTTCGTTGCTCATTTCAGAGAAGCGGCGGAGGAGCTCTTCAAATATCTGGCCCATCGCGTGGTTATCCACCACTTCAGGATGAAGATCAACACCCGTGAACTTCTCGATGAAGAGGTAGAGCTTGTTGTTCCGCTCCAGTTTCTCGACCGGTTTCTGTATTTGGAAATTCTCGATGATGTCATGGACATTTTTCGAGAAGCCTTTGATGTAGTCTTTGAAGTTGATGCTGATGTTACGGGGGTCCTGTTTCAGGCGCGCGAGGTCGTATTTTGAGTGGTTAAAGAACTGGGTTTTCAGTTCATCCATCAGAACGGGAGTGGGGTCGTCGAGGATATCCTTGTAGTTATTGTAAAGTTCGTGTGCCTTGTCCTTATTCGGTTCGAGGACGCAGTCGAGGCGCCGCAGTACCACAAACGGAAGGATGATATCCCCATATTCATGCGGTTTGAACAGTCCGCGCAACACATCATCACACACATTCCAGATAAGCGATGAAAGTTCCTGATGATTCGCCATAACACTCTATAAATTCAATATGCCAAAAGTTAAATCAATTACCGTAATATTAAGCAATTTTCAGGGAATGGCAAAGTTTCAGTGGTTAGAGGTGAGTGGTTAGAGGTGAGATCTATTTTGAGGGGGGAGGGAGGACTCTTCACTCAAAGAGTAAACTGAACGGAATCATCAATAAATTAACTGATATTCTCTTCGATGATTAGACTAAACCTTGCGTATCAAATCTGTAAGGACAGAAATTATTTAATTCCGATTCAACAGTGAGCGAATTATTTTCGATGCAAACGGTAATATTACCTTGACATGGATTTGTAGAGACGATATCATAATTTGCAAGAAACTCTGTAAAATAATTGCTAATATTAGCTGAAACCAACGACTTTATTTTAGGGACACAATGTTTCGATAAATTAGTGCAAAATGGTAAAAGCTGTAATTCTTCGATGTCGGCGAGAAGTTCTTTAGCAGGATGTTTGTTTCCATCACCAGATATGGCGACATATTTTGGACCTGTTTTTTCCTTATCAAAGAAAAAGTTTAGAATTTCAGCATCGGTGTTGTATTTTGAGCCGTGATGTGCGATTTTCAGGAAATCGATTTGTAGTTTGTCTGGCTTTCTATTTCGCATTTTACCCTTTAGATTATGCCATGATATTTTTTCCGAATCACCACAAAAAAGCAACTTTAGTCCTAAAAAACTAAATAAAATCGCAATAGAACTGTCATTTATGCTCGAAAACACATCCAATTTATTTTTCGAAGAATCAATTAACTGAATTATCTTTTGATCGAACTTCTTCATTGGAAGTAGCACTTTTCCAAGTTCAATACCATAGCAATTCAGGTAGAAAGGGACTTCTACACCTTCAAGAGAGTTGACATACGAACTACTCCCCAGTTTCGAGCGTTTCTTCACTTCATGAATTATTAATGAGAAGTCTGTCAATTTTTCTAACTCTGTCTCGTCTGTGATGAGTTCGCTTTTATCCAATATCTCCTTACGATACTTTTCAAGTATAGGATTTATTTTGTCCGTACGATTATGGAAGTATGGGGGAATGTAGAGTTCTTCAATATTAAACTTAGAAAATAATTCACTTACCCCCGAAATATGATCTCGATGAAAATGTGAGATTATAACTGCATGGATGGTATCAGTCTTTTTTGCCAGAAAATCAAGAATTGGGTTAGATTTCCCCCTCTTGCAGATATCATAAACAATGTAATAAACTTGACTTGAGTCAAATATTTCGAATACCGCCGCGTCTCCTTTCCCGACTTCAAAAATAGTTATGACAACTTTTTCAATCATCTAGTAGATTACGAATTTTATCACGGAGTATTTTAATTGTGGGGGAAATAACGCCAAATTCGTCTTGTTTAACTATTTCTTGTTTTCTTATTCCCGAAGAATCCTGGATAATTCGATATTCGATGTTCAACCCTATAAAATAATCATCTAATCTGCTGAAAAGAGACGCTGGCATTATAACTAGCATAGTTCGCTCTGAGAAGTTCAACTCAACATAAACACCCTCGTCACGGATATCGCGTATGATACCTGAAACTGTTGCAAGAATTTTCTCACTTTTCAGATATTCAATTAAAGTGGATTGTTGCGCGGTCCCTGTAAATGTCCCTGCATCAGAGAATATGAAAGACCTAAGAGAATATGCAGAAGGCTGAGAATAGAAAATTTCCTTCTTGGTCATTGTTTCAAATAATTGAACATCTGCATCCAAACTAGACATTGATTTCCTTTTCCAAGTTAGATACTATTGATTTGGCAAGTTTATCTATTTCAGATAAATACAATTCCATTTTTGACTTAAAATCTATTTTCTGGGCTTCAAGTTTACTAGTAAATAAGTCAATATCAATAATTAAGCCCTCGTTCACTGACGGCTGGATACCGAAATGTTTTGGTGATTCACTGACTTGATATGGCCCATAAGCCACTCCCAATCCATTTAATTCCTTTTTCCCAACAATCTTAATCAGGCTATCATCACGGCTAAATCCCGAATGCTCAAACGCATTGGAGAGAATTTTTTCTTGCTTCAAGATGTATCTATTTATTGAGTCAAATGTGAATGCAGGTTCATCAGAAAGATACAGACACCTAATTCCAAAACGATTGAAATATTTTAACGAATCAAGTTTAAGCTGATTAACCATTTCATGAATCAGATCAACCCCGAAAAATTTAAGAATTTGAGGTATCTCAGCTCCGTTCTTAAAATCAAAGCTGCCATGAATTGTTTGAAGTTCAACGACAAATAGCAAACCGTTATTATTCTTATCGACACAAAAGGCATCTATTTTTCGGTTAAGGATATCTAGATCTACTTTTTTCTCTTGGATCGGGAGATTATCAAAGAAAGTCTGAACGAAATCCGTAACTTTCCCTAAACTATCAAGAAATTGATAACTTAGGGGATAGTCTAAACGGAAAATAACACGGTAGATTTTTGGCATAAGTTTTACTAATTGTGAATTTCAATGTAGTGGATTTTATAAACTTTAACAATAACAAATTTTGATTAGTTGCTTTTTGATTATGATCAGAACTTCACAAAGAAATACATTCTGATCAGAATTTAGTAGCCTGATTTCGAATACCATTTATTTAAAGAAATCCTTTGAAAAATTTTATATAGCAAATTACAATCAATTAACAGCCTAATCAAGTGCAGGATAATAAACTACGGAGCTTCAACCATTTACAGATAGGTTCTCCTACTAGAAGATATCTAATAAGTACTGGTCCATCACACCGTCGCTAGTTATGGGTGTTAAAGTGAGTAAATGACACTTAAATTTATGGTGGAATGAACGACCGATTTCGGAATTTATCTCAGGGTTAGTGCGGCCTAAGAAAAAGCGCGATTAAGAATTACCGGCGGTCGGAGCGTGAAAGGGAAAATCTGTCTGAGCAAAGCGAGTTATTTTCCCTTTAGCGGAGACTCCGGGAATTCAGCGCTTTTTCTTCAGCCGTGATTCCCCTCTCCTTCTAGGAGAGGGGCCAGGGGTGAGGTCAGAAATGGGAAAGGTTTGAAAAAAGGGTGAGAGGTTTGAAAAAGAGAAGGTTTAAAACCAAAAACCGGTGGCAAAACCACCGGCTATTGGTAAATTTTAGAAATTAAAAACCGCTTTGCGCTCTTTGCGTCCTTTGCAGTTTAAACTACTACTTCTTCACAATGGAGAAACTCCCCTCAACGGTGATATCGCTGGGGGTTTCGGCACGGATATCAGTGGCACCGCCTTTGAAGGTACCTTTGATCGCGGGAGCCGCCTCGGTCACCTCGATCGTGCCGGTGTTGCCCATATAGAAGAACTTGCTTCCGATATCGGCACCGGGGATCCAGAGGAGTACATTGCAGCTGATCTTGCCCGAGCCTTTACCGCTTGGCTTGCCCACTTCGAACTTGCCCGGTTTGTCGCCCGTGAAATTCAGTTCAACGATCGCGGAATCCTTCTCGATCATCCCTTTGAATTTCAGAATGGTAACGCCGTCGGCCTCGCTGTAGAATGCCTGATCGGCTTTCAGTTTTATCGCGCCCTCTTTGAAGAATTCGCCTTTAATGTTTATCGAGAGCTCGCCGTCACCCGCGGGGGTTTCGGTCGCGGGAGCTGCCGGAGGTGGTGCCGCTGTTGTGGTTGTGTCGAGTGTGTACTCGCGTGAGTTCTTGTCGGTACACCCGGTGAACTGAAACGCGGCGAGTGAAACGACTGCTAAAAACAGAATTGTTGATCTCATGATTGTTGGTCCTCTTTTGTAAATCCGGTCTTACTGCTTGGGGGAATTTTAAATTTTCGTGCAATAAATATATGAAACCGTGAGTGATGTGTAAAGTATCCGCCACTTCGGCCGTAAATTTTTATATTTCATAAGTTTACGATAATTCATTAATTTAATGCTTTATATTTTATAAAAGTCCGGAATTTGTAATGCAAACCGTCACCAGGATATTTCTTTTCGCCATGGCACTTTTGATAGTTGTGCCGGCACAGAGCGTTGAGATAACAATTGGAAGCAAGACCAAAAAGGTAAAGACCGTAAAGAAGGAGAAAGTTACTTATCTTTCGCTGAACGACCTGGCCTCGAAGTTTTCGCTGAAGCTTACCCGCTCGAACGAAAACACAAGATTTGAGCTTGCGGCCGGTTCAAAATCATCCGTAAGGTTCACCGCGAAGAACCCTAACGCCGTTGTGGTGAAGGAAAAGAAGAACAAGACTTACAAGATGTCGAAGTCGACCCTGAAACAGGGTAGCGACCTCTTGGTTCCCGTGGCCGCCAGCAAGGATGCCTTTGCCTCCGCCTTCGATGAAAAATACTCCTACAAATTCCCCAAGGATGAGAGTGTCGGTAAGGATAAAGAAGCCAAGAACGACAAGGAAACAAAAAACGACAAAGACCCGAAGAATGACAAAAAAGATGATAAAACCACCAAGGAAGACGATCTGACAGATCCTGACGCCAAGTCAGGCAAGAAGAGCGTGATCTCCAAGGCTTCTTATGATCTTAAGTCGAACGGTCTTATCTGCAAATTCACTTACACGGGCGATGCCGCGAAAATAAAGCACTCTCTGAAAGAGGACGGCGACAAATATATCTCGATCACGATCGAGAACTGTGACATAACGCTGAAGAATGTGAACAAATCGTTTTCATCCGGTCCCGTTAAAGAAGTTAAGGGCCGCGTCCGCAAAGGAAACGGCGAACTGATGATCTACCTCACCGATTCATATTCATCGTATGAAGTGAAGAGAATAAAGTCGAAAAAAGAACTGCAGGTTCTTGTTTACTCCAGTTCGGAAGCATCAGCCGACCCCGTAAAAAAAAAGAGGGATGGAAATTTGATGTAGTGGTGCTCGACGCCGGGCACGGGGGGAAGGATGCCGGCGCGGTGGGTACCAACAAAGTATATGAAAAGGATGTGAATCTGGCCGTCGCCCTTAAAGTCGGTGAGCTGATCAAAGATCAACTACCGGGCGTGAAGGTGGTTTATACCAGGGACGACGACAGGTTTGTAGAACTCTACAAAAGAGGTAAAATAGCCAACGAAAAAGAAGGCGACCTCTTCATTTCAATCCACTGCAACTCTACCCCTGAACGGAACAGCAAAGCCCGAGGCACGGAAGTGTATCTTCTCCGCCCCGGTAAAACCAAGGATGCCATCGCGATAGCGAAAACCGAGAACAGCGTGATTAAATATGAGGACGACCCGGCAAGGTACAAGGAACTTGACGATGAAAACTACATCCTCACTTCGATGGCTCACGCGGCTTATATGCACCACTCGGAAAAGTTCGCGGGGATACTCGACAAATCTTTTAAATCGCACACCGACCGCGCTTCGCGCGGTGTGAAACAGGCGGGGTTTTATGTCCTTGTAGGCGCTTCGATGCCGAATGTGCTGATCGAACTCGGCTTCATTTCGAATGTTGAGGAAGAAAAGTACCTGGCGAGCCAAAAGGGACAGAACCAGCTGGCGAAAGCCATTTTTGAAGGGATAAAATCTTATAAGGATTATTACGATATTGCAAACAACAACTAAAAAATCTTTGAGGTTACATGACTAAAACCCTGGTATGGATACTCGTTTTTATCGCCGCGTTCGCCGGCCTCTTCTTCCTGCAACAGCTGACACGCGACACCGGTGCATCTACCACAGGGCCGGGCTATATGGAGGAATCCTCCGATACCACCGCCACTGCCGGAGTGAGTGGACAGGAACTGATAAATAACTTCGGATGCCTTAACTGCCACGGTAACGACCTGAACGGCACCCCAATGGCTCCACCGCTCATCGGTCTGGCTAAATTTTACGACAGAGAATCGCTTATCGCCTATCTCCGCAACCCCGACAAAAACAAAACGGGCGCGAGGTTCGATGAGTATAAAACGAAATATGCTTCGGGCGTAATGCCTTCCTACGGCAACAAGGATCCAAAAGACCTTGGCAAAATTGCCGACTACCTCCTTTCTAAATAGAACCTGAGAACTTGAGAACTTCAGAACTTTAAATTGAGTGTTCTGGAGTTCTCTGGTTCTCGAGTTCTCAAGTTCCCTACTTGTTCACCACCATTTTAATGGCTGCCGTGTGTTTGCCTGCTTCCAGACGGAAGATGTAAACACCCGACGGTAACCCGGCCGCGTTGAATTTCAGAGTGTGATTTCCGGCGGGCATAATTCCATTAAGAAGTGTGGCCACTTCCCTTCCCAGCATGTCATATACAACACCTTTCGCGTAACCTGTTGAAGGCAAAGCATAACGGATAACTGTTTCGGGGTTACCCGAATGGGTTCCTGCGGAAAAAGGGTTCGGGTGGTTCTGGCTGAGCGAGAACTCACCCGGAAGAGTGTTCATTACTTCCAGCGGACCGAAAATGGTTCCGGTGCCGTCGAAATCAGTCTGGATCAGACGATAGAAAACTGATCCCTCACCTGCAAATCCGGTGACATCTTCAAATGTGTATTCTTTCGGCCCGGTTATGGTTCCTCTTCCATCAATGAAACCTGAGTTCAGCCATCCCCCTTCAGATGACCTTCTCTCAACCGCAAAACCTTTGTTATTCAGCTCTGAGGCCACTTTCCAGTTCAGCACGGGATTGCCTTTGGCTCCAACAGCGCCGGTGAATGATACCATCTCGACAGGGACAACTGAATAACCAACTATACCGATATCATCAAGGTAGATACCGTCTTTCTGTTGTGAACCGTCGGTTCTAAGCTGGAAGCGGAGTTTTATCTGCTGGCCCGAGTAGGGAGCAAGCGATATCTCCTCCTGCACCCAGTTCGCTCTGATTCCATCGTAAACAGGCTGATTAGGGGGCTGGAAGCTGCCCGATGATGGCTCGGTGTATTTGCCCGCCAATGGCGCGAAAGAGGTCCCGCCGTTTGTTGAGATCATAACCTGGGCGTAGTCGTAGTTTGATTCGATATCATACTTAAGCCAGAAGACGAGTTTCGGGTTGTTCACTGTCGTAAGGTCGATCGCGTTCTTCGTGGTCATTGTCGATGTCAGGTTGGCGACATAGCTTCCTGTTTTGCTGTCGGTGAACGAAACCGGCGAAGTAACGAAGCTTGTGGTTGTGGCATCCCACTTTTGTGAAGTGGTGGGAGTAACAACCAGGTCCCAGTTGGTAACGGGAGTGAGTGTTGTATCAATAAAAGCATAATTCGGCACGCCGAGCGTGAGCTTCAGCGTATCCTGCGACATTGTGGCGCCACCCTTCACCGTTTTTATAAGTATCGCGTGCTGCTGCGAAATGCCGGCATCAGGCGCGATCGAGAAACTCAACTGCCCGGTAACTGCGGCCGTATCCATCGAGGCCAGGTTCTGAAGTGTCGCCGCCCCCGTCACCACAGTGATCGAAGGGGAGAGGGACTGCAACTCGACCGACACATCGTTCGCGACAGACAATCCCCTGTTCTTGAAAACAGGTTTCATCGCGACGGTTTCACCGGGATTGAAGTAGGGTCTGTCATACCGTGGCGCGTAGAGTGAAACGAACTCACCCGCCACCCACGACTTGAAGAGGAGTGGCCGCAGATTCCCCTGAACGAGAGGGAATATCCTGCTTTGTGGAGGCCAGAAATTGTCGGATGAGCTTCCGATCTCGAATGTGTAGCCGAAGGCTTTCGGTTTGGTTGTCTGCTCCCCATAAAACCAGTCGCGCGCGCTGCCGTTCGAGTTGTAACCGAGTATGGTGCCGCCATTTCCGTAAACATAACCGTTGAATGGGGCCATGTAGGAGCAAAATTCCTGATAGATCGCGTCATCCGGCGTAACCGCGTTAATGTACCCCCAAGGGTATAGCATCGCGTTCTGGTATGAGTGGAAGTTGATGTAAGTCTTTATGTTTTTTGTGTTTACAAAATTTTTGTAGCCAACAAGTTCGGGTTCCGAGAAAGCGGATGGCCCCCGGTAATCTTCATCCGGAGGATTCGGGCTCGAGCCTGAGTTGTCGTACCCCCACATGTAACCGAAGTTGCGGTTAAGATCAACTCCGTAACTGCCACCGTTGTTTCTCCGGTTCTTTCTCCACATGCCGCCGCCGTTCGGGTTGGTTGTGCGGTTCTGCTCATACCCATCAGGGTTCAGCACTGGTACAAAGAAGATCTCACGGTTGTTAACGAGATATGTAACCTCGGGGTTGGTGCCGTAGTTCTCGCAGAGGTAGTACATATAATAGATCACCGTCATCATCGTGATCGGTTCGCGGGCGTGAATAAGACCGTCGAAAAGAGCCTGCGGCTCGCCTTCGTTCTGAGTGGGGTTGTCGCTTATCTTAACAGCCCAGACCGGCCGGTCATTTTCGGTTGTGCCAATCTGAAACTTCGGTGTGATCAGATTCGGGAAGCGCGCGTACATCGAATCTAGCTGGTTTATCGCCTCCTGGAATGTGTAAAACCCACCCATCGAGCCGTAGCCGAAGCCCTCGATACCGAATTGCTGCCTGTTCTGTTGGATGAACTCAGCCTTCTCCTCCGGCGTTAAAACCGGAAGTGAAGCGTAGTAGGCATGCCAGTCGTCGATCACCACTTCGTAAGGGAGGCCAAGCGTCTTAAGCTTCGTGAAATCGGCGGCGCTGATGAACATACTAACCGAGCCATCCTTTTCGGGGTTTGCTTCATCGAGGCCCGCTGAGAGCTGCTCAAGACGGGTGAACCCGTCGGTATTGGATGGGAATATCTTGACTTTCTTCCATATCTCCTGTGGAAAGAGGAAAGTTACGGCCAGCATGGCCAGAACAAAGGCTTTTTTCATCTTTTGTACTTTGAAATTAATTCTGAATTTAAACTCTTAAATTCGTTAAAAGTGGCGAATGTCACAAATAGTAACCGGCAATTCCCATTGATCACTTTAATTTTTTTTACATTCTTTGTCGTGTTGGTAATTTTTTTTAGTTTTGCGTCACATTTTCATCAACATCAAGGAATATAATGTACAAAATCTCAGCTTTCGCGCTAATTTCGCTTCTTTTTCTTACGGGTTGTTCAAAAGATGATAACCCGGTAACTCCACAGCCGGAGACCCCTTCGGTTTACGCGGGTTCATGGAGAGACTCTGTAATGTCGGCCAGTGGACTTGAATACGCGATCATCACCTACAGTGGTTCAGGCACCAACGCCACACTCGCAGGTGAAGGATACCTGAAGTTCAGAAAATCAGGAACTTCATCAACCACCGTTGGAAGAACATTGAATCCTATGGGCCTCGTGAGAAACGACTCCCTCATCCTCACTTTCAGCTCAGCGAATGACGATGAATGGCAGTTCAAGGGAAAACTTAACTCTACCACCGGCAGGGTTGACGGCGAACTTAAGATGGTCTTCAAAAACTATCCTTTTGTTGCCGATACAACACACAAACTGAACATGTCGCTTAAGAAGCAATAAAAGCTTGGAAAACTGTCCAAAACCCCGGAGGCACCACTTCGGGGTTTTTTATTTTTAAAGGATTGGGTATATTTGAAGTCTTGATAAGAACCTTGAACCAAAGCTTATGAAATCGAAATATTTACTGCCGTTATTCTTTCTGTTTTACCTCTCCGCCACCGCCCAGACCAATTTTCTGAACTTCCTGACATATGTGAACACGATCGACGACCCCGTGAGGAAGACCGCCGTTGCCGATAGTTTTGTGAACGCGAACCGCTCCGCGGGCATACCCCTCCGCGAAGGGAACATGGCAGTGTTCCTCTACAACAGCAACGCCAATTATGTTCAGATAGCGGGCGATTTCACATCGTGGGCAACATCGGTTACAATGAACCGGATAACCAACACCAACCTGTTCTACTATTTCAGGTCGTTTGAAATGACCGCGCGGGTCGACTATAAACTGGTGATCAACGGCAGCAACTGGATCCTCGATCCCCTGAATCCGAAGGTTTGCCCCGGAGGTTACGGCCCCAATTCAGAATTGGCGATGCCCGACTATGTGCAGCCTTGGGAGATCATCAGAGGGCCAAACCTCCCCGCGGGAACGGTGCTCACATACAATTTTACCAGCACGAACACCAACTCGACTTTCGCGTACTATGTATATCTCCCGCCGGGATACGACTCAAACTCCACGCGGAGATACCCCGTTGTTTATTTCCACGATGGTTCTGAATATCTCTCCCTGGCGCAGGCGGCTACAATTCTTGATAACGCGATCGACAGCAACAAAATAGAGCCCGTGATAGGTGTCTTTGTTAAACCGAACAACAGGAACAACGAGTACGCGGGTTCATTGAGGAACCAGTACGCCGTGTTCTTCGCGCAGGAACTGGTACCCTACATCGACGCGAACTACAAGACCATACCAAGCAAGTACAAGCGACTGGTACTCGGCGACTCCTATGGCGGCAACATTTCAGCGATCATAAGCTGGAACTACCCCGAAGTGTTCGCGAATTGCGGCCTCCACTCGGCGGCCTTTCAGCCGAACAACTACGAGATCTATAACGCCATAATTAACGGCGCGCGGAAGGAGATAAGATTTTTCTCGATCTGGGGGACTTACGAATCACTCTTCCCCACCATGAGGAATTTCAGGGATTCCCTCCTCGCTAAGGGTTATACCATTTGGTGGAAAGAGTACCCCGAAGGGCACAGTTGGGGGCTTTGGCGGGCAAATATTATGAACATGATCTCATGGTTCTTCCCGGGTGGACCGGTATCAGCGAAAGACCGTACTGAGCTCCCGAAAGAGTTCAGGCTCCTGCAGAACCATCCGAATCCTTTCAATCCCGAGACGAGGATATCCTTCACCCTCCCCAAATCGGGAAAAACCACTTTGGTGGTTTACGACCTCAACGGCCTCGCGGTTGCCATCCTTCTCGATCGCGATCTCCCCGCCGGCTACCACGCGGTGGATTTCCGACCCGAGGGTCTCCCCTCAGGCATCTACCTCGCGCGTTTAACCAGCGGCAAGCTTTCCAACACCATTAAGTTGGTGTACTTGAAATAATTCTATGCTATTCCCAGATCGAACGCGGAAAGCACCTCATCAAGTACCATTTGGGTGGAGATGAGGTCCATGCAGTTGGGTTTGAAGTCGCAGGCAGGTTTGTAGCAGACAAGGCAATCCATCTTCGGATAGATCTTCGTTATCCTGCCGTAATCTTCAATTTCATGATATGAAGTCGGCCCAAAGAGGCAGATAACCCTCTTTTGCAGGGCAGTCGCTGCGTGAAGCGCCATCGTGTCGCCCGAGATAACGACACGCGGAATATCCATCAGCGCGAAGAACTGCCGCAGGTTGTTGTTTGTGCCTGTCGAGATCAGTCGCGGAAAGCGGGCTGTGAGCTCGTTGATTCTTTCTTCCTCCTCTTTCCCGCCGTAAAGTAGTATCTGAATATCAGGCACAACCTGATAGAGGATGCTTATTAGTTCAACAAATCCTTCCATTCGCCACTGTTTAAGTTGCCAGCGGCCGGAAGCACCGACATTTATCCCGAGGATAAATTTCTTTCCCGAAAGTCCGTGGGTTTTAATGAAATTGTCCCGGAAATCAAGTTCTTCAGGGGTCAGTTTTACCTGAATCTCCCCTTTTTCGTAGTGGAGGTTGGCTATTTCGTGGATTATCTGCTGGTAGGTTTTTGTGTTGACCTTCTTCAGATGATCGAAGGCCCCCATTTCAAACCACTCTTCCGCCTGCGGATTGGCAGGGATCACTTTTCCGGCGAGATCAGTTACGAAGCCGTATTTCTGGAACGCGTTTATCATCGAAGCTAGCGGCGCGCTCTGCGGTGAGGCATCAGGGTGGATAAGAATATCATAATAAAGTGCCGAAACCCGCACCACTTCCGCTGTGTCTTCGAACGCTATGACCTGATCGACGAGGTCGATGTTATTGAACACCGGAACGGCGTTCCGCTTCGTTATCCATGTGATGTGGCTCTTCGGAAGGCTCCTCTTGATCGCGGGAAGTATCGCCGTTGTCCGCAGAACATCACCAAGCGCGTCAAGTTTAATGATGATTATCGAGTTCGCGGGGCGGTCTCCGCTTACGGGTGAATAGTCACCGCAGTTATCGCAAACGCGACCTTCAAGTTTATTGAATTTGCACGGCCTGTCGCCGGGGAAGTGGGCGCAGTCTGGTTTAAGAATCATCTGCCCGCCTCCTCGATCATCTTCTTGAACAGCGCCGGCATTTCGTTGAAGCCGTTGGCCGACACCTTTTCTGAAATGTAGCCTTTGAAGTCGAAGTTCTCCCTCGCTTCGAAATATTTCATCACACCATCAACTATCGCTTCGGGTGATTCGGGCTCAATAACGAATCCCGATTTCCCCTCGTCAACAAACTCTGCAAGTCCGCCTACCCGGGTAACCAGCACCGGCTTCAGAAATCCGTACGCGACATTAAGGATACCCGACTGTGTGCCGCTTCTGTAAGGTAGTATCACCAGATCGGCGGGTTCGTAATATTTGTAAACCTCTTCGTTCGAAATAAACTTGTTGATCATATAAACTGATGAGCCGATATCGTGTTTCTTGATGATCTCGCTGTAAAAATCGAACTCGTCATAGAACTCGCCGGCGACCAGAAGCTTGATCGAGGGATCTCGCTTGATAATGTCCGGCATCGCGTCAAGGAGGATATCGAGACCTTTGTATTTCCGGATATAGCCGAAAAAGAGGATAACCTTTGAGTCGCGGGGGAAGCCGAACGATATCTTCGCCTCTTCTGAAGTCAGGCCTTCCTGCGCGGTGTAGCAATCGTAAACGGGGAGCTCGCTCCGGTAGATCTTGCGGGTGCCGGCAGTGTTTTTAAGTTCGTCAGCGACCTTTGCCGAGAGTGTGAGGAATGAGCCGGCGTTCTTAAGACCGATCTTCGTCAGGGTGTGATCGATGAAGCTCCCTTCGTGGGAGATGTAGTTCTCGGTGATGAAGAGGATCCTGTTGCCGTAGTGCTTCTTTATCAGGCCTGATATCACGCGGTGGCATGGACCGAAGAAGGGCTGCCACCAGTCGAACACGACCAGATCGGCATCCTCGGCGACAATTCGCTTTGCCACGGAAACCCAGTTGAACGGGTTGACCGAGTTGATCAGCCGCTCGCTCGGGGCCTTTTTGATGTTCTTCTCGCTTTTGTCGTACTGCGTCGTACCGGGGAAGAG
>Ga0116141_10003234_pt1 | contig 13807 bp, 13 predicted proteins | sample AD_UKC097_MetaG_FD_89744 | JGI IMG/M metagenome (GOLD analysis project Ga0116141, IMG submission 89744) | Active sludge microbial communities of municipal wastewater-treating anaerobic digesters from USA - AD_UKC097_MetaG | ecosystem: Engineered > Bioreactor > Anaerobic > Digestate | place: USA...
ACCTGACCTGCCACCTCATGACTTAACCTTTTCCCCGGAAGAATCAGTTTGTCTGTAAAAACTCTCACCAATGGCAGAAGCACTATTCCTATCATGAGGTCGATAGCTACATCAGTACCAAAATTCTCCCAACCGGGGAAATCACCGAACATCGCCTCATTGATAATAATCGAGATGGCTATCAAAATTCCCGCGAAACCCAGTCCGGCAGCAACATTATCCTTCTCAATCTCTTTGAGATAGTTGTATGGAGTAATAAACTGATATAGAAACGAGAAAAGTATTAAAGAGAGTTGACCGATGATCCAGAACGCAAGAGCAGTGAAGATACTTCCCCCTTCGCCCGAAACAGCGCTCGAAACTACAAGACCGGTGGCAATTGATGATGCTCCAAGAACAACAGCGGTTCCCGCGTTCCTGTCGGTGATAATCTCTTTCGGGGCATCTATGCCTCTCAGGATAAACCAATCGTTGAGGTAAGCAGCAATATTAAGAAGAACTATCGCCAAGATACCGTAGATTCCGATATCGATCAGATCCTCTACAATTCCCGCGGAGGGACCCCAAAAGACACCTCCGATCGAAATGATAACGCCGGCGAAATAACTGGCATAAACGATCGCGAACGAAAAATTATCTTTTTCAACCAGTTCGTCTTTAACATTGTATTTTGGATTGAATAACCTGAATGAATATATACCAATCAGAAGCAGGACAAGACTGACGACAAAATAGACTGCGGCTGTTAATAAATGGTCAAGTAACATATTATTTGCCTCCAAATCCACCGCGTGATCTAACATTGGGTGTTCCACGCCCTACAGACCTGGAAACTTTGTTATTTACTTTATCTTTAAAACTTTGTGAGCCGCTCTTAATTTTACTCAATTTTTCATTAAAAGTTGCCGGTTTTGTTTTAGCCGTGTAAGACCCGTATGTGCCATACTTATAGCCACCGCCCACATCTTTCCCGTAATAAGGTTTTCTGTATCGGTAGTTACGGTTGTAATCATCGAAATCCCCTCTGAAGATCGAGCCACCGGCCATGTTAAGCATTGTGCTAAGGAACATGTATTGGCCATAAAACTGCCAAAACGAGCCGCCTGTACCTGTAACCCAATGACCGTACTGTGGGTTACCGACATAATTGCTGTAACCCGCCGGAGCTGCTGCCTTAACAAGTTTGCCGTCTTTCCCTTTTGAAGCGATCTCCATGCCGAGATAATTTTCATTTTCCCAGAATATCTCTTCGCTTACGGGAATCCAGTCGGTCACTTCATCTTTGATCTTCACACTGTCAAACTGACGGATGATTTGATATTTGTGTTTGTAATCTTTAAAGAAGGTGCCATCAACTTCCATATCATTAAGCATGATAGAAAACATCGGAACCTTTTCCTTGTTCAGTCTCGCGATCTGGTCGTCAACCGGTGATTTGGTATATTCCTTGCCGCAACCGGAAAGGAACCCTAGCGCGAGAACCAACGATAATAATTTTTTCATTGAAGTTTTCCGGGGAAAATGTTACTGATCTCATTCTCTTCTACCACCCTGCCAATACTCGCTTCGAAGTCGTCGTCACCCCATTGTTCGATTGCAAGGAGGTAACGGCCGGTTTCGTCGCGATAGTCCCATGAAATGAACGGATCCCAGTTATTGCCTGTGATTTCGCGGAAGTGCCCTGCCGCTTCATTCTTTCTGAAAAAGGTTTTTCCACCGAACTCAATGGTTCGCCTTGGTTTTTCATTTTCACTGATCTCATCAGGCAGTGTGCGGTCGATGTTATCTATCTGAACCTCTTTCATCACCGTGATCTCGATCTCGTCATCCTCTTCGATGTGGAGGTAGGCTGTGGCATCTGCAGACTTGACTTGAAATTCGAGTGTAAAGAAGTCGTCACCCCAGTCGTACTCATACTCTTTGGTAACCTCCCAACTCTTCCCTTCGAGATCGAACACGAACCCGCGACGGAGATCGGTCACTTTTAGATCGGTGGGATCATACTGTGGCAGTTCTTCTTCTTTTTTCTTTTTCTTAAACCAGCCGAACATCACTATTCCTTCGGATCATAAATTAATGGGGTAACATTAAACTGTTACCCCGTAATGGTTTATCACGGTTTCTTGAGTTTGTTTTTCAAGTCTTCCAGCAACAGATCGCCCTGCAGATCGGTCGATTCAAGAGCCTTATCGATCTTGGTGTTCAACCCCTCGTTCAGCCCTTCCATCTCGGCATATGCCTGCGCGAGGGTTTCATCGGCTTCAACTTTCTGTTTCATTCTCTCAAGCATCGCGATCGTGCTATCGGCATCGATACCTGAAAGCTGTTTATTAACTTTCTTCATCGATTCCGCTGTCTTGGCCCTTGCCTTGAGGGTGATCAGTTCGTTCTCCTGTTGCTGAATCGTTCTTTTCAGCTTCTCGATCTGCATCTGAAGTTTACCGATCATCTCATTCTGCTTTTCCAGATTTACCGCTGATTCGTTAGCCTTCTTTACGCTGTCTTCCTTTTGTAAAAGGGCTTCTTTGGCAAGTTTTTCTGCTTCTTCAGGTGCCATCTGCCCATTTTCGGCTCTTTGAAGAAGTAGCACGGCTTTCCGCTCCCACTCTATTGATCTTTCACCATAGAGGTTTTTATCTCGCTCCATCTTAATCGCTTGAGCTTTTACCTCGGCAAAAGCCTGCATTGCCTGAGAGAGATTCCCTTTCAGGTCACGGATGGCCTGTTCAGACATCTTGATCGGATCTTCCAGTTTATCTACTACATTGTGGGCTTCTGCCTGCCCTATCTTGAATAATCTTCTGAATAAACTCATCAGGTCCTCCTATTTACAAATTTCGATGAGAAAATCGGTGTGTTCTGCCATGGCGAAATGGATCGCTGAAAGTGTCCCTTCAACTTCATTTTCGTCGAGATTCTCCAGCTGAAGTGTATCTCTGAAGAGAAGGTTATTCTGACCCTCTTCGAGAACGAACGCGCCATGAACCAGATTCCTGTTGATCTGAAGCAGTTGTTTGTAGACAGCAACCTCATCCTTTTTAACCCGGCCTATATACTGCTCGAATATCAAGAGCGGCTGCTCACAGTCAATGATCAGATTCGATATCCCCTTCTCGTAATCATCTACGATCACGATCTCTTCTTCGGGAATTTCTCTTGAAATGTGGTACCCGAGATTCACCAAATAGGTTTTCACGAGTTCAAACTTTGAAGACATATTTATTTCCTCTTTGATTTAATTTTGATCGAAATATAACCAAATTTCTGCTAAATTATCGGTGCTATTTGATTATTTTTCTAACAAACTGATAAACGGTTTATAGAAATCATGATGAAAAAATTTTCGCTGATATTCGAGCTTTGTAATTGCAGCAACGGCGATCTGGCTGATAATGACGCGCTCGAAGAAAAATTCATGCGAATGCTAACAGGTTCCGGTTTTACCCCGGTATCATCTCAGAAGAAAGAATTCACGCCACACGGACTTACCTTGGCTGCAATTCTTACTGAATCGCACGCGCTGCTCCATTCGTGGCCCGAAGAGTCGAGACTTTCGATCGATATTTATACCTGCTCCGATCCGGCCAAACTGGAGTCATTCATCGGCATGGCATTGGAGGAATTCAATCCGGGAAAATATTTTTTCAAGGTTATCGACAGAAACAAGATAGTTGACCTGTGATCAGATAAGTAGCTCTATCCCCGATTTTACACTCCCGAGATATCCCTGGCCGAACAATATTAAATGATTCATCTGATGGAAAAGCTTGTATAAAACTTCCCTCTCCTTAAATCCGGGGTCGAGAGGCCAAGCCTCCCGGTGAGGGGAATGGAACCGTTCATTGAATCCCCCGAAAAGTCTCGTCATCGCCAAGTCAGTATCTCGGTCACCATAATAGACCGCCGGATCCATAAGGACAGCCTCGCCATCAGATGCGACCATAAAATTCCCCGACCAGAAATCACCGTGAAGAAGTGAAGGTCTTACTGCCGAGTCGTCAACCAGTTCAGGCAGTCGCTTCGCGATATGCATCCCCCTCCGGCAGGTTCATACGCGGCAATTTCCTCTCCGGTCAGCGCGAAGATATCTTCTCGTAGACTATTTCCCACTGAAAATCTCATTCAGCAGATTATCGCAACCCTCTTCCAACAGATCAATAACGAAATGGAACGCCTCAGGACCATCGTAATAAGGATCGGGTACTTCCGACACATCTTTAGAAGACACGAAATCAGTCATCATTTTAACTTTGTGTCTGTACTCACCCGCCGGATCCAGCGAAACGATGTTTCTGTAGTTAGATTTGTCCATCGCGAGTAAAAGGTCATATTCTTTAAGATCGGCTTTTGAGAGCTGTCTTGCTCTATGAGGAGTGATGTCGTAACCCCTTTCCCGGCAATGTGTTATCATCCTTTGATCTGCTCTTTCACCAATATGGTAACCGGCAGTACCCGCCGAATCAACCTCGAAATTATCCTCAAGTCCCGCCTCTTTCAGTTTCTTTCTGAACACGCCTTCACCGGCGGGAGACCGGCATATATTTCCCAAACAAACGAAAAGTACTTTCATTTTTTACCAATATTCCTCATTAATCTTAGAGCAAAAATAGCTTTAAGAAGAGCAAATTAAAAGGATATTCGGATGGAACAGCATTGGCTCCTGGATTTTGCTTAAATTTGAGTTTTAGTAAAAACAATTTTCGGATGATTATGTCTTATAGATCTGTATCTGTTAAGGAACTTCTCGCTCGCGGAGAGGAATTTGAAGGAGAAAAGCTTCATGTGACCGGGTGGGTCAGAACCTCCCGCTCCTCAAAGAACTTTGGCTTCATCGAATTGAATGACGGTACCTGCTTTAAAAACCTGCAAGTTGTCTTTGAAGACACACTCTGCAATTTCGAAGAGATTGAGAAAGTATCGATCGGTTCGTCTCTGGAGATCAAAGGTGAATGGATCCGTTCCGTTGGAGAAAAGCAACCTTTTGAACTTAAAGCCAGCGAAATCAATATCGTCGGATTTGCTTCTCTTGATAACCCTATCCAGAAAAAAAGACATTCGTTTGAGTTCCTCCGCACGATAGCCCATTTGAGGCCGCGGACGAATACTTACATGGCAACTTTCAGAGTCCGTTCGATCGTTTCACACGCGATTCATAAATTCTTCCAGGATCGTGGATTTGTCTATGTGCATACACCGATTGTTACCAGCACCGACGCCGAGGGTGCCGGCGAGATGTTCAGAGTAACCACTCTCGATCTCAACAATTTACCCAAGACAGAATCAGGCGCGATCGACTACTCACAAGAGCTCTTTGGTAAACCCTCATTTTTAACCGTTTCCGGTCAGCTCGCGGTCGAGGCATTTTGTTTTGCTTTCCGCAATGTTTATACTTTCGGGCCTACATTCCGCGCAGAGAACTCCAATACAGCCAGGCACGCCAATGAATTTTGGATGATCGAACCTGAAATTGCCTTTGCAGGGCTCGAGGACGATATGGCACTCGCGCAGGATATGATGAAGTATATACTCAATGATGTTATGACGCTTGCACCTGATGAACTCGATTTCTTCAATAAATTCGTGGATAACGAACTTCTGGCCAGACTGAATAATGTTGTAAACTCAGATTTCGCGACAATCACTTATACTGAAGCTATCGAATATCTGAAGAAATCAAAACAACAGTTCGAGTATCCGGTCGAATGGGGCGAAAACCTTCAGACCGAGCATGAGCGTTATTTGACTGAAGCAATCTTCAAAAAACCGGTTTTCGTTATCAACTACCCAAAAGACATAAAAGCCTTCTATATGAAGCTTAACAGCGATAATAAAACCGTTCGTGCCATGGATCTCCTCGTTCCAGGTGTTGGTGAAATAATCGGCGGAAGCCAGAGGGAAGAGAATTATGATGTCCTCCACCAGAAAATGCTGACAGTGGGAATCATCCCCGAAGAATATGAGTGGTATCAGGATATCAGAAAGTTCGGTTCATTCCCCCACGCCGGTTTCGGCCTCGGTCTCGAAAGGGCTGTTATGTATCTTACCGGAATGAAGAATATCCGTGATGTGATCCCTTACCCCCGGACACCGAACAATTTACTTTTTTAACACTTGAAGCGGTTAAATTGAAACTAATTTAACCGCTTTTTGCTTTTTTATACTGAGTGATTAAACTATTTTGCTGTAACAAATTAGAAGTTTAAGATGGAAAAAAGCCTTAATCGTATATTTGTAATAATGCTATTTTTCGCGGTCGTGTTAGCATTCTACCTGCTATCCGCGTTTTCAGCGATCATCATCCCATTAACTTTCGCTTTTCTTGCAGCAACGATGTTCCAGCCGATAACAATCTATCTGAGGAGCAAGAAGGTACCGTTTTATCTTATTATACCTTCGATATCGATCATAACGCTGGGGATTCTCTTCCTGATGTATCTGATAATTTCTTCCACCGTGGGTGAGATCAGCGCGCAAAGCAGTGACTTCACACAAACTTTGATCACAAGATTTGACGGGCTTCTGAACGGGATCGAAAGATTCGTAAATGAAAGATTCCATCAGCAGATCGATATTGAAAAAGAACTTACTGCAATGCTCTCGACCGAGTTTGTTTCTTCAGCTGCGAAGGGACTGGTGGCATCATTTACAGCATTTACGAACAGTTTCTTTTGGTTCTCGATTTACTTCGTGGTGTTTCTATTCGCTCTTCCCAATTACAAGAGGTATCTCAGATATGTTGCGGGCGGACAGAATCTTGAACTCACGACGAGCGCGTATATCACGATACAGAAATTCATCTACACCTACGCGAACATCAAACTTTTCATTAACCTGATCGTCGGCATTCTTGTTTATGTAGTCTGTATAGTTTTCGGGGTAAAATTTGCCTTCCTTTGGGGGTTTGTTGCATTCCTGCTCCATTTCATCCCGTTCATCGGAGCAATCATCTCGGTTATCTTCCCTGCCCTTATGGCATTGGTTCAATTTGATAACCTCTTCGTTCCGGGTGCGGTTTTTGTACTCCTTTCTGTTATTCAAATGGGGATGGGAAATGTTCTTGAGCCAATTCTAATGGGGAACAAACTCAGATTAAATACCATCACTGCAATGTTTGGCTTGGTTTTCTGGGGATCGATGTGGGGTGTCAGCGGGCTCTTCCTCGGTATCCCCATGCTCGTGGTGTTTAAAGTGATGCTTGAGCAATTCCCCGAAACAGCCCTGTTCGGCCGGGTAATGGGATTCCCCGAAGACAGCGAGGGTAACAGGATGCGAAGCTGGGATCCAACCACAATTATTTCAAAAAGTTTCAAGGTACCCCCTCAATCTGAAACTAATGAAAAGGAATGAGGGTTACTACATTATCATTAACATATTGGAGAAAAAATGGCAGACATCACTTTAGGCGGTAACAAAGTAAGTACTATCGGAAACCTTCCGGTTGTTGGTTCAACCGCCCCGGATTTTACACTCGTTAAAGATGACCTATCAGAGATTAAACTTGCCGATTTGAAAGGCAAGAAAATTCTTATGAACATTTTCCCCAGCCTCGATACGGCTGTTTGTTCAACTTCGATCAGAAAATTTAACGAGAAAGCATCATCAGTCGATAACACAGTGGTATTAAGTGTTTCGCTCGATCTTCCTTTTGCCCACAAGAGATTCTGCACTACCGAAGGACTTGATAAAGTTCACGGCGTAAGCGGTTTCAAAGGTTCCTCGTTTGGTGCTGATTATGGCGTGACCATGGTTGACGGCAAATTCTCCGGTCTCTATTCGAGAGCGGTAGTTGTAGTGAATGAAGACGGTAAAGTGGTATACACTGAACAGGTACCTGAGATTGCTCAAGAACCAAATTACGATGCGGCTCTCGACGCGTTGAAATAGCAACCAAGAATTAAATAAAAAAAGGCCGGCGATCAAACCGGCCTTTTTTTGTTTTAATGGGATTACTTCAGAAGAGTCATTTTTTTGACTGAATTGAACTGCTTTCCGTCTTTAACATTTGTCGCCGTAAATCGATAAATGTAATTACCAGAGCTCAATCCAAGTTTGTGAATGTCAAGACTGAGTGAATAGTATCCGGGTTCGGCAACACCGCTGAAAAGATCAGCAATTTTTGAACCTGTCATGTCGAATAACTCGATAGTTACGGAAGCAACATCCGCCACGGAGTAGTCGATCATTGTCGATGGATTGAAAGGATTCGGATAGTTCTGCGAGATCGCGAATTCAGTTGGAACTCCGATCACAACTTCGTTAGCGAGTTGATGATACTGAGCGGTCCCGTCGAAATCGATCTGTTTAAGTCTGTAAGAGTATTTACCGGCCACGAGTGCACTCTCAACAAAGGTGTATTCAGATATCGATACGGTGGTTCCTTTACCTTTCACGAAGCCAACCGGATTCCACTCACCGGAGGCTAGTTTTCTTTCCACCTGGAATCCGTTATTGTTCTTTTCGCTAGCTGTTGTCCATTTCAAAGTTACGGCATTTCCATTAACTGTGGCAGCAAACGAGGCCAACTCGACAGGCACAGGATTTGTGGCCTCATCAGCACCTCTGTAAGGCGTGTTGACACTCCTGACCTGATTGTCGATGTCTGTTAATATTCCGGCGATTGGTGTACCGGCCAGATCCGGGTCACCGTCCGATGGAGCAACCAGGTGAAGATCAGTGGCTGAAGTGTAGTTGATATCTTTGAAGATGGTGTTTGCCTCGAAAGCTCCGGCAGCAGTTTTGTATTGAGCCAGATCATTATATAGTGTTGTTCCCCAGCCGGCATGGAAGTTATCCGTTGATCCGGCGGAATAGGAAACATTATAATTCATATCATTGAGCCCGTTCGGCGCGCTAATAAAGCTTCCGGAATGGAAGCCTCCGGCGACTCCACCCGTTCTTGTGTTCTTGAAGAGATTGTTTCTGATCTTGAATACGGATGTATCATTCGAAGCCGTTTTTACAAAAGCCGCTGAAAGCACCTGACCGGTTGTACCGCCGCTGTGAGTTCCACCTACATTCACTGAATTGAAATCGAAAGAAAATGTAAATGGTATGGATCCGCTGACGAGTACACCATAACACGCACTGATATTCGCGGGACCATTCTGATCGAGCGCAATGAAATTGTTATGAATCATGAAAGTGGCATCCCTGCCGGGGGTGATGGCAATACCGCGCATCTGAGTCGAACTGGTGGATGATCCGTTAATGCCATATATTTTGTTTCCCGAAATTAAGAGCGACTGACCCACAACAGCACCGGTAATTATACCTGACACGATCGTATTGTTGTAGCCCTGGGTCTGATATATCCGGTTGCTATTAATTTCAACACTTGGGCATGCAGAAAGTAACCAGATACCCGCGTATCCCCAATTGAATATCTCATTATCCTGAATGGAAAGATATCTGTTGGGGTTGGCAGCGGTTCCGCTTGAAGCAATACCGGTTCTACTCCCCTCAATCTTGGAGTTGGTAACCTTGTTGTATGAATTTCCTTCAGGATTATTTGCCGAGGTAGCGAATTGTATCACCCGCGGTCCCGCGCTGTTCTGAAGGCTGTTTTTAGCATGGATGTACCTTAACTCATTATAGGTAGCGCCATTAATGAAGTTGATAGTAGTTGTCGACGCACCCGAAGTGGTAGTATTCTCAATGAACAGATTGATTGAGCTTCCGGCACCACCTGCACGGCCATCAATCGTTATGAAATCGCCACCATCAAAAAGGATGACCGGCAAACTTGCCTGGAGCGAAGTAATACTGATCAAATTTACACCGGCTGCAGGACGGATTGTGATCCTCTTCGTCGAATCTATTCCGTCTTTCTGTGTCAGAGAGATCGGGAAAGTCTCGCTTGAGCCGGTATAGGCAGCAGTGAGTTCAATTATGTATCCTTGGGTCATCGGGGTAACAATTGCCCCATAGGCCTCAGTTATTGACGCATGCGAGCTGATTAATGTACCTGTCCCGGATTTAAGTTCAACTGATCCCGCTTGAGCGAACATCACACTGCTTAATATTAGAACAGAGGTGAAAGAAAAAAGTAAACGACTTATTTTCATAAGTACTCCGGCTGTTGATTGATTGAATTGTTGATTCTAATTATCGAAATAATTTACAAAAATCGATCGACTTAACAAAAATTTAACACTATCTTATTCAAAATTCCGGAAATAATGTGTGTTGTACCATGTAATGCACTTGACAAATTTCCAAAAAAGTATTAATTTAGCACTCGCAATTTATGAGTGCTAATAACAATTGTTTTTTAACATAATGGAGGTTAATAATGTCGATGAATCTTCAACCCCTCGCGGACAGGGTTATCATCAAGCCACAGGAAGCTGAAGAAGTAACCAAAAGTGGTCTGTATCTTCCCGATACTGCAAAAGAAAAACCGATCGAAGGCTTAGTGGTAGCTGCCGGTCCGGGCAAGGTTACCGAAGACGGTAAATCCGTTCCGATGTCAGTCAAAGTAAATGATAAAGTTCTCTACGGTAAATATTCAGGCACCGAAGTTACCATCGAAGGTACACAGTATCTGATAATGCGTGAGAGTGACATTTTCGCAATCATTAAGTAATTAAGCAGAAGGATATTAAAATGGCTTCAAAATTAATTGAATTTGATGTTGATGCTCGTTCCAAACTGAAAAAAGGTGTGGATCAGCTCGCTAATGCTGTAAAAGTAACACTAGGCCCCAAAGGCAGAAATGTTATCCTTGAAAAGAAATTCGGCGCTCCCCTCGTAACCAAAGACGGTGTTTCGGTTGCTAAAGAGATCGAACTCGAAGATGCTATCGAGAACATGGGTGCTCAGATGGTTAAAGAAGTCGCTTCAAAGACCAGCGATGTTGCCGGCGACGGTACAACCACAGCTACTGTTCTTGCTCAGGCCATCTTCAAAGAAGGTCTTAAGAATGTTACCGCCGGTGCAAACCCAATGGATCTGAAGCGTGGTATCGACCTCGCGGTCGTAAAGGTTGTTGAATACCTCAAATCGATCTCAAAGCCAATCGAAACCAGTGAAGAGATCGCTCAGGTTGGTACTATTTCAGCAAACAACGAAAAATGGATCGGTGAGAGAATCGCTGAAGCCATGAATAAAGTTGGTAAAGAAGGCGTTATTACCGTTGAGGAAGCTAAAGGTACTGAATCAGTGCTCGATGTAGTAGAAGGTATGCAGTTTGACCGCGGTTACCTTTCACCATACTTCATCACCGATGCTGACTCGATGGAAGCAATTCTTGAAGATCCTTTCATTCTGATCTACGACAAGAAGATCTCAGCCATGAAAGACCTTCTTCCTGTCCTCGAGAAAACAGTACAGCAGGGCCGCCCGCTCCTCATCATCGCTGAAGATGTTGAAGGTGAAGCCCTTGCAACTCTCGTGGTTAACAAACTCAGAGGAACCCTCCGTGTCGCAGCCGTTAAGGCCCCCGGATTCGGCGACAGAAGAAAAGCAATGCTCGAAGATATCGCCATCCTTACAAACGGACAGGTCATCAGTGAAGAAAAAGGTTACAAACTCGAGAACGCTCAGCTTGGATACCTCGGAACCGCCAAGAAAGTTGTTATCGATAAAGATAACACAACCATCGTTGAAGGTAAAGGCGAAGAAGGCGAAATCAAGAAAAGAATCAACGAGATCAAGGCTCAGATCGAGAAGACCACATCTGATTATGACAGAGAGAAACTTCAGGAAAGACTCGCCAAACTCTCAGGCGGCGTAGCTGTACTAAAGATCGGCGCTTCAACCGAGATCGAAATGAAAGAGATCAAAGCCAGAGTTGAAGATGCTCTTCACGCGACCCGCGCGGCTGTTGAAGAAGGTATCGTACCCGGTGGTGGTGTTGCTTTCATTAGAGCTATCGGCGCTCTTGCTGACCTAAAAGGCGCTAACGAAGATCAGACAACCGGTATCGACATCGTGAAGAGATCACTCGAAGAACCGCTTCGTCAGATCGTTTTCAACGCCGGCCTTGAAGGTTCAGTAGTTGTTAACAATGTTAAAGGTCACGAAGGTAACTACGGCTTCAACGCTGCAACAGAAACCTACGAAGACCTCATCAAAGCCGGTGTCATCGATCCTACCAAGGTTTCGAGAACCGCGCTCGAGAATGCTGCTTCAGTTTCAGGACTTCTCCTTACAACCGAAGCTGTTGTTTACGAGAAAAAAGAGAAAGAAGCTGCTCCAATGATGCCTCCCGGAGGCATGGGCGGAATGGACTATTAATAGTCTTCCCTTTTCGAAGAAGCCCCCGCAGAAATGCCGGGGCTTTTTTTATGTCAGTCTGAATCTTTTCTTTTATTTTTAGCTCAAATAAGCTATCTTTTTATTTCGTTTTACCAAGATTCCGCAACCGAGTAATTTCATTAATGAACCAGGTACTTACCACTAAAGACATCCAGGAACTAAAAAATCAGGTTACAGCCAACCTGAAATGTGGTGACGCAAGCGCCGCGCGAATTGCCGCGGGCAAATTGATCGATCTGCTCCCCAACGATCCTGAAGCAAATTATCTTCTGGCACTGGCTTGTCTTGATAACTTCGAGGTATCGGATGCTTTGGAGTATGCGAATATCGCGGTAAAACTGGCTGAAAGAGACCCAAATGCAAGATTCTTCCGCGGACAGATTCAGTTCAGAATGGGGCTTTATGAATCCGCGCTGGTAGATTTTGATTATGTGATAAACCTTTCAGCCGAGTATGGCGCGCGAGCCCTTGAATACAAAACCTCATGCCTCGCCGCGCTGGGAAAATATCAGGATGCACTTCGCAATTTTGACACCACTTTCAGCATCGACGCCAAGATCACTGAGCGGAAACCCAAGCTCCGTGAGTGGTTGAAGAATCTGGCCGGTCAAAAATCATCTTTCCTTTCAAAACTTCTTGCTCCCGTGGGTGACTATCTCGCTGATGCTGATGAGGCTATGAAGTATGAGGAGTTTTGGTATGCCGAACACGCTATCAAGAAGGTGGTAGAAGAACAGGGTGATCCTGAGAGAAAAAACAAAGCCAAACTGCTTCAGTTACATCTACTCTTCGGGCAATACAAGCTCCTTCAGGCTAAAAGTCTTTTGAAAGAATTACACCCGGTTTTTCCGGGTAATGCCTTTCTGATCGAGATCGCTGTAAAGATTGAAGCCATCGAAGGGAAGTTTGCTGAAAGCGCGAAAGCTGATGAAGCCGGTTACATTCCGGAACCCGTTACACCTCCTCAGGCAACCAACGGGGATCCGGCTCCCAAAGCGGAACCAAAAGGTGTGATCGACCTCTCCCCTGCTTCTTCGAAAGAAGAGAAACCTGCTGAACCGAAGAAGGAAGCCCCAAAGGTATCATCACCCAATTCAGGCAAGCGTACAGACTTCGAGATAAAAAAAGGCACGAAGTTTAAAGGCTACTATGCCCGCATGTTCGACTTGACCGAACAGATGAATACAGGGAGGAAATATTATGTACTTCAGTTCAATGCTCCCGCGACTGGCTTGATCGCCGTGGAACTTATAGTGAAAAATCCTTACTATGAAAGTTCCGATGTGGCGGTCGATGGAAAGGCCATCTGGTACATAAACGACAAACAGATCGGCGAGAGTAATTTTGAGTTGCAGATCGAGCAGGAGTGGAGCAATGTTGCTGTTGTGCAGAGCTGGGGTACAGGTAACCCGGGATTCTGGAAGACAGGTCAGGGAGCTGTAGAGATTTATCTTAAAAACGAATTGGTCTGCAAAAAATATTTTATCCTCGGATTTTCGGTTATCTATGATCTTGAGCACTACGATGTGAATGAGATCGAGGAGATGGA
>Ga0116141_10003239_pt1 | contig 13791 bp, 13 predicted proteins | sample AD_UKC097_MetaG_FD_89744 | JGI IMG/M metagenome (GOLD analysis project Ga0116141, IMG submission 89744) | Active sludge microbial communities of municipal wastewater-treating anaerobic digesters from USA - AD_UKC097_MetaG | ecosystem: Engineered > Bioreactor > Anaerobic > Digestate | place: USA...
CTTCGGCGAAAAAAATAAAATCCTTGATTAAAGATCCTGCATACCAGGATTTTACCAGCATGAGAAATTTCTTCGAAAAGGAATTGCAGCAGCCGCTTCAGCGCCTCACTGCCGCTAATGACAGCCTGCAGCGCGTGTATATGCGCGGTCTGATGGATATGCAACCCAACAAAATATTTTATCCCGATGCCAATTTCACCCTGCGCGTGACGTATGGCAAGGTCGAAGGCTACGAACCGGCAGATGCCGTATATTACAATTACTACACCACCCTGAGCGGCATCATGGAAAAAGAAGACCCGAATGTGTATGATTATGTGGTTGAACCAAAACTCAAAACATTGTACGAATCAGGTGATTACGGACAATATGCCGATGCTTCGGGTGAGATGAGAGTCGCTTTTGCTGCATCCAATCACACCACAGGCGGTAACTCGGGCAGCCCTGTGCTGAATGCCGATGGCCAGATGATCGGAATCAACTTCGACCGATGCTGGGAAGGTACAATGAGCGATCTGATGTATGACCCAAATGTGAGCCGAAACATCTCGGCCGACATCCGTTATGTGCTGTTTATCATTGACAAATTTGCAGGAGCATCGCATTTGGTCAATGAAATGACGCTCGTAAAATAAAGAATGAACTTAGGTCGGGACCTCATTTATCGGAAACGGTTTCGTTTAAGTTTGTCTTAGGATTACGTTTGAATTGCTTTTTTAAAGGCTTTCTTCGCACCTTTGCAGCCTTAATAATGCTGATTATGAAAAAATCAATCGCGCTTGTAGCACACGACAACCGAAAACTTGATCTTTTGGAATGGGTTAAGCACAACCGAATTCTTTTGTCGGGGCATCGTTTTTTTGCCACAGGAACCACCGGCAAACTTCTTTCATCTGTTCTTGAAAACGTAACACTATTAAAATCAGGTCCTTTGGGAGGCGATCAGCAATTGGGTGCACTAATTGCAGAAGGAAAAATTGATTTTATGATTTTTTTCTGGGATCCAATGGCCAGCCAGCCGCACGATGTGGATGTGAAGGCCTTGCTCAGAATGTCGGTTCTATACAATGTGCCAACAGCAAGCAACCGATCAACAGCAGATTTTCTGATTACCTCTCCCCTTTTCACCGATGAAAGTTATAAACCCAAACTCAAGGACTATTCAACCTACCTAAACAGGTTATCAAACGATTTATTATCTGATAATCAATAATTTAAACATTTAGAATGAATTCACGACCTTTTCGTAATTTTGCAAAATTGTTGTGATTGTTCCGTGATAGCGGACCACGGTCCCGAAAATATATTAATCCTTTGTATATGACAAAACCGGCACATACTTTTGCACTGATAGGAGCAGCAGGTTTTATTGCTCCGCGACACATGAAGGCTATAAAAGAAACCGGCAATAACCTTGTTGCCGCGCTCGATCCTTTTGACAGTGTTGGTATTATTGACAGCTTTTTTCCGGAGGCACATTTTTTTACTGAGCCGGAGCGCTTTGACCGTCATCTCGACAAATTGCGCCGAACCATCACTTCAAAGGTTGATTATGTGAGTATTTGTTCGCCCAATTATCTTCATGATGCGCATATCCGTATGGCACTCCGCAACGGTGCAAACGCGATTTGTGAAAAACCACTTGTGCTGAATCCATGGAATCTGGATGCCTTGGCAGATATTGAAAAAGAATCAGGCAAACGCATTTTCACCATTCTTCAGCTGAGGCACCATCCTGCAATTGTGGCGCTTAAAAATAAAATAGCCCAAAGTGATGATGCCGCCAAACGTTATAACATTCAGCTTGAATATATTACATCCAGAGGAAACTGGTATTTCCGCTCCTGGAAAGGCAATGTTGAAAAATCGGGAGGCATAGCCACAAACATCGGTGTTCACTTTTTCGATATGCTCACCTGGATTTTTGGGGCTGCAAAAGAAAACATTCTCACGCAATACCAGCCTGACAGAGCGTCAGGAAAACTGGTGCTCGAAAGAGCCGATGTGAACTGGTTTTTATCCATCAATGCTGAAACACTCCCAAACGAAGTGAAACAGCAAAACAAAAGAACCTATCGCACCTTGACAGTTGACGGCGAAGAAATCGAATTCAGCGATGGATTCACCGACCTCCACACCGAAAGTTACCGGCATATTTTAGCCGGAAATGGATTTGGATTGGAGGATGCCCGTGCCTCGGTGCAGATCGTACATGAAATACGTAAACAATCTCTATAAACCAACGAATCTTATATGAAGCATCAACTTTTAGAAAAAATAATACGTGCAGCAATAGAGGCCGGTGAAGCCATCATGGAAGTGTATGCCACCGACTTTACCGTGGATCTGAAAAGCGATAACAGTCCGCTGACAAAAGCTGATATGATGGCCAATGCTATCATTACCAAAGTATTAGAAACAACATCATATCCTGTTGTTAGTGAAGAAGGCCGTCCAACATCTTTCCATATCCGTGAAAGCTGGACCCGATTTTGGCTCGTTGATCCGTTGGATGGAACCAAAGAATTTGTAAACCGAAACGGCGAGTTCAGTGTAAATATCGCCTTGGTTGACAACAAAAAACCTGTAATGGGTGTAATTTATGCGCCGGTGACCGATACCCTCTACTTTAGTGATGAAGAAGGTGCCTGGAAACTTGAACATGCGCAGGGTGTTGTTATAGTAAACGGAAGCATCTCAAACCTGAAGCTTCAAAGCAAACAATTGCCGCTTCAACGCATCACCAGAGACTATACCATCGTTGCAAGCCGCTCGCACCTGAACCCCGAAACCACCGAGTTTATCAATAAAACCAAGCGTGAACACGACAGCATCCGCATCGTGTCGAGGGGTAGTTCACTGAAAATGTGTATGATAGCAGAAGGGCATGCCGATGTCTATCCACGTTTTGGACTTACTTCGGAATGGGACACTGCTGCCGGACATGCCATCGTGACTGCTGCCGGCGGAAAAGTGGTTCAGTTTGAAAATCCAGATAAAGAACTAACCTACAACAGCCCAGATCTTCAAAACCCTTCATTCATCGCCTTTCCTTCACCAGATACCGCGCAAAAATAGTCAGCATCAGCTGTGAAGAAGTTTTTTTTAGCAAAATGCAAAAATGAACACTTTATCAATCAACAACTTAAAGGAGCTAGAAGCCGAAGCAATTCACATCATTCGTGAGGTGGCTGCCTCATTTAAGAAACCGGTGATGCTCTATTCTATCGGCAAAGATTCCTCGGTGATGGTGCGTTTGGCTGAAAAAGCATTTTTTCCTGGAAAAGTTCCTTTTCCACTCATGCACATCGACAGCAAATGGAAATTTCGCGAAATGGTTGAGTTTCGCGACCGCTATGCTGCCGAAAACGGCTGGGACCTCATCGTGGAATACAACCGCGAGGGTTTTGAAAATGGCATTGGGCCATTTTCGCATGGAAGCAAAGTGCATACCGATGTGATGAAAACCCAGGCGCTGCTTCAGGCGCTCGACAAACACCGTTTTGATGCTGCTTTTGGTGGCGCTCGCCGCGATGAAGAAAAATCACGCGCCAAAGAACGAATTTTCAGTTTCCGTGATCGTTTTCATCAGTGGGATCCCAAAAATCAACGACCTGAGCTTTGGGATGTGTACAATGCACGTGTTCACAAAGGTGAGTCAATCAGGGTTTTTCCAATCAGCAACTGGACCGAACTCGATATTTGGCAATACATCCGGCTCGAAAATATTCCAATCGTACCGCTCTATTTTGCAAAAGAACGACCTATCGTTGAGGTGGACGGAAACCTAATCATGGTTGACGATGAGCGCATGCCTGACGAGATGGTTCAAAAAGCAAAAATGCGCATGGTGAGGTTTCGTACACTTGGTTGCTATCCGCTCACCGGCGCCATTGATTCAGAAGCCGACACCATTGAAAAAATTGTTGAGGAAATGATGACTGTCACTAAAAGTGAACGTACAACGCGTGTCATTGACTTCGATCAGGATGGAAGCATGGAACAAAAAAAACGGGAAGGCTATTTCTAAGAAGAAAATACACTACGCTTAAGGCAGCATCTGAAATAATAAAGAAATTTTATTATGGCTTTAAATACTGATATACAAGCATTTCTTGATCAGGATCAGAAAAAAGATCTGCTGAGATTGCTCACAGCCGGTTCTGTTGACGATGGAAAATCAACCCTCATCGGGAGACTGCTGTTCGACAGCAAGAAAATATACGAAGACCAACTCTCGGCACTTGAACGCGACAGCAAGCGTGTTGGCCATGCCGGCGACAATATAGATTACGCTTTATTGCTCGACGGCCTAAAAGCCGAACGTGAACAGGGCATCACAATTGATGTGGCTTATCGTTATTTCTCCACCAGCAAACGCAAGTTCATCATCGCTGACACACCCGGACATGAGCAATACACCCGTAACATGGTCACAGGTGCTAGCACAGCCAACTTAGCCATCATACTCATTGATGCGCGAAAAGGTGTAATCACACAAACACGCCGACATACTTTTCTGGTTTCGTTGCTCGGTATAAAACATATAGTATTGGCTGTCAACAAGATGGATTTGGTTGACTACAGCCAGGAAGTGTTTGATAAAATCTGTGATGACTACAAAAATTTTGTCACACGACTGAGCATTCCTGATTTGTATTTCATCCCGCTTTCGGCACTTAATGGCGACAATGTTGTTGACGACTCTGTTCACATGCCCTGGTATCACGGAAAAAACCTCCTTCGCTATTTGGAAGAAGTACACATCAGTTCCGATCGAAATTTTGACGATTTCAGGTTTCCTGTTCAATATGTGCTTCGACCCACGCTCGATTTCAGGGGATTTTCAGGGAAAGTTGCTTCCGGAATCATTCGCAAAGGCGATGAGGTGATGGTGCTGCCATCCCGAAAAACAAGCACTGTCAGTTCCATTATCACTGCCGATGGTCAGGCCGACTATGCCTTTCCGCCGCAGGCAGCCACTTTGACCCTGGCCGATGAAATAGATATTTCGAGAGGCGATATGCTTGTTCATCCCGAAAATCTTCCGCGCAATGAACGTCAGTTTGAGGCTATGCTGGTTTGGATGGACGAAAGCACGATGGATCCATTTACGCAGTTTTACATCAAACACACTTCTAATACAACGCGGGCCAGGGTTGATCAAATTCGCTACCGTGTTGATGTTAACACCCTCGAACACAACGCAACACAAGCCTTGTCGCTCAATGAGATCGGACGCGTTGTCATCACCACCAATAAGCCTTTGTTTTTTGATCCATACCATAAAAACCACAGCAACGGCGCCTTCATTCTCATCCATCCCATCACCCACAACACCTGTGCGGCAGGAATGATCATTGATAAAATGAATGCCACCGACCTGAGTGCCCGCATTGCCGATCCGGAATCAAGGCGCATGGTTGACGGCGGAAAAAGCCTGATCAGTCAGGATGAACTGATGAAAAAATACCACCAAAAAGGGGCTACAATCTGGATTGCAGGATTGCATGGCAGTGGTAAAAATTTGTTAGCCTACAACCTTGAACGCCGGCTTTTCGACCTTGGCGCAACAGTGGTTTTGCTTGATGGCAGCACTGTTAGATCAGGTTTGACCCGCGAACTTGATTTCTCTCCTGCCGACCGTGCCGAACAGCTTCGGCGTGTGGCCGAAGTGTGTAAAATACTGAACGATCAGGGAATTATTGCCATTTGCTCTTTTATTTCGCCTAAAAATGAAATTCGAAGTCAGGTTGCCAATATCGTTGGTAATGAACGTTTTCATCTTGTTTACATGGATGCCGGTTTGCAATATTGCAAACAAAACAAGCCCGAGCTTTACCAAAAAGCAGAGGAGGGGAAATTAGCATATTTTCCGGGTTTGGATGAAACTTTTGATGTCCCGGATAACGCAAAACTTCTGTTGAAACCCGAGCAACTCAGTGAGAATATCCAAACAATACTGAGCTATCTTCAGCAGCAGGAGATTTTTCCTGTTGATTGAGGGCAAATTTCTTTTTAAAACCAGTAATTTTGCAAAAAAATTAACGCATGAACAATAAAGGACCTGTTTCACAATTCATTAAACATCATTACCGTCATTTCAATGCTGCTGCCCTGATGGATGCTGCAAAAGGCTACGAGGCCCATCTGAATGAAGGAGGAAAAATGATGATAACCCTTGCCGGAGCCATGAGCACTGCCGAATTGGGTATTTCACTGGCCGACATGATTCGTCAGGATAAAGTGCAAATCATCTCATGCACAGGTGCAAACCTTGAAGAAGATTTAATGAATCTTGTGGCACACAGTCACTACAAACGCGTGCCGCACTACCGCGACCTCAGCCCGCAAGATGAGTGGAATTTGCTCGAACATGGCTTTAACAGGGTAACAGATACCTGCATTCCTGAAGAAGAAGCATTTCGCCGCCTGCAAAAACATATCTTCGAACTTTGGAAAGATGCCGACAAGAAGGGAGAACGTTATTTCCCACATGAATACATGTATAAAATGTTGCTGTCAGGTGTTTTGGAACAATACTACGAGATTGATTCGAAACACAGCTGGATGTTGGCTGCCGCTGAAAAAAACCTGCCCATAATTGTTCCGGGCTGGGAAGACAGCACCATGGGCAATATTTTTGCATCTTATGTAATCAAAAGCGAACTCAAAAGCACCACCATGAAAAGTGGTATTGACTATATGGTTTGGCTGTCAGACTGGTATCGCAAAAATTCAGGAGGCAAAGGTGTTGGTTTCTTCCAGATTGGTGGCGGCATTGCCGGTGATTTTCCCATCTGTGTAGTTCCGATGATGTATCAGGATCTTGAATGGACCGATGTTCCATTCTGGTCGTATTTCTGTCAGATTTCCGATTCAACAACCAGCTATGGCTCCTATTCGGGCGCTGTGCCAAACGAAAAAATCACCTGGGGAAAACTCGATGTGAATACCCCTAAATTCATTGTGGAGTCGGATGCTACCATTGTAGCTCCACTTATTTTTGCCTGGATTTTAGGTTATTGATAAAATAAATTAACAAATTTGCTCTTTTCTCTGACTAGGAGGAAAGAGCATTTTTTATTCTATCGCAATGAAATACATCTATTTGCTTTTGTTGTCGGGCCTGATCGCCTGCAGCAGCCAGCCCGAAGCCGGGCATGAGGCCTTTTGGGGGCATCATTTTGCCTTTGCAAAAGACATAGCCTACGGTCAAGAACCTAAACAAAAACTTGACATCTGGTTTCAGGGTCAATGGATTGGCGAACCCACTTATTGGAAAACCGATACGCTTGCTCATCCAACCTTGGTTTACATTCATGGCGGAGGCTGGTTGGGTGGCTCAAAAGATGGCATCATGCCTTTCATATTGCCCTATCTGGAGCGAGGCTACAATGTTGTGACACTTGATTACCGTGTGGGAGAAGCCAGCGCGCCCGCAGCCGTTGACGACTGTATGATGGCCCTGAAATGGCTGCAAAAAGAAAGTAAAAACTACAATATTGATCCTCAAAACATCGTGCTTTCGGGCGAATCGGCCGGCGGACATCTTGCTCTGATCAGTGGATTCCTCAATGCCATACCCGGCAGTCATCCCGATTATATCGGTGATAAGCTGAAGATCAAGGCTGTAGTCAATTGGTTTGGAATCACTGATATTGCTGGAATTCACCATTTTTTTGCCGGTAAGGGAGAGCCTGAAAACTATGCTTCAATATGGTCGGGCGGGGTTCAAAGAATGGATTCTATTTCTGCAATTTATTCGCCCTTGCACCGGGTAAGTGCTCAAAGTCCGGCCGTGATAAGCATTCATGGTCAAAAAGATTCGGTGGTGCCACATGAGCAGGCAGTGAAACTTCATCAGCTTCTAAGCGAAAAAGGTGTGAAAAACCAGTTACTCAGCATTCCCGAAGGCAAGCATCTGGGTTTCAATGAAGAAGATTTTCAGATGATTTATACCAAAGTTTTTGGTTTTATTGGTCGCTAAGTCCTTCTCCGGTCAAGGAAATATAAACATTGAACCTGGTTCCTGTTTCCTGCTCTGAACTAAAATCAACACGGCCTTTCAGGTATTGCTCGGTGAGCAATTTGATGCTATAAGTACCCAAACCTCTTGACTGGTCTTTTGTCGAAAACGACCGCTGAAAGATCTGAAGCTGAATTTTTCTGTGAATAAAAGTTTGGTTGTGTACCCAAAAATGCAGCACATATTCTGATAAAACCTCAAAACCCATTGTCACTTGCTGTCCGTCACGACTTGCTTCGAGGGCATTTTTTAATAAATTGATTAATACCCTTTTAAGCAAAACCGGATCGGACATAAAGTTTGTTTCGGCTCCTCTTTCAACGATAATTTGTTTACGCTGACCAACAAAATGGTGCTCCAGGTGATTTTTCACTTCATTGAGCACGGCATTCGCTTCCAATGTCTTTGGTTCTGATTTCAGTTCGCCCCTTTCGGCAGCGAGTAGTTGACGTTGGGCTACAATTTCATCGAGCAGGTTTTCGCTCAGTTTATTGGCGATACCTACGAACTCTTTAATTTCGGAGGTGTTGTTGCTTTCGGTCACAAAATCAAGAAACCCGCGGATGCCCCCGGCTGTGTTCATGATATCGTGAAAGAAAATCCGCTCAAGCACCCTGCGGCGTTTTTCATCGCTGATGTCGTGAAACGACAAGACTACATATTTTTCTTCCTGATAAGCAAAGGGAGAGGCGGTAACGGAATAGTCATAAGACAATTCTTTACCTTCGATTGTTGCCATGATGCGGCATTCTGAAACGGATTTTTTGTTTGTATTCATGCAATCCAAAATGGCATTGACCGCTCCGCAGTAACGGCAATTTTCGGAAGTGCCGCAGCCACCATCGTTTTTGCTCGCATTCACGCATCGAAGCAGCTCCCCTGGTCTTAAGCCAACAATCTGGTCTATAATTTCAAAGCCCATCGCCTCAAGCAAAGCGCTGTTGCCATACACAATCTGTCGTTCTTTGTTTAAAACAGCAGCGATGTAGGGCAAAGCATTCACCAATTCATTTACATTTTCAAAGCTTTTGAAAAGTCCCAGATCATGCAATATTTTGGTGAGAGCTGCTCGTTCGGCAGGTGCATGAAAAGTGTTCATCTTGCAATAATTATTGATTCCTGTTTAGCAAATATACGAACACAAGAGCCAAAAAGGGGCTAAAAACGAACGAAATAAAAAAAAGCCATTGTTTTCCGGGTTTTTTGTCAGCAAACTGCTCAGAAACGATCAATGAAGCTGAATACCAGGCAATAAATGCCAATGCAATCCAAAGTCCTGTCATTGTTAATAGAGGTAATAAAAGATGAAAGCAAGCGGAATGAGTATGCCAAGAAGCGTTAGCCAGGCACCGCGGGCTGTTATGCCATCGGCACCACGTGGAATCAAAATGCCACTGATCGCCAAAATAACGAGCGATCCGCTGAAGATATCCGAAAACCAGGTCCACCATGTTGATGGGTTGTAATGCAGGTAGTTGGCTTCGCGGAAAAAATGTCGTTTTTTTGTCATTTCTATATACCCCTGTCCTGTTTCAAGGTTGATCACTGCAAGACCGCCTGTGAGGAACACTTTTAGGCGGTCGTCAGATGGGAAATAGTGTTTACGGTATTCGTCCTCAATCCCATATTTATGCATCAGGGCTTTCACCGTATTTTTATCGGGTTTTGAGCCGAAAGGTGGTTCGTCAATTGTTTTTTCGATGAGTATGTAATTGGGATTCCAGTCGTTGCGATGATTGAGTGCTATTCCCGATACAGCATAGATGATTGTCATTGCAAAAAAGAGATATCCTAAATCACGATGGATGGCCCTGTTCCATTTTCTCCACTTAAAATTCATTCTTTTGATGTTTGTTGTTTATAAAAGGAAAAACCAGACAGTGTTACTGTCTGGTTTTTCAGATTTCTTTAAAACGGCATTATTCCTTTATCACTTCGTAGGAAACAGCCTTGATGTTGTAGAACGAAAGCTTGCTCACTCCTTGTTCGGCCATCATTTTCCGGTAGTTGTTGATAGATTCAAAAGCTGATTCATCACTGTGGTGATCATCTTCGGCTTCTGCCTCTGCTTCTCCTTTTTTACCACCTTCGAGGTGCTTCTTTTCTTCGATTCCGGCTTTGATTTCTTCTTCCCACTCCTGCAGATAAGCTTCATCAACAACGGTTTCTTCAACGAGTCCGGTAACAACGAAATCAAAACCTTCCTGTTCGCTGTTGAAAGCGGCCATATCATCGCCTGTAACAACTTTTACGCGGCCTTCCGAAAGGGTGTCGATGAGAAACAGTTTTTTTCCGTCATGTTTGCAGATATGATCTGCCGTGCCTTTGATAACCACGAGTTTATCTACCAAACTACCTGCTTTTTCTTTGAAATTGGCAACTGTAACTTCTGTCGGAGCTTCAACAGCTGCATTGGCTTGTTCGTTGGTATCAGGCTTGGGTGCATTGCCACAAGAGGCCATGAAAAGAGCTAAAACGCTGATAAAAAAATACTTTTTCATAAGGATAATTTGGTTAACATTTCAGGGCAAAGATACATTTTTACTGAAAACAACATTGAAAATCAAGCTTTCTATTCATCCCTAAAATCAGGTATTTTGTTTATTCCTCGGGAATGATGACGTCTTCTTCTTCGATTTTTATGCCATCATAAGCTCTTTCAATGCCATTGATATATTCAATTTCGATGATCATACTTCCATCTTCGTTCCATTTTTTCCAGGTCCTGTTGCGGCGTCCCATCAGGTATTCGCCTTCTTCGCGTTTTGTGCCATCGTTATAATACCAGCGATGTATGCCGTTTGGGTTGTCTTCAACAAAACTTCCTTCAAATACCAGCTTGTTTTGCTCGTTAAAGTGTTTCCAGTTGCCTTGCAGCATGCCTTCAGAAAAATCACCCTCTTCGCGCAGCCGTCCATTTTGAATAATCCAAAATCCTTCTTCTTTGTCTTGTATAAAATCACCCGTTGCAATCACTTGTCCATCAACAGAATATTCTGTCATTGTGCCATCACGCAGGCCATCGCGATAGTTTTCGCTGCGCAATATTTTTCCATTTTGGTAATACCAAATCCATTGTCCTTCGGCTAATCCTTTTGTATTGTAGCTTCCTTTTTGTTCCAATGTGCAGGATGGATAGTAGAACATCCATTCACCCGAACGTTTGCCTTTTTGGTAAAATCCTTCGCTTTTGGTTCTTCCATCGGGATAATACTCTTTCCAGCGGTCTTGTCGTAAGCCTTCGTTGGTCACAATTCCCTGTGCAACAAGATTTCCTTTTGAGAAGGTGTAGGACTGAACCACATTTCCCTGTTCATCAAACTCGCGCCTTATGCCTTCGGGAATGCCTTGCTTATAGGTTGCTTCCACTTTTACCTGTCCGTTGGGATAATAGTCTTTTCGCAGCTCAAGGCGTGCTACTTCTTCTGCTGTTTCCTGCTTAATGTCGTCAACAAACTTTTCGATTATGCTAAGGTTTCCTTTTCTGTCAAAACTTTTAAAAATCCCGTTTTTCAAGCCATTTTTGAAGTTGCCTTCTTGTTTCAGGCTGCCATCTTCGTAAAACCATTTCCAGGGACCGTGCTGGCGGTTTTCGGGGTCGCGCCGGTTGATTCTGTCGCGGCCCGTAATATAACCACGTTTGTAAGTGATTATCTCTGTGATTGTTCCTAAAGTATCATATTGAAAAGACGTTCCTTCTTCAAGACCTTTGACAAATGGAATTGTTTTTAACAGGCGTTGTTTATCGTCGAAATGCCGTGTCAAACCTGATTTTATATCATTCTCAAAATGTTCAAACACCACTTCGCCCGGAAGCCATGTGATCCTGTCGCCTTCTTTTTTTCCATCTTTATAGCTGATCTGAAGGCTTTTGTTTCCGTTTTGATCGTAAAACTTCCAGATGCTGTCGAGCTGAAAGTTTTTTCTGTTTCCTTCTGATTTGAGCAAGCCGTTGTCGTAATAGGTTTTCCAGTAAGCATCCGGTTTTCCCTTTACCAATGTGCCTTCGCTTGATTTTTGTCCGTTCGGAAAATAATAAACAGCCGCTGCAGTGTCGTTTTTCACGGTCTGTGAAAATCCATACATTGCTGATAACAGAAATAAAATCAACAGTTTACATTTCATTCCTCTGAAGATGTTTTCTTTTGAATGGTGCGGCCTGTTGCAACTCTTTGCTTTTTGTCGAATTTATAAATGTCTTCGAGTTTCACTTTCAAGATGGCTTTTTCGCCGCCGGGTACAATGAAATAGTGTGTTGTGTCATAAGCCACTTTTCCATATTTATTTTTCCATTCAATGGCCGATATACGGTATTTGTCCTGTGCGTCGCGCACAAACTTCAACACTTTGTTTTCGCCGGGTTCAAATGCAACATCTATTACCTCGTTATCAAAGCCTTCGCACACTCCGGGTGTTTCTTTTTTGATAATGATGCGCTCAATAAACCGGCCATTCTCAAAACGAATCTTTCCTGAAGCCACTTTCGTTTCTTCGTAGGACAAATCTCTTTCAAGAATAATCTCTTTCGAATTATAAAACTGTATATCAGTCATTTGAATATCATATGACTCAACATTCTGACGAATCAGCTGATCAAAATATACAGTTTTTTTTGTTGCGCAGGAGCCTGCTACTGCCAGCATAAGAACAAATGTAAACAAGCGAAATAGGTGTTTCATATCCATCTGTTATTTTATCAAACCAAGTTTGAGCGACATCTCAAGCATTTTTTCAATTGGTTTCCTTCCTTTTGTCATCACCTCTTCAGGCAATTCAATGGCAGGTGTTCCATTTTTGAGTGCAAGATAAAGCTTTTCCATGGTATTGAGCTTCATATACGGACAATCGTTGCAACTGCATGTTTCGTCAGACGGCACTATCAAAAGTGTTTTACCGGGTGATTCTTTCTGCATTTGATGCAAAATTCCACCTTCGGTGGCAACAATCAATTTGTTTGCATTGCTTTTTCGGGCAAAGGCAAGTAAAGCAGTGGTTGAACCTATAAAATCGGCCAACTCGAGCACTGCTGCTTTGCATTCAGGATGTGCAATTAACAGTGCATCAGGGTTTTCTGATTTCAGTTGTAGGATAGCCTCCGTTGAAAGAATGTCATGAACCTCGCAAGCACCATCCCAAAGCACCATGTCACGTCCGGTAACATTATTGATATACGCACCAAGATTTTTATCGGGTGCAAACACAATTTTTTGGTCTTTAGACAAAGCTTCAACCAATTGTACAGCGTTTCCGGAAGTACAAATTAAATCCGACATGGTTTTTACTTCTGCCGTGCAGTTGATATATGAAATAACCATGTGGTCGGGATAGTTTTTCAAAAATTCGGAAAAAGAACCTGCCGGACAACTATCAGCAAGCGAACATCCGGCTTCGAGATCGGGCAATACAACAAGTTTTCGGGGATTAAGTATTTTTGCAGTTTCTGCCATAAAATGAACACCGGCAAACACAATCATATCAGCACTTGTTGCAGCGGCCTGTTGCGCAAGACCAAGACTATCGCCCACAAAATCAGCTATATCCTGAATTTCCGGTATCTGGTAGTAGTGCGCTAATATGATTGCATTTTTTTCTTTGCGTAGCCTGTTTATTTCTGTAACAAAATCCATTTTCAAAATTCATTATAGATAATACGACAAAATTAGTACAAAAGCCGTTGATTGCTTGATGGGTTTGAGCGTGACTTGAAACATTATTAAAAGGAGTTTTAAAAATTATAATAATAATTATAGCCTGTTGATAAC
>Ga0116141_10003241_pt1 | contig 13786 bp, 9 predicted proteins | sample AD_UKC097_MetaG_FD_89744 | JGI IMG/M metagenome (GOLD analysis project Ga0116141, IMG submission 89744) | Active sludge microbial communities of municipal wastewater-treating anaerobic digesters from USA - AD_UKC097_MetaG | ecosystem: Engineered > Bioreactor > Anaerobic > Digestate | place: USA...
CGGCCACCCGGCGCTCGAACTCGGCCTTGCGGCGCTCGGGATCCTCGATCGCCTCGAGCTCCTTGCGGAACCCGAGCCGCACCGCGCCTTCGATGCCCATCGCACCGAACTCGCCGCTGGGCCAGGACACGGTGAAGAACGGCGCGTGGAAGCCGCCCGCGGCCATGCTCTGCGCGCCGAGACCGTACCCCTTGCGCAGGATGACGGTGAACACCGGCACGCTGAGGCTGGCGGCCGTCACGAACATGCGCGACACGTGCCGCACCAGTGCGGTCTTCTCCGCCTCCGGACCCACCATGAATCCGGGCGTGTCGCACAGCGACACGATGGGCAGGTCGAACGCGTCGCACAGCTGCATGAAGCGCGCCGCCTTGTCGCCCGCGTCGGCGTCGATCGCACCGCCCAGGTGACGCGGGTTGTTCGCGATCAGGCCCACCGGCCGCCCTTCGATGCGCACCAGCGCCGTCAGGATGCCAACCCCGAACTCGGGGCGCAGCTCCGTCACCGAATCGTCGTCCGCCAGCGCGCGGATCACGGTGCGCACGTCGTAGACCCGCAGCCGGTTCTCGGGGATCAGATGCCGCAGCGTGCGCTGGTCGGCGCAGGTCCAGTCGGACACCGGCCCCTGGAAGTAGCCGAGCAGCGCACGCGTGGCCGCGACGGCCTGCGCCTCGTCGTCGACGAGCACATCGATCACCCCGTTGGGCGCCTGCACCGACACCGGCCCCACCTCGGTGGGCTTGTACACCCCCAGGCCGCCGCCCTCGATCATTGCCGGGCCGGCCATGCCGATCGACGCGTTGCGGGTCGCCACGATCAGGTCGCAGCAGCCGAGCAGCGCCGCATTGCCGGCGAAGCAGTAGCCGGAGACCACGCCGATGCGGGGCACCAGACCGCTCAGGCGGGCGAAGGTCGAGAACGTGGTCGTGTCCAGCCACGCCACCCCCCGGTGGTCGACGTCGCCCGGACGGCCGCCGCCGCCCTCGGCGAACAGCACGATCGGCAGGCGCCACTGCTCGGCCAGCTGGAGCACGCGATCGGTCTTGCGGTGGTTCAGGGATCCCTGGGTGCCGGCCATCACCGTGTAGTCGTAGACCAGCACCATGCAGCGCGCGCGCTCGGCGTCGAAGCGGTCGCCGTTGACGCTGCCGATGCCCACCACGATGCCGTCGGCCGGCGTGTTGCGGATCAGGTCGTCGATCGTGCGCCGGGTGCGCTGCGCGGCGACCGCGAGGCCGCCGTATTCGATGAAGCTGTCGGCATCGACGAGGTCGGCGAGATTTTCGCGCGCCGTGCGCTGGCCGGTCTTGCGCCGGCGTTCGACCGCCGCCGGCCGCGCCTCGTCGAGCAGCAGGCGGTGACGGGCCCGCACCTCGGCGAGATCGGCGCGCTCGGCGTCGAGGTCGACGACGCCCGCCGACGCATCCCGCCCCGCGGCCACCTCGCCCGGCTCGACGAACAGCACCGGCTGGTCCTCGAACACCGTTTCGCCGGCCACCGCGCACACCAGGCGCACGTGTCCCGACACCGGCGCCTCGACGATGTGCTGCATCTTCATCGCCTCGAACACCAGCACCGGCTGCCCCGCATACACGGCGTCGCCCGCGCGCACGTCGATCGACACGACCGTGCCCTGCATCGGCGCGGCCAGCGGCACGGTGTCCTCGGGCGCCGACTGCGCGGCCGTGGCCGCCGCCTGGGCAGGCGACACGCTGGCGTGCGCATCCGGGAAGTAGAGCTCGCGGTGCGCATCCCGGCCGCGCGCGAGGATGTCGCCGATCGCTTCCTCGACGAAGCGCGTGTGCACGTCCTGCGCCCGCACGGCCGGATGCTCGAGCAGACCGTGCAGCAGCACCTTGTTCGTGGCGACCCCGACGATGCCGAACTCGCTCAGCGCCCGGTCGGCCTTGGCCAGCAGCAGGTCCAGGTCGCCCGAAGGCGCATGCACGATCAGCTTGGCCAGCAGCGAGTCGTACTGGACGCTGGTCGCATAGCCGGCATACCCGAACCCGTCCACCCGCACGCCAGGCCCCGACGGCGGCTCGTAGCTCGACAGCACGCCGCCCGAGGGCCGCGTCTGGCCGTCCTCGAGCATGGTCTCCATGTTGATGCGCAACTGCACCGCCACGCCGCGCGGCACCGGTACCTGCGCCTGCCCGAGCCCGAGCACCTCCAGCGTCGCCCCGTCGGCGATCCGCAGCTGTGTCTGGACCAGGTCGATCCCGGTGATCGCCTCGGTCACCGTGTGCTCGACCTGCAGACGCGCATTGGCCTCGATGAATGCGAACGGGCCCTCGCCGTCCGGACTGGCGAAGACCAGGAACTCGAACGTGCCGACCCCGCGGTAACGCACCGCCGACGCCATCCGGACCGCGGCCTGCGCAAGCTGCTCGCGCAGGCGCGGCGCCAGCCACGGGGCCGGCGCGAACTCCACCACCTTCTGGTTGCGCCGCTGCAGCGTGCAGTCGCGCTCCCACAGGTGGCTGACCGCACCGGTGCCGTCGCCGACGACCTGCACCTCGATGTGCCGGGCGCGTTCGACGAGCTGCTCCACGTACACGTCGGCCACGCCGAAAGCGTTCAGGGCTTCGGCCCGGCACACGTTCCAGGCGTCCTCCACCGCGTCGAGGCTGCGCACGATGCGCATGCCGCGGCCGCCGCCGCCGGCGACCGCCTTGATCATCATCGCACCGCCCGCGCCCAGGCCGCGCAGGAACGCCCGCGCTTCGTCGAGCCCGACGGGCTCGGTCGTGCCGGCCACCACCGGCACCCCGTGTGCGATCGCGAGCGCACGCGCCTTGACCTTGTCGCCGAACAGCGCGAGCACCTCCGGCGACGGGCCCACGAAGACCAGACCTTCGTCGGCACAGCGCTGCGCGAAGCGTGCGTTCTCGCTCAGGAAGCCATACCCGGGGTGAACGGCGTCGCAGCCGGCCGCACGCGCGAGCTGCAGCACGGCCTCGATGTCGAGATACCCGGGCGCACCGGTGCCCGGCAGCGCGCGGGCCTCGTCCACCTTGCGCACGTGCAGCGCGCGGGCGTCGTCGACGGTGTGGAGCCCGACGCTGTGCAGGCCGAGCTCGGCGGCCGCACGGGCGATTCGGATGGCGATCTCGCCGCGATTGGCGATCAGTACGGAACGCATCTTCATGGTGGTCAGGTCTGTCAGCACTTCGTTCAGGCGCAGGCACCGGTGCGGCGGGCGACCGTTCGCGGTGCGCAGTTCGGCGGGCGACCGTTCACGGTGCGCAACTTCCCGCACGGTGCGCCCCCGCGAGGGCTGGGCGGGATCGAAGGGATCCGGGTGCGCGTGCATCGTGGCCGTCGCCCGGCCCGCGCGTCCAGGGCTGGAGTCTAGGCCATCCGCAGCCCGACACCGGCGACGCGCCCCCGGTTTCGGCCTTCGGAACACCCGCGGCGGCGCAAATCTGCATAATCGCGACATCCGGCGCCGCAGCGACCGCCCCCGGGCGGTCGCCGGCCCGACCCGGGTGGACAGCACAGAGGAACACGCGACGATGGCAGTGATTGCCGTGGGCGGCATGCAGCACGAGACGAACACGTTCGCTCCGTCGAAGGCCGACTTCCGCGCCTTCGAGGAGGGCGGCGGCTGGCCGACGGTGCAGAGCGGCGAAGGCCTGTTCGACGCCGTCGCCGGCGCGAACATCCCCGTGCAGGGGGCGATCACCGCGCTGCGCAACGGCGGACACCGGCTCGTGCCGCTGGCCTGGGCCGCCGCGTCGCCGTCGGCACACGTCACCGTCGACGCCTTCGAGCGCATCGTCGGCGACCTGCTGCGACTGCTGCGGGACGCCGGCCGGGTCGACGGCGTCTACCTGGACCTGCACGGTGCGATGGTCACCGAGCACCACGACGACGGCGAAGGCGAGCTGCTGCGCCGCGTGCGCCTGCTGGTGGGCCCGAACGTGCCGATCGTCGCCAGTCTCGACCTGCACGCCAACGTGACCCGGGCCATGGTCGAGCACGCCGACGCGCTGTCCATCTACCGCACCTATCCGCACGTCGACATGGCCGAGACGGGCGCGCGCGCCGCCCATCTGCTGATGCGCCTGATCTCGGGGGGCCGGCGCTTCGCCAAGGCCTACCGCACGTTCGACTACCTGACCGGCATCCCGTCGCAGTCCACGTTCATCGAGCCGGGCCGGCGTCTGTTCGCGCTGCTCGAGCAGATCGAACGGCGCACGGGCGTCGACCTGTCGTTCGCGCCCGGCTTCCCGATGGCGGACTTCGACGAGTGCGGCATGTCGGTGGTCGGCTACGCAACCGACGCACGCGCTGCCCGCGCCGCGGTCGACGAACTCGCCGCTGCGATCGAGGACGCCGAGAAGGAGTTCGCGCTCGAACTGCTGACCCCCGACGAAGCGGTGCAGCGTGCGATGGCCCGCGGCGCCTCCGGCGCCCCGGTCGTGCTGGCCGACACGCAGGACAATCCCGGCGCCGGCGGCAACGGCGACACCGTCGGCCTGCTGGCCGCGCTGCTGCGCCAGCGCGCCGAGGACGCCGTGCTGGGCCTGCTGATCGACCCCGCCTCCGCGCAGCGCGCCCACGAGGCCGGGCGCGGCGCGACCGTCGAATTCGCGCTCGGCGAGATCTCCGGCGTCCCCGGCCACGCACCGCTGGCCGGTCGCTTCACCGTCGAGCAGCTTGGCGACGGCCAGTTCACCTGCACCGGGCCGATGTTCTCCGGCTTTCGCATGGCGCTGGGGCCGATGGCCGTGCTGCGCCAGGGCGGCGTGCGCGTAGTGCTGGCCTCGCGCAAGTGCCAGGCGGCCGACCAGGAGATGTTCCGGCACGTCGGCATCGAACCGGTGCGCCAGCGCATCGTGGCGCTGAAGAGCTCGGTGCACTTCCGGGCCGACTTCCAGCCGATCGCGCGCGAAGTCCTGGTCGTGCGCTCCCCCGGGCCGGCGCTGGCCGACCCGGCCGATTTCCCCTGGACGCGACTGCGCCCGGGACTGCGGTTGCGCCCGCTCGGGCCGGCGTTCGCGCCGGGCTGAACGGCATGCGCCACCCCCAGAACCGAGGCGTCCCCGAGTCCTCGTCCCCCCTGCCGCACAGCGCAGGATCCCCTCCCCCGAAGGCTGTGCACTCGAGATGAGCCCTTACCTGTTGATCGACATCGGAAACACGTTCCTGAAGTGGGGCCGCTACCCCTCGGACAACACGCCGGGCATTGCCGCCAGCGACGTCTGCACCGCCTTCGGACGCGTGCTGCTGGACGAGATCGCCGAACTGGCGACGATGTGGCGCGATCAGCCGCTGCCCAAACGCGTGGTCGTGTCCAATGTCGCCGGCACCCGCGTGCGCAACCTGCTGCTGCGCGCGCTCGAAGCCTGGCCCGAGCCGCCCATCGCGCACTGGATCACGTCGATGCCCAGCCAGTGCGGCGTGCGCAACGGCTACATGAACCCGGCGCAGCTCGGCAGCGACCGCTGGGCGGCCCTGATCGGCACGCGCGCGCTGCTCGGCCACCGTGCGGCACTGATCGCCGTGTGCGGCACCGCGACGACGATCGACCTGCTGACCACCGACGGCGAGTTCGCCGGCGGCGCGATCATGCCCGGACTCGGCCTGATGCAGCGCGTGCTGCACGAGCACACCGCCGCCCTGCCCGACGCCCAGGGCGAATACCTCGACTACCCGCGCCAGACCGTCGACGGCATCGCATCAGGCTGTGCCCACGCGCAGGCCGGCGCGATCGAGCGCCTCTACCACATCCACCACCAGAAGAATCCGGACCTGGTCTGCGTGATCTCGGGCGGCACGGCGCGCGTGGTGGCCCCGCGGCTGACCATCCCCTACCGCTACCACGACAACCTGGTGCTCGAGGGCCTCTACTGGATCGCGCAGTCCCTCGACGCGGCCTGAGCGGCGCGGTCGACGTCGATGCCGCGCAGCAGCACCAGCGCGGCGACGAAGAACAGTCCGGTGATGCCGATCGCCAGCCGGTGGTTGCCGGCGGTGATCCACGTCACCGCACCATAGGTCACCGGCCCGACGATCGCCGCCAGTCGCACGGCAAAGGTCCAGAGGCCGTAGAACTCGGCGAGCCGGTCGGGCGGCGTCATCGTGCCGACCATCGCGCGGCCGCACGACTGGCTGGACCCCATGCACAGGCCCGCCACCGTCGCGGCCAGCCAGAACATCTCGACCGAGCGGCCGAGCGCCGCAAGCGCCACCATCACCAGCCAGCCCCACAGCGTCACGGCCAGCGCGCGCCGGTGTCCGATGCGGTCCTGCGCATAGCCGAACAGGAACGCGCCGATCGCCGACGCGATGTTCACCAGGAACACGAGCAGCATCGTCTGCATCTTGCCGAAGCCCATCACCTGCTCGGCGTAGATCGCCGCCAGCGCGATGACCACCGCGATGCCGGCCTGATAGCAGCAGCCGCACACGAGGAAGCGCCGCAGGTCGGCGAAGCGCGCGGATTCGCGCCAGGTGGAGCGCAGCCGCTCGAAGGCCCCTTGGCCGTGGTGCGCGACGTCGGCCGTGGCCGGAGACGCCCGCTCGCGCAGCAGCACGAAGGTCGGGATCGCAGCCAGCGCGAACACGCCCGCCGTGATCAGCATGGTGCGGGGCACGAACTCGGTGGCGGGCGTGCCTGCGGCCTGCGCGCCGATCACCACCGCCAGGCACAGCCCCAGGGTGAGCATGCCGCCGAAGTAGCCGAAGCTCCAGCCCCAGCCCGACACGCGCCCGAGCGCGCGCGGCCGGGCCAGCTCGGGCAGGAATGCGGCCGCGAGGCCTTCACCGATGCTGAAGAAGTAGTTCGAGACGATCACGGCGACGACCGCCAGCACGATCGCGCCGGGCTGCGCCAGCGACAGCGCCGCCGTGGCGACCACGCACCCCACGGTGGTCAGCGCGAGCAGGCGCTTCTTCGCGCCGCGCGCATCGGCGAAGGCCCCGATCGCGGGGGCCGTCGCCATCGCAAGTGCGCTCGACGCCGCGAGCGCCAGCGTCCATGCGAGCGTGGCCCAGGGGGCATCGCCCGCCACGGCCGCCACGAAGTAGGCGTTGAAGACGGCCGTGAGCACCACCGTCGTGTAGCCCGAGTTCGCGAAGTCGTACATCGCCCAGCCGAACACCTCGCGCGGGGCGACCCCCGGGTTCAGCGCGGCACGATCGAACACGGCCACGGCGGCGGCTCCGCTCAGAGCGCCGCGATGCCGGCGCGCGCCACCTGCACGTCTTCCGGAGAACGCGCGCCGGACACGCCGACCGCACCGATGCAGTGGCCATCGACGACGATCGGCACGCCGCCCTCGAGCAGACCGTCCACGGTCGGAGCGGACAGGAAGGCCACCCGCCCCTTGTTGATCATCTCCTCGTACACCGCGGTGTCGCGCCGTCCGAGCGCGGCGGTGCGCGCCTTGGCGGGCGCGATGTGCGACGACACCGGCGCGGCGCCGTCGAGCCGCTGCAGCCACAGCAGATGACCGCCGTCGTCGGCGATGGCGATCGTCACGGCCCAGCCGTTGCGCAGCGCTTCGGCCTCGGCGGCCGATGCGATGCGCTTGACGTCGTCGAGGGTGAGTTGGGGTCGGGTGATCATCGCAGCTCCAGGAAGTGATCGCGGATTGTAGCCAGCGCCCCGGCCAGCGCGTGCGACGCTAGCGCATCTGCTGCAGCCGATACCAGAGCAGGCCCACCGCCTCGTGTGTGGCCAGCCAGCTCCAGTGCATCGCCTGGGCGCTGGGCAGCCAGTCGCGCAGCTCGGTGCCGCCGAGCCTGCCGGCGAATCCATGCGGGGCCGGCACCACTTCGAGCCCCGCCACCTCGAAGGACAAGCGCGCCCGGCGCATGTGGTGCGCCTGCGTCACCAGGATCACGCGCCGCACCCCCGCGGCGCGCAGCACGCCGGCCGATTGCACCGCATTGCCCGCCGTGTCGGGCGACTGATCCTCCTTCCAGCGCGCGCGCACGCCGAGGGACGTCTCGAGCGTGCGGGCCATCACGCTCGCCTCGGATTCGCGGCCCGGATCGCGCCGTCCGGGCGCCACGCCACCGCTCACGAGCACCGGCAATCCCGTCACCCGCGCCACCCAGGCGCCATGCACGAGACGCGCGAGCGTGCGGCCGTTGGGTGTCAGGCGCTGCGGGCGCTCGCGATCGTCCCAGTGCACGCCACCGCCCAGGATCACGACGGCCGAGGCGGCATCCGGGCCCCGCGCCGCTGCGCGCAGGGTGTCCTCGGACGGCGGGCGCGACTCCGGGCCTTCGACCAGCCACACCAGCGCATGGGCCACCACCGGCAGCGTGAACAGCACGCTCAGCCCCACCCCGCAGGCGATCATCGCACCCGCCCACCAGGACCGGCGCGCGCGCAACCGCAGCAGCCCGCCCAGCAGCGCGAGCAGCATCGGCCCGGCGGGCGGCAGGATCAGCAGGGTCAGCAGAGGCTTCACGCACGGACTCCTCGACGGGCAGGCAACGACGCGGGGGCTATCATGCCCCAATGACGACCCACCCCGAACGGACGCAGTCCGCCCCCTACGCCGGCCTCACGCCGGAGTGCATCCTCGACGCGCTGCAGTCGGTCGGTTTCCTGGGCGACGGGCGCATGCTCGCCCTGAACAGCTACGAGAACCGTGTGTACCAGATCTGGCTGGAGGACGAAGCGCCGGTGGTCGCCAAGTTCTACCGCCCCGGCCGCTGGAGCGACGCGCAGATCGTCGAGGAGCACGCGTTCACACAGGAGCTCGACGCGCTCGAGATCCCGGTGGTGGCGCCGCTGCGGCGTGACGGCCGCACGCTGTTCCATCACGCGGGCTTCCGCTTCGCGGTCTACCCGCGACGCGGCGGACGGGCGCCCGAGCTCGACCAGCCGGGCGTGCTGGAGTGGATCGGCCGGTTCATCGGCCGCATCCACCGCGCCGGCGCGCACGCGCCGTTCGTGCATCGGCCCGTGCTCGACATCGAGCGCCTCGGCCGCGAGCCGCGCGACTGGCTGCTGGCCAGCGACTTCGTGCCGCCCGACCTGCGCGCGGCCTGGACCGCGATCTGCGACCAGGCACTGGACGGCGTGCGCGCCGCGTTCGCGCGGGCCGACGGCTTCGCGTCGATCCGGCTGCACGGCGACTGTCATCCCGGCAACGTGCTGTGGACCGATGCCGGCCCGCACTTCGTCGACTTCGACGACTGCGCCACCGGCCCGGCCGTGCAGGACCTGTGGATGCTGCTGTCCGGCGACGGAGAATCGGTCTCGCGGCAGCTCGGCGCGCTGCTCTCGGGCTACACGGCGTTCCAGCCGTTCGACCGTCGCGAGCTGCACCTGATCGAGGCGCTGCGCACCTTGCGCCTGATCCACTACAGCGCCTGGATCGCGCGGCGCTGGAGCGACCCCGCCTTCCCCGCGGCGTTCCCTTGGTTCGACAGCCCGCGCTACTGGCAGGACCGCGTGCTGGAGCTGCGCGAGCAGGTCGGCGCACTGGCCGAGCCGGCGCCGATCGTGTCGCTGCCGGGCTGAGCCTGCGCGGTCGTTCGGGCCGGGCGCGGCCGCGCCCCGGTTCAGCCGGGCGTGACCGCGCTGCGCACCTGCTCCAGCGCGGCCGGATCCTCGATCGTGGTCAGGTCGCCCGGATCGCGCCCTTCGCACAGCGCCTGGATGGAGCGGCGCAGCACCTTGCCCGAGCGCGTCTTGGGCAGCACCGTCACGAAGTGCACCCGACCGGGCCGTGCCACCGCCCCCAGCTGGCGGTCGACCGTGCGCATGATCTCGCCTTCGAGCGCCAGGCGCTGGTCGGCCGCGGCGACCGACCCTGCGTCCTTGAGCACGGCGAACGCGATGGCGACCTGCCCCTTGAGCTGATCGGCCACCCCGACGACCGCGCACTCGGCCACAGCAGGGTGACTGGAGATGGACTCCTCGATCTCGCGCGTGCCCAGACGATGCCCGGCGACGTTGATCACGTCGTCGGTACGCCCCAGGATGAAGTAGTACCCGTCGGCATCACGGATGCCCCAGTCGAAGGTGGAGTACACCTGCCGGCCGGGAATGCTCGTGAAGTAGGTGTCGACGAAGCGCCGGTCGTCGCGCCAGACGGTCTGCATGCAGCCCGGCGGCAGCGGCGGCACGATCGCGACGACGCCCTTTTCGTTGACGCCCACCTCCTCGCCCGTCTGTTCGTGGAGCAGACGCACGTCGTAGCCGTACATGGCCATGCCCGGGCTGCCGAAGCGCGTGGGCGTCTTCTCGATGCCATGGGCCACGGTCAGGATCGGCCAGCCGGTCTCGGTCTGCCAGTAGTTGTCGATGACCGGGCGACCGAGCCCTTCGGCGATCCACTTGGCCGTCGGCTCGTCAAGCGGCTCGCCCGCCAGGAACAGCGCGCGCAGCGACGAGGTGTCGTAGCGGGTCAGCCAGGCCGGATCCTGCTTCTTCAGCACCCGGATGGCCGTCGGCGCCGAGAACATCACCGTCACCTTGAAGCGCTCGACCAGCTGCCACAGGATGCCGGCGTCGGGCCGCACGGGCGTGCCCTCGTACATGATCGTCGCCATGCCGGCGAGCAGCGGTCCGTAGACGATGTACGAGTGCCCGACCACCCAGCCGATATCGCTGGACGAGAAGTAGGTCTCGCCCGGATTGCCGCAGTAGATGTACTTCATGGACGCGGCGAGCGCGACCGCATAGCCGCCCACGTCGCGCTGCACGCCCTTGGGCTTGCCGGTCGTGCCCGAGGTGTACAGCGTGTAGCTGATCTCGTTGGACTCGAGCCAGGTGACCGGCACCTGCGCATCGAAGTGCGCGGCACGCAAGGTCGCGTAGTCGAGGTCGCGCCCCGCGACCAGGTCCATCGGCGCGAGCTTGCGGTCGACGAGCAGAACACGCGCGGGCTTGTGGGCCGCCAGTGCGATCGCCTCGTCGAGCAGCGGCTTGTACGGCACGACCTTGCCCGCGCGCGAGCCCGCGTCGGCGGACACGATCAGCTTCGGCGTCGCGTCGTCGATGCGGGTCGCCAGACTGTGCGACGCGAACCCGCCGAACACCACCGAATGGATCGCACCGATGCGCGCGCACGCGTACATCGCGATGGCCGCCTCGGGGATCATCGGCATGTAGATCAGCACGCGGTCGCCCTTGCCCACGCCCTGCGCCTGCATGATCGCCGCCATGCGCATCACTTCGCGGTGCAGTTCCGCAAAGGTGAGGATGCGCTCCTCTCCGGTCTCGGTGGATACGAAGATCAGCGCGGGACGATCGCCCAGCGTCGCCAGATGCCGATCGATGGCGTTGTGGCACAGGTTGGTCTCGCCGCCCACGAACCAGCGCGTGAACGGCGGATTCGTGAAATCGAGCACCTTGTCGAACGGCTTGTGCCAGTCGATCAGCGCGGCCTGCTCGGCCCAGAAGCCTTCGCGGTCCTCGATCGAACGCCGATGCACGCTGCTCAGATCCATGTGCCCTCCGATTGGGTGTTGGTGTTGCACGGGACGGCGGCACCGAACGCCACCGCGGCGGCCGACGCCCCGTCGGCGCGCATGCCGCGTGCCTGCGCGCCCATTCTACGAGGCGCGCTTACGCACCGCTGACACCCGACGGCGCACGCCGGCGCCCGGGGGCGCCCAGGGGCGCTCGAGGCCCGCGCCAGAGGCCCACGCCCAGGGGACGCTTTTGACAGCAGCCCGCCTTTTCCTTACCCTGCGCCCGATGCACATCAGGCTTCCCTCGGTGACAAAGTTCCTCGACGCGGCGCACCGGCCGACACCCGGGGTGCGGCTTGGCCGTGCCTGGCTCGGAATGGTGGCACTGTGCGTGGCGCTCGCCACCAGCGGTGTGCCGCTCGCCCGCGCCGCGGGGGCAGACCCCCAGGCCCCCGACAAGCCCGAGTCGCATCTCGCCGCCGAACTCGTGCTGCGCACCCTGTCGCTGCTGGGTGTCAACTACCGGTTCGGCGGAAACTCTCCCGATACCGGCCTCGACTGCAGCGGCCTGGTGCGGCACGTGTTCCGGGAAGCGGTTGGCCTGGTCCTGCCCCGCCGTGCGGAGGAGATCAGCCACCGCGGAGAGCGCATTGAACCCGCGCAGCTGAAGCCGGGTGATCTCGTCTTCTTCAACACGTTGCGGCGGGCGTTCTCGCACGTGGGCGTGTACATCGGCAACAACCAGTTCGTGCACGCCCCTTCGTCCGGCGGCAGCGTCCGCATCGAGCGCATGGACCAGGCCTATTGGTCCCGTCGGTTCGACGGCGCACGCCGCATCGAGCTGGCCCAGGCCGGTTTCCCCCAGACCTCGGCCGGCGTGGCCCGCACGGCCGCATCGGCGGGCGCACCCGTCATGAACGCGACGTCGGCGCCGCCGCCCACCCTGCCGCTCACCGGGGTGGCGCTGCCGCGCGCCGAGCCGTCGTACGGCGACTCCGGCACCCCGCTGTACAACCACTGATCCGGCCGCCGCCGAGCCCACCCCGCCAATCCGGCCGCCAGCGATCCCGGCACCGTCGACCCGGACACCGCCGATCCGCCGCCGTCGATCCGACGCTGCCGCGCGGCGACGCCCCTCAGCGCACCGCCACGCGCCGCGCAGCCAATGCGCGGATCTCCGGCAGCGCCTTGCGCACCGCCATCCGCCCCTGCAGCACCGCGTGCTCACGACTCGAGAACTCGGCTGCCGAGAGGTCTCCGACCTCGGGCCGCAGCACCAGGTCGGCCTCCTTCAGTTCCGCTTCGGCCAGATGCCCGGACATGATGGCGAAGGTCTGCAGCAGCACGCCGGCCATCGAGTCCGTCGACTGGAACTTCGGCTTCGCCGAGATGTCGACGGCGATCACGACGTCCGCCCCCAGACTGCGCGCCGCCCGCACGGGGATCGGACTGGACAGCCCGCCATCGACGTATTCCCGCCCGTCGATGCGCACCGGCTCGAAGACGCCCGGAACCGCACTCGACGCCCGCACGGCGAGTCCTGCATCACCGCTGCGCAGCACGCGCATCGCGCCGTTGTAGAGGTCGGTGACGACAGCGCCGTAGGGCAAGGCGAAGCGTTCGATCGGGCGCGCGCCGACGTGACGGTTCACCACCGACTGCAGGGCCTGGCCGCGCATCAGGCTGCGCAGGCTCAGCGACCAGTCGCCCAGCGCGCCCTGTTCGAGTGCCAGTGCGACCGCCTCCAGACGATCGGGCGGCATGCCGCTCGCATACAGCGCGCCCACCACGCTGCCGGCGCTCGTCCCCGCCACCACGGAGGGGCGGATGCCGGCCTCCTCGAGCGCGCGCACGACGCCGACGTGCGCGAAGCCCCGTGCCGCCCCGCCGCCGAGCGCCAGACCGATCCGGACGGGGCGCGCAGCGCCCGAGCCCGAGCCTGAGATGGAGGTGGGGGACGAAGCGTCACCGGATGCCTGCGCCGCGCTCCCGCGCTGCGGGTCCGCACCGCCATGCGGTGCCGCCACTGCGGCACGGCCAGCGCCACCGGGCCCGGACACCTGGGCGCAGCCGGCCGGCACGGTCAGCAGCCCAACGCCGGCCAGCAGCACACGGCGGCGCGTATCGTCGCCGCACGCCGGTGCATCCGAGCGGTCACACGGAGCGGATTCGTCTTGCCTCGTCATCCCGGAATTCTATCGATGCTGTCGTTTCTTTGAACGCGAACCGTTCGTATTTGCATTCGCGCAGCGATTCACCTAGACTCTGCGCACTCCGGTCTCCGATCCGTGGGCGCCCGGCCGCACGACGGACCGCCCGGCCCCGACATCCGGCTCCGCCCTGCACGCGCTTTGAATCGCACACCGCACACCGCACACCGCACACCGCACACCGC
>Ga0116141_10003242_pt1 | contig 13784 bp, 10 predicted proteins | sample AD_UKC097_MetaG_FD_89744 | JGI IMG/M metagenome (GOLD analysis project Ga0116141, IMG submission 89744) | Active sludge microbial communities of municipal wastewater-treating anaerobic digesters from USA - AD_UKC097_MetaG | ecosystem: Engineered > Bioreactor > Anaerobic > Digestate | place: USA...
ATCGACCGGCATCACCCGGCTCGGTCGAGAACCGCTTGCCTGCGGCGCTGCGACTGCGGATTCGCTCGTACACGTCGCCCGCAACCACAGGTTTCTCCTGTCCCGTCGTCGGCTCGAGGCACTCATCGCCGTTGATCGGCGGTTCCGCGTACTTCGGGAAGATGATCGCCTTGCGGGGACACATCCGCGCACAGGCCGGACAATTCGTCTTGCAGCCCGAGGGTTTCTGCACCGTTACCCGGCCCTCCTCCGACAATCCGTATACACCGAACAGGCAGAAGTTCATGCACTGTCTGCAATTGATGCACCGGTCGTAGTCGATCACCGGGAACCAGGGGACCCAATCCGATTGTTGATTGATGATTGATGATCGATGATTGGGAGCGGCAGATGCGGATTCGTCTTCAATCATCGACAGTCCTTCGTCCTTCATCAATTCCCGAGCGATCTCGTCCGGCGACTGCGTTCTCATATTGAAGAATTGCACTTGATCTTCGGACAGCGGCACGCCGGCGGCTTGAAAGAGCCATCGGACGGCACGCGGGAAGCAGGCTACGACTGCCAGCGACGGGGCCTGGGCCCACTCCCGCAGGCGGGGGTCGCGGTTGGCTGCCAGCCCACAGAGATCCGCCACCGCCTCAAACGCGATGCCTGAGTGCCCAAGGGAATCCAGGATCTGCTCCCTTGCGGCCTGGGAAATGACATCATAGTGGACGCAGTTGCAGAAGAGAACGAGTTGCCGCCCAGCGGGCCGGTCTGTTGTCATAACTTGTTGTCCTGTCTTGTGATAGCAATTCTACCGCACACCGAGTTCTCGCTGGGAATCCGGCACTTGTGACACGGTAGGCATAGGATTCTACCTCATGCCGCCGGGCCATGTTCGGCCAAACACAGGTGCCTCAAGAACCGGATTTGATGTCGTAGGCCATCAGGGCGTCGCCGTGGCGGATGTACAGCCGGCCATTGGCGATTGTGGGATGGGCCCAGTGTTCGTTGGTCCCGGCGGTGACGGAGAACTGGCCCGCGGGCTCGTACGCCGCGGGATTCGGCTTGACCAGACGCATCATCCCATCCACGCCGTAGACGTACAGCATGCCGTCGGCGGCAACCACAACACCCTGTTTGGTCTCCGGCGCGGTCCACATCACCTTGCCTGTCTTCCATTCCAGGCACACAAGCCCCTTGTTGGCACTCTGGGCGGTGCCGTAGATGTAGCCGTCGATCAGAACGGTGCCCTGCATCTGGCAGTCGAGCGTCTTGTCCGCCCATTTGGGCTCGGCGGTTGGGCCGCTCTCGGCCAAGGACAGCATTGCGCCGCCCGCGCCCATCCCCGACGAAACGTATGCCATTCCATCGCTGTACAGAACCGGATTGGGCTGAACCCCGGCGCGGTGGCGGTATTCATGCTGCCAGACCACGTCGCCCGAATCGACATCGACCGCGACGGCACTGTTGGCCAGCATCGTGAGAGCGAGACTTCGACCATTCTGCCGGACGAGCCTGGCAGAACAGTAACCCGAGGGCTGGCTGAGACCTTTGCTCTGCCAGATGGTTTCACCCGTGTCTCTATCCAGAGCCACGAGCGAAGCGTCGGAGCCACCAGGCGTGCAGATGATCTTGCGCCCGTCGACCAGCACGCACTCCGCGAACCCAAACCTTGCCTGCTCGGCACCGAATCGTTCCAGCAGATCGACGGTCCTGAGCACTTGCCCGTTCCCGGCATCAAGAGCGACCAGTTTGGCGAATCCCGTTGTCACGAGGACCCGGTTGCCGTCGACCGTGGGCGTCCCTCGCGTTCCGGTCGGAGCGGGTCCGGCCTTGACAAATTCCGGCCCGTAGGCCGTCTTCCATTTCGGGGAGCCGTCTGCGCCGAAAGCGAACAGAATCCCCTGATTCTGGCCGTCCATTCCCGTCACATAGACAGTGCCGTCGACGACGACCGCCGAGGAGTAGCCCGGACCCAGCCCCTCCACGGACCATGCCAGCTTCGCCCCCCCCTGGGGCCATTGCTTGAGCAACCCGCTCTCCGGAAACACCCCGTCGCCGGCCGGCCCGCGAAATCGAGGGCAGTCCGCCCCTTGCGCCGCCATTGCCAAACTCACTGTCACGATGAGCAGCGATAAGACTGTCGTTTTGTTCATGGGTTGCCTCCTTTTTTCTCTCACTATACCGCTCACATCCCTCTGTGAACAGTCCTGAACCGAACCACGAGCCGTCAGCCTATTCCAGCCAAGTTGGTTTGGCGTCCACGATAACCCCATCATCCCGGGTGCATTGAACCAAGCTGTTCGCCTCGGTTTGGACACAGATGTACCGAATCGGAGCCTGACCATCGGCTCTCAGACACCGTGCTCCGGACGGATCGACGCGAATGACGCTGCCTTCCTCGACTTCAAGCTCCTCTCCATCGATGTAGAACTGCCCCTTCCCTTTCAAGATGATATACACCTCTTCATTCCGCTTGTGACTGTGAACGAACGGCACACTGACTCCGGGTGGTAACTCATTCAGGGATATCTCCGAGCCAGTCAGCGCAAGCATATCCTTCAGCGTTACCCGTCCAAGCGTCCGGATGTTCCCGATCGACGATATTTGATAGTTGGTGCCTGTCTTCTCCATTCTTCTGCTCCTGTTCACATTGTGGTTCCGGTTTCTTCCTGCTTTGATGAGTCCGACATCGTCTTGTCTGCGTTTGTTGTCAGGTGGTTCGCCCACGAACTATTCGTATAAAAAAACCTATTCGTTCAGGTTGCTCTCGATGTCATCCAGTTGCCGGACCAGTCGCGCCCGGTGCTTTTCGCCCATGTCGCCATAGAGCTTATTCAACAGCGCCCTGGAAATCTCCTCGAACGGCTTCTCAAGGCTGCGTCCTTCGGGGGTCAGTTCCACGTAGGTGACGCGAGCATCCGTATCACACGGGAGCTTGCGTACGTAGCCGTATTTCTCCAGCGTGTTGATCGTCACCGTCACGGTCGACTTGACCCGCTGCACATCCTCGACCACAGCCTTGATCGGAACGGGCCCGCTCTGCCGCAACAAGAAGGCCAGCACCGGGCCGTGGGCGGGGACAATCCCCTTGATCCCGCGGCTGTTCAATTCCCGCTCAATCAGGGCATTTGCCTTCTCTCGAATCCTGGCGATCTGCCCTGCAATACCATGAGTATCAATCATCAGCCGTCCCACACACGATTCAATTCAAAACGAGCACGATTATAGTTCGCCCACGAACTATCGTCAAGTGCAATCCGCAAAGAACCTGAGTTTGCCAATTGCGTCATACGACCCGCCTCGCGTGCCTGCAAATCCGAGTGGCCGTTCGGTTCACTTGAGCGCCCAGAGAGACAGCGAGTCCTTGTCCTTCACGTAGATGCGGTTGCCTGCGACGATGGGGTAGGCGTAGACCTGCTCTTGGGCGACCTTGTATCGGGCCAGTTCCGTGTACTGGGCGCCGCTGGGCTCGATCACGAGCAGGTCGGACACGGGCAAAGCCAGCAGGACCGGACCGGCGTCGATCATCGTGCCGAACCGGCTGTACTTGGTGGTGTCCGTCCAGAGCGTCTTGCCGTCACGGACGTCCATGCAGTAGACGTAGTTGCCCGGATCGGAAATACCGAACAGCAGGCCGTTCTTCAAGACTGGCGTGTTGTACCCCGTGCCGACGTCCTGGTTGCTCCACAGTTCGACGACGCCATAGCCGTCGCCTTTCTTCTCGATCTTCACGGCCTTGGTGCCCATGCCCTGCCCAGTGTAGATCACGGTTTGCCCGTCCACGATCGGGGTGACGGAGCTATAGAACCGTTGCCGGGTCGGGACTGCTGCCTGCCAGAGGAGCTTGCCGTCGGCAACGTCCAGGCCGACGAGGTCCGTCTCGGTGTGCATGACGAGCGTCTTGGCCCCGTCGAGCGTCATCAGCATAGGGGAAGCGTACGTCGGGCCGCCGCCGGACCACTTCCAGCTCTGGTCACCGGTGGCAAGGTCGTACGCGACAATCGCCCCTGCGCCCTCTTTGCCGAGATGGGCGATGCACAGTCCATCCACGACGATAGGCGACATCGCCGCGTAGAATCGAGGCCACGAGCCGGGGAACTCATCTTTGGTCCACAAGACCTTGCCTGTGGCGGCGTCGAGGCAGGTGAGCACACCAGCTACGCCGAGCGTCACCACCTTCCCATCCGCCACGACCGGCGTGCTTCGGGGCCCGGAATGCTCGCGGGGTCCGCCCGTCACAGCCGGGGCCGGATGCTTATCCCGCCAGATCTCAGAGCCGTCGTCGGCATTGAGACACATTGCCACTTCCTCATCGCCCTGCCTGGCAAATACATAGAGCTTCGGTCCCACCAGAGCAGGTGTCGCATCGCCCAGACCCACGGGGACCTTCCACTTGCTCGTCAGCTCTTTGGGCCACGTCCGGGGCGCGGCGAACCCGCTGATCTTCGCATCTCGATTGGGTCCTCGCCACTGAGGCCAGTCCTGAGCCCATGCGCAGCCGACTCCGACTGCAATCATACATCCGATCAGCACAACGACTTTTCGCTTTGCGTCTTCCATGGCGTGTACCTCCCAAATGGACGATATTATCGCGTCTGTGCGGCGAGAGGGCAAGTGACATTACTTCCGTTGGCGCCGCGGACGCCGGGTGAGCCCCCCGAATTCGTACTCGTCCGCCAGGCGTCTTTCTGTAACCAGCGGCTCGGGTCAGGTTCGGCCAGCTGGTACATGATCTCGCTGATCCGCAGTCCCTCGGCGACCGGCCCGACTGCGAACACCGCATCATGGACCGCACTCCAGGCGCTGTAGAGCACGCGGGCCCTGACGCGCGTCGATTCGGTCAGGACGATGGGCCCGGTGTATCGCGTCGCATGTGCCGTGTTGACCGCCCCCCCGGGCAGCCGGGGATCCTCGCCGTCAAGCGTGTAGTAGATATCGCCCGCCGGCGCCGCCATCACCAGACTGAACCCGCGTTCCACCGCCCCGCCGTGCTGATTGAAAGTCGGGGCCTCGACGCTCGGATACCAGCCCTTGGCCTTGAGCTGGCTCAGAACGACGTTCGTCCGTCGTGGGAAGTAATCGTTCAGCAGGAAACTGACCTGGGGCAGCCAGTCGTCGTCCTTGGTTCGGGGCCTGGCGACCTTGGCGTCGCCCCAGCGAGCGGATTCCGCTATGACGGCCAGATCGATCGTGTCCTTGCGGGCGGTCAGGAGACGCGCCGCAGCTTCCGGCGTCATGGGGCCGTCGTTGAAGAAGTGCCTGTACACGTGGTCCGCAAAACGCATCTTGTATTCCGGGTTGGCCGCGAGCTGCTGATGGAGCCACTGCGGATTGAAGTACTGGGCCTGCGAGCCGGCTGGATAGGGGCCGGTGCGATTCTCGTTGACGTTGAAGAGGGTGTGCTCCGCATCGTGCCGGAGGAACTTGAAGCCGTCGGGATTCGTGTGGTTGTAGACCGCGTAGAAGTTGTTGGGGCGATTGTTCTGGAGGAAGTTGGAGATCGGGGCATCAAGGTCGCCGACGTAGAACGTGCAAACCATGTAGTCGATGAGGTTATCCACATCGACAAGCCGTTCGTAGTCAGGATTGGGCGTACCGTCGGGGTTGAGCCCCTGTACGCGGCAGTACGCCTCATCCGTGGCGAAACCCTGAGTGGCCGCCTGCCAGAGCCGATTGTAGGCGTCCAGAGTGCCGTCCGTCACTTCAATCGTATAGGGCGCGCCAGGGCCGGCGCTGACCTTGGCCACGTCGTAGTCTTCGCTGTCGCCGCCGAAGTACGACGCCGCAAAGCGAGCCTCGGAACGTTCCTGGGTCTGGTAGACTCCCCAGTACTGCCCATCAAGGTAGAGATGGTAATACCGGCTTCTCGTGTAGGGTTGGCCGGTCGCCCCCTGCAGGTCGCGGGAGAAGACGTCCCGCAGCAGGGTGTTCTTGCCGCCGTTGTCGTCGCCCATGCTGCCCTTGAAAGCCCAGGAGTAATTGCTCTCGGTCCGCAAGTCCACCTTGTCGAAGGAATCGGTCCCTTCATCGCCGAACAGGGGATACTCGAGCTTGGACGCGCCGTACTCGGCCCGGAAGAACAGTCGAAACGCGTGCTTGGCGTTGTCTCCCATGCGACCGTACCCTCCGCGAATTCGCAGACCGGCATCGATCTGAAATCCCTGCGTTCCGTCCGGATAGATCAGTTCGACAGAGACCGGCCGCTCCCAGTTCCGACCGTCCTGCAGGGCGTTGACGTAAATCCCCGTGCTCGAATCGAACAGGTTGGCCAGAGGGGTTACCAGCGACAGCGTGGGAATCGACAGCAGCGCGTCCTCCATCAGGTCCTTGTATCTGGCGTCATTCACCACGTCGGGGTCCATACCGTAGTCGATCACCTGTCCCCCGCCGCCACCCCAGGGAAAACCACCAAAGCCGCCACCGGCGTTCGGAGCGGGCCAACTCGCGCTGGGCTGGGCGCCGGTGGGTGACTGTCTGATCACGTCGCTGACAAAGATGTAGGTTTGCGTGTGGACGGCGGAGGGCTTCCAGCCCTCTTTGAGTGCCACGGCTCGCAGGCACGTGGTCTTCAGGATCGGGACGGGGGCCGTGTAGAGTGTCCCCGATATGGCGGGAGTCTTCACCTGGCCGGGTATTGGGCGTCCCGGTGCCGTGCTGGTCGGCGGCGCCTGGCCGGGCAGCTCGCCGTCGAGCGTGTAGTAGATCGTCGCATCCGGCGTATCCGTCGTGAGAACAAGCGAGAAGGGCTCACTGTGGAAGCCGTGCCCATGGCTGAACACGACCGGGCCGACCAATCCTTCATAGCCGCCTTGATTCGCCTCCCCGGGCGTGGCAGCGACGAAGTAACGCCAGTCATCGCCCCCGTCGGGAGAACGGCCATAGGACAGATCCGCGGGAAGTTCTGGGAAGGCCATGCTGTCGATCAGGGTCACGCCGTCGGCATCGAAGAGGCACAGGTCCTCCCCGGCGGCGCTGAGCTTGAAACCCGCGTGCAGACCGTCGGCTGCGGCATCTCCATCCGCCCAGATCAGCAGGTAGCCGCCGGGACTGATCGTCGTCAGGACCGGGTCGGTCGCCGGGATCTGCCACTTGGTCGGATCGTCCGGATTGTCCGTCAGGTACATCCCGCCTACATCGATGGGCATGCTCCCACAGTTGTAGATCTCGATCCAATCGTCATACTGGTCCTGTGGATCGACCTTTGTCGAGCGGTTGGCCGCCATCACCTCGTTGATCGCAAGGGAGGCACCTGCGGCCCCCTGCGCCAAGACACAGCCCGCAATCACCGCAATCATGCAACTCGCGGGTACAAGACCACCTGGAATCGTTTGTCTCATAGTCGGCGCCTTCTCTTTGTCTCATCAGAACGTACGTGGGGATTTTGGGGACTTCATGCCATACCACCGCAGAAAGGCAGCGACAAGTCCACAACAACGCGGAATTGGGTATTCCCTGATCACCGGGCTCTCTCCTGACGCTGCTGTCGATAGATAGAATGTTGGCACTTTATTCCATAGTGGGCGCATCGGTCAAGCGGTGGCAGATCTTGCATTTTTTTCGTGAGGAAAAGCCCGCTCGTGGGCGACAATATCGCAGAGTCCTCGCCATTTGGCACAAGATGACACGCACTTCGCACCTCCGGTTGGAGTAAATGCTCTATCGTTCTCCGGTCCGCGGCCTCCTGGGCCCGGGGCCTGAGTCGGAATGGAGCCGAAGACCTCAATGGACACGAGCAGGAAAGGGTACGGATTATGACAACGAGTTTACTTCGCAGGGACCTTCTCAAGACGGCGCCTCTGGCCGGTTTCGGCATGGTATTGGGAAGCAGTCTTCCGGGCGGCAAGAGTTCGGCCGCGACCACTGGGGCGAATCCCTTCGCCGACGCCTATAGCGGCGGGACCTACCGCCTGCCTCCGCTGCCGTACGCCTACAACGCCCTGGAGCCGCTCTACGATGAGAAAACGTTGCGAATCCATCACGACAAGCATCACGCCGGGTACGTAAACGGGCTAAATGCGGCCATCGAGAAGCTGCAAGCCGCTCGGGAGAAGAACGACTTCGCCGCTATCCGGTCGCTCAGCAGCGATCTGGCGTTCAACGGCAGCGGCCACGTCCTGCACACCCTCTTCTGGCATTCCATGAGTCCGAGCAGCGAGCAGGTGCCCGACAGCCTGGGCCAGGCCCTCACGGCCAGCTTTGGCTCCGTTCGGAACGCCCAGAACCAGTTCGCCGCCGCCACCAAGGGCGTCATGTCCAACGGCTGGGGCGCGCTCGTCCATGAACCCATTGCCGACAAGCTGCTGATCCTGCAGGTTGAACGGCACCAGGACTTGGCGATCTGGGGAGCGACTCCGCTGCTCGTGTGTGACGTCTGGGAACACGCCTACTATCTGCAGCATCAGAATGACCGCGGGGCTTGGGTAGACAGCTTCCTGAAGCTGGCAAATTGGCCCCTGGCCGCCGCCCGACTCGAACAGGCGCGAGCCGCCCGTCCGACCTAACTCATTCGCCGGGCGAAAATTGAGCATTTTCCCTATTGCCTAAGTACAACCGGCCTGCGGTATCCTGGGCTGCGTTGTTGTTGGCTGTCTGACCTCGCAGGAATGATCCATGTGGGGGTTGCCGGCGGCTTGAAGCACAAGGATGAGGCATCTGACAGGGAGGTATCAGACATGCAACTGTTCAACGCAAGCAGGCTTTCAGGGGGAGGTTCTGCGCTGGAGTTGGAAGAGGAACTGGTCTGCCCGGAGTGCGGGGCGACAATGGTCGAGTTCGACAAGCTCACCGAGGATGGAGCCGTGTTCATCTGGTACACGTGTACGCGCGAGGATTGCAGCGGACAATGGCTAACCAAAAGGGCGCCGCGAATGTGCGGTATCTGACGGAGAAGCCTGGCGGTCCGGGACGGTCGTACAGTGAGTGGAGGGCCCGCTGTTTTCCAGACTCTTGAATCCGTATTTCAGGGAGATGCCGCCCCATCGCTACGGTCCCAAGGACGTTTTCGCTTGAGGCCTGGTTGTGCCGTTGTGGCCATCCGGTTGCCATGACACGTCCGTCCCAATCCCCCCGGCGTGTGAGTCCTCAGGCGGGAGGGACCATTTCCATCGCCGCATAGACTCGCTTGGCCCCGCCGTGCAGGGTGTGCGATCGACAAGGAGACGCTCTGGGCATCACGGGGTTCTTCCGAATGATCGACACAACTGCAGTTCGCATGACGCTACAGCGAGTCGCGAGGATATGGCCGGCGTGCTGGCTATCCTCGATCGCGGGGCTGACGGCATCAGCGGCTGCGGACCGCATCCATCTCGACGCCGACATGCTGACCAATCTCTCGGGGCTACGACCCGCTACCGAATTGGTCGATGAGCAGGATTTCACAGGCGATCCTCGCACAGGTGATGCGCAGCAGCCCAAGACCTGCCTCTTCAATGGTCGGATCAACGCCGAACTCTACTATCCGCTCTCGGTCGTTATCGATCTCGGCGTAGTCCACGATCTGACCGAGATCTGCCGGTTTGATCTGGAAGGTCAGGGCAAGCTCACCGCCGATGCCTGGGACGCAGGAACCCGGAAACGTCTCGTCGTGGACAGGCGGCGTCGCTGGACGTCGAGGACAACCGAGTGTCCTTCTACATGAACGGACGGCCCGTCTTCATCGTGGCACCCTGAGGTGTGTGACTCTCTCGTGCTCCGGCCACAGCGCCGAAGTCGAGAGGTGAATCACGCAGGTTTTTCAGGGGTTTCGTTTTTTGCCTCGACAAATGGATTTCGGGCGTCTCACACCGGATTTATAGGAATCTCAGGCTTTTTTACCAATCCGGCTCCCACCGGGATCGTATAACAGGCATAAGGGGCCGACGGACCGAGAAAACCCCAGATTGCCACGGCTGTTGGGCAGGTCTGCAATAGTGTTTCGACGCCGGGAATAGAAGCCCACCGAACGAATCCATCGTTTTCGGGCGACCTTGAGGAGGGTGCCCCGCATGTTGTTCAACTCCTATACGTTTGCGGTCTTCTTTATCACAGTTCTGGTCCTGTACTACTTAGTACAGTCTTGGAAATGGCGAAAAACAATCCTCCTGGCCGCGAGTTACCTTTTCTATGCCGCCTGGAATCCCCCGTTCGTCGTGCTGCTTTGGCTTTCCACCATCGTGGACTGGTTCGCGGCCAGGTGGATGCACGCCAGTCGCTCACGGCGTACGAGACGGCTCTTCCTGGCGATCAGCCTTGCGGCCAACCTGGGCCTGCTCGGCTTCTTCAAGTACGGGACCTTCCTCGCCGAGAACTTCCTCGTCCTCGCGCGATCCCTCGGCTGGGACCTCACTCTGGCGGCCCCCAGCATCATCCTGCCCGTCGGGATCTCCTTCTACACGTTCCAAACCCTGTCCTATACGCTGGACGTCTACCGGCGAAAGACAGCCCCGGCGGATTCGTTCCTGGACTACGCCTTGTACGTCGGGTTCTTTCCGCAGCTCGTGGCCGGGCCCATCGTCAGGGCCGTCGATTTCCTCCCCCAGTGCGAACGGCCCAGAGGATTCTCCGGCAAAGCCGTGGGCTGGGGCCTGAGCCTGATGCTGCTGGGGCTCTTCGAGAAGACGGCCCTTGCGGACGGGCTGCTGGCCCCGATCTCTGAGGCCGTCTACGGCTCGTCTTCTTCGCGACTCGATTTCGTCAGCGCCTGGTGTGGGACGCTCGCATTCTCCGCACAGGTCTTCTTTGACTTCGCCGGGTACTCGTTGTGTGCGATCGGCGCGGCTCTGTGTCTGGGCTTTACGATTCAGGAGAACTTCCGGTTCCCATATGCGGCCGTGGGCTTCTCCGATTTCTGGAGACGCTGGCATATTTCCCTGTCTTCCTGGTTCAGGGACTATCTGTACGTGCCCCTCGGCGGCAGCAAACGCGGGCGATTCAGGACCTTTGCCAGTCTGACCATCACGATGTTGCTGGGCGGATTGTGGCACGGGGCCTCCTGGACCTTCGTCGTCTGGGGCACGCTCCACGGGTTCTATCTCGTCCTGGAGCGAGCCGTACGCCGGATCATCCCGCGTGGCGTGGCCGGTGTGTCCTTTCTCCGTTTCCCCGTCGCGATACTGACGTTCCTCCTTGTCTGTGTGGCTCTGGTCTTCTTCCGTGCCGACTCTCTGGATCAGGGCCTGCGCATTTCGACCACTCTCCTCGGGTTCGGGCCGGACGGCGTGATACGCTTCTTCCAGCCGGCGGCTCAGCAGTACCTGCCGCCTGACAGCGCAACGCACCTGCTGCGACCGGAACCCATCGCCATATCGCTTGGCATTACCGTCCTTCTACTATCGATCCACTGGGTGATGAGAGACAGGAGTCTCGCCGAAGTGGCGGCTCGCATCCCCTGGTGGGCCAGATCGCTCGTACTGGCCGCCATGATCATGGCAATCCTTGGATTCTCGGGAGAAGACCGTGCTTTCATCTACTTCCAATTCTGACCGAGCGTGGCCCGAGGGCCCTTGGCTCAAGACCTGGCTCCTGGCGATAGCGCTGGCGTTGGCCGCCGTCGCAGGGTGGGAGGCCGAGTTGCGACACCTGGGCCACCGGCCGACAATCGTCGATGACGACGCCCTCTGGGCAAGCCAGCGCGACCGCGTCTACACCACCGACGGCCGCAAGCCAATCGTGCTCATAGGCGACTGCCGCATCCAACTCGGCCTGGTTCCCCAGGTCCTTCGCAACAGTCTTCCCGGCCGCCGGATCGTGCAACTGGCGATCCAGGAGACCAGCCCGATCGCCACATTACGTGACCTCGCCGCCGATCCACGGTTCGACGGCATCGTGATCTGTGGGTTGGATTCACGGCAGCTCTGCAAAGACATGTGGGATACGCAGCAGCGCTACGTAGCCTACTACCATACCGCGTACCATTGGAACGCGAGGGTGAACCGGTTCCTCTCGACGCTCATGCAGAAGACCCTCGTCTCCCTGCATCCGCGGCTGCGGCTCAGCGAACTGACCATCCTCCTGGCGAGAGGCAAGCCGTTCCCTGCCCCCTACTACCTCGAGACCCACGCGGACCGCTCGCGACTGGCCGACTATGGTGGGGTAGACCTCGAAGCACACAGAAAGTGGGCCCTCGACCGTACCCACTGGCTCTCCAACGACAGGCAACTGCCGGGAGTTGAGGAATGGCTGCACGATGCCATGGAGGTTGAGGAGTGGGTCGGGACGATCCAGGCCCGAGGGGGTCGTGTCGTGTTCATGCGTCCACCAACGAGCGGCCAAGTCTACGACTACGAGGAGTTCATCTTCCCCAAAGCGATGTTCTGGGACGCCTTCGCGGCTCGCACCTCGGCACTGTGCATTCACTTCAAGGATGTGCCTCAGTTGGCTGGCTTCGACTGTCCGGACACAGTACACCTGGACCGAGCCGACGCCCCGCGATTCACTCGAGAATTGGGCAAGACCCTCGTGGCTCGCGACCTGCTCGGCGAGCCGACCTGTGCCGTCGCGTCCGAGCATGCGGCCGCCGGATCGGCCAGTCACCATCGCCACAAGAGCGGCGTGGACTACCCGTGAACCAGGCTGTTCAGATAGTCCTCGACGTTCGTGTAACCGTCGGCATCGCGGTCCTGGGGACCATCGGCGGCGTCTTCGGGGTGCAGGCCGTGCTCGCGCTCCCAACCATCGGGCATTCCGTCGCCGTCGCTGTCGCGAGGAGCTGGGGCACTTTGCAGGTCGGGCCAGCCCCCCACTTCCGTCTGGCTGTCGATGATCCGTCCTGTGCTGTTGAGCACGTCCTCGACAATGCGTCGATCCACCGCATCCCGTCGCGGCAGGCTCGCGCCGCCCGATTGTAGAACGGCGCGGTAGGCCGCCGGGGCATCCTCCTCCACGATCAGTCCGGCCTCGAATGGCTCGGCCTGCTTGTAGACCAGGATCTGCCTGGTCTTCCAGCCGGGGAAGGTCGCCAGACTCCAGGGATCGTCCGGCAAACGGTGCTCAAGGTAGTTGCCCGCGAACCAACCGCGATTGTACGTCGAGCCTTCCTGGTAGGCGTAGCTGCCGGGCGACGAATTGGACCCCGGCACCAAATAATTGCCCACGTAATTGAGCCGGGTCACGCTTTCTTTGTCGGCGTTATAGCCGGCGTGGCCCCCGCCCCAGTTGTAGATCACGTTGTTGCGGAAATCGAGCAGCAGGCCGTCGGGGTCCTCGCTATGCGGATTGCGGTCGTCGTAGTTGCCCGGGCGGGGATTGCGACCGCGATTGTGGGCGTAGAGGTTGTGATGGTAGCTGTAGCGGGCCCCGTGGCACCCACGGATCAGCGACCCGAACCCATGGTTCTCGGGATTGAGTGCCTCGGTGATGAAGCACCACTGCACCGTCAGATCGCTCAGCCGAGGCTCGCCCGTGGACGATGAGAGCACCTCGTCGGTGCTCCAACTGGCCGAGCAATGGTCGATGATGATATGCCGCCCCGCGCCGATACTGATGGCGTCCCCCTCGCGGCCCTGGTCGCCCAGCCGACACCGCAGGTAGCGAATCACCACATGGTCGGTCCCCACTCCGAACGTCCCGTCGCGCAGGCAAATCCCATCCCCCGGCGCGGTCTGTCCGGCAATGGTGACAAAGGGCTCCTCGACATACAGACTCTTGGTCAGTTTGATCGTGCCGGAGACGTCGAACACGACGATCCGAGGTCCCGAGGCATCCACGGCCTCTCGCAGACTCCCCGCCCCGCCGTCCGCCAACGTGGTGACATGATACACCTTTCCGCCCCGCCCCCCTCGGGCATGAGCCCCGAACCCCTCCGCCCCGGGAAACGCCGG
>Ga0116141_10003243_pt1 | contig 13783 bp, 12 predicted proteins | sample AD_UKC097_MetaG_FD_89744 | JGI IMG/M metagenome (GOLD analysis project Ga0116141, IMG submission 89744) | Active sludge microbial communities of municipal wastewater-treating anaerobic digesters from USA - AD_UKC097_MetaG | ecosystem: Engineered > Bioreactor > Anaerobic > Digestate | place: USA...
CGGCCGACTGGGCGCGCCGGAGCGGCGCTACCTGGCCGAGATCCTGTGGGGCTTCCTGCAGCGGGACTATGACCGGGTCGCCCGGGTGCATTTCGACGCCGGCTATGTGCCGCGCCACCAGAACGTCGCGGCCTTCGCCCAGGCCCTGCGCGCGGTGGGCGAGTCGGTGTTCGGCCGCCCGGCCTCCCAGGTGCCTATGAGCCGGGTGCTGATCCAGCTGTTCGAGATCACGGCCCTGTTCGAGATGCGCCTGCGCCCCGAACTGGTGCTCCTGCAGAAGACCATGATGACGGTGGAGGGCGTGGCCCGCCGCATCGACCCTGAACACGACATCTGGGCCGCCGCCGATCCGGTGGTGCGCCGCTGGATGACCCGCGAACTATCCCCGGCGACCCAGGCCAAGCGCTTCGCCGACGAGGGCCTGGCCGCCCTGCGCAACCTCGCCCGCCTGATCGAGACCCCGCCATCCACGACCGTGGCGGTGGTGGAAGACAGGCAGCACCACGCGGGCCTGTGGTTCGCCCTGGGCGCCGCCGCGGCGGGCTTCGCGTTTGCGCTGGCCGCCTTCCTGCGCTGAGCTTTTTGGCGGCGTATAGGGGTGTCATCCCGGAAAGCGCGGAGCGCTTGTCCGGGACCCATATGCGCGGGGTTTTCCTGAGAGGTCAGTGTCTATGGGTCCCGGTCTTGCCCTGCGGGCAAACCGGGATGACACGCTAGGGATCACCCCTCCGACTTGTCCCGCTTCGAGGCCGCACGGCGTTCGTAGGCGGCCTGGCTAGCCTTCTGCTTGTCCCAGTAGGCCGCGCCTTCGTCGGGCTTGAACATGGTGCGCGGGGCGCCGTCCTTGTTGGAGACGGCGAAGATGTTGTGTTTGGCGTCGTAGAACAGGGTGTCGCCGTTGGCGCGGGTGATGGTCTGGGTGCCCGCCGGCGGATGGTCGACGAAGTCGTGGGCCTTGCGCACGAAATCATCGACATCCCGGGCGGCGAAGTCCGCGCCGTTGCGGTCGAAGCTGCGCTGGGCGTTCTCCTCGGCGGAGCCTTTGCGGCTGGCCGGCCACATGGGTTTGCCGGCCACGGTCTTCACCGGCGCGTCGGCCTGCGCCGGAGCGTCATAGGCCGCCTCCCGGTCTCGCCCGCTGCTGGCCGGGGCGGCCGGCGCGGTGGCGACGGCGGATGATCGCTCGCATCCCGACAGGGCCGCCCCGCATAGCAGGACCGCCAGTCCCAGGCCCTTGCTGACTCCTGACATGTTCCCCTCCAGATCGCACGGTCAGGTTGAATTGAGAACGAATAAAGAACGGATCGGGGCGTTTGTCCAGAGCCCGGCTTTGGAATAGGAGAAGGGACCACGCGCGGAGGGCCCGGACGCCTTGTCGGAAAAGCGGATTCTGTTGATCGTCGGGGGCGGGATCGCCGCCTACAAGACCCTCGAACTGACCCGCCTGCTGCGGAAGGCCGGGATCGCGGTGCGCCCGATCCTGACCAAGGCGGGCGCCGAGTTTGTCACGCCTCTGTCCCTGTCGGCCCTGGCCGAGGACAAGGTCTATTCCGAACTGTTCTCCCTCACCGACGAAGCCGAGATGGGCCATATCGAGCTGTCCCGCTCGGCCGACCTGGTGGTGGTGGCGCCCGCCACCGCCGACCTGATGGCCAAGGCGGCCAACGGCCTGGCTGGCGATCTGGCGTCTACGACCCTGCTCGCCACCGACAAGCCGGTGCTGATGGCCCCGGCGATGAATGTGCGCATGTGGGAGCATCCCGCCACCCAGCGGAACCTGAAGACGCTTCAAGGCGACGGCGTCACCTTCGTCGGCCCCGATGAGGGGGCCATGGCCTGTGGCGAGTTCGGCGCGGGCCGCATGGCCGAGCCGCAAGCGATCTTCGAGGCGATCCTGGCCGCCCTGTCCGGCGCGGCCAAGCCCCTGGCCGGTCGTCGCGCCATCGTCACCGCCGGCCCGACCGCCGAGCCGGTCGACCCCGTGCGCGTGCTCACCAACCGCTCCAGCGGCAAGCAGGGTTTCGCCATTGCGGCGGCCCTGGCCGAGCTGGGCTGCGAGGTGACCCTGGTGGCCGGCCCGGTCTCCGTGCCGACGCCCAAGGGGGTCCGGCGGGTGGATGTCGAGACGGCGCGCGAGATGCTGGCGGCCTGCGAGGCGGCCCTGCCCGCCGACATCGCCGTGTGCGTAGCTGCGGTTTCAGACTGGCGCCCTGAACACGTAGCGGCCACCAAGACCAAGAAGACCGGAGACGGGCCGCCGGTCCTGACCCTGGTCGAGAACCCCGACATCCTGGCCACCCTGTCCCGGTCCGCCGCCCGGCCGAAGCTGGTGGTCGGCTTCGCCGCCGAGACTCACGAGGTCGAGGCTTATGCGCAGGGCAAGCTGACCCGGAAGGGCTGCGACTGGATCGTCGCCAATGACGTCTCCATCGCCGGCACCATGGGCGGCGACGACAACGCCGTGGCCATCGTCACGGCGGGGGGAATCGAGCGATGGGATCGCGCGCCCAAGGCCGAGGTGGCCCGGCGGCTCGCCCAACGCATGGCAAAGGAATTTTCGTGAAGCCCGTCATCGCCGTCCGTCGCCTGGCCCACAATGCCGACCTGCCCCTGCCGGCCTATGAGACAGCCGACGCCGCGGGCATGGACCTGCGCGCCGCGGTGGGCGAGGACGAGACCGCGACCCTGAAGCCCGGCGCCCGGCTGGCCGTGCCCACCGGCCTGTCCATGGCGATTCCGTCCGGCTTCGAGGGCCAGGTGCGGCCGCGCTCGGGCCTGGCGCTGAAGTCCGGCGTCACGGTGGCCAATGCGCCGGGCACGGTGGACGCCGACTACCGCGGCGAGGTGAAGGTCATCCTGGTCAATCTGGGCGAGGAGGACTTCCACATCCGCCGGGGCGACCGCATCGCCCAGCTGGTGATCGCCCCGGTGATCCAGGCGGCGTGGGCCGAAACCGACAGCCTGGACGACACGGCCCGTGGCGCCGGCGGCTTCGGGTCGACCGGAGCGCAATAGGGATTTCGCCGGCGAGGGCGCGTGAGACGCCCCCCGGCATTCGAGAGGGGACACCCATGGAACTCATCCTGATCCGCCACGGCCTGCCGGTGCGCAGCGCCGAGACCGACGACCCGCATCTGTCCGACGAGGGCCACGACCAGGCTCGCCGGGTGGCGCGTTGGCTGGCGGGTGAAAAGATCGACGCGGTCTACGCCAGCACCATGACCCGCGCCCGCCAGACCGCCGAGCCCTTCGCCGCCGCCGCCGGCCACGAGGTCCGCACCAAGGAAGGCATCGTCGAGTTCGACAAGGGCTCGGGGGCTTACGTTCCCATGGAGCAACTGAAGCGCGAGGACTACGCCGCCTGGCGCGCCATGGCCGAGGGCGGCCACGGGATCGACGTGCCCCTGTTCCAGAAGACGGTGGTCGAGGCCCTGGAAGAGGTGATCGCCGACCACTCCGGCCAGCGGGTGGCGGTGTTCTGCCACGGCGGGGTGATCAATGTCTGGACCGCCCACGTCCTGCGCATGGAGCCCCGGCTGTTCTTTGAGCCGGTCTATACCAGCATCCACCGCTTCATGGCCGCCCGCGGCGGCCAGCGGAACGTGCTGAGCCTGAATGAGACCCCGCACCTGCATCCGCATTTCGAGGGGTTGTAGGTCCCGCTTCCATGTCATCCCGGTCTTGCCCTGCGGGCAAACCGGGATGACACACTGGGGTGTGTCGGCGCGCAGGTCGCTTGGCCGTCCTAAGGTCCCGAGCAGAGGAGACACCCCATGGCTGACGACAAGGTGAAGGGCCCGGCGTCCTATTTTCCGTCCATCGAGAAGAAGTACGGCCAGCCGATCCAGCATTGGCTGGACCTGGTGAAATCGCGCCAGCCCGCCAAGCATATGGAGCTGGTGGCCATGCTCAAGGACGAGCACGGCCTGGGCCACGGCCACGCCAACGCCATCGTCGCCCACGTGATGGCGGGGGGTTAGAACCCCGGCGGGCTCACATAGCCGCGGAAATCCTCGTCGATGGCCTGGGCTACGGCCAGGGTGCGGGTGTCCGTCCCATAGGCGCCGATGATCTGCATCCCCACCGGCAGGCCCGACGCCGACAGGCCCGCTGGCACGGTGGTGGAGGGCAGGCGGCAGGCGGTCGCCAGGCTGATCCAGTTCAGCATCATGCCGTAGGCCAGCTCGCGGCCGTCCTCCAGCTTCAGCCGCCGCCGGGTGAAGGCGCGGTGATTGTGCGGGAAGGCGGTGCGCGGCGTCGCCGGGGCGAAGATCACGTCGTACTGGGAAAACACCTTGTCCAGCTGGGCGCTCATCCGCTCGCGGGTCTCATTGGCCTCCAGCCACTCGGCGTGGGTGGGCGTGTAGGCCAGCACCAGGCCCGCCCAGGACATCGGATCGGCCCCCATGGCGCGGGCCAGGCGGGCGAGGCCGCGGGTGCGCTGCATGGTCCGGTACTGGCCCTTGGGCAGGCCGGCGCCGATCTCGCCGCCCAGCAGCACCAGATAGGCGTCCATCAGCTCTTCGAGGTCGACCGGGCTGTCGATGGGCTCGATCCGGGCGCCGGCGGCGTTCATCTCGGCGGCCAGGGCCTCGATCACCGCGCGGGCCTCGGCGTCCACCGGCAGCAGGGGATCGTCGAGCCACAGGCCGATCTTCAGCCTGGTCAGGTCGGCGGGCGGCGCCTTGGCCTGGCCGGCCCCGGCGATCACGCTGAGCAGCAGGCGCAGGTCACGGGCCGAGCGCGCCATGGGCCCGACCACGTTCAGGTCCGGCTCGGCATAGGCGCCCGGCGCCGGCGGCGCGTGGCCGCGCTGGGAGACCAGGGCATAGGTCGGCTTGTGGCTGAACACGCCGCAGAAGCTGGCCGGAACCCGCAGGGACCCGCCGATGTCGGAGCCGATCTCCAGGGCCGTGACCTTGGCCGCCAGGGCCGCCGCCGCCCCGCCTGACGAGCCGCCGCTGGTGCGCTTCGGGTCCCAGGGGTTGTTGGTGGTCCCATAGATCGGATTGAAGCTCTGCCAGTCGCTGAGCATGACCGGCACATTGGTCTTGCCCCAGATCACCGCGCCCGCCCGTCGGGCATGGGCGACGGCGTCGGCGTCCTCGCACCAGCGGTGGCGCCAGGCCTCCACCCCGGCCGAGGCCGGCATGTGCTCCACGTCCAGCCCGTCCTTGATGGTCATGGGCAGGCCGGCCAGCGGCCCCAGCAGTTCGCCGCGCGCCCGGCGGTCATCGACCACCTGCGCCGTTTCCAGGGCGCGCTCCAGGTCAGCGGCGATGACGGCGTTCAGGCGCTTATGAGTCTTCTCGTGCCGGCCAAGCGACAACTTGAGCAGGTCGAGGGCCGAGATTTCCTTGGCGGTCAGGCAGAGCAGCTGGTCGGTGGCGTCGAGGTCCAGGATGTCGGCCGCCATCGCCCTTGCTCCCTCAGCCCTTCAGGCCCAGCACATCCTGCATATCGTAGGCGCCCGCGGGCTTGCCGGCCAGCCAGATGGCGGCCTCCACCGCGCCGCGCGCGAACAGGCCCCGGTCGCGGGCCGAATGGCTGAAGGTCAGGATCTCGTCCTCGGCGATGAAGCTGACCGAGTGTTCGCCGACGATGCCGCCGCCGCGCATGACCGAGAACCCGATCTCGCCCTCCGGCCTTGCCCCGGTGATCCCGTCGCGGGCGTGGCGCGCGACAGCCGACAGGGCGACGCCCCGGCCTTGGGCCGCCGCCTCGCCCAGCATCAGGGCGGTGCCGGAGGGGGCGTCGACCTTGCGCTTGTGGTGGGCCTCGAAGACCTCAACGTCATAGGCCTGCGGCCCCAACGCCCGGGCCGCCTGGGCCACCAGGCCCATCAGCATGTTCACGCCGAGCGAGAAGTTGCCGGTCTGGACCATGGGCAGGACCTCGGCGGCCTTGTGGATCTGGGCCAGCTTGTCGGCGGGAATGCCGGTGGCGCCGATCACCAGGGCGGGGCCGCCGCGGGCCATGCAGGCCTGCGCCAGGGCCAGGGACGCATCCGGGGTGGTGAAATCGATGACCACGTCGCAGAGATCGAGGGCCTCGTCGCGGCTGACCAGGCCCTCGGCCTCCAGTCCCGGCCGGTCGAAGCGGGCGGCCAGCACGGCGCCCTCGCGGGCCTCGACGGCCTGGATCAGGGCCTTGCCCATGCGGCCCAGGGCGCCGGCGATGGCGATACGGACGGGAGCGGACATCGGCGGCCTCCAGGTGAAGCCCGCTTCTCCCGCGCCCGCGGCCCGCCGGTCAAGCCGCGCTAGCGGCAGAGCTTCCCCCAAGTGAGCGAGATCAAGGCGCAAAAGCCCCACGAATCTAGGGATTCCGACGGTTGTTCCGCCCGGCCGCGCTCTATAGGTTGGCCCCCCTCTATCCAGACGACCCCTCGAGGAGCCGCCGCCCCTATGAGCGACGCCGAAAAGCGCACCTTCACCGACGAGGAAGCCCTGAGCTTCCACCGGCACCCGACGCCCGGGAAGATCGCCATCATGGCCACGAAGCCGATGGTGACCCAGCGGGACCTGTCGCTCGCCTATTCGCCGGGGGTGGCCGTACCGGTGCTGAAGATCGCCGAGGACCCGGATCTCGCCTACGACTACACCTCCAAGGGCAACCTGGTGGCGGTGATCTCCAACGGCACCGCGATCCTGGGTCTGGGCAATCTGGGCGCCCTGGCGTCGAAGCCGGTGATGGAGGGCAAGAGCGTCCTCTTCAAGCGGTTCGCCGACGTGGACTCCATCGACATCGAGGTCTCGGCCACCGATCCGGACGAGATCATCACGGTGGTCAAGAACATCGGCGTGACCTTCGGCGGCATCAACCTGGAGGACATCAAGTCCCCGGAATGCTTCCGCATCGAGACCGAGCTGCAGGAGCTGCTCGACATCCCGGTGTTCCATGACGACCAGCACGGCACGGCGATCATCTCCGCCGCCGGCCTGATCAACGCCTGCCACATCACCGGCCGCAAGCTGGACGAGGTGAAGGTGGTGCTGTGCGGCGCCGGCGCGGCCGGCATCGCCACCCTGGACCTGATCAAGTCCATGGGCGTGCGTCACGAGAACTGCATCGCCGTCGACAACACCGGCGTCATCTATCGCGGCCGCACCGCCGGCATGAACCAGTGGAAGTCGGCCCACGCCGTCGACACCGACGCCCGGGTGCTGGCCGAGGCCCTGGTGGGTGCGGACGTCTTCCTGGGCCTGTCGGCCAAGGGCGTCCTGACCCAGGACATGATCCTGAAGATGGCGCCCAATCCGCTGATCTTCGCCATGGCCAACCCGGATCCGGAAATCCTGCCGGAAGAGGTCCACGCCGTGCGCCCCGACGCCATCGTCGGCACCGGCCGCAGCGACTATCCGAACCAGGTCAACAACGTCCTGGGCTTCCCCTACATCTTCCGCGGCGCCCTCGATGTCCGGGCCCGGCGCGTGAACATGGAGATGAAGATCGCCTGCGCCAACGCGCTGGCCCAGCTGGCCCGCGAGGACGTGCCGGACGAGGTGGCTGCGGCCTATGCCGGGCGCAAGCTGAAGTTCGGGCCGGAATACATCATTCCCTCGCCCTTCGACCCGCGCCTGATCTCCTACATTCCGCCCTTCGTCGCCCAGGCGGCCATGGACACGGGCGTCGCGCGCCGTCCGATCGAGGACATGGACGCCTATCGCGCCAGCCTCGCCCAGCGCCTCGACCCCTCCGCCGCCTTCCTGCAGAAGGTGCAGGGTACGGTGCTGAAGAGCCCGAAGAAGCGCATCGTCTTCGCCGAGGGCGAGGAGCCCAGCGTCATCCGCGCCGCCTACGCCTTCCAGCAGGCCGGCCTGGGCGAAGCGGTCCTGGTGGGCCGCGACGAGCTGGTGCTGCAGAACATGAAGACCGCCGGCCTCGACCCCGAAGAGGTCAAGCTGGAGGTCGTCAACGCCCGCACCTTCGAGCACAACCCGGCCTTCGTGGAGTTCCTGTACGCGCGCCTGGCCCGCCAGGGTTACCTGAAGCGCGACGTCCAGCGGCTGATCAATCAGGACCGCAACTCCTTCGCCGCCTCCATGGTGGCCCTGGGCTATGCGGACGGCATGGTCACCGGCGTGACCCGCTCCTACGACCAGGCGCTGGAAGACGTTCTGCGGGTGATCGATCCCGATCCCAACGGCCGGATCATGGGCATGAGCGTGGTGCTGGCCAAGGGCCACACCCTGTTCGTCGCCGACACCAGCGTCACCGAGATGCCGGACGCCGAGGACCTGGTGGAGATCGCCTGCGGCGCAGCCGAGGCGGTGAAGGCCTTAGGCTACACCCCCCGCGTCGCCTTCCTGTCCTATTCCACCTTCGGCAACCCCATGGGTCAGCGCTCGGAGAAGGTCATCGAGGCCGTCTCCATGCTGGACGAGATGGGGGTCGACTTCGAGTACGAGGGCGAGATGTCGCCGGAGCTGGCGCTCGAGCCGGAGCGGCGGGTCAACTATCCCTTCATGCGCCTGACCGGCCCGGCCAATGTGCTGATCATGCCGGCCATCCACTCGGCCTCGATCTCGACCCAGCTGGTCCAGTCCCTGGGCGGGGCGACGGTGATCGGGCCGATCCTGCTGGGCCTGGAGCACGCGGTGCAGATCGCCCCGCTGTCGGCCTCGGTGTCCAAGATCCTGCACATGGCGACGCTCGCCGCCTACGAGCAGGACCTGATGGAGGCCCAGGCCTGATGCGGGCTCGCCGCCTCAACCCGTGACGGACCGCGCCCAGGTGAAAGGGCGGCGGTCCGCCGTCCCTTTCCCCCTTTGGAGCGCGCCATGACGGGCCTCAGCCTCGGCATCGATTTCGGCACCACCAACACCGTCGTGGCTCTGGCCGGCCCGGAGGGGCCCGCGCGCCTGGCCATGTTCCCGGCGCCGGAGCGCGAGGTCTTCGCCTTCCGCTCGGCCCTGTCCTTCCATGCCCCGCCGGAGCGGCCGAGCGAGCGCACGGTCGAGGCCGGACCCTGGGCCATCGAAGCCTATGTGGAAGACCCGCTGGAGACGCGGTTCATCCAGTCCTTCAAGAGCTTCGCGGCCCAGGCCAGCTTCACCGAGACCCAGATCCTGGGCCGCCGCTATGTGTTCGAGGACCTGCTCTCGGCCTTCCTTTTGAAGATGCGCGAGCATGTGGCCGGCGGGACCGGCGACTGGCCCACCCGGCTGATCGTTGGCCGGCCGGTGACCTTCGCGGGCGGCTCGCCGGACGAGACCCTGGCCCTGACCCGCTACGAGGCGGCCTTCCGGCGGTTGGGGTTCACCGAGATCCTCTACGCCTACGAACCGGTGGGGGCCGCCTTCTTCTTCGCCCGTGAGCTTACCCAAGACGCCACCGTGCTGGTGGGCGACTTCGGCGGGGGCACCTCGGACTTCTCGATCATCCGCTTCACCCGCGAAGGCGGCGAGATCCGCTCCACGCCCCTGGCGCGGTCGGGCGTGGGCGTCGCCGGTGACGCCTTCGACTACCGGATCATCGACCAGCTGGTGTCGCCGTCGCTTGGCAAGGGCTCGACCTATTCCAGCTTCGGCAAGACCCTGCCGATCCCCAACCGCTACTATTCGGCCTTCGCCCGCTGGGACCAGCTGGCCCTGATGCGGGCCAGCCGCGACATGCGCGAGATCAGGAAGCTGGTCCGGGAGGCCGATGAGCCGGAGAAGATCGAGCGCCTGGTCGAGACCCTGGATGAGAACTACGGCTACCTGCTCTACCGCTCGATCAGCCGGCTGAAGGAGAGCCTGTCGTCGCAGACCTCCGCCGAGTTCCGGTTCGAGGCCGGCTCGATCAGCCTGGCCCGCCAGGTGGAGCGGACCGAGTTCGAGGGCTGGATCGCCCCGGAACTGGCCCTGATCGAGACCGCGGTGGACCAGGCCCTGGATCAGGCCGGCCTGCCGCCGGATGGGATCGACCGGGTGTTCCTGACCGGCGGCTCGTCCCTGGTGCCGGCGGTGCGCGACATCTTCCGTCGCCGCTTCCCGGCCGAGCGCATTGAAAGCGGTAGCGAGTTGGAGTCCATCGCCTCGGGCCTGGCGCTCATGGGGCGAGAGCGGGACCTCGGGCGATGGACGATGCGCTCTACAGTTTGAGCAGCTTCTTCAGCTGGGCCAGGCCCCGCTCGGGCGGGAAGTTGTAGCCGATCGGCTCCACGAACCGGCCCTTAGCGTCGAACAGGTAGATCGGCGTCGAGTGGTCCATGGTGTAGCCGCCGCCTTCCAGCGGGACCTTCCGGTAATAAACACGATAGGCCTTGGCCGCCTTGGCGACGGCGTCCGGCGAGCCGGTCAGGCCGCGGATGCGGGGATCGAAGCTGGATAGGAACAGCTTCAGCTGTTCCGGCGTGTCCCGCTCCGGATCGACGGTGACGAACACCACATTCAGCTTGTCGGCGGCCGGGCCCAGCGCCTGCATCCACTGGGTCATGTGGGCCATCGTGGTCGGGCAGATCTCCGGGCAATAGGTGAAGCCGAAGAACACCGCCGTCGGCTTGCCCCGCAGGTCGCGGTCGGTGACGGGCGCGCCGTTCTGGTCGACCAGGCTGAAGGGCCCGCCCAGCTTGACGGTCCCCTGCGGCGCCCCGCGGTCGGTCATGAGCCACGTCGCCCCGGCGCCCGCGGCCAGGGCGGCGGGCGCGGCCAGCAGCAGCCAGCGCCGGTTCATTGGCCGCCCGCGCCGTGGTTCATGTGGTCCATGCCGGGCATGGGCGCGGCTGGCGGGGTCTGGACGTTGCACGCCACCTTGATCGTCCCGGCCTTGGCGAACTTCAGGCTGTATTCCGGCTTGGCGCCCAGGGTCAGGGGCTGCTTCAGGCCGATGAACATGAGGTGGAAGCCGCCGGGCTTCAGGGTGAGCGTAGCGCCGGGCGCGATCTCGGCGCCGTCGCCCAGCTTGCGCATGCGCATGACCTGGCCGTCCATGCTCATCTCGTGCACCTCGACCCGGTCGGCGAAGCTGGCGGTCCCGCCCAGCAGGCGGTCGGCGGTCTTGCCGGTGTTGGTGACGGTTAGGTAGCCGGCGCCGGTCGGCGCGCCGGGAGGCGAGGGCCGGCACCAGGGATGGCCGATCTGCAGGCTTCCCAGATTGTACTCGTGGGCGGCGGCGGGGCCGGAAAGGGCGACGGCGGTGAGGGCCGCCAGGGCGAAGGTGTGACGCATGATCTGGTCTCCTGTGTCAGGGCGGGCTCAGCCTCGGACTGAGCCGCAATTAAGGTCAGGGCAGGGCGAAGGGATCGAGATTGGGGTCCTCGCTCCACTGGTATTCAAGGCTGCGCGCCAGGCGTCGGGCGCCGTCGAGGCCATAGAGCCGGGCCACCACGCCCAGCGCCATGTCCGTACCGGCTGAGACGCCGGAGGAGGTGATGTACTTGCCGTCTTCCACCCACCGCGCCTTTCGGACCCAGGTCACGCCATCATCCTGCGCTTCGGCCAGCTTGAAATAGGCCTTGTTGGAGGTGGCGCGATGACCGTGCAACAGGCCGGCCTTGGCCAGGATGGCGGAGCCCGTGCAGACCGAGGTCATGAGCTCGACCTGTTGGTCCTGGGCGCGCAGGAAGTCCAGCAGCGGCTTGTCCTTCAGCGCCTTGAAGGTGCCGACGCCGCCGGGAACCATCAGCACGTCAATGTCGGAGACCGTGGCGAAGTCGTGGGTGGCGATGACCTCCACCCCCTGGGCGGACCGCACGGGACCGGCATGCTCGGCGAGCATGACCACCTTCATGCCGGGAACATTGGCCCACATCTCCACCGGCCCGAAGACGTCCAGCACCTCAAAGCCCGGATAGAGCACCACGCCCACCACCCGGTGCGCCTTGCGCGCCGGGGCTTCGATCATCGCAGACGGCGTCGCCGCCGCCTGCGATGACCCCGCGATGGCCATGACCGCCAGAAAGACGGCGCTGCCGACGGCGCGGGGGGAAAGGCGTTGAACCCCGAGCCTGTTTCCGAAGATCTGACGCATCGCGGATCTCCTTAGAAGCTGAGGGTCACGCCGCCGAAGACGGAGCGTCCGTCGCCGGGGAAGAAGACCAGGGTCGAGGCGGTGGCGGCGTTGGTCACGGCGGTGACGTTGGATACGTAGCGCTTGTCCGCCAGGTTGCGGACATCGACGTAGACCTTCACGCCCTTGGTCAAGGTCCAGCCGGCCGAGAGATTGCCCACCGCGTAGGACGGCGCCTTCAGGGTGTTCATGTAGTCGACCATGACGTCGGACATGACCCATTCCACCGAAGGGGCCACGAACCAGCCGGCAGGGTGCTCATAGCGCAGCTCGGCGCGGTAGACGTGCTCAGGGACCACCGGCAGGCGCCGCCCCCCATACTGGACGTCGCCGTCGAACTTGAAGTCCGACCAGGCGTAGGTCTGGCGCAGGCGCAGGGCCGGATTGATCTGCCAGTCCAGGCCGGCCTCGATCCCCTGGTGGACGGTCTTGTCGGCGTTGAAGGTGGAGGCCGGAATGCCCAGGGCCGCGTTGACCGTGTAGTTGAGCAGCTCGTGCTTCAGGTTGGCGCGGTAGATGGCGACGTCCCAAAGGATCGGACCGCGGCGGCCGCGGGTCCCTACCTCGGCGGTCCAGGCCTCCTGCGGCTGCAGGGGCGTGAAGCCGGTGGCCGTGGGCGAAAGGGCGCCGAAGTTCGGCGGCTCGACCGAGCGGGTCAGGTTGGCGAACACCTGGGCGCCGGTCTCGTCCTGCCACAGAAGGCCCAGGCGCGGGGCGAACCAGTCATAGGTCTTGGAGCGCGACAGGTCGAAGCTGGAGGCGACGCCGGCCAGCTTGAAGCCCTGATATTCCCGCTCGGCCCGGCCATAGGAGCCGCCAGCCACCACGGCCAGCTGGTCGGTGACGAACAGGCGGCCCTCGGCGAAGACGTCCAGGGCCTTGGCGTTCTGACGGCTCTTGGCGGTCTGGCTCCCACGCGAGCCAGCCAGGTTGACCCACTGGTTGGCGTCCATGTCGCCGCTGCGGAACGAGACGCCGTAGAAGACGTCGGCCCGCTTGCCGGCCAGTTCGGTCTCGGTGTCGAAGCGGCCAAAGACGCCCCAGTTACGGCTCTCCTGGTCGATCACCTGGAAGATCGGATGGTCCAGGTCCTTCCAGGTGGCGTAGACGCCGCCCTCAAACACCGTGGCGTCCGACAGGCGCCAGCGGGTCTGGACCGCGCCGCGCACCGAGCCCATGTCGCGCTGATAGTTGAGCGCCAGGTTGCCGGCGTTGGCCGCCTGCGGCTTCGACAGGGCCTGGGCGAGGCTGAGGGAGCCCGGGATCTCCTGGTGCACAAAGCCGCCGGAGAGGATGAAGCGGACCTCGCGGTCCTCGCCGAACTGGCGGCCGATGTTCAGGCTGGCGTGCTGCTCCTGGCCCTTGGACTGGGCGCGCCAGCCTTCAACAGTCTGCGCGGTGACGGCGGCGAAGCCGTCCCAGTCGCCGACGACCCGCGCCATCTCGCCATGCACCCGCAAGGTCCCGTAGGAGCCGCCGTCCAGGCGCAGCAGGTTGTCGGCGCCGGCGGTGCGGCCGGTGGGAGTGACCAGGTTGATCGCCCCGCCCAGGAGGGCGCCGCCGAAGCGCAGGGCGTTGCCGCCCTTATAGACCTCGGTGTAGCGGGCGATCATCGGGTCGATCAGCTGGAAGTCGCCAAACCCGTCGGCCTCGTTGAACGGCACGCCGTCCTGGGCCAGCAGGGTTCCGCGGTTGTGGCAGCAGTTGCCGATGCCCGAGCCGCGGATGGAGAGGCGGGTGTCGCCGCCCCACTTCTTCTGGGCGAAGACGCCGGGCGCGTCGCGCAGCA
>Ga0116141_10003245_pt1 | contig 13778 bp, 7 predicted proteins | sample AD_UKC097_MetaG_FD_89744 | JGI IMG/M metagenome (GOLD analysis project Ga0116141, IMG submission 89744) | Active sludge microbial communities of municipal wastewater-treating anaerobic digesters from USA - AD_UKC097_MetaG | ecosystem: Engineered > Bioreactor > Anaerobic > Digestate | place: USA...
CATGCTCTGCACGATACCAAAGATCTTCAATTCCTTACGATAGTCCTGACTCGCAAACTGCGAGCCCCGGTCGCTGTGCATGATCAGTCCTTTGGGCGGATTACGCTTGCGCATGGCCATGTAAAGCGACTCCAGCACCAGTTCCGTCCTCATGTGGTCCGCGTACGACCAGCCCACGATTTCGTGGTTAAACAGGTCCTGGATGACCGACAGGTACGTCCAGCCGCGTAACGTCCGGATATACGTTATGTCCGTCACCCACACCGTGTTCGGCCGGTCCACCTTGAAGTTCCGGTTCAGAAGGTTCGGCGCCGGCGGCTCTTTGTGATTCGAGTCCGTCGTGTTCCGGCGCCTGCGCTTCGGACAGCCCACGATGCCGTGTTTTGCCATCAGCTTCGCCACCGGCTTCCGCCCAATCTTGCGGCCTGCAGCTATCAGATCCGCGTGGATCCTCGGGCTGCCGTAGGTCCCTCGGCTCGCTTTGTGGAACGCCTTTATCTCTGCCACCAGCACAGCTTCCGCCTCGATACGCTTCGCCGCCCCGCCACGCTTCAGCCAGGCGTAGAAACCGCTACGCGAAACTTCAAATTCCTTGCACATCACGGACACCGAGTAATTGGCCTGCTCCGCTCGCATCACTTCGTATGCGTCGTCGTGTCCTTCGCGAAGTAGGCCGCGGTTTTTCTTAAAAAATCCCGCTCCATCTGCAGATGCCGGTTCTCCCGCCGCAGACGCCTCAATTCTTCCCGCTCAGTCGTCGTCAGCTCCCCGTCTGGGCCGCGCCCATCGTCGATATCCGCCTGTTTAACCCACGACCGGAGACTGTTTTCCCCGATGTCTAAGTCTCGGGCGATCTGCGAAATACTCAGACCGCTCCGACGTACAAGTCCCACGGCGTCTGACTTCTCTTCCTTGGTAAATACCCTTCGTGCTCTTCTTGACATCCTTCCACTCCCTCGGGGGACCTTGCCATTCTCTCCCCCTTATCTCGGATGTCCATCTTTTGGAGCAGGCTCATTTTTCGAAGTTGTACGAAAAATAGTGAAAAAAATTGCTTATACGAGGGTCGTCACAATTGCAGTAAACCACCTTACCCTTGAAATGCTCTTGGTAGTGTTTCAACTCCCGCTCAATGTCTGCTAGTTGAGTGTAGAACTCATCCTTCTTCGAGCTTCTCGCCTGGTGAAGGTTGCGGTTTTTGTCCTTCATGGTCATCCATCCTCTAAGATCGGACCCATCTTATCCTCCTCGGCTTTCTAGACACAAGTGCGGAGCTGTTCTATTTGGCGTGGAAAGCTCACACCATCGCCACCATAAAGACATCCCGGGATTGCCGCTCCTGACCAGAATTCACATCTGCCCCTCCCCCATCCGTCCGCCCCACGTCCATAAACCACTCCCTGGCCCCGTCCTTCCTCAGGGCCCCGACCAGGATTCTGGCAATCTGCCTGCGTTCCCAGGGGTCAGCCGTCGGCCACATGGGCTTCAACCGGGCAAGCACCGAGGGGTCGTGGGTGCCGGTCAGTGTGTCGGGGGCGGTGCGGCCGATGAGGGCGTCGTTCAGGCGGATGATGGCCACGGCCAGGTATTCTAGAAGGTCGGGCAGGTTGGCCCCCTTTTCACGAAACGCCCGGCCGTTCAGCATCTCCACTTCGAACGGCCGCGGAAAGACGTCCGTCAGCCCTTCCTTGCGGACGTTTTCGATTGCACTCAGGACAGCGGATTCCATTGTCATGATTGGCCGCTATTGATTGGAGGAAGATTCCGGCGCCTTTGCCTGCTTCCTGCCCGCCCGGGACGCTTCCTGCAGGTCGCGGAATGTCCGGGCCAGTTCATTAAGTTGCGCGACCGGGTCCGCGGGATTGCCGCCGTCAAAACCGATGGTCACTGGCGTTGCACCACCTGCGTAAACCAGCTTTTCGCGGTCGATCATGACACCCTTGATTACCGCCTTGCCACGCGGCTTCCATTCGAGTGTCAGGGACATCAGGTTGGATTCAGAACCCTTCAGCTTCCAGCCGGTAGACGCGAAGATGGCGACCAGTTTGTCTTCAATTGCGTTTGCCAGGTCGAGTTCCCGGATCAAGTGCTCGAGGTCCTTGGCGGTGCCAAGCGTCTTCAAGATTATTGGGCGGGTCGGCTCGACCCGGTTGGAAGTCCTTAACGACCGGAAGGCCAACCAATCGTCATCGAAGGACTCAATCCACTCCTCGAAGCCCGCCTGTATGTCTTTCCGCCGGGTGGCAACCCAGGCTTCAAATTCGCCCTGGACCGCAGGTTCGCTGCCCGCGAAACCTTCAGGTCGAACCGCGACGTCCTTGATTGCGTTGTAATGCCGCAAAGCCGCGTCAAAAAGCATGTGCGAATCAAGATTGTCCGCGGGCTCGCCGTCGAACACCAGCATTTCATCACTCAGCCCGTCGAGCCCGTTCAGGTCATGGGATATGTACGTGATGTTGCCGACGTTGTTGATGACATGGGTCGACCGGCGGCTTCCGGACAGGCCGTACGCCTGGGCCATGATGGAATACGGAACGATGTGCTGCTTTTCAGGCGAACACTCGGCATCGATTACGCGTTCTTTGCAACGAAATGGCGGGGCGTCCCTGAAGCTGTATTTGTCGTACAGGAAATCCCTGGCCGACCTCGATCTTTCCAGACCGTACAGCATCAAGGTTGGAAGGCTTGTCAACGAATTGGCGTTTTCGAGGGCCGCAGAAATGGTCTGTTTGGTGAACCTGTCGTCAATCAGCGCCAGGATCTCCGTGATGCAGGCATCGGCGTCACCCTTCCCCGCGACAACGGCCGACGAATATTCCATCAACTTCTTGTCGTCGGGACTCGCCAGAAGGAGCTTCAGGGTCATCAACGCCAGGCCAGCCCGATATTCAGCGCGAATCCTGACACCGGCCTTGCCACGGATTTCCATCAGGTCCGCATACCTGATCAGGATGGTGAACACCGGCCACAGGGCGCGGGCGCTGGGCAGGAACTTGAAGGAATCCATGTACAGTTCGTTTTGCAGCAGTTCCTTCGTGGCCAGGACAACGTCCCTGACAACCTTCCAGATCTGGATGTCGTTGCCCTGTCGCAGTTCATTCACGAACCGGTCTTCATGAAGGACACCAAACGAAAACGACGTCTTCGAAAGCGCGTTGTAGGTGTGGTAAGACGAAGCCAGCACGAACACCCGAACGAACAGCTTGAATCCAAAGGCCCTTTCATTCATGCGGGCAAGCGCCCTGTCGCGCTGGCTGACCAGGCTTTCAACACCCGAATCGCCGCCCGTCCGGTGAATCTTTTCAAAGATGTCGCAAATCCATTCGTTCGCGTTTTTCGGTAGCTCCGGATCGAGCGGTACACGCTTCTTCGGCATTTTTGCGCCGGCCGACAACCGAAGCAACTGGGAAAACGCCCGTTCTTCTTCCTCGACGGGGCGGCCGCCGCTGTTGATCCGGATGAAGATGTCGATGACCTGGTCAAGGTTCCAGCTTCTGGGAAGTTTCTTCAGGAACAGTTTCCTGGTCTTCATTTCCCGGACGCGTCGGCGGAGTTCAGTCAGTTTCGCAAGCAGCCTGGTCATTTCCGGGCTGTCGGGGACGCCGGGTTCGATTTTGATTTCGTGACCAGCTTCCGGACCGGACACATGCCTCAGCAGGACATGTCCGTTCGCGACGAGGGCCCTGGCGTCGATGTCGTCGTCAAAAAAGCTTTTCAGCGGAATGCTGTTGTAGAGGTGCCGTTTGGGCGGAATTCCGGTCCTGGTCTTGCCGGCTTTCTTGCGGCGTTCCGTAAGTTTGTCCCGGTATTCGATCCAGTCAGCCGCTGTTTCCGTGTAAACGAACAGCGGCGCCGCCACGGCTTTCCCTTCCGGATCAAGCATGTCCTTGAACCCGGGTTCCTTCAGGCTTTCCAGATTGATGCTCCAATACTTTTTCAGGGGCTGCGGTGAAGTAGAAGACGCCTCGGTTCCTGCGTCTTGTTCCTGGCTTTCTTCAGTATCGGCGGCGGCGAAATCCTCGATCCCCTCGAAGGCGGCCATCAGGCTTCTGGTTCGCTGCTGGCCGTCGATGATCAGATAATCAAAGGGCGCCTTTTCCCGGGGCGCGGACGTGGCCGGGGCCGACCCGGCAGGCGCGGCAGCGACGCCGTTTTCGTACAACGGGATCCCGAATTCTTTGTCTGGCTTGTCCCACAGGATTACGCTGCCGCACGGCGTATCGAAAAACAGCGATTCAAGAAGTGCCGCCCGGTTACCCATGTCCCAGACGCCGCCCCGCTGGAAATGTGGCACACCCCATCGCCGGCAACTGGCAAGAATTTCTTCAACCGTGATCGTCCGTTCCCTTGAGCGTCCCATTATCAACACCCACTGAAGCATTCAAACAAGGCCACCACACACAACATTCAAACCCAGACCCGGCAGCTATTGAAAGCAAGACTACACCGCCGCCTCGATTTTTCAACCCCGGCTGTCAAGCGGTCTGATAGACTCCGGGGGCAATGACTTCATTTCCCGAGGTGCCAAATGGGGTGGCTTGATCCAATCCTGTCAACGGAAACATCGCCCGGGCGCACGCTGATTCTGTGCCGCACGGGGGCATCCGCGAACGCCGTGCGACGGTTTGTCGCTGGCCGCGGCGGGGCGCTGGGCGTCGAAATCGTCACGCCGTCGGGACTTGCGGCGGCGCTGGAACCGAATCGACTGCTTCCCGAAGAACATGAAGATACTGCCTTTACCGTACCGCAGGGACACCCATGGGAAACAGTGAACGATCGGCCGGGGCTGCGGGGCGTCCTCGCCGGACACCTGACCGACATCATGGTCGAAGGCCTGGATGAAAAGGACATCCCTGAAGAATGCAGGGACCAGGTCGCACCGTTACTGAAAATCGACGGCAGCGCCACCAGGGACATCGAATCCCTGCGACGTCTGCAGACCCTGGCGACAACCGGAACACCGGGCAAGCCCCTTGGTTATGATCGGGTCTTCGCCGTCGGTTTCGGCGACAGTTCGGCTGACCTGCCGCAACCACCCGGAACGAACCGCTTTTTCGACAGACTGCTGACGGCGCTGGATGCCAGAAAACTTTCTGCGCCGGCCATTTCGACGAACGCGCTGATCGACACCACGGTTGCGGCCGACGTGTCCAGCGAGGCCGCCTGGGTTTGTCAGCAGGCGCACCAGTTCTGCGCGGCGGGTGGCAAACCCGAAGACGTGCTCGTCCTTGTGGCTGGTCCGGAAGACACGGACCGAATCTCGGCCGCTTTGGTTCGAAGCGGCATCCCGTCGGCGATCGAACATTCCCAGCGACTGTCGCGCCACGCCCTTGCGGTACTGATTGAATCGATCCTGCCCTGGTTCAACGCGGAAACGGCCGATGCGACAACGCTGGATGGCGAGACGCTGCGAAAGGTTTTCCAGAGTCCCATGACTGGCAGCGCCCAGTATTCGGAAAAGGAAAAACAGATCCTGCGCGACCAGATCGCCGGACTGACAAAGCGTGCTCCTGAATCCCCGGACGCTCCGGATGACCCGACCGTGGCGCGTGCAGCCACTGAAGACGACCTCTGGGTCGGTCGGCGCACGGTTCGGGACGCCCTGGTGGCCTGTCATCTTGTCAAGGCCCCGTTGCCGGAGTGGATTGATGCCCTGGATGCCGTGGCGGCCGCTCAATCCCACAAAGTCACGGTGCGACGGTGCGCGATTCTTCTGGCCCAGCGGCTTCGGTGGCTTAGGGACGGCCATGGCCAGCGCCTGGAACATGTATCCACTTTCTTAAACAGGATCGGCCTGGTCACATTCCGGGATCGCGTCGCGATGTCCATCCAGGGGGCCATTTCCAGGGCAGGCAGGCGACCCACGACGACCGGGGTCCTGGCCGAAGTCCTTGAAGGGGCCGTGTCCAGTGGCGACATAAACACCGGGGTGCAGATCCAGAACTACGAAAACTACGATGGACGCCCTTCGGGCATGTGCCTGATGACCGGCCTCCATTCAAAAGGAATCGGCCAGGCCCCGAAACCCGACCCATTCTTCGGCGACGATTCACTTCGCGCCTGGGGCAGGATCGGCGGCGCCGAATATGTCGAATTCCTTCTGAAACAGATGGCATGCGCGGCGAAGCGGGCTGGTGCTGCAAGGGGATGTATCGTCAAGAGAGCCGCGGACGGACGCGCCGTCGTGCCGGTGTCCCATCCTCTTCTGGCGGCAAATCGGGACGCCCCTGAAGACAGCCTGAAAAACTACGGCCTGCGCGCGGCGACGCCGGAAGATGAAAACCGGCACGCACTGAATGTGGTGAAAAAAGCGGCTCCGCAAAACGCCACGGGCATCGGTGGGGCGGACGCGGCGGTCCATGCGGCAATGATGGCAACAACGGAGTGGATTCGCTTTGGCGGAATGTATGAAAGGGCCGCCACCAGCGGACCTGTCCACAATACCGCGACACTTCAGCAGGTCATCGAACGCGACTGGGATGACCTGCCACCCGCATTGAAACCTTACCTGGGCGACGCGTCCGCGGTGGACGGTGCCGCCCTGCCCCGGGATGCCGTCCTGTCGGTCACTGGCGCGTTCGAACCGATTTCACATTGCCTTTTCCAGGCGTTCCTGAAGACCCGTCTTGGATTCAGGGAAGCCGAAACACTGGAAGAGGAGCTGAACGCGAGGGAAGTCGGTACAGCGGTACACAAGGCCCTGGAAAATGTCGGGGTGGATTCCAGGTGGCGACCGGCGTCCGAAGCCGACAGGACCGCGGCAGTGGCTTCATTGACGACGGAACTGCACAAGCTGGTCGAGCAGGAACTGGAAGGGATGCTTGGCGACCTGCCTGACGCCACGCCGGGCCTGGATTCCGCCAGGGAGGGGCTCCGCGAACGCTGGAACAATCACCTGGAAATGTATGTCGACGGTCGGGTGAAAGATCTGGAAACACTGAAAGAACAAGCCCTTGACGCGGCCTACGACATGGCTTGTGCAACGCCGGAATACCAGGAGCTTGTTGCCAGGATCAAATCCCGGACGACAACAGATTCACACATAAAGCATTTGAAGCAGTGGCTGGCCCTGGCCGCCAGGGCAATCATCGAAGGATCCGATCCTTTCGCCGCCGAAATGTTTGCCCACTGCAACCGCAATTCCATCGTAATGGTGCAGCAATTGGCTGCCGAACCGGATGTCCCCGCCAAGCTCCAGGAACTCGCCACTGTGCTTGCGGACTCCGAAGCCTTGTTCCAGACACTCGCCGCTCCGATGCTTCGGGGCGCGACGGAATGGAAATTCGGCAAATCCAGGGATGATGCAGAAAGTACCGAACTGGCGCTTCAACTGGGCGATGAATCAGTGCTGGTAAGGGGCTCGGTCGACCGCGTCAGGGTCACTGGGAATCCAGGTGGACCAACAGGCGTCGAAATCGCGGACTACAAAACCGGCAAATCGTTCGCGAAGACACTGGACAAAAAGCTCCCGGCCGGCCTTTATCCCCAGTTGCCGCTGTACGCCATTGCCCTGCAGGAATCCATCAGGCAAGGGAAGGCACCAGATTTCCTGCGTGAAACGCCCGTTGCAACTCGGCTGGCATACGACTTTGTCCAGGATCATTCGAGTGCCGGCCTGAAACAGTGGGAACCCGGGGCGGGCAAGCCTTCGCTGGCCGAAACCGCGGCGCTGCTGGGATGGCTTGTCGGACTGGTTCGAAAGGGACAGTACCCTGTCCTGCCACATCCGGCGACATGTCCCGTAATCAACTATCGCGGCCACGACTACTGCGCTTACAGGTCGGTTTGCCGCTTCCACTCCCACCCGGGAACGGAAGAGGTTCTTGACGAAGACGCCGGGACGGAGGACGCAGAATGAGCAATAAAAACAACAGACTGACTGTCGTGTCGGCTGCGGCGGGAACAGGCAAGACCACCACCCTGGTCCGCAAATACCTGTCGCTTCTGAAGGACGGCATATCACCGCGAAGCATCATCGCGATCACGTTCACACGCAAAGCCGCGGCCGAACTGGTGGAAGCGGTTTCAATGTGCCTTCGCGCCAGCCAGGGGAGGCCCGTTCCGGACAAGTTCAGGCAGGAATATGAGGACTGCTACACGGACTGTGTGCCCACTGACGAACGCACCATCCAGGACGCGCTGAACGAGCTGCCGAACGCCCCGGCTGGAACCGTTGACAGCTTCGTGTTGAACCTCCTGTCCGAATTCGCGCTGGAAGCGCGTCTGCCGGTTGGTGATGACGGCGACCCGGCCTGGCTGGACTTCCCGATCGGCAGCGGCGGCGTTTCAGAAGTCTTCGAAGCGGCAATCCGGGAAGTGATAGACCCGAAGGACGGGAAAGTTCCGCCAGAAGCATCCAGTCTGCTGAAACACATGGGGATCAAGGAACTGATCACTCGTGTTTCCGAAACCATTTCCGACCTTTCCGCCATGATCGACACTGGCGCCACGCCGCTGACCGGTATTGAACTGGTTGACATGGTGCTGGACAGGACCGCGGAAATATTCAAAACGGCGGTGAAAGACAGCCCGGAAATCCTGACGATTGACACAAAAGATACCAAGCCGTTCTTCAAACCTGTTGAAGCCTGGCGCGCCAGCAACTACGCCGGTACTGCCCCGTTGGACCTGCTTGCCTGGTGTGCGAACGCAACGGCCGGTAATCCTGAAAAATTGACAAAGAAGGCGACACCCCTCAGATATGCCCTGATGCAGGAAGAAATTGATTTCGGCATCGCCACGGTCGGGTTGGACGAGGCCGTTCTGACATTCAAGGGTGGCCTTGACGCAGAAGACCTTTCCGAATGCGACAGAATCAGGAACGACCTTATTGTCTTGTCCCTCAAGGCCAGGGCCCATGCCCTTCGGATGGCGGCAGCTTCAGGTTCGCTTGACCACGATCTGTTGACAGAAGCGGCTATCGATCTGTGTACCAGGAAGGGACGATCCGAACGGTTGAAAAAACGCTTCCAGGCCCTGCTTGTCGATGAGGTCCAGGATTCCAGCCCGAGGCAATTTGAACTGTACCGGGCGCTTGAAAATCTTCCCGTCGATCCTGGCCACGGCGATGACAATCAGCCGCTGCAGACGTTCTTCGTCGGCGATTCCCGTCAGAGCATCTACCTCTTCAGGGGCGCTGAACCGGCCGAACTTGGCGAGCTTGTCAAACGTGCGGAGTCGACCCCGGGGGCACTGGATAATCTGGACAAAAATTATCGAAGCACGCCGGCCATGGTCGAGGCGCAGAAGGCCCTGTTCAACCGAATTCTGGAAAGTTGCGGAGATAAGCCGGGGTTGGCGGGGATCGACGGTTTCGATCACGTGACGTCGAACGAAAAAAAGAAGGCCCACGAACTGCCGGAATCAGCGCCGTTCCACGAACCCATCGTGACGGTTACTCTGGACAAGCCTGAGGTTGGCCAGGAAGATTGGCACACGAGCGAATTTCATGATGCCGCCATCGATGTCTTTGCCGAAAGAATCTGTCACGCCTGGGGAAAGGACGGGGAAGACAGGCCGGATGATACGGCGGCCGTCCTGACGACATCCTGGTCGAAAGCCATTGTGGCCCGTGACCGCCTGAGGGCCATCCTGCGGGCGGCCAGCGCTGGTGACGCCTTCCTGGACGGCAGCCGTGAACTGACGGAAGGCCAGGTCGCAATGGACGTTCGAACTATTGTCAAGGCGCTGTGGGATCACACCGACGACATTTCATGGGCCGGTTTGTGGCGACACCCGATGATTGGCATTTCCGACGCCGGCCTGGCCGCATTTCAGATGGGACGGGGCATACAGAATTCCGGAAAGCCCATTCGCGGGCTGGCACGGGCGCTGGCTTCGGATCCTCTGTCGCCAGAAGTCTTTCCCGAAGCTGACATCAAGGCATTCAATCGGGCCAGCCCGTTCCTGGTCAGGGCAACCCGGGAAATCGGGAGGATGCCGACTGCCGACGTCGTCGAACACCTGGCGTCAAATCTGCAATGGCGGTCAATCCTGCTGAATGGACCGGGCGGCGAAGACTCTGTCGCGCAACTGGAAGTCATCCTGGACTGGATTCGCCAGACCGAGGCCGATGTCGTCGACCCCGACAAGGTCGTGTCGATGCTGGAACAGGGTGAAGCTGACGAGACCCCGAGGGTCGAGCTTTACCGTGGGGCCAGATCGGTCAGTTGCACGACCATTCACCAGGCTAAGGGTCTGAAATACGACCACGTCATGATTTACGCGATCGGCACATCCCCGTCGGGTGCCAATGATGAATCCTGGCGACGCGCCAGCGTCGTGTACAACGGGAAGTCCAAGACCCTGGTTGGTGTAAAGATCGATCCCAACCGTGCCCTTAAACCGACCGCGGACCCGATATTCAGGCTGGTCGACCGAATCAATGAAATCAGGCGGGATCAGGAGCGACTGCGCCTGGCGTATGTCGCGGTGACCCGGGCGGTCAGATCGGTGACATTCGCTGTCGGGGCCGGCGATAACGGAATTCACGATTCCCTGTCGGAACGATGGCTTGCCGAACCGGAAATCCCCGGCGTGACAAGGGTCTCACGGCCGGCGCCAAAGGAAATCGACCCATCAATCGCGGCCCATGTCGTCGCACAAAGGGAATTCCCCGTTTCCCCGCTGGAACCGGCTGGCTGGAAATCTGTGTCGCCGTCCAGGGCGGCTGAAGCCTGGGACGGCGCCGGGGAGGATGCATCGAAAAAGCTGGCGGCAGACATAGCGGCCCGGTGCGAATTCAGGGCGGGCGGGGACAGATGTGATCCGCCACCGGTCGACGGGGAAACACCGGAACACAAGGTGACTTCCGACGCGTGGGGAACGATGGTGCACGCCTGGATGGAAAAGGGTGGCCTGAAGGCGGGAGCCAATCAGGCGGCGGCCGAAGTATTCCTGCGGGAAACGTACGGCCTGGCTGACAACGTGGCGCTGGCGAAATGGCTGGTCAAGCTGGTGGCGCGGCTTGAAGAAACCCAGTCCGACCTGATGCGCACCTTGCGGTCCAATGAAGTCAGGCTTCACTTCGAAATGCCGTTTGCCGGCGTTGATGAACCGTTCGATGGCGAAAAGTGGTTCCACGCCGGCCGCATGGACTTGCTGGTGGAATTCCCGGCAAGGAAGGCGTTCTGGGTGATCGACTTCAAGGCGGGACAGAAGAGCCCGACTTCGACGGACGACCTGATTCCAGGTGCGTCCCTGGCAGAATACGGCCCCCAACTGGAAGCGTACAGGCGGTCGCTGACTTCGGCCGGCCACAAGATCGAAAAGGTCGCCCTGCTGTTCATGCGCACCGGCGCGTGGGTGGCGTGGTGACGGCCGACGGCCTGAAGACAGCTGCCTGCAACCGGCTTCCGATCACACCAACACTGCCGGATCGGTCGTGAAGAAGTCTTCAAGCGGCAGGCCCTGGCCGCCGACCAGTATCTTGCGGACGCGGCCGAATTCGCGTTCGAAGGCGTCGATGCCGGGGAGGCGGGCGCGCTGGCGGACCTTTTCGCCAGCGTACTTGCCAAGTCCCCGCAGCAGGCCGGCATGTTCAAGCAGGTCAGGTATTGCGCCTGCGTGGTGGTGTTCCCGGCGTCCTGCAACTGGCCGACCATCTATTGATGCACCAGCACCTGCCGATGGATGGGGCATTCTTCCATGCAAATCTGAAGGAACCTCACATGAAGATACTGCAAATATCGTACTGGCACCTGGGCGCGAAGATGCGCGGACAGTCGCGATTCGCCGTCGCAACTGGCGGCCACAGCACCATTTCCGGCCCCGGCGTTGCCCGCGTTGCCTGCGTATCCGGCTTGGCATTACGCGGACCACCTGCAGGAATCGGGGGGATGCCCTGCCCGCGGGGACGCGTTGAATATGGCCATCGCTGGGAATATAATAGTGAGAGTCTTCAAATGGTGTTCGGAGGTCAAGATGTCCAGGATAAGCCGAAACCCAATCTTCATCGCGCTGTCGTTCTTGATGGCCATCACTATTGCGGGCTGCTCGGACTCTCCGAATCCGCAGGACACCCTTGATCTCGACGTTGGCGATGTCCTCGCCTGGGACACGGTCGAACAGACCGACACGGTGAATGAAACCGTGATTCGCGACGGACTTGATGATGCACAGTTCCCCGACATCCTTGGTGATCTGCCGGTGGACACGACTCCGGACATCGTCGACGAGGATATCGTGATCGAGTGCCCCGGCAACTACACGTGTGATTGCGACTCGGCCGACGACTGCCTGTCCGGCTCTGCGTGCAGACGATGCAGGGTTCCATCTGCTCGAAGCAGTGCGGTGGTGGCTCGGAATGCCTCGACGGGTGGACCTGTACGATCGTTAGCCAGACGGGCACCGACGCGGTCTACGGATGCGTGGACATGTTCCCCGATCTCTGCAAGCCCTGCCGGGTCGACGCTGACTGTATCCCGGCCATCGGCGGCGGGAACCGAATCTTCAAGTGCATCAATCAGGACGACAACGGCAGCTACTGCGGCGCCGAGTGCGTCGAGGATCGCGAATGTCCCGAAGGATTCACGTGCGAGGACTTCGGCGAAGGGGAAACAGTCTATACACAGTGCGTTCCCGAGGACGGAACATGTGAATGCACGCCTCGCTACCAGACATCCGGATTCCTGACGGACTGCTCGATCTCCAACGAGTTCGGAGTCTGCCTGGGCACAAGGACATGCGCTACCGAGTGCGACGCCGAGACCGCCCAGGTCGAGATATGCAACCAGGCCGACGACAACTGCGACGGAATCACGGACAACAACGTGCCACCGGAAGACTGCCCGCTGACCAACACCATCGGGACATGCACCGGTTCGACGGTCTGCGTCAACGGCGAACAGCTTTGCCAGGGCTCGTACGCGGTCGCCGAGGAATGCAACAACGAAGACGACGATTGCAACGGCACGACCGACGACGGACTCGGGGAAACGACCTGTGGCGTCGGCGAGTGCGTCCACACAATCCTGAATTGCGAAAATGGCTCAATCCGGACCTGCGACCCGCTGGAAGGGTCTGTTGCCGAAGAGTGCGACGGCCTGGACAACGACTGCGACGGCACGAACGACAACGGGTTCCTGGACACCGACCTGGACACTGTACGTGACTGCGTGGACACGGACGACGACGGTGACGAGGTCAACGACGAACTCGACAACTGCCCGCTTGATCGCAATACCGCGCAGGAGGACATGGACGGTGACGGCCTGGGCGACGTCTGCGACGACGATCGCGATGACGACGAAATCGAAAACGACCTGGACAACTGTCCTAATAAATTCAATCCGTTACAGACTGACGTCAACAACAATGGAATCGGCGACGACTGCGAGGACGACTGGGATACCGACGGCATCGTGAATGAAGTCGACAACTGCCCGTGGGCCGCGAACGCCGGGCAGGAAAACCTGGACCTGGACGAGGCTGGCGACGCCTGCGACTGCGACATCGACGGAGACCTGTTCGGAAACACCGGAAAGGACAAGAGTAACGTCAACTGCCCTGCCCCCGTTCCTTTCGACAATTGCGTGTCCGTGTACAACCCGACTCAGCAGGATCGCAACAACAACGGCATTGGCGACGCGTGCGAGGACGACTGGGACTCCGACGGCGTAAAGAACGACGTCGATAACTGCCCCTGGATCGCGAATGCCACCCAGGAAAACCTTGATGAAGACCTCTGGGGTGATAAGTGCGACTGCGACATCGACGGCGACGACGTGTACAACACGGGCTTCGATAACAACAACGTGGCCTGTCCTGCCCCAATCCCG
>Ga0116141_10003248_pt1 | contig 13773 bp, 8 predicted proteins | sample AD_UKC097_MetaG_FD_89744 | JGI IMG/M metagenome (GOLD analysis project Ga0116141, IMG submission 89744) | Active sludge microbial communities of municipal wastewater-treating anaerobic digesters from USA - AD_UKC097_MetaG | ecosystem: Engineered > Bioreactor > Anaerobic > Digestate | place: USA...
ACGAAATTCAACTCGCCCAGCACCCCGATCGCGGACACGTGTTTACCGATAGAATGCTTCACCTTCGCGGGAAACGAGAAACCTGGCTGATGGGCGCGGAAACGATGCGAAATCGTATCCAAGAATTGGTGCCGACGGCTACCGTTCAAGTGAGACCGCGCCTATCGCGGTTGACTCATAGCGGCCGGATTTCGATCAAAGCATTGCCCCCGCGATCTGCCGTCGTTGCCTTTTCCACCGCACAAGTCATCGAACTGGCCGATCGCATCCAACGCATCCACGGAGGCACCGCCGTTGTCCTTGGCGCCCTGTCGCCTCGCACCCGCAATGCACAAGTGGCCATGTATCAAGCTGGCGAAGTGCATCACATGGTCGCCACCGATGCCATCGGCATGGGATTGAACATGAATGTCGACTTGGTCGCTTTTGCCGGGATCCGAAAGTTCGATGGCCGAAAAGAACGTGTACTCGACGTGAGCGAGCTGGCACAAATCGCTGGCAGAGCTGGAAGGTTCATGAACGATGGCAGCTTTGCCACGCTTGCGCCCCTGCCCGCATTTTCGCAGAATATAGCCTACGCGCTGGAAAACCACGTTTTTCCTCCCGCTTCACGCCTTGGTTGGCGGAACCACGACCTGGACTTTTCGAACGTGGATTCATTGCTCGCATCCTTGCGGCAACGCCCGCGGCACCCAGCCTTGCAGCCCGTCGATGGCGCGGAAGACCATGAAGCGTTGATTCAATTAGCATCGCGTCCCGAGATTCGTCGAGTGGCCATCGGCCCGCAGAAAGTGCGGTTGCTGTGGGACGTATGTCAAATCCCAGATTATCGGCAGCTTCTACAAGAAAGCCATTGGCGCTTGCTTTCCGACATCTTCCTGCAACTCGCGGGACCACGCGCTCTGGTGGATTCGGATTGGCTCGCGCGTCAGGTCGCCCATGTCGACAACACACAAGGGGATATCGATACCTTGATGCTTCGTCTCGCGTTCATCCGTACATGGACTTACGTCTCGAACCATGACGCGTGGGTCGATGAGCCGCGAGCCTGGCAGCAACATACGCGACAGATCGAAGACCGGTTGAGCGATGCTCTGCATGAGCGGCTCATTCAACGTTTTGTCACGCAGAAGCGCCCACGACTGTATTCCCCTGCGACCCCCCGCGCGCGCTCGTCGCCAAACAACGAAGATGAGCATCCAAACAAGAAGAAAGGACCCTTCCAGACATTGGCCGCATGGAAAGCCCGCCTTGCCACTGCCACGCAGGTCGCTGCTCCTTCCCATGGGATCGACGATGTCCTCGAGTCGGATTTCGAGTCTTTTCAAGTCGATGCCCTCGGTCAAATCTTGCTCGACGGACTGTGTGTCGGACGCCTGTCTCGCGGCATCGACCTCAACCGCCCCGATGTCGCCGTCGTCGCAGAAGACTCCCTGCGAGCTGGTCCCAAACTGCAAATCCAACGACGATTACAAGCGTTTGCGAGAAGTTGGGCACAACAAGTCATCGCCCCGCTTCAAGGCCCCTGTTTGGAATCCTTGACCCCAGCAGGACGTGGCTTGCTGCATTTGCTCTCGGCACGTCTCGGCACCGTCGCCATGTCCGTGGCGCGAGAACAAGTGGCCCTTCTACCCCCTTCCGATCGAAATACCCTGAAAAACATGGGAATTGTTCTCGGTTCTAGGTTTGTATTCAGCCGCCCGATGCTCGACCCACAAATTGTTCCACGACGTGTCTTGTTATGTCGAATATTTCTTTCATTTCCAGGAGTCGGTATATTTCCCGATGGCCACTCCACCTACTGTTCGTTGCAACCTGGTGTCGATCCCTCCGCGTATACGGCAATGGGTTATCCGGTCCTAGGAGATCGCGGAATTCGGGTGGATATGGTGGATCGCGTGCTGGGAGTACTCAGAAATCATCGAGAATCTGACCGTTTCGATGTTCCGGAACGCATTGTTGCTTGGTTGGGTTTGGAGCCGGGAGCGGACATTCAGGCGTTGAAATTGGCTTTCTCTATCGCCCCATCAAAACGAAATGCCGATGCAAACGTCAGGAAGCCGAAGCCAAGGACGAAATCGAAACCTTATAAATAACGATGTTCGAACAATGATCGTTCGGAAAAATGATGCCGTAGCCCTTATGCTTGAGTTGTCAAGTTTCAATGAACGTGTTACGGGGCAGAATCGTGGTCGGGATTTGCCCTCAATGTGGAAGAGCGCGCGAAACGAGCTATCGTTTCTGCCCACAATGTGGTTTCCCCGTTGAGCATATCGAGGCTTCCCCCAACGACCCGCTTATCGGCCGTGTGCTCGGTCAAGCCTACGTGCTGCTGGAAAAAGTAGGCACCGGCGGAATGGGAGCCGTGTACCGAGCGGAGCAGCGAACCCTAGGGCGTACGGTGGCTGTCAAAGTCATTCATGCCCATTTGTTACATGACCCTGGTGTGGGCGATCGCTTCTTCAACGAAGCTCACGCGGCCAGCCGGTTGAGCCATCCCCACCTCGTTAGCGTGATCGACTTTGGAAAAACCGAAGATGGTCTTCCCTACCTGGTGATGGAATACCTTCGAGGTCGTGACCTCAGGAGCCTTCTCCAAGAAGAAGGCCCTCTCGAACTGTCGCGTGCGCTCACCATCTTTCAACAAGTGCTGGAAGCCTTGGCAGAAGCGCATGCGCTGGGCGTCGTTCATCGAGACCTGAAACCCGCGAATATCGTGGTCGAGCAAACGCGGGCGGGTTGTGACTTCGTCAAGGTCGTCGACTTTGGCTTGGCCAAAATCATCCACGGAAGCTCCGAACGCGCCCTTGTCACCGGCGACCTCGTTCGCGGAACCCCTTGCTATATGGCACCTGAGCAAGCCATGGGAGGGGCCATCGATCCGCGAACGGATATATATGCGGCTGGCGTCACGCTATTCGAACTTCTCACCGGCCGCCCGCCTTTCGAAGCGCGATCACCCATGGAACTGATGCTCGACCACCTCAATACCGCCCCTCCCGATCCTCGAACGCTGGCGCCGTCTCGTCACTTGCCCGCCGCTCTCGTGACTGCCTGCCTTCGCGCGCTTTCCAAGAAACCCGATGAACGTTATCAATCCGCCGAGGACTTCCTTCGTGACCTGCGTGGGTCGGATATGTCCCTGGATGAAGCCGGTGCCTATCCAACCATCCCCGTGCCCGGCAGGGCCGCCTCTTGCCCCTCTTGCGGAGAACCCCTTACCTCATCGCAGAAATTCTGTGGAGCCTGCGGTGAACGTATCCCATCGGGCCCCCCCCTGTCGGGACCGCAAAGCCCCAGCAGACCCCGACTCCCTGACGACCCGCAATCGCTTTTCGCTCCCCAAGACAACGCTCATCTGCTGTGGCTCCAACAATTGCGTCTATCCCACACCACAGGCACCAAAGCCGTTCGCCTCGTCGGTCCACACGGAAGCGGAAAAACTTCGATCCTTCGAGATGTTGCCGCGTTTGCCCGAATGCAAGGGGATGCCGTCGGCTGCATGGAACCTGACCCGTGGTGGGCCGAACCATCGGAATATTCCCTGCGTCATCTCATCCTCCAACTCGTCCGCTTGCCAGAAGATGGTAAAGACCCGCTTTCCTGGGCAGGCGCCTGGCCCGAAGCCGTGTTGGGATTGCAAACCCTCTTTCTCACCACGAATGCCTCCTCCCCCCACTCCCCGGAAACGCTTCGGGCCGCTGCCTGCGCAGCTCTGCAATGGGCCATCGAACGCGCCGCACAAAGCGCCTTGAGCGGGCATGTCCTGGTCTTGGCCGATGACCTCGAACGCATCGATGGCGTCTCGCGCAACGCCCTCGCCGACGCTCTGGCTCTCCCTATTCGCGTCCCTTGGCTGTTGATGGTTACCCATGTCCCGCGCCAAGATATCGGATGGCGCTATGACCTGCCGGAACGCGTCCTTCAAGGAATCCCGGTGGAAAGCGCCCGCCATACGCTCCGGGCCATCGGCGCCCGCGATGATGTGTTCGAAGGCCAATCCCACGTGCTTCCCTTGCTCGTGGAACAACGCGTACGAGCCGAAATCGAAGGCCATAACCTGCCTCCCATGGGCCTGGCAGACGTGATCTCCTACCGAATGGCCGCTCTTCCCCTGCACGCTCGCATGGTGCTCGATGCCCTCGGCATCCTGGGCGACGATGTGCCCATGGAACACCTCAACCAAGTGGTGGACCACTCTTGTGATGTGAACGAAGGCCTTAGAGCCCTCGCTGTCAGCGGCTTCATCGATCGTCGCAGCCATGGATTGTGCTGGGTCAACCCATTGTTCCGAGAAGTGGCAAAAGCCCGAATTCCTGCCGCATTACGGATCGCCCTCTCCGAACGGGCCGCCGACGTTTGCCACGAGAATGACCGTCCCGTGGAAGCACGCGCCGCCTTCGCCCTCGAAGCGGGACGAGGTCTCGAAGCGCTGTTTTTGCTTGAGTATGTCGCTCGCTCCGCAAAATCCCATGGCAACGATGAAGGCGCGGCTCGAGCCCTGAAACAAGGCGTCGACCTCGCTCGGCAAACGCCGCCAGCCAAAGGCATCGACCAACCCCAACACGCCGCCGTGCTATTCGGAAGAAAATTAGGCGAAACCCTGCTCGATCTCGGCCAACTCGCGCAGTCTCGACAAGTCCTGCAACAAGCCCTCGAATTGGCGGATGGCGATAGCGAGGTCGACGTACTGAGAGCCTTGGCCAGAGTCGCCAGAGCCGAAAATCGATCCGGGGAAGCTCAAGCTTTTCTCAAAGAAGCCATCACCCGCGCCAAACAAACCGGCCGCCACGAAGTCCTCGATTCGCTCGTCGAACTCGAACGAAAATGGGCCTCCTAAGATCTGGTTGATATGGTGAAATATTCAATGAATTCAAGTAGATAGACACGCCCCCTTGATCCCCCCATCTCCTCTGCCTCATCCCTTGGCGCACGTCATGGCACCAATCACTCCGGATAGTATTGGATCGGTGCGATGATCGAATAATCCGCAGGCGGTGATGGCCACTCGAGCCGTTCGAATACGCGAACCGTACACGCCACCAACTCCTCTTCCGTAAGTGTTCCCTTGCCAGGTCGAAGCGCTCCAATGCTTCCCCCCGGCCGGATAAGCAATTCGATATCGATTTCCCCCTTGGGAGAATGTCCTCGCGCCACGGCTTTCGCATAACACTTCCGAAACGAAGACGAAGCATCGTTAATCGCTTGAACGACCTGTGCCGTCACCTGATCTCGCGTCGATGACGGCATATCTCCTCCCACGAGAAAGGCGGTGCTCAATTCGACGCGTCCGGCTTCGGGCTCCGGCTTCGGTTCTGGGGGGGCAACGGGTGCTTCCGGCTCCGGCTCGAACGGTTCAGGGGCCGGCGTAGAAGCTGGCGGCGTGCTCGCACAACCAATCAAAACGCCCACGATGGCCAACGGGGTCAGACTCCACCTCGAACGTGCAGGATGAACCATGGAGCCACGGTCCAACGAACCGCGCTTGTCGGCAACCATTTTCTTTTCATGGCTCCGCACCACGACGTTTTTCCCCTAGTGCTCCCCATTGAGGATGTCGAACGACTTGTCCGCGGTCTTGCCACCGTGCCCAAGCAAGCGTAGCCATGGACCCATGGCCGCGAACGAAATCGCGCTTTCGACATCGTTGGAAGACCTGGGATGGTCCGCGTTCTTCGAACAGCAACGCACCCATGTCGATTCGCATCTGACCCTGGGGCGCGTTTGCCTCTCCCATCGTGAGCACTATACGCTGCTGACTACCCACAATCCTTTGCAAGCTCGCCTTGGTGGGCGTCTCCGTCATCGAGCCACGGGTCCCCTCGATCTCCCTTCTGTCGGCGATTGGGTAGCCGCAACACCCGCTTCCGACGGCCATGCCGCCGCCGTGATCCACGTCTTCGCGCGCCGAACCCAATTCCTGCGAAAGGTCGTGGGACGACGCACCGAGGTACAAGTGCTCGCCGCCAATATCAACCATGTCGCGGTTGTCACAAGCCCCAACGATGACTTCAATCCGAATCGACTCGAACGGTACCGGACAGCTATCCGGCAAGGGGGCGCCAACGTCCTCTTCGTCTTGAACAAAGCGGACTTGCGTAACGACCTCGACGGTTATCTCGAAGCTTTCGCAAAGATCGATCCCAGCGCAACCGTCCTCGTGACGCGGGCGCTGGAAGGACAAGGTGTCGATGCATTACGATCCTACTGCGCCACGGGCGAAACCTTGGCGCTGGTAGGCTCGTCGGGCGTCGGAAAGTCCACCCTCGTCAACGCCATGCTCGGACGTCCTGTCCAACGCGTTGGAAAGACACGCGAAACGGATGGCCGGGGACGCCATGTGACTTCCCATCGTGAGTTATTTCTTCTCGAGGATGGAGGATTGCTGATGGACTCCCCAGGGATGCGAGAATTGCAAGTGTGGAGTTCGGATCCGCAGCAAGACACGTTCTGGGATATCGCCTCCTTGGCGAATTCATGCCGCTTTCGTGATTGCACGCACCAGCATGAGCCAGGATGCGCTGTCCAACGAGCCGTCGATACGGGCGAATTAGATGCACAACGGTTGGAGGCATTTCACCGGCTCCAGCAGGAAAACCTCCAGCTCGAAGAGCGACGTCAAGATGCTATCTCATCGAAATCAAAGCATTTATCTTTTCATCGCTCGTTGAAAAATGACGATGAGCAAGACGGATGATGCGCCTGGCTTGCCATCCAGCCATGATATGGCCATGCGCTCCCAACTCTCTTTGCTAGTCGCAGCCTTCCTAAGCATGGGATGTGGTGACGACGCTCGAACGAGTTCATGGACCTATGGCTCCGTCGAAGCAGGAGCCGATCGCTCTGGTGATCACGACCTTGACCAGCAACAGGACGACGCGCTCGATGCATCATCTTCGGATGCGGTGGCGGATGTAACGAAGGATGGCGTAACCAGCGATATCGAGGAGCCTCCTCCCTACGATGGGCCAACGTTGTATCCAACGGGTCGCACGCATTCACCGTTGACTCCCTTCGTGGCCGACAGACTCCGCGATGTCGTGGCGAAGAATCCCACGCATCACAAGGACCGTTTTCTCAAGATAGGCGATTCCATCACCGTCTCGCCTAGTTTTTTGTACTGCTTCGCCGATGCCAAGGTTGACCTGGGTGAATATGCCGAACTGCAAGATACCCTCGAGGCGTTTGCGTCGAACAAGGTCGAGGGCAAAAATTCATTCGCGCGAACGAGCACCGCGGCGATGGGGGAAAAGACGGCCTCCTGGGCGATGTCGGGAAAGCCTTCGCCCGTCGAGTCGGAAATGGAAGTGATGCAGGCTGCTGCCGCGGTGGTGATGTTCGGCACCAACGATATCGGCTGGTTTGCCGACGACCATGTCAAGACGCTGCGCTGGTATTCCGCGGCCATGTTCGACCTGGTCGACAAGCTGATGGGAGCCGGTGTCGTTCCGATATTGTCGACGATCCCACCTCGCGACGACAATCCCAGCCACGATGATTGGGTATCGCTTTTCAATGGGGTGATTCGAGGCATGGCCCAGGGACGACAGGTCCCTCTGGTGGACTATCACCGGGAATTGATGCCGTTGTCATCGCATGGTCTGTCTGGCGATGGTGTGCATCCCAACGCGATGTCCGGCAACGCCTGCGTGCTCACGGATACCGGGCTGGCGTATGGTTATAACGTTCGCAATGCAATCACGTTGCAAGCTCTCGACCGAATACGGCGCTCGGTGTTTGACTCGGAAACGGCCCCGGACGAAGCGGTCGAACTAGGGGGACAGGGCACGATCACCGCGCCTTTCGTGATCACGGACACTGTTTTTGCGGATGTTCGCAGCACGCTGCAAGCGACGAACCACGGGCTCGATGTCTATGATTGCAGCGCCGCGAATGAATCCGGCCCGGAATTCGTGTATCGGCTCGAAGTACAAGAAACGAAGCGGCTTCGGGCAGTCGTATTGACACGCGGCGATGTCGATGTGGACTTGCATTTGCTCGGACAATCCGTGGGAACCAGCGGATGCCTGGCGCGGGGAGATACCTTGGTGGAGCAGCAACTTGCCAAGGGGACGTACCATCTGGTGGTGGATACCTTCGTTCGCGACGGACAAGCGCTTGCGGGAGAATACTTGTTGGCGGTCGAACTTCGATAAGACGATGTTGCGTAGCAACAATTTCCCCCGCTGCCCACGCGCTCCGAATAGTCCACCGATTCGAAAATTGGAGATGGAACGCTCAAGATAGACCGAAGCCGGGGAGAGGCAATGCTGACGATGCGGCGCAATACAAATGCTAAAGACCATCGTGCTTCGGAATTCTAAATATCACCAATTGTTCCGGAATTTTTCTTGACAGCGCGAACTTCTATGATCAAGTTCGTGTCCACTTTTTGTTGCAATGCACAATGTGCCTCTTTCGAGGAGAAGCAAGATGCGTTCGTTACGTTGGGCAATCCTTGGCATGACCCTTATTCCCATCGGTTGCTGGGATTCGGAACAGCAGCCTCAAAATAGCTCCGCCGCGGATGCTGGGCAGGAACAATCCGAGTCGGATGCAACCATCGACAACACCATCGACAACGATGAGCAGGCCTCCGGGACCCTGCGGGGCTCCGTAAAACTCTTTGGAAAACAAGAGCATAGCGGAATCCTGGTGCAAGTCGACGGCTCCTCCCTGTCCACCACGACCAATAACGACGGGGACTTTTCCCTCGAGGGCGTCCCCGCCGCAACCGTATCCCTCTCGTTTTCGTTTCCGTCCTACCAACCGGAGCACGTCGAGGGAGTCGTCATCACCGAAAATCAGACTCTCACTTTGGATCCAGTGGTGCTTCGATTAGGAAGAAAAATGCGGGCAGGCGAAGGCGTGGTCCCCTTTGGATATGGCCGGGATGACGCTTATGCTCTGTATTTTAGTGATTTCTCGCCCTTTTTGGGGTCCGGCTCCCTGTGGGTGCAGGATCTCGAGTCGTCCCTGGAGTTCGATATGGGTGACGGGGTATCTCCCGCAACCGTCTTTCCAAGCCCCGACGGCAAGTATTTGACGGTCGTTCACGATGTGGCGCTGGGTACGGGAACAGGAACGCTCGTGGGGCTGCGTTTCGGCGATGACGAAGTCGTGGAAATTTCCCAGGAGGCTTGGGGCGGGGCCGTCGGATATGTCCAAAACGGCGCAAAACTCATCTATCTAGCCAACGTGGATCTCATGCGTGGGGCAGGAGACCTGGATCTCGTCGATGGCTCGACCTGGCAAGATACGGTGCTCGGTCAAAACGTCGTCATCGATTCGGTGGAACTCACCGAAAACGAATCCGCCCTCTGGTTCGCCTCCAATCCATCGTCCACGGACTATACCGCAGACCTGTATCACTATGCCTTCGGAAGCCAAAAAGCTGAAAAAGTCGATTCGAAGGTGGCGCTCGGGGTGCGCTATAGCGTGGGCGATGCCGATTCTATCGTGTACTTGAAAAATCCGGGGACCGAGTGCCGGGGCACCCTGGCCCACTGGGCGCCAAATTCCCCTTCGAAAACCCTTGGTTCCAAGGTGCCTTGCCCCGAGGTCCACGTGAGTGGCGATAGCAAAAACGTCCTATTTCTCTCAGACTACGATGATAACTCCGACGAAGGCGTGCTGCAGCATTGGTCCCCTGCTTCCGCCAATCCCACCGCCGTCGCACAGCATGTCCACGCCTCGATGGAATTGGCCCCGAACGGCTCCGTCCTTGTGTATCGACAGCCTTCCCCTTCTCCTGATCCCAATGTTTCGGCATGGGACTTCCAAACTTCAAAAAATCATAGTCTTGGAATCGTGTCCTTTTATCTGTTCAGTGAGAACAGCCAGCGCCTTGTCTTCCTTGCCGACACCGACGAAACCACTGAGCTAGGTGAGCTGCAAACTATTGAATTTGCTACAGAAAAACTTGCTTCCATCGCAACGGAGGCGTCGCGGTGGGGACTGGAAATTGACCCCTCGGGCCGGTGGATCGCTTATCAACGCAATACCAAAGACTTCAAGGGCGACTTATGGCTATTCGATACGTCCGACGATCACAACGAAATGCTCCTGGAAAAGGCGCTCCCCTCGATCCGATGGAGCGAAGCATCGCCCTTGATGGCTTATTTTACCGAACCCGCCGATGACTACAGCACCGCCGTGGGTTACGTAAAGTCTTTGAAAAACGGCAAGACCGTGTCATTGGGCCGGATCGGGTACCACGTGGAGTCGCCGCGTTTTGGTCTGTCGGGGGAGTGGGTGGTCTTTTCTCGCAACCTGGACGGCAATTATTCCGGTGATTTGTGGGTTTGGGATGCTGCGAACGATCCCTGGCAAGGACAAGTGCTCGGAACCGAGATCGCGAAAAACGCCTTTTTCCCATACATGGTCATGACGGCTCAGGGCTTGCTCTTTGGTACCGATGCCACGCAGGAAAGCATGACACTGCGCTATTGGTCACTTTCCAAACGGGAAACCGTCGTGCTTGGCGCCAACCTGTTCGGCGAGCCCGTCTTGTCCGACGATGGTAATAAGCTCCTATTCCTTACCAACTTCGACAACTGGCTGGCGGACCTTTTCTATGTGAAATTGGCTGACCCAACCCCGATTCCCCTGGGCAAAAAAGTGCATTATTACAGCATGTGGGTGGATGCGGATTGGAATTACCTCGCTTGTACTACCGATGGAAAAGGCGACCTGGGGACCCCGACCGTCATCGATTTGCAAACCCAGGAGAAGACGACTCTCGGCAAGGATACCCCTTTCTTCGGTATTTTCCCCTGTCCCGATGGTCATGGCTTCTCTTACTTGCATGATTGGGACCTGGCCCACGGCAACCTTTCCACAACTACGTTTGCCGAGCCATCGACGGCCGTTCCCATCGATGAAAACGCTACGGAAACCGTTTTGCCCTCCAATCGGCGCCTCATGTATGTCGTTCAGGGGGACGCTGAACGCGCCGGCATCTACGTGGCCCCGCTTCCCTCTTCTCCGTGATCGGTGGGCTCCATCATCCACCCGACTGATCGCGGATTCCTGATTCCTCTCCTTCGGTTCCCCGCACCAGACCCCATCACGGGCGAAATCGATGGCAAAGACGCCACACAACGCAAAAATGCCGTCAAAGAGTGCCTTTCAGCGAAAAAGAACGGTTCGTCAGCCGCCCTAGAGCCAATTCCATCCCCTAGCGCTCGGTACCTTGGTCCTTACAACCGAATTCGACGGGCGTACCGTCGATGATGACCTCCCCCGTGGCCGTGCGCAAATCGAGCGTTCCAGCCCAAATCTCCTTGGCCGCTCCCTCGTCGGTGATATGGCGCCGCAACACCAGATCGATGGATGTCGACGAAACGTCCTTGATCTCAGTTCTGAAATCAAGACTACACATGCACCGGCATCGTCCCATCTGGCCGCCGACCGTATCCGTCTCGAGCGCGTCGTAGACGCCCGTGGTGCCGCGGACAACGTCAAAGGAATGCTCGCCGCAGCAATTGAGAACAACGCGGGTATTGACGAGGGATAACACGCCTGCAGCCTTGTCGAAGGACCAGAGCAACTTTTCGGCATCGCAATAATTCGAAGCTTGCTGCCCGGATGAGGTGAAACCTCCGCAATCGCTGACCGCGCTGTTCTGACTCACGACCGTACCCTCGTTCGAGTCCGGACCTTCCAGAACATCGGTGGTGCCACTGCATCCGGCGAGAGCCAAGTATGTGATTCCAATAAGTATTTTGTATTTGCGATCCATTGTCTTGCTCCTTGTGGGCTACCTTGTTTGTGGGTTTCATTCCCTACTTGGGACTGGCAAAAAGTGTGATCGCTCGACGATCTCGTTGCGGAGATGCGATGGGCAAAAACACGATCTCTTCGAATCCGGAAGGGGATTCGTCGCTTTCGAAGGAAATCTCCCACGTTTTTTCAGGTTGCAACGTGACCGGCCACGACGTGCCGGTTATGCGGATGCTCTGGGTGGAGCGTCGAAATGTGGGTGTTTCGAGGACCACCGGGGTGGAGCATCCGTTGATTGCCAGTACGGTTTCGGAACCGGAAGTCAAATCGAGTTCCGACGAGGGGACGAGTGTCAGGCAGGCAAGGGGATGGGATACCGGATTCATGGTAACGCCATGACCCGCCACCTGAAGGTCCAGAGGCTCGGAGCGCAGGAAATCGGTGTGGATTTGCAAGCGCACCTCATCGCCCAGCTCCATCGCGAGCGGGATTTCGAAGCTGCCATCCGCGTGAATCACGGATTGATTTGGGTCTTGCGGGGTGTAAAGGGGAGTTGCGCGAACGGTGGCCCCCGCTGGCTTGGCGCAACCAGGCGCTCCCCGAAGTCCAACAAATCCTTTTGAATCCGGTTCGATCCAGGATTGGATACCGCTTGGATCGATCGATAGGATGCCGCGCCCCGGCGGTTCAGGTTGCGGGCTGATCGCGTTTTCGCAAGCCATAACCGCGATGACGCTCGCCACGATCCACCAGCCTGATTGTTTTCCTTGTCCCGCCATCTTACCTCTTCCGGTTAGCAAGACCGATGCCAGTCATTTCCAATTTGGGATTTGCCCAGTTTTTTGCTGCTCCCCGCGAAATCTATTGTGCCAATAGGCCAAAAATGTGTTTCAATATGTATCATTGTGATTTGTTGTGATCGGTCAATCCTGAGTCTGTACCATGCCATTCCAACCCGGTGAACTGCTCCTGCATCGCTACCGCATCTCCCATATCCTCGGCCACGGTGGCGCCGCCACGACCTACCGCGCCCTCGACCTCGTCTGGAATCTGCCCGTAGTCCTCAAAATCCTTCACCACACCTCCCCAACCCTGCGCGCCACCCTGCAAGCCGAGTTTCTCGTCCTGCGGGGACTCTCTCACCCCAACCTCATTCGCGTCCACGACTTCGCTTATATCCAAAACCCCAAAGGAAATCCCCTCTGCCTGATGTCCACGGAGCCGATCGATGCCATCCCCCTCGACCACGCCGCCCATCACGCCTCCTGGAAGACCCTCGAACCCGCGATTGCCGATGTCCTCGAAGCTCTGCGATGCCTGCATTCTCTAGGTTTTCGTCACGGCGACGTGAAACCCTCCAACATCCTCGTTCGCCCCGACCGACGCGCCGTACTTATCGACCTCGGTTGCACCGGTCGAATCGGGCAAGCATCGCCTCTCCTTTTCGGAACCCGTGGATTTCTCGCTCCCGAATTGATGGCCGGGCAACCCGCCGATGGCAGAGCCGACTTATTCTCCCTCGCCAAAACCATTGATGCGCTTCGACCCCATCTCGCCTCCGCTCTTCCGGCTCCTGTCGATGCCTTGCTGGAGCGAATGACGGACCCAAACGTCGAAAATCGTCCCTGTTCCGTGGAAGAAGTCCTCGAAACCCTGGGTATTTCCCCAACGCAGACCGCTCGGACCCTCGGTCGAAATGGCGTCCTGGCTGGACGTGAAAAGCTTTTGCTCACCCTTCGTACTCAATTGGATGACCTGATTGGCCAACGCCCCTCTTCCAGAATCGTCTGGCTTACGGCGGAGAAAGGCGCGGGCAAGACCCGTTTGCTCCAGGAAATCAAATGGGAAGCCCAACTGCGAGCGCGCGTCTTCGAGGTCAATTGCCATGCAGGCTCGGCGGTTCACGATGCGTTGTCGCTTGCCACGGGCTCCCCCCTCTCTCGGCAAAGCATTGATGCCATCGTGCAAGCCCACGAGCAACTCGAGGCTGAGGCGCTTCCTACCGTCTTCGTCATCGACGATGCGGATCGCTTGTCGGAAGAGCAAGCC
>Ga0116141_10003254_pt1 | contig 13760 bp, 11 predicted proteins | sample AD_UKC097_MetaG_FD_89744 | JGI IMG/M metagenome (GOLD analysis project Ga0116141, IMG submission 89744) | Active sludge microbial communities of municipal wastewater-treating anaerobic digesters from USA - AD_UKC097_MetaG | ecosystem: Engineered > Bioreactor > Anaerobic > Digestate | place: USA...
ACGGCGGCGGCGCAGCGCCACGGTCACCGTGACCATCGTCGCCAAGAATTCGACGGCGGTGACGTTCACCCCGTCGAGGCGCAACAAGCGCCTCTCGGACGCGCAAGAGGCGGCTCCCGATCACGAGAACCGCCTCGTACAGGCCTTTTCCACCTAGTGCGCTCGGAGGGACTCGAACCCCCAACCTTCTGATCCGTAGTCAGATGCTCTATCCAATTGAGCTACGAGCGCATAGCGCAGCCAGAGACTGTACTCGTCGAGATGAGTGACAGCCAACCGGATGCGCGAGTGGGATCAGATCCGCTTGCCGCACACCGGCCAAGGGCTACGGCCACGCGAGGCGTGCATGGCGCGAGCCATGGCATCTTGCACGTGTGAGGGTGCCTTGGAGGGCTTCACCCCGACGTACTCGGGAAGCACCGACTTCGCCACACCATTCCACGTGGTCTGGTTGAACTGATACAGCCCGTGGTACTTGCCGCTCTTCGACACTGCGGCCGGGTTGCCCCCCGATTCGCATGATGCGAGCCGAGCGAGTTGAGCGTCCGAGAGCGAGCTCATACTTCGAGTACTTGCGATCGCTGCTTCTTGTCTGGCGACGTGAGCGATGAAAGCTGATTGTTCCTCTGGTGTGCAGGCGGTCGTGAGGGCGGTGACCGCCAGAACACCACACGCAGCAGCGCGTGCAACAGTCTTCTTGATCGTCATGGGTAGCTCCTTCGCAGCGGCGGGGGGTGGTGCCGGATCGTGAGAGCGGACTTCCCGCCGAACATGTGCCGTCCCGACAAGAGGTGATCTCCGGGAGATGGCAGCACGTGGGTAGGGCCCTGCTGATGTCGTAGTTACGAAGGACATGATGACGAAGTTGTCATGGAATTGCAACACCTTCGTGGTGTGTCCTTCGACACAGGGTCACAAACCGGAGTGGGCCGATCGGCCCACAATCTGGCGTTCCGGGTAACCGCTGAATGCCGAAATCTGGGCGATCGACGCAAAATGTTGCCATTCGAACGATGGTTCAACAATCAGCATCATCAGTGTCGATGTAATGGAACCGTCACGATGACCCTCGGTGGCGTCGGCCAAAAACGTTCGAAGGCCCAGCCGGTTGGCTGGACCTTCGCGACACGGCGGAGAGGGTGGGATTTGAACCCACGGACCACCTCGCGGCAGTCACCTCCTTAGCAGGGAGGCCCGTTCGACCGGACTCCGGCACCTCTCCAGGCTCGAACAGTGTATACGTCGCCCCCCGCAAAGGAGACAACTCGCCCGCCAGTGGCGGAGGGAGGGGGATTCGAACCCCCGGAGGCTTGCACCTCAACGGTTTTCAAGACCGTCGCAATCGTCCGCTCTGCCATCCCTCCGGACGGCGCAGACTCTAGTGGGTACGCCCCCGACGTCACATCCGCTGGTCGACCAAACGGTCACTCGTCCAACTGTTCTCGAAGCGAGCGGATCCATGCCTTGGCCTCGTCGAGGTGCGCCTCGGCGGCTTCGCGTTCGGCATCGTCGAGGGCAACTCCCGCGGGATACGAACCCAGGAACTTGACGTCGTGTTTCATCTTGAGCGACCGGAGCGCGTCGGCGACGAGCGGGTCGGCGAGGTGGCCCACGATGTCGATGAGAAAGCAGTAGTCGCCGAGCGACTTCTTGGTGGGCCGCGATAACAGCAACGACAGGTTGATCTGTCGGGCGGCGAATTCCTGCAGGATGCTCAAGAGCGAACCGGGAACGTCAGCGCGTTGGAACACGACGATCGAGGTCTTGTCGTTGGCAGAGGGCGCGGGGATTCCCCGGCGAGCGACCAAGGCGAATCTCGTGGCGTTCTCGGGGTGATCCGCGATATCTCGAGCGATGATGTCGAGTCCGTGCAGTTCGGCTGCACGGGCATTGGCGATCGCGGCGATGGTCGCATCGTTGCCCGTTGCCACAATCTCGCTCGCGCCCGCCGTCGACGTGGCCGGAACCAACTCGACATTCGGCAGGTTGGCCCGCAGCCATTCCCGACATTGCGCGTAGGCGTGGGGAAACGACGAAACGCGCGTGATCTTGTCGAGCACCGCACCGGGTTTGACCTGCAGCGTCATCTCGATCGGAAGCACGACCTCGCGTTGGATGAGCAGGTCGACGTCGAACGTCAAGGTGTCGGCGGTGATGTTGACCTGACCTTCAATGGCGTTCTCCAACGCGACGAAGCCGTAGTCCAGTTCGCCGTTCTCGACCGAAAACAGCAACTCCGAGAAGTTGTCGAATTCGATGCGGGTCGCGGCGGCAAGGTCGGGCTGTCCGAGCAGCGCCTGTTCGGTGAAGGTGCCGATCGGGCCGAGGAACCCGACCGAGGCGCTGGGCGACACGGTGCCGGTGCGAGGCTGGTGAGAACTCATCGGTGCCGAGGCTATCGGGAGCCCATCACGCTCGGCGCGTGCGCCAAACTGCTGTGACATGCGCGCCGTCCAGCGCGGCACGCAACGACTCGAATCAAGGAGGTGCGCCGTGTCGCATCTGTCACCGGTGTGGACCAACCTGACGGACCTCGATGTGGTCTCGGGCGAGGGGTGTTGGATCACCTCGGCCTCCGGAGAGCGGTACCTCGACTTCACGGCGGGCATCGCGGTGACATCGACCGGGCATTGCCACCCAACCGTGGTCGAGGCGATCCGAACCCAGGCCGGTCGCTTCATCCACGCCCAGGTGAACTGCTATCGCCATGATCTGCTCGAACCGCTTGCCGCTCGCCTCGCCGATCTCACCCCGGCGGGTATCGACACGTTCTTTTTTTCCAACTCCGGTGCCGAAGCCGTGGAGGCGGCGGTGAAGCTGGCGAAGCACGCGACGGGTAAATCGAACATCATCGTCATGGATGCTTCCTTTCACGGGCGCACCCACCTGGCGATGGCGATGACGACCTCAAAGACCGCATATCGCCGCAACTACGCACCGCTGCCAGCGGGAATTCACGTGACCCCCTTTCCACGCTCCGTCGGAGTCGGCACCCTCGACGAACGAATCGATGCGGCACTGGCGCAACTGCGACGGTTGCTCACCACACAAACCGCACCGCAGGAGACCGCCGCGATCATCCTGGAACCCGTGCTCGGCGAAGGTGGCTATGAGCCGGCTCCGGTCCGCTATGTGCAGGGGGTCCGTGCGATCTGCGACGAACACGACCTGTTGCTCATCGCCGATGAGGTTCAGACCGGGTTCGGTCGCACCGGAACCATGTTCGCCATGGATCAAACCGGGGTCACCCCCGACATCATCGTCATGGCGAAGGGGTTCGCCTCCGGCTTTCCGATCTCCGCCATCGGGTCGCCTCGGGCGCTGATGGATCGCTGGATCACCGGAACCCACGGCGGAACCTACGGCGGCAACCCACTCGGTTGTGCTGCCGCACTGGCGACGATCGAGGTTGTGACCGCCGAAGGGTTCCTCGACAACGTCAACGCCCGCGGCGAACAGTTGCGCGCGGGGCTTCGTGGCCTGGCTGCGAAACACCCGAACCTGGTCGACGTCCGCGGGCCCGGGCTCATGGTGGCGGCCGAGTTCCGTACCGCTGAGGGCGAACCCGACGCCGCAACCGTCACCTCGGTCATCTCCCACGCCTTCAGCGAGCACCGGGTCCTGCTGATGAACGCGGGCACCGACGGCAACGTCATCCGGTTCATGTCGCCGTTGATCGTCTCAGCCGACGAGATCGACCTGGCACTCGCCGCGGTCGGTGCCGGTCTAGCCTCCGCATCATGAGCGACGACCGTCTGTACTTTCGCCAACTCCTCGCCGGCCGCGACTTCGCCCAGACGGACGTCATCGCCGGGCAGATGGCGAACTTCTCGTACCTGATCGGCGACCGCGAGACCGGCGAGTGTCTCGTCGTCGACCCCGCCTATGACGTCGATGGTCTCATCGCTTCGGCGGCAGTGGACGACATGACGATCGCCGGTGCGCTGGTGACGCACTATCACGCCGACCACTGTGGCGGGTCGATGATGGGGTTCAACCTGGAGGGGATCGAGGCGCTGTTGAACCGGGTGCAGGTGCCGATTCATGTGCAGGAGACCGAGGTCGAATGGATCTCCAAGACCACTGGAGTCACCGCACCCGACCTGGTCGGTCACCGCACCGGGGCACATGTGATGATCGGCGACGTGCGTGTCGATCTCATCCACACCCCTGGTCACACACCCGGATCGCAATGCTTCTTGGTTCACGATCATCTCGTTTCCGGCGACACGTTGTTTCTCGAAGGGTGCGGGCGAACGGATCTGCCGGGCGGAAATGCCGAAGACCTGTACTACAGCCTGACCCAGCGGCTTGCGAAGGTCCCCGACAGCGCCGTGTTGTATCCCGGCCATCGGTACTCGGCGATGCCGTCGGCGCCGATGGGGGAGACCCGAGCCCAGAACTTCGTATTTCGGCCCCAGTCGGTCGAGCAGTGGATGATGATGTTCGGCAATGGGTGACGATCCCTCCGACCTGTCGATCTCGTCTCCGGCCCCCTCGGCGTCCGACGTGGCGTCCGATGCAGCGTCGGTGATGATGAACGACGGATTGCCCGACACGTGGAACGCGGCACGCCCGCCGCGATGGTTCCCGCGTGCGGTGCTCTACGTGATGCTCGGGGCCATCGGATTCATGGTGAGCCGAACGGTATTCGCCAATCTCTCGGACCTGTTGGTGCTGCTGTTGGTCTCACTGTTCTTGTCCTTTGCTGTCGAGCCTGCGGTGGACCGCCTCTCGGCCAGAGGGATGAAGCGCGGACTTGCCACCGGCCTGGTGTTCCTGTTGTTGCTCGTCGGTTCGTTCGTGCTCGTGTGGGTCATCGTCGATCTCGTGGTGCAGCAGGTCACCTCGTTGGTCAACGACGCACCGCGGCTGATCCAAGACGCGACCCGTTGGTTCAACGACACCTTTCACGCCAATGTCACGACCGACGATCTCGTGAAGCAGGTCCGCGAGTACGAAGGAGACCTGACGAGGTATGCCGGCGACGTCGGCGGTCGGGTCATGTCGGTGACGGGCACCGCGCTCGGCGTGGTGTTCAACATGTTCACGGTGTTCCTCTTCACCTTCTATTTGGTGGCAGAAGGACCGCAGTTCCGGCGCACGATCTGTTCGGTGGTTCCACAGGATCGCCAGGTGATGGTGCTCGGACTCTGGGAGCTGGCGATTTCCAAGACCGGCGGTTACCTGTACTCGCGCACGATCCTGGCGGTGGTGTCGTCGATCCTCAGTTGGATCGCATTCGCCATCATCGGTGTGCCGTCCCCGCTGGCGCTCGCGGTGTGGATGGGAATCGTGAGTCAGTTCGTTCCGGTCGTCGGGACCTACATCGGTGGTGCGCTGCCGGTGGTGATCGCATTGCTCGACAGCCCACCGCGTGCGCTGGCGGTGTTCGTGTTCATGATCGTGTATCAGCAGTTCGAGAACTACGTGCTGGCACCACGGGTCACCGCGCGCACGATGGAGATCCACCCGGCGGTCGCCTTCGGTGCGGTGCTCGCCGGCGGCAGCATCATCGGTCCGATCGGAGCGCTGTTGGCGCTGCCGGCAGCGGCAATCATCCAGGCCTTCGTTTCATCTTTCCTTAACCGACACGAGTTGGTCGAAAGCGAACTGACCCAACGGATGGTTTCGAGCAGTGGCAGCGACGATGCCATCCCGCCGACCGAACACCGCGGCGGCGCCTTCTGGGAACGCCTTCAGCGCGGGGCCAACAAGGCATCGAGTGCCCACGACGCTACGGTGTCGCGGGACTCGGACTCCCAGGACTGACGCTCGAGCGACCAGTACACACAGAGCGCCCCGATCGGATGACCGGTCAAGGTGAGCGGCACCATCAGCGCAGCACCGACCCCCAGATCGGCACCAGAAACGACGCGGTGTTCGGGTCGCTCCGTATGGTCAACGAGGGCCATCGGGAGCGCACCGGCATTGCGTACGAAGAGGTACTCGCGCGGCCGCACCGAGCCGAGGGACCACGGAAACCAGTGCAGTGGTACATCTCGGCGCTCGGCCAATGCAATCGCCATGCCGGACGCGACCCAACGGTCCAGCAGCGTTGCGCGGTGCTCGTCGACCTCGAACAACTCGCAACGCTGCGCCTCAAGGCGAACGGCGATACGAGCGAGGGTGGTGCGCAAATTGTCGGTGTCGTGGATGCCACCATCGCATCGCCTGCGATCCGATGGCACGTGATCGGTATTCCCCATGCACAGAAGGCTTCGGAAGGGGTGTTGCCCGATCTGAAGAATTCTGCGCCGGATTCACCGGAATGCAGACGCCGGGGGTGCCGGACTATGAGGTCTTCGCCGGAGGGCGGTAGAACACCACGAGTTGGCCGATGCCGCCACCTACGCCGACGATCAGGGCGATGATCAGACCGGTCCAGCCCGACAAGGTGTCGGCGATGCCGAACGCGTGGTCGAGGGAATACTCACCCGGGCCGACCATGGCGATTCCCAGGCCGAATACCGCAAGGATGAAGTTGTATTCCCACCCACTCTTGACGATGAAGAAGCCGTTTTCGGCATGCACGGTGTAGCCGGCCACGATCATCAGGGCGATGAACAGACCACCGGCAAACGGTGTGAGTAGACCCAGGGCGATGGCGAGGCCGGAAGCAACCTCACTCGTCGCAGCCAACACGGCGTGCACCTTGCCGGGCCGCATGCCCATCGAGTCGAACCATCCGGCGGTGCCGGGGATACGCCCACCCTGAAAGAACTTCCCGTATCCGTGTGCGGCCATCGTGAGGCCGAACGCGACCCGCAGGATCAACAGGCCGACCGACAGTTCGGTCATCGACGAAAAAGCGACATCGGTAGCGAACATCATCGTTCCAGGTGCTTGAGGGGTGCAGGACCCCGTGGCTGCTTGCGCCGGTCGAACCTAGTCCCTTGCCGAACTTCTCGCACCTGACGGGGCGTGAGCACCCCCGGTAACCTTGCGTATCCCGTGCGATACCGCAGACCTGGAGAAAATCTGGTGACCACCTCGGAGTTGACGCTCGCCGCAGAATTCCCATCCGGCAGTCGAGAGCAGTGGCTGGCACTCGTCGACACCGTGCTCAAGGGGGCCGATTTCGATCGCAAGCTCGTCTCGAATACCTACGACGGGATTGCGATCCAGCCGCTGTACACCCGACAGGACCGCCCTCCGGCCGAGCAGCTTCCCGGCCAGGGCGACCTGACCCGGGGGGTCGGCGGACCGCGTGGAGATCTGCCATGGTCGATCGCCACGATCCAGCGACATCCGCTCGTCGAGGAGGCGAATCGCCAGGTTCTCACCGACCTTGAAGGCGGAGCGAACTCGCTGGTGCTGCGACTCGACGTTCACGGCGCCGGGGCCGTCGACGGAACGGTCATCGGTGCGGCCGACGACCTCGCCGCGGTGCTCGAGGGCGTCTATCTCGATCTGATCTCGGTCACGCTCGAGGCGGGACCCCTTGGCGCAACCGCCGCTGAGTTGTTGGTGGCGCTCTATGACGTCAAGGGGGTCAGCCCCGCGGAACGCGCAGGGTCGCTCGGGCTCGACCCCATCGGGGCGCTCGCTGCGACAGGCGCGTTGCCACAGGGCCTCGATGGGGCCTTCGCTGAACTCCGCGAGTTGGCGAATCGGGTGTCTGATGCGCCGAATCTCCGCACGATCAACGTCGATACCGCAGCGGTGGTCGACGCCGGGGCCAGCGAGGTCGAGGAACTTGCGGTGGCGATCGCGACGGCGCTCGAGTACGTCCGGGCGCTCTGCAGCGACCGACCTCTCGAGGCGGCCTTCGGTGAAATCGCGTTCACGTTGCAGTCCGACGCCGATTTCTTCGCTGGAGTTGCCAAGTTGCGGGCGGCTCGTCGGCTGTGGGCCCATGCGGTTCGAGCAGCGGGTGTCGACCCGGTCGCGCTGGCAACACCGTTTGCGAGCCGGACGGCGACTCGCATGATGAGCCAGCGCGATCCGTGGGTGAACATGTTGCGCACGACAGCGGCGTGTTTCGCGGCGGGGGTCGGTGGTGCGTCATCGGTGGCGGTGCAGCCCTTCGACTCGGCGGTTGGACTGTCGGACGATCTGGCGCGACGCATTGCTCGAAACACACAACTGATCCTGCAGGAGGAGGCGAACCTCGGAGCGGTGATCGATCCCGCTGGTGGATCGAACTACATCGAGGCGCTCACCACGGAACTGGTCGAGCGGTCATGGGCCCGTTTCCAGGAAATCGAAGCGGCCGGAGGCATGGTGGCGGTGCTGACGAGCGGGGACGAGGCGGAGACGCTGCAACTCACCCGTGAGGCGCGCCTGCTCAACATCGCTCGGCGCCGCGACCCGTTGACGGGGGTGAGCGAGTTTCCGAACATCGACGAGGCACCGCTCACTCGCGAGCAGATCGATCTCGTCGCGTTGCGGAACGCAGCGGTGGCCCATGGTGTCGTGCCCGCCGGACCGGCGACCACCATCGAGGCGCTCCCTGCGGTGCGCAACGGCAGCGAATTCGAGGCGTTGCGCGACGCGTCGGACGCGTTGGCAGCAACCGATGAGCGTCCGTCGATCTTCATGGCGAACCTCGGCCCAGTCGCCGCTCATACGGCGCGAGCGACCTACGCCAAGAACTTCTTCGAAGCGGGCGGAGTCAAAGCGGTTGGCGATGTCGGTCACGACACGGCCGACGCCGCCGCCGAGGCGTTCATCGCGTCGGGGCTCGAGGTCGCCGTCATCTGTGGCTCCGACTCGCTGTACGCCGAGTTGGCCGCGCCGGTGGCAACGGCACTGAAGAAGGCCGGCGCACGGCGCGTCTATCTGGCCGGCAATCCCGGCGATGCTCGAGGTGACTATGAGGCCGCCGGAGTGGATGAGTTCGTTTACGTGGGCGTCAATGTGCTCGACACCCTCACCCGACTTCTGAAGATGCAGGGAGCTTTGTCATGACCGGTCTTCCGGATTACACCGCCGTCGCCGGTCCCATCGTTTCCGATGATGCGGTCGATGGCGCTCCATCGCGATCCGCCGCGGCCGGCGAGGTCTGGGAAACGCCTGAGGGCATTGCGGTCGCGCCGCTGTACACCGCTGCGGACACCGCGGGCCTCGACTTCCTCGACACCTACCCGGGTATGGCGCCGTTTCTGCGTGGGCCGTATTCGACGATGTATGTCAACCAGCCGTGGACGATTCGCCAGTACGCCGGCTTTTCCACAGCCGAGGACTCCAACGCGTTCTACCGTCGCAACCTGGCGGCGGGCCAAAAGGGCCTGTCGGTAGCGTTCGACCTTGCGACGCACCGGGGGTACGACTCGGATCACCCACGCGTCGGCGGCGACGTCGGTATGGCCGGCGTCGCGATCGATTCGATCTACGACATGCGGGTGCTCTTCGACGGGATTCCGCTCGATCAGATGTCGGTGTCGATGACGATGAACGGTGCGGTGTTGCCGGTGCTGGCGCTCTACATCGTGGCGGCTGAGGAGCAGGGGGTGGCCCCGGACAAGCTTGCGGGCACCATCCAAAACGACATCCTCAAAGAGTTCATGGTGCGCAACACCTACATCTATCCGCCGGCACCATCGATGCGGCTCATCGGCGACATCTTCGCCTACACCAGCCAGCGGATGCCGAAGTTCAACTCCATCTCGATCTCCGGCTATCACATGCAGGAAGCCGGTGCGACCGCCGATCTCGAACTCGGATACACGCTTGCCGACGGGGTGGAGTACATACGGACCGGGCAGGTCGCAGGCCTTGAGGTCGACGCATTCGCACCGCGCCTGAGCTTCTTCTGGGCGATCGGCATGAACTTCTTCATGGAGGTCGCGAAGATGCGAGCGGGTCGCCTGCTGTGGGCCAAGCTCGTCAAGCAGTTCGACCCGCAGAGCAACAAGTCGTTGTCGCTACGCACCCACAGCCAGACCTCAGGGTGGTCGCTCACCGCTCAGGACGTCTACAACAACGTGATTCGCACCTGCGTCGAGGCGATGGCGTCGACCCAGGGCCACACCCAATCGCTGCACACGAACGCGCTCGACGAGGCGTTGGCATTGCCGACCGACTTTTCGGCGCGAATCGCCCGTAACACTCAGCTGTTTCTGCAGCAGGAATCCAACACCACTCGCGTGATCGATCCGTGGGGCGGCTCGTACTATGTCGAACGCCTGACCTATGAGCTGGCGCGTAAAGCCTGGGCGCACATCGAAGAGGTCGAACAGCTCGGCGGCATGGCCAAAGCCATCGAGGCCGGCATTCCGAAGTTGCGCATCGAGGAGGCGGCGGCTCGCACGCAGGCCCGAATCGACTCCGGACGCCAGTCGGTGATCGGTGTGAACAAGTTCCGTCCGGACGGCGACGAGATGATCGAGGTTCTCAAGGTCGACAACGCGACGGTACGCGCGAATCAGATCGCGAAACTCGAACGGCTGCGCGCCGAACGCAGCACCGACGCGGTGCAGTCCGCACTTGAGGCGTTGACGAAATGCGCCGACGGTGGTGCGGGCAACCTGTTGGATCTTGCGGTCGATGCCGCTCGCAAGATGGCGACTGTGGGCGAGATCAGCGACGCGCTCGAAAAGGTGTGGGGCAGACATCGGGCCGAGATCAAGTCGATCTCTGGTGTGTATCGGAGCGAGATGGGCGCAGACAACGAAACGGTCGAACGGGTTCGGCGCAAGGTCGAGGCCTTCGAGGCGGCCGACGGCCGGCGACCGCGCATCCTGCTCGCCAAGATGGGTCAGGACGGCCACGATCGTGGCCAGAAGGTCGTGGCTTCCGGCTTTGCCGACCTCGGCTTTGTCGTCGACATCGGTCCGCTGTTCACCACGCCTGAGGAGGCGGCGCAGCAGGCGGTCGACGCCGATGTGCACATCGTCGGCCCATCATCGCTGGCCGCCGGTCACCTGACCCTGGTGCCGGAGTTGGTGGCGGCACTCGAGAAGTTGGGGCGGTCCGACATCATGATCGTCGTCGGCGGGGTGATTCCACCGCAGGACTTCGACGCGTTGTACGAAGCCGGAGCGACGGCGATCTTCCCGCCCGGGACCGTGATCGCCGCTGCGGCCGACGACCTGCTCGACAAGCTCGCCGCACAGTACGGCTACGACCTCGGCGTCGCCTGACCGGCGGGCGCCGATCGGGCGATCGGGCCTCGGTTGCGCCGATGCTCGCCGAGCTCTCCGATGAACGGTCGAGTTCAGTCGTCGGGCAGTGTCGCGAGCGGCAGGCGGATCCGAAATGTGGTCGGCGACGTCACGATGACGTCGAGCCGTCCTCCTTCGGCTTCGACGACTCGACGCGCGAGCGGGAGTCCGATCCCGTGTGCGGAATGACGTTCGGCCTCGGTGAAGAACCCGCCGACGGTCTCGGGGTCGACCGACCCTTCGTCGGTGACGGTGATGATGGCCCAGCGGGAATCCATCTCGGCTCGAACGACGATGAGCCCGCGGCCGTGGCGCACCGCGTTCCACAACAACACGTCGATCGCCTGGCCGACGGCGCCCGGCGCGGCCGCGATCGATAAGGCCGGACCCGGGGCGAATTCGATCGTACGGCGTTGGTCGCGCAAGGTGATTGCGACGTCGTTGATGTGAGCGGTGATGAACGGCCGCAGTTCGAAGCGCGTCGTCACCCCCGCCCGTCCGGTTCGAGAGAGCCGCAGGAGGTCGTCGATGGTGGATGAGAGCCGGTCCGCCTGCTCGAGTGCGGCGATCGCTTCCTCGCGAGTGTCCGGATCGTCGGTCATCGTGAGTTCTTCGATGCGCAACCGAAGGCCGGTGAGCGCCGAGCGCAACTGGTGCCCGGCATCGCTGGTGAAGCTGCGTTCGGCCCGGACCAGCTCGTCGATTCTTGAGGCGGTCCGGTCGAGGGTCGTGGCGAGGCTGTCGAGTTCGGCGATACCCGAGCGAGGGGCGGTCACCGAGAAGTCGCCGGAACCGAGGCGTTCCGCGGTCTGGGCCAGGTCGCGCAACGGCCCGTCGAGGCGTCGCGCTTCGGCCTGGGCGAGCAGCCACGTCGCCATGAGGCCGGCGAGACCGAGACCCCCGAGCACGAGCAAGGGCTCACGCATGCGCTGTTGGATGGCATCGACACCGGTGAAGGTCCGAACGGTCGAAACGTTGCCCTCGTTTCGAATCGTTGCGGAGATCACCTCGGAATCGCCCTCGGGGTTGCTCTGAACGACCGCCCCATCCGCGTAGCGAATCTCGGCTCCGGTGTCGCCAAGGACGAGCGCCTCAAGGTCCGAAACGCTCAGTCGCACACCGTCGTGATCGGCGGCGACCGCGCGATTCAGGACAAAGGATGCCTGATCGGCGAGCTGTGACCGAACCTCGTCGGTGGCGACGCGCTGGAGCAGGTAGCCCATGGGGATCGCCACAAGGACGAGCACGATAGCGGTGACGCCGAGGAACGAGGTGACGAGCCGCCGACGCATGGATGCTTACGCGCCGGTGGCCTCGAAGCGGAACCCCACACCGCGGACGGTGTGGATAAACCTCGGGGTGTCGGTGGCCTCCCCGAGCTTCTTGCGAAGCGACGACATGTGAACATCCAGGCTCCGGTTGGCTGCCTCGAGGTCGCCGGTCCACAGGTCGAGCAGAATCCGCTGACGAGAGACCACCTGGTCGCGACTCGTCATCAACATGACGAGTATCTCGTACTCCTTCGGAGTGAGGTGGAGTTCGTCACCGTCGAGCGTGCTGCGCCGGGCCCGGGTGTCGATCGACAGACCATCGGCCACCAGGATTGAGTCGTCGTGTTGGTTCAGGCGCAGACGGGCCCGAAGGCGGGCGGTCAGCTCGGCCATGGAGAACGGTTTGCCCAGGTAGTCGTCGGCACCGGCATCGAATCCGACGATGATGTCCAATTCGTCGCTGCGGGCGGTCAGCATCACGATCGGCGTCGTGTTGTCGATTTCACGCAACCTGCGGCACACGTCGAGCCCGTCGATGTCGGGCAGCGTGAGATCCAACAGCACCAGATCGACGTTTCCCCCGCGGAAGGTTGCGACCGCGTCGGTGCCGTTTGAGACTCGGGTGACCTCGAAGTCCTCGCGTGCGAGTGCTCGAGCGAGAGGCTTCGCGATCGCGTCGTCGTCTTCGACCAACAAAAGGCGTGCCATTTCATCGAGGGTAAACCGAAGTCGACGGTCGTGCACCGTTGGGGAGCGGATTCCTTGAACCATGCGCGGTTGCCTACCATCTCGCTATGCGTTCGTTGCCGTCCGCCGTCGAGTTGACCGAGGGAATTCTGCGGGGGGACCGAACCGTGTTGGCCCGCGGGATCACCATGATCGAGAGCCGCCGCGGCGATCACCGTGCCATCGCCGCGGAGGTGCTCGACAACATCATGGCGGCCACAGGCTCCGCGGTGCGCGTCGGAATCACGGGTGTGCCGGGTGTCGGCAAGTCGACGTTCATCGACCAGTTCGGCACCAACCTGACGGCCGCGGGCCATCGGGTGGCCGTGCTCGCGGTCGACCCGACCTCGCAGCGCACCGGTGGTTCGATCCTCGGCGACAAGACACGGATGGATCGGCTGGCCGTGGATGCCCGCGCGTTCATTCGTCCGTCTCCCGCTGGATCGACCCTCGGCGGCGTGACCCGCTCGACGCGAGAGACCATGTTGTTGTGTGAGGCGGCCGGATTCGATGTGATCCTTGTGGAGACGGTCGGGGTGGGCCAGTCCGAGACGATCGTCGCCGACATGGTCGACTTCTTCCTGGTGTTGATGTTGCCGGGTGCCGGCGACGAACTGCAGGGCATCAAGAAGGGGGTGCTGGAACTCGCCGACAT
>Ga0116141_10003256_pt1 | contig 13754 bp, 11 predicted proteins | sample AD_UKC097_MetaG_FD_89744 | JGI IMG/M metagenome (GOLD analysis project Ga0116141, IMG submission 89744) | Active sludge microbial communities of municipal wastewater-treating anaerobic digesters from USA - AD_UKC097_MetaG | ecosystem: Engineered > Bioreactor > Anaerobic > Digestate | place: USA...
TCACTTACGAGGAGCATCAGCGATTCGTTTTGGTCGAATTTACTTTGAAGGTACTCCGTGTGACCGTTGAAATTGAACCGTTCCGATTGTATGGTGGCTTTGTTGATAGGAGCGGTTACTATGCCGTCGATAATACCGTTTTTGAGGTCGTCGGTGGCGGCTTCCAAAGCTTTGAAAGCGGCTTCACCGGCTTCTTTGGTAGGAACTCCCATTTCTACTTTTATTTCGTCATTACAGCAGTTGATAATGTTAATGCGGCGCGGATTGGCTTCTTCGGCTTTGCGCACAATGTTAAAGTTCAGATTGTCCATTTCTAACTGCTTTTTGTAGAATGCCGCCACTTTCGACGAGCCGTAGATAATGAAAACAGCGTTTTCGAGAATGCGATTATCTGCTAATGTTTTTAAAATTATTTCGTAGCCGACACCGTTGATGTCGCCTTGTGTGATGCCTATTTTTAAAAGTTTTTCCATATTAATGTTGTTTTTTTAAACTCGTTTTTTATTTACGCGTGTTAGCTTTGGCAGTAACGGTAATTTCGTTAATTTCTTGCGGCAAACGGAGCGAATAGACCATGGCTTCCATTTGGCGAATATTGTTGAGTTTGTCACGTCCGGGAGCAAACACAAAGCCTTCTACAGTAATAATGCGGCTGCCGAGTTCGTCCACGCGTGAGTGGCTAACGAACGGGCCTCCCATTACTTCGCCGTTTTTCATTTTCCACAATCCGTGTATTTCGGCACAGTAAGCGTCGTTCACCCAAATTTCTTTCATAATCGGGGGTATCACATCGTATTCGGTACCCATATATGAACCTTCAACGCTACCGGGGATATTAACTTTTAGCACAGAGTCGCGTCTGGATAACAATTCTTTTTCGGTAAGTTGCTTTTGGTCAGTGTAGGGATAGGCATAAATGATGATATTTTTATTTGCATCAATGCTGCCGTTCGATATCCACAAAAAGTTGTCCGCTTCCTTATATTTGTTCAGGTCAGTTGGCAGAGTAATGCGCACGCCGAATTTTTCGTAAGCTTTTTTCATAGCAGTTTGGTTGGCGTTGGCTTTGTAGTAGTCCATTTGGTTGGCGCGTTCCGAATTGATAAAAGCTTGCTGTATTGTGCGTTTTTTTGCCATTACGTAGTTGGCGAGTGAAGAACTGTTCGGTGCGGTAATGAATACAACCATTTGATTTTTAGCCCATTTGTTTTTCGCTAATTTCATACTTGCTTTGGTGTAAAGCAGTGAATCAACCGTTACAACAACTATGTTGCGTGCCGGTTTTACCAAATGGTCAAAAGCGTTGTGAGGTACTTTCGATAGTTTAAAAAGTGCTTCCGGCTGTGGCAGAGCAGGGGCGGATTCATTCAAAATATCAAACAGCGCTTTGCCGCCTTCGCTTTTCCAATCTTTTTGGTCGATAACCACCAGTACTTCAAATATTGAACCGATGGAGTTGGGCAAAAGTACGTCCGTGTTGCGGCATCCGTAGAGTAGTGTCATAGCTGCCGCCAATGTGATGAAAAAAAATCGTTTCATAATTCTAAATTTTAATATCAGATTTTCAAATTGTTATGTTTTTTTGTTCGCTCGATAGCATACCGCAGGCAGCCGAAATATCTTCGCCACGCGATTTGCGAATAGTGCAAATAATACCGTTGTTTGTTAGGTAATCGCGCAATTTTTCCATCTTTTCCGTGCTTGGACTTTTCAGTTTTATGTTCGGAATAGCGTGGAAACGGATAAGATTTACGCGGCACGGCACTCCTTTGAGTAATCGCACCAATTCTATGGCATGACGTGGTGAGTCGTTTATACCTTCAAACACAATGTATTCAAACGAAAGCCGTCTTTGGTGGGCAAAATCATATTTTTTCAATTCATCTATCACTTTGGCTATCGGAAAAGCCTTTTCTACAGGCATCAGTTGTAAACGCCCGTCCGAAAACGGTTCGTGCAGGCTGATAGCTAAATGGCATTCCGAATGTTCCAAAAACTGCTTCATACCGGGAATTAATCCTATGGTGGACACTGTAATTCGGCGCGGACTCCATGCCAATCCCCATTCACTGGTCATTACGTTTAACGAACGCAGCACTTTCAGCGTGTTGTCCACCGGCTCGCCCATGCCCATGTACACCAAATTAGTAAGTTTTTCGCTATCGGGAACGGAAAGTATTTGGTTCAAAATTTCGCTGGCAGTAAGATTACCTGAAAAACCTTGTTTGCCGGTCATGCAGAACAGACAGTTCATTTTGCAACCTACTTGGCTCGAAATGCAGAGCGTGGCGCGGTCATCTTCGGGAATAAATACCGATTCAACTGTGCCTTTGGCAGTTTGGAATAAATATTTTTTCGTGCCGTCAATCGAAACAGCTTCTTTGATGGGCGGCGTGCGTCCTATAGTAAAATGTTCTGCCAAAATTTGCCTGTTTTTGAGCGATATATTGCTCATTTCGTCGAACGAAACTGCTCGTTTTTTATAGAGCCATTCTGCCAATTGCTTGCCTGTGAATGTCGGCATTCCGAGAGTTTTTGCCACATCCTTCAATTCGTTCAGGTTTTTTCCCAACAAAACAGTATTTTGCATAATTGTTCGTTATGATGGTTTGCGGAAAGCAATGACTAAATCGATAATGGCTGCTATGGTGAGAGTTAGTCCCCACGAAGTAAACTCCTTGTACATCAAATAGATAGTGGCAAGAAGTAAAATAGTACTAATGGCTTGCATACGATTGAGGCGTTGGATGCGAAAATCACTTGAAGGCGGTGTGCTCAAAAAACGCACAATAGTAAGTATCACTGCGCCTGCACCAAAAATGTACATGCCCCGAAAATCCGATAAATAACAGACAGCACCGCCAATTACAAGCAAGTGGCTTATAATAAACAAGATATTGAGTAATCGAAATTTGTTTACATTCATGATTTTTGTGCAAAAGATGCGTTTACAAAGTTATGCTTTTTTTGTCGCATGGACAACTATTGTGGCAAATAAAAATGGTATAACCGCCAAAAATAAGAATGCAGATGACGGGTTGAAACGTACAAAATAGCTCTAAAAAACAGCCGTTACACTTAAAATGATTTTTTTTGAAAAAAGTTTTGCTATCCCAAAAAAAAGTTGTACTTTTGCAGTCCGATTCGCAAAGAGGCACTCAAGTGGCACTGTTGAAGAGTTTTTAGCATCCCGCCTCCCGATCAAATTTTAAAAGATACACAAAATGTATGCAATTGTAGAAATCCTTGGTCAACAGTTCAAGGTAGAAGCGGGCAAAAATATTTTTGTGCACCGCATGGAAGGAGCCGAGTGTGGCTCTAAAGTAGAGTTTGAAAATGTATTGTTAATTGACAACAAAGGCAAAATTGCTGTAGGAGCTCCTACCGTAAAAGGTGCCAAAGTTGTGGCAGAAGTTGTTTCGCACGTTCGTGGCGATAAAGTGCTTGTTTTTCACAAAAAACGTCGTAAAGGGCACCGTAAACTGAATGGTCACCGTCAAAACTTTACAGAAATAAAAATTAATGAAATTGTAGCTTAACCCTTAAAAATTAGAAAAAAATGGCACATAAGAAAGGAGTAGGTAGTTCAAAAAACGGTCGCGAGTCGGAAAGCAAACGACTTGGCGTAAAAATATTTGGTGGACAATTTGCTAAAGCCGGCAACATCATCGTTCGCCAGCGCGGTACTGTTCACAACCCCGGTGACAATGTAGGTATAGGCAAAGACCATACACTATTTGCATTGACTGACGGTATTGTTGTTTTTCGCAAAAAATGCGAAAACAAATCGTTTGTTTCAATAGAACCATTAGCAGTAAGTTAAGACTTGTTTGGACTTATTGAGATAATAGGTCTTAATAAGTAGTTTTCATAATGTATTTTTAAGGGAGGAGGACAATTTAAAACTGTCCTCCTTTTTATTTGCCCAACACGGTATATTGCATAGCGTTTGAAAATCGTTTGAAAACTTGTTGAAATCTTCTCTATAACAAATTGTTAAAAAAGAGGTCTGCTACGGTTATTTCTACTACTTTTGTACTGCTAAAAAATTGTGATATGGAAGAAAAAAAATCATATAAAGGAAAAAAAACGACATCGCTGCCGTCTATCGATTATAGCAAGGTTCCGCCGCAAGCTCTCGATTTGGAAGAGTCCGTTTTGGGCGCTCTGATGCTCGAAAAAGATGCCTATGCGCGTGTCAATGAACTGCTTTCGTCAGCTTCGTTTTACAAGGATATACACGGTAAAATTTACACCGCCATTACCAATTTGGCAGTGCAAAATGCTCCTGTGGACATGTATACGGTAACTGAGGAACTTCGTAAAATGGGCGTGTTGGATGAAATTGGCGGTCCGTATTACATAGCCGAATTGACCTCTAAAGTGTCGTCGGCGGCACACATCGAATACCATGCTCGCATCATTGCTCAAAAATACATGGCTCGCGAGCTGATACGTGTAGCTGCATCGATAGAAAGCAAAGCTTTTGACGAAAAAACGGATGTTGACGATTTGATGGAAGAGGCAGAAGGAATGCTTTTCGAAGTGTCGCAACGCAATGTAAAGAAAGAGGTTGTTCAAATCAATCCAATTATTCAGGAGGCTTTACGCCGCATTCAAGAGGCTTCCAAACAAGCTGATGGTTATAGTGGATTACAAAGCGGTTTTCATAGGTTGGACAAGATTACGTCCGGCTGGCAAGATTCCGATTTGATAGTGATAGCGGCACGTCCTGCGATGGGAAAAACGGCGTTGGTAATTTCTATGGCAAAAAACATGGCGGTGGATTTTCGTTATCCGGTGGCTATTTTTTCATTGGAAATGTCCAATGTGCAGTTGGTAAATCGCCTTATAGTCAATGTGTGCGAAATTTCGGGTAACAAAATTAAAAACGGACAGTTGGAGCACCACGAATGGAAGCAACTTGACCATAAAATCAATGCTTTGTACGATGCTCCCATTTATATTGATGATACGCCAAGCCTTTCGGTACTCGAATTGCGTACCAAAGCGCGGCGATTGGTGAGGGAACATGGTGTAAAAGTTATTTTTATCGATTACTTGCAACTGATGAATGCTTCGGGAATGAATTTTTACAGCCGTCAGGAGGAAGTAAGTATCATTTCGCGGTCGCTCAAAGGTTTGGCTAAAGAGTTGGATATTCCTATCATTGCGCTTTCACAGTTGAATCGTAGTGTGGAAAGTCGAACCGCAGCCGATGGCAAAGTGCCGCAACTATCCGATTTGCGCGAATCGGGTGCTATTGAACAGGATGCCGACATAGTGTGTTTTATTCATCGTCCCGAAATTTATAAAATCACGGAAGACCCTGTTACGCATAAAGATATGCGCGGAATAGCGCAAATCATTGTCGCTAAACACCGTAACGGTGCGATAGGTACAGTCGATTTGAGGTTTAAGAGCGAATTTGCGCGTTTTATGAACGAAGATGACGAAACCAATCCTTATGAAATTATAAGTTCGAAAGCGGTCAATGGTTCGAACAGTCAAAATGACCAAGTGCCGACATCGACAGATTATGTATTGCCGTCTTCGGGCGACGATTTAATCTATTAAGTAGCATAAACACATTGATATAAAGGCAAAAACAATGTTTTTTTTGATTTGTTTCTTTTTGGCTCTGTTCAATTAAAAAATTATCACTAACTTTGCAAAGTTTTTTTGCAAAGTTTTTTAGCAAAGTTTTTTAGCAAAGTTTTTTAGCAAAGTTTTTTAGCAAAGTTTTTTAGCAAAGTTTTTTAGCAAAGTTTTTTAATTTCCAATATATAACTATGGCTAACATAAAATTTTACAGTGGAGAAGAAATTCCTTTAGAGATGCACAAAGTACGTATTGTGCAGAAACTTTTTTTACCGACGATTGATGAGCGAAAAGCGCACATGAATGCCGCCGGCAACAATACGTTCCTTTTGCAAAACAAGGATGTGTACTTGGATATGCTTACCGATAGCGGCGTGAATGCTATGAGCGACAACCAACAACCAACAAGCTGCTATGTTGCGTGCCGACGACAGCTATGCGGGTTCGGAAACATTTACGCGATTGGAAGAAAAGCTACGCGAAATATTTGGAATGAATTATTTTTTGCCGACTCACCAAGGTCGTGCTGCCGAAAATATTTTGGCAACGGCTTATGTTCGCGAAGGTGATGTAGTTCCGATGAATTTCCATTTTACCACTACCAAGGCACACATTACCCGAATGGGCGGCAGAGTGGAAGAATTGGTAATACAAGAAGGTTTGAATCCGAATAGTACTCATCCGTTCAAAGGTAATTTCGACATTCCGCGTTTGCGTAAGTTGATTGAAGAAGTAGGTGCAGAACGTATTCCGTTTTTGCGCATCGAAACGGGTACTAACTTGATAGGTGGGCAACCGCTTTCGTTGGAAAATATGAAAGAGGTATGTGCCGTTTGTAAAGAGTTTGGTATTCGCACGGTAATGGATGCTTCTTTGCTGCAAGACAATCTCTATTTCATAAAAACTCGCGAAGAGGCTTGTAAAAATATGACTATTCGTGAAATTACCGCTGAATTGGCGAAAAATTTTGATATCATTTATTTCTCGGCACGTAAGTTGGGATTTGCCCGTGGCGGTGGTATCTGTATTCGTAAAAAAGAAGAATGCTTGCGCATGAAAGAGTTTGTGCCTTTGTTTGAAGGTTTTTTGACTTACGGCGGTATGTCGGTGCGTGAAATGGAAGCGATAACCGTAGGTTTAGATGAAACAATGGATGAAGACATTATTTCACAAGGTCCGCTGTTCATCGAATATATGTGCAACGAATTGCAAAAAGCCGGTGTTCCGGTTATTACACCCGCAGGAGGATTGGGTTGTCACATCAATGCTATGGAATTTTTGAAACATCTTCCTCAACAAGAATATCCGGCAGGTTCTTTGGCAGCGGCATGTTACATCACCGGCGGTATTCGTGGTATGGAACGTGGTACGCTTTCGGAACAACGTAATGAAGACGGTTCGGAACGTTTTTCTGAAATGGAATTGCTGCGTTTGGCTATGCCGCGTCGCGTGTTTACCTTGTCGCAAGTTAAGTATGTTGTCGATAGATTGGTATGGCTGTACGAAAATCGCCATTTGGTAGGCGGTTTGAAGTTTGTAGAAGAACCTAAAGTGTTGCGTTTCTTCTTCGGTCGCTTGGAACCTGTTTCCGATTGGCAAGATAAGCTGGTGGCAAAATTCAAAGCCGATTTTGGCGACAGCCTCTAAAAAGATTTGGCAGGAATATACATTCACATACCATTTTGTAAAAGTCGCTGTATCTATTGCGATTTCTATTCAGGAACGGATTTTTCGTTCCTGAATCGTTATATAGATGCCTTGTGTTCCGAAATAGCAGCACGAAAAGATTATCTTAACGGTGCAACGATTGAAACCGTCTATTTCGGTGGAGGAACGCCATCGGTGCTTTCTTCTAAGCATTTTGAACAAATTTTTGAGGCGTTGGAGGTTAATTTTGGGTTGTCGCATTGTCAAGAATTGACGCTGGAAGCTAATCCCGATGATATGTCCGATGCTTTTTTTCGTTCCATTGCGCCTTTTCCATTCAATCGCTTAAGTATGGGCGTGCAAAGTTTCAACGATGCTCATCTTCGTTTTCTTCACCGTCGCCACACATCGAACGAGGCGAAAGATGCCATTGAACGCGCGAAACGTTTCGGCTTTGACAACATTAGCATCGATTTGATGTTTGGATTGCCCAATCAAACCATCGACGATTGGCAAGAGTCGCTGTTGCAGGCGATAGAACAAGAAGTTAATCATATTTCCGCTTATCATCTTATTTACGAAGAAGGAACACCGCTTTGGCGCATGAAAGAGCAGGGAACAGTGCGTGAAATAGACGAAGAACTTTCGGTTCGTATGTTTGAAGTGCTTATCGATACGCTTACGCAAAACGGTTTCGAGCATTACGAAATATCCAATTTTGCTTTACCTGAATTTAGGTCGCGCCACAACTCTTCTTATTGGAATGCTACACCATACTTGGGTGTTGGAGCAGCAGCCCATTCGTACAACGGTAGCGAACGTTCGTACAATGTCGCTGATACGCTGCGCTTTTGTGAGGCAATGGAGCAAGGTTTGGATTGTTACGAAATCGAACATCTTTTCCGTAGCGAACGTTACGATGATATGGTGATTACTGCTTTGCGCACTTGCGAAGGTCTTGCAATAGAAAAGGTACGTACTTTGTTTGGTGCCGATTATGTCGATTATCTTATGCAGCAAGCCGCACCATATTTAAAAAGCGGGCAATTGCGCCTCACACCGACCCATTTAGTACTTACGCGTGCCGGTATTTTCATTTCTGACGGCATTATGAGTAATCTGCTTCGTACAGAATAAACTTTTCTTATTACTTCTTAACCATAAAAAAAGCTCCCTGATTGTGGACAAGGAGCAATCCAAATGTTTTCACAACGGAATAATCCTTATTGTGAATTGCTTCAAAATTTGTACGACAAAGTTAGTACAAGTTTTTTAATTGACAAAATTCTTTTGAATTAAAAATATTTTTTAAATTTGCAAAAATATAAAACAAATATCATGAAAAAAATTCTTGGATTAGACCTTGGCACCACCAGTATAGGATGGGCATTAGTAAATGAAGCGGAAAATAATGAAGAAAAATCTTCTATTATTAAATTAGGGGTACGTGTTAATCCTTTGACGGTTGACGAACAGCAAAATTTTGAAAAAGGTAAAAGTATTACAACCAATGCAGATAGAACACTCAAGCGTAGTATGCGCCGTAATCTTCAACGTTATAAACTTCGACGTGAAAACTTAATTGAAATTTTAAAGGAAAACGGTTTTATTACAGACGAGACTATTTTATCGGAAAATGGCAATGACACAACCTTTGAAACCTACCGTTTAAGGGCAAAAGCGGCAATAGAAGAAATTTCATTGGAAGAATTGGCACGTGTTCTTTTGATGATAAACAAAAAACGAGGATATAAGAGTAGTAGAAAAGTAAAATCAAATGAAGAAGGTCAATTAATAGACGGAATGGAGGTTGTAAAACAAATGTATGAAAACAACCTAACTCCCGGACAATATTCTCTTTCTTTATTAAAAAAAGGAGGTAAAAATCTTCCTGATTTCTATCGTTCTGATTTGGAGGCTGAATTTGATAAAGTATTCGATAAGCAAATGAAGTTTTATCCCGACATTCTTTCTTTGGATTTGAAAGAAGAATTGCGTGGCAAAAAGCGTGATGCAGTGTGGGCTATATGTGCTAAACATTTTAAAGAAAATGGATTTGAATTGGTTGGCGTAAAACGCCAAGGGAAAATAGCCGAACAAAAGGAAGAAAATTATGAATGGCGAACAAAAGCACTTTCCGAAAAAATGGAGTTGGAACAATTTGTAATTGTTATTCAACAAATAAATATTCAACTTAATAACTCAAGCGGTTATCTTGGAGCCATCAGTGACCGTAGCAAAGAACTTTACTTTAACAAACAGACTGTAGGACAGTACCAAATGGCTGAATTGGATAAAAATCCAAATTACAGTTTTAAAAATCAAGTATTCTACCGACAAGATTATTTAGATGAGTTTGAAAAAATATGGGAGACGCAATCCAAATTTCATAAGGAATTATCTGCCGATTTGAAAAAAGAGATTCGAGATGTAGTTATCTTTTATCAACGACCTCTCAAATCTCAAAAAGGCTTGATTTCGTTTTGTGAATTTGAAAACAAACAGGTAGAGGTTGAAGTTGACGGAAAGAAAAAAATAAAAACGATAGGATTACGAGTTTGTCCAAAATCGTCTCCTCTGTTTCAAGAGTTCAAAATATGGCAAGTACTAAATAATCTTAGTGTTAATGGCGAAGATTTGGAACAAGAAGAAAAAGAAGCTCTTTTTGCTGAACTTTCTATTAAAGAAAAACTAACAAAAACAGAAGTTTTAAAGTTATTGTTTGAAAATCACAAAGATTTGGATTTGAATTATAAAGAGGTAGAAGGGAATCGTACACAAGCAGCTTTATTTAAAGCCTATCAACAGATTATTGAATTGAGTGGTCATGGAGAATATGATTTTTCAAAGATGTCATATTCTGAAGTTATGGAAATAGTTGAACCTGTTTTTAAAGGATTAGGCTATAATACAGAAATATTGCATTTTGATTCATCGCTTGAAGGCAAAGAGTTTGAAAAACAACCAGCCTATCAATTGTGGCACTTGTTGTATTCATTTGAAGGAGACAATTCAAAAGTTGGAAACGAAAAACTTGTGAATAAAATTTCTACTTTGTATGGCTTTGAAAAAGAATACGCTAAACTCATTGCTTCTGTTACATTTCAATCGGATTATGGTAATCTCAGTACGAAAGCAATGCGCAAGATATTACCGTATATGAAAGAAGGTAGCGAATATAGCGTTGCTTGTGAATATGCAGGCTATCGTCATTCCAAAAAATCTTTAACAAAAGAGGAGTTAGACAATAAAGTTTATAAAGAAAAATTGGAACTTCTGCCACGAAACAGTTTACGCAATCCTGTAGTAGAAAAAATTTTGAACCAGATGATAAATGTGGTGAACTGCATTGTTGATACGTATGGGAAGCCCGATGAAATTCGTATTGAGTTGGCACGAGAACTGAAAAAGAGTGCCAAAGAACGAGAAGAAATGACCAAAGCTATTTCTCAAGTTAAAGCTGAACATGACAAGTATAGAGCAATCCTTCAGAATGAATTTGGTATAACCAATGTGAGCCGCAACGACATAATTCGTTATAAACTATATCTTGAATTGAAAGATAACGGTTATAAGACTCTTTATTCCAACATATACATTCCGCAAGAAAAACTATTTAGTAAAGAGTTTGATATTGAACATATTATTCCTCAAGCAAAACTTTTTGATGATTCTTTTTCAAATAAAACCATAGAGAGCCGAAGCATAAACATAGAAAAAGGCAATCTTACGGCATTCGATTATGTAAAAGAAAAGTATGGTATTCAGGGATTGTCTGATTATCAAACTCGTGTAGAAGACTTGTGTAAAAAAGGTTTGATTTCTAAAACTAAACGCAATAAATTATTGATGCAGGAGGCTGACATTCCGTCCGGTTTTATAGAACGTGATTTGCGAGACTCACAATACATTGCAAAAAAGGCTCGAGAAATATTGGAAGATTTGGTAAAATTTGTTGTACCTACCACAGGAGCCGTTACCGACCGTTTACGTGAAGATTGGCAATTGATTAATGTAATGCAGGAGTTGAATTGGGATAAATACGATAAATTAGGGCTAACGGAATACTATCAAGACAAAGATGGCAGGCAAATTTCTCGTATAAAAGATTGGACAAAACGTAACGACCATCGTCATCACGCAATGGACGCACTTACAATTGCATTTACAAAGCGAAGTATCATTCAGTATCTGAATAACTTAAATGCCCGTAGTGACAAGTCTGGCAGCATATATGGTATTGAACAAAAAGAACTTTATAGAGACAGCCACGGAAAACTTAAATTTAATCCGCCAATACCTTTAGATGAATTTAGGGCAAGAGGTAAAGCATCATTTGGAAAACACCTTAATTTCGATAAAAGCAAAAAATAAAGTTACAACACAGAATATCAACATTACAAAAAGAAAAGGAGGTGTAAACAAAACAGAACAACAAACGCCACGCGGACAACTGCACAATGAAACTATTTACGGAAGTATTAAACAATATGTTACGAAATTTGAAAAAGTTGGATCCGATTTTAATGCTGAAAAAATAGTAACAGTAAGCAAACCTGCTTATCGCGAGGCATTGTTGCGTCGTTTGCAAGAATTTAACAACGACCCTAAAAAGGCTTTTACCGGTAAAAACAGTTTGGAAAAAAATCCTATATTTTTGGATAAAGCTTGTTCAAAACAACTACCGGAGAGAGTAAAAACGGTAAGTTTAGAAACTGTTTATACAATTAGAAAAGATGTTTCACCCAATTTAAAACTCGACAAAGTAATAGACGCAAATATTCGTAAAATTCTTGAAGCACGTTTGAAAGAATACGATGGGGATGCTAAAAAAGCTTTTTCAAATCTCGACGAAAATCCTATTTGGTTAAATAAGGAAAAAGGTATCGCCATAAAGAGTGTAACTATTACCGGTGTAAGCAATGCCATTGCTTTGCATGAAAAACGTGATAAAGATGGTAAATTAATTCTTGATACTGATGGAAAGGTTCAACCGTCCGACTTTGTCAGCACAAGTAATAATCACCACGTCGCTATTTATCGAGATGCTAATGGCGACTTACAAGAAAATGTGGTTTCATTTTTTGAAGCTGTAACACGAGTAAATTTAGGACTTCCTATCATTGACAAAGATTATAAGCGTGATGAGGGATGGAATTTCTTGTTTACGATGAAACAGAATGAATATTTTGTGTTCCCAAACAAAGAAACAGGTTTTGATCCTAATGAAATTGATTTATTAAATCCGGAAAACTATGCTTTAATTAGTCCGAATTTGTTTAGGGTGCAAAAAACAACTATTAAAGATTACTTTTTTCGACATCATTTGGAAACAACAGTTGATGATAAAAAAGAATTGAAAGATATAACTTGGAAAAGATGTGGTTTATCTGCAATTAACGGTATTATAAAAGTTCGTGTAAATCATACAGGTCAAATAGTTTCTGTTGGAGAATATTAACAATTGTAGTACCATGATTAAACGAACCTTATATTTCAGTAATCCGGCTTACTTGTCGTTAAAAAATTCCCAATTGGTCATAAAATTTCCCGAAGTAGAGAAAAATAACTTGCCGGATTCGTTTAAGCAATCGGCTATTATTACTATTCCGATAGAGGATGTTGGAGTGGTAGTACTTGATAATAAACAGATTACCATTACCCACGGAGCAATGGAGGCGTTGCTTGAAAACAACTGTGCTTTAATTACTTGCAATAGTGCTCGAATGCCTGTAGGCTTAAGCTTCCACTTGCCGGAAATACGACTCAAAACGAACGTTTCAGAAACCAACTTGACGCATCACTTCCGTTAAAAAAACAACTTTGGCAGCAAACGGTGCAGTATAAAATTAGAAATCAAGCTGCCGTGTTGGCTCAAGTAACCGGAGAACCGGCAAAAAATATGTTGGCGTGGGCGTCAGATGTAAAAAGTGGAGACAGTGATAATTTAGAAGCTCGTGCTGCTGCTTATTATTGGAAAACAGTTTTTCCGACTATTCCCAATTTTGTAAGACAGAGAGAAGGTATTCCGCCCAACAATTTACTCAATTACGGTTATGCTGTTTTGCGGGCAGTTGTTGCACGTTCGTTGGTGGTGAGCGGTTTGTTGCCAACGTTGGGCATTCATCACCACAATCGTTACAATGCCTATTGTTTAGCCGACGATGTGATGGAGCCGTATAGACCAATAGTCGATAAAATAGTAGTAGAAATTTTAGCGAGTGGATTGGATATTTCGGAACTGTCGCAAGAGTTAAAAGTAAAATTCTTGTCGCTGCCGCAGGTTGATGTACCTATCAATGGTCAAATGTGCGTGTTGATGAATGCCGTAGCGAGGACAACGGCTTCGTTATACAAATGTTTTAATGGCGAGGCGCGTAAAATAGTTTATCCGGAACTATAAAAAATGGAACGTTTCAGTGAATATCGAATTATGTGGGTATTAGTATTTTTCGATTTGCCTACCGAAACAAAAAAGGATAGAAAAGCGTATGCTGATTTTCGGA
>Ga0116141_10003257_pt1 | contig 13753 bp, 12 predicted proteins | sample AD_UKC097_MetaG_FD_89744 | JGI IMG/M metagenome (GOLD analysis project Ga0116141, IMG submission 89744) | Active sludge microbial communities of municipal wastewater-treating anaerobic digesters from USA - AD_UKC097_MetaG | ecosystem: Engineered > Bioreactor > Anaerobic > Digestate | place: USA...
CTGTGCCAGAGCTGGATGGCCGAATCCGGCTTCCTCAAGGGCAAGACGCAGTAGGTTCAGGCCCTCATCCGACGCAGTCTCGCACCCGCGGCGCTCAAACCGAGTGCGCCCAGAAGGACTGCGCCCGGGGCGGGGACAACCTGCTGATACATGAAATTGTCGATGAAGATCCAGTCATGCTCCGCACCGGCAGGGGCTTGGCACGACAGCATCGCGTAGTCAATACCAAGACCAGGACTGGCCAACCCAACGAAGGCTCCGCCGTAGGGGGGATCTGGATCCACGGCGGCAGGAAGGTTGTAGACGCCAAGAGAATCGCCGAAGGCGTTGTAGGCAGTCAGCGACCAAGCAGAGTCAGCACCACCCCAATTGAAGCCAAAGGCACTCACGTCGGCAGCAAAGTCAATCCTCATGCTGGAAAAACCGGGGTCGAAATAGGCCCAATTGTCGAGATAAGAGCCGGTTGTGCTGTACCAGCCACTGTAGCTGTCGTCAATCCGAAGGGATCTGTCAACACCCGTGAACGTGACTTCCCCAATCGTGAGCGACGCGTGGGTGCCTTTCGGTGCACTTTCAAACTCGATCACGGTGGCCCCGGCGAGAGCGGGGTCGGAAGCGCTCGTGATGATGTCGGCGCGGACAACTTGTGTGCCGACAGCGCAGATCCATACGACTGTCCAGAAGACTATGAACTCTCTCATGTTCTTCTCCTCCTCGCCCATTGTCTCGCACCCAGGCGGAACGAAACCATGGGCAGACCGACCATTCCATATTGCGTCCATGATAACCACACGCCCCGTGCCGACGTCAAGGGATAATTGTCGTCTTCCGCCGGCGGGCGGCTCGCATCTCGGCCGCGCCAAGCGGTATGGTTCTCGTCACTGCGAAGGCAATGGGGCGTCGGGGGCCGTGTCGTCGAGCGAGTCGGCCTGCGCAAATCCGGGGTCATCAGCCGGGGGTTCCGGATCGGGCTCCATGAAGATCGGCACCGGTGTGTAGCACTGCGGGACGGGCAGGTGGACCTCGCGGATCTCGATGGGGACCGGGGCGGGCGTCTCGTCGGCCTGCGGTCGCGGCTCCGGCGTCTCTTCCGGCTCGGGCTGTTCCTCGATCACCGCGGGCTCCTCGTCGATGCCCAGGAAGAAATGGGCGACCTTGCGGTAGTCCTCAGCGCCGTTGCAGGTCGCGTCATACTCGAAGATGGTCTGGCCGTAGCTGGGGGCCTCGGCCAGCTTGATGTTCCTGCGGATGAAGCTCGGAAGCACCACGGCATCGGACCAGGCGGTGTTCGACCCGCGGGCGTTCTCCAGGAAGCCGACGATATCCGTGCGGACCTCGTTGGACAGCGAGGTCCGCGTGTCGTGCATGCACAGGAGCACGCCCGTGACCTTCAGTCGCGGGTTGATCCGCTTGTTCACCAGATCGATCGTCTGGAGCAGCTTGCCGAAGCCCTGGAGCGCGAGAAAATGCGGCTGCAACGGGATCAGGACCTCCTCGGCGGCCGCCAGCGCATTGAGCGAGAGCAGGCCCAGCGACGGCGCGCAGTCGATCAAGCAGAAGTCGAACTTGTCCGCGCTGCTCTGCATGGCCTCTCGCAGGATGATCTCCCGGCCGACGACGTTGACCAGCTCGGTCTCGGCGCCGACGAGATTGATGTTGGCGGCCAGGAGCCAGAGGTTGGGCCGGATGAGCATGAGGCTCGATTCGAATGCGGCCGACTCCGTCAGGACCTCATAGGCGCCGACCTTCACGGCCTGCGGCTCGACGCCGAAGTGGATCGTCATGTGCGCCTGGGGATCGAAGTCGATGACGACCACTCTGCGTCCGGCGGCAGCCATCGCGGCGGCCGTGTTGACCGCGGTGGTCGTCTTGCCGACGCCCCCCTTCTGATTCAGGACTGCGATCGTTCTCAATCCATTCACCTCACTGCTGTTCGGTCCGTCGGCCGTCGGCCCGGAGCTTCTTCAGGACGGCGTCCAGCACGCCGTTGACGAAGGGCCCGGATTTCTCGGTGCTGTACTTCTTCGCCAGCTCGATGGCCTCGTTGATGATGACCTTCGGCGGAATCTCGGGGCACGAGGTCAACTGGTACACGGCCAGCCGCAGGATGCTTTTGTCCACGGGCGACAACCGCGAGAACTGCCAGCGAATCGTCGAGCCGCCGATCAGGCCGTCACTCTCAGCCATCTGGCTCCAGGCCCCGCGGGTCCAGTCCCAGGCGAGCTGGCGAGTCCGTGCATCGCCCTCCATCTCGCGGAAGAACTCAGCCATGAGACGCTCCAGCAACTCCGCGCCCTGCACATCAAGCTGGTAGAGAGCCTGCATGGCAAGCTCTCTGGCCCTCGTTCGTTTATCCATACGCATTTACCATTTACTATCGACTATCTACTATTCGACCGCCGACGGTGGCAAGAACCGCCCTGGTGGTGCCTTTGTCCACTCGTAAATAGTAAATCGTAAATAGTAAACTCACCCTACTGAATCAGTTCGATGACGTGCGCCATTTCCATCGCGGTCATGGCGGCGTCGGCGCCGGCGTTGCCCATCTTCGTGCCCGCCCGATCGATGGCCTGCTCGAGGTTCTCGCACGTCAGCACACCGAAGACCGTCGGCACGCCGGTATCGTAGTTGATCTGGCCGACCCCCCGAACCACCTGCTGGCAGACGGCGTCGTAGTGGCCCGTCTGGCCCCGGATGACCGCGCCGAGGCACAGGATCGCCACGTAGCGGCCGCTCTCGGCGAGCTTCTTGGCCACGAGCGTGATCTCGCAGGCGCCGGGGACCCACACGGCACAGATCTGCTCGTCGGCGGCCCCGTGACGGCGAAGACAGTCGATTGCCCCTTCGAGCAGCTTCGAAGTGATGAAGTCGTTGAATCGGCTGATAACGATGGCGTATTTGCCCTTGCCGGCTGCAATCTGCCCGTTGACTTGCTCGATCATAGTACAAGCTCTCCAAACACACACACCGCGCCGGACCCCACCCGCAGGATCGTCCCGGCCGCCCCTACCATTGCCTCGGGTGTATTATAAGACGCTCGGCACCCCGCATCCAGAAAAACAGCAGCCGTGACACCATCGACATCCCGACCCCGGCAGCTCGGTTGCACTAAGCATAAGCATTGTAAGGGCTTATCGCCCTTGTGACCAGAAGAATCTACCCGCCGCCAAAATCAGCCCGCCCGGCCTGCGAAACTGCTAAGGCCCATGCAGCGGATGGGCGATAACCCTGTTGTGCAATGACGGGCAACAACCTGGGCCTCCGATGCGACGCACAGCATCGAGGTCCTGTTCTGGAGGTACACTGTAGCCATGATGTTCGAGGGCATGGATTCCGGTCCCTATGACAAGGCCGAGCGAAGTGCACGCAAGGCCCACGAACTCTACGAAGACGGGAAGATGGCCCAGGCCCTGGCGGCGCTCGAACGCGCCATCGAGGTCAATCCCACCAACAGCGCCTGGCACTTCAACAAAGGCCTGACGCTGGACGCCATCAACCGGTTCGACGAGGCCATTGCGGAGTACGAGGTGGCCCTGCAACTGAGCCCCAACGACCTGGAGATCCTCAACGCCCTGGCGGTGGACTACACCCGCACGGGCCTCTACGACCGGGCCCTGAACACATTCGAGTGCATCCAGCAGCTCGATTCGTCGTTCGAGCCGTGCTACTGCAACCGGATCATCACGTACGCCGAGATGGGCCAGCACGATCTGGCCGAGCAGATGTTCTACCTCGCCCAGCAGATCGACGAGGAATGCCCGCTGTGCTACTACAACATCGGCAACAGCCTCTTTGCCCGCGGCCAGTACAAGAAGGCCGTCCGATGCTGGCTGCGCACGGCCGAGCTCGAACCGACCCACCCCCAGATCAACTATCGAATCGCCCAGGCCTATTGGTCCGATGGAGACCGCGTCAAGGCCCGCGAGCATTTCCTGATCGAGTTGCGGGGCAATCCGGGCGACGTCGAGACGATCATGGACTTCGGCCTGTTCCTGCTCGAAACGGGCGACCTGGACGGCGCCAAGGAGAAGTTCAACCGCCTGCTCGAAATGGACCCGGACTTCGCGCCGGCCCTGCTGTACCTCGGCGAGATCACGCTCGACCAGGGCAACCACGAACGTGCGGCCGAGCTGTTCGACGAAGCGATGAGGAAGGACCCGACCCTGCCCGGACCCCACTTTCGGCTCGCGCAGTGCGCGCTGATCGAGCATCAGAGAGACAAGGCCAGAAAGCACCTGCTGGCCGAGCTGGATCGCGAGATCGACAGCGCCAACACGCTGGTCTCGATGGCCTCGATGTTCCTGACAGCCGACGATCCCGACCACGCCTCGCAGTGCCTGCTGCGGGCGGTGGGCATGGATATGCGAAGCGCCGACGCGTACTACTACCTCGGCGTCAGTGCCGCAAACAGACGACAATTCGCCGACGCCGAGCGGTTCTTCACGCGAGCCCTGGAGCTCAACCCGGAACATCTCGGGGCGCTGCGAGACTCGGCGTTCACCTACTTAGCGGCCAACGAAGCCAACAAGGCGACGGACCGGATCGCGCGGGCCCGCGCCCTGGAGCCGCAGGACTGCGAGCTGCGGATGCTCGACTACAGCGTCCGGCTGGTGCTGTTCATGGCCCGACTGAGCCGCCGGGCAGCCTGTCTGGACCCCCGCCCAGCCGTTCGCCACCTCTGCCGACGCCTGAAACGACGCTGAGATCGACGCCCCACGCGGCGCGTCCATATCCCGTGCAATTGCGGTCCCGCACCCTGTCCCGGCTGCCTTTTTGGTCTTGCATGTCCTCCCGCCTACCCCTACAATGGAGTTCAGAGTAGCACCCGTACTGAGACTGCGACGTGAAGAGGTCGCAGCGCAGGGGGAGGCGAGAGCGGCAGCCTTTTCGGAAAGGGTGGAAAGATGAAGGGGACAAGAGCAGCAATCCTCGTGGTGACCGCGTTTCTTTGTGGGCCTGTCTGTGCGGCGAGTGTCGTCTGGATCGATGGGATGGGGTCGGTGGCTCCGTCCGGTTGGGCGATCACTCCGACGAACCCATCCACGGCAGACGTGATCTCCTTCTCGGGGCCCACCGACCAGGCGTACGGCAACAGTTGCAGTGCCGAGATGGCCTTCGGCGGCTCGCCCCATCTGTCCGTCAACGGCTCCACCAAGACCATCGAGTTGAAATTCCAGGGCCCGGCGCCCACGACGTGCATCCTGATCTACAAGCCCACCGTGGGTCTTCGAGGCGACTTCGGTCCCCTCGCCGCCGGTAATTGGACCTTCAAATGCACAAATTCCCGAATTCCGTTTCAACTGAACTTCACGGTCGGGGGCGGCGCCGGGGGCCACATCATCCGCGTGGATGAGAACGCCCCGCTGACCATCTGGACGCCGGACGGAAGTAGCTGGACAAGGGCCTATCGCCGGTTACAGGACGCCCTGGCGGCGGCCACCGCCGGGGACACGCTCCATGTGGCCAACGGCACCTATGTGCCCGACGACGGCTCGGCCGTCACGCCGGGAGATCGCGCGGCCTCCTTCGTGATTCCCGACGACGTGGCCGTTCTTTGCGGCTTTGCCGGCTACGGCGCCTCCAATCCGGATGCGCGGGACGTGGATGCGTACCCGACCATTCTCAGCGGCGACCTGAACGGCGACGACCTCTGGGGAATCCTGAACATCTCGGAGAACAGCTATCACGTGGTCTCGTCGCTGGGATCGGGCACGCTCGACGGCGCGATCGTCACCGCCGGCAACGCCGACGGCTCGGGAAATGATCGCTACGGCGGCGGCGTTCTGGCAATATCCTCGACGCTACGGATCGAGGCCTGCAAGATCCGGGGCAACAAGGCTGATTTCGGCGCCGGTGTGGCGTGCCTGGAGGGCATCGCGCCGGTCGTGATCAACACGGAAATCACCGGCAACTGGGCCTATATCTTCGGCGGCTGCCTGTACAACGACGATGCCAACGTCGAGATGACCAACTGCCTGGTCACCGGCAACACGGCCGGCAGTGCGGACATCCTGGGCGGCGACGCCATCGTCAACGTCATGGGCAGTCTCGACATCATTAACTGCACCATCGCAGACAATCGGCCCGGCCACTCGCTGCCCGCGAACGAGAGGGCCATCGCCAGTCTCGTCTGGGGCCCCGGCTTCGTCGACACGATCTCCATCAAGAACAGCATCATCCGAAACGGCGGCAACGAGATTTGGTGCACCGAGCCGGGAATCGTGACCCTGTACTACAACAACATCGAGGGTGGCGCCGCCGGGTTCAGCGGTTCCGGGAACATCGACCAGGACCCCCTCTTCAAGAACCCCGGCGTCTTCGGCATAGAGGGTCAGTGGTTCTTCGACGACGACGGGTACACGCTGTTGGCGGGCTCGCCCAGTATCAACGCCGGGAACAAGAACCTTCTGCCCCTGGGCCTTTCCCTGGACCTCAACGGCAACACGCGCGTTCAGGGCGGACAGGTGGATCAAGGCGCTTATGAAGGCAACGGACTGCCGCCGGCCGTGGTCCTGGTCCCCGATGTGGTCAACAGGACGCAGAGTTCGGCGCAGTCGATGATCACCAGCGCCGGATTGGTCGTCGGGACGATCACCCAGGCCTACAGCAGCACGGTCTCCGCCGGACGGGTCATCAGCCAGAACCCGACGGGCGGCTCGGTCGCCACTGTTGGCTCCTCGGTGAACCTGGTGATCTCGCTGGGGCCGGACCCCGGATCGTCGTGGGTGCTGGAGAAGACCTCGTATATCAGCATGACGGTCCCGAACCCTCCGCCTTCTTATCCCGTTTCGGTCGACGGCTCGGGGACGTGGACGTTCTACGTCAGCGGCACGACGGAATACAAGATCGAGATCACGAGCGTCTCCGGCGTGGGCGGCACGTGGACCGTAACCCCGTCGGGCGGCACCGTGACTACGGGCTCGCACACGATCTCCTTCACCATGCACGGTGAGGGCCTCGATATCAGTTGGATGACCCCCGGAGACCACAAGATCGCTGACATCAAGTTCTACACCCGCTGAGAGGCCACACAGCCGGAAGGAGTCCTTTCTCGGCGCCGCGCCCGGATGAGGTGTCGTCTCGGGGCGTCCGGTGTACCGGGTGCGTCATTTGCGCGTCAGGACGTGTCTTCACGATTAAGGAAGACAACGCCTCCCGGCGTCACTACAGATGCGGTTTCCAGTCTGGAAGTTGCCCCTCGGGCTCGCCCACAGAGTGGGATCGTCGTGGCCGGAGGACCCGCGCAGACGCCTGTGAACGGCAGTTTTTTGTTTGTCTCAGCCCGTGTGGTCCCTATAATAGTGCGTCCGGAAACAGGGGGCTGCGATGGCGGGTCCAGCGGCATCTGAGGTCTCAGCAAGAGCCGGACGAAAGAAGCCGGTGATCGATACCGGGATCGGTTGTGGTGTGCCGTTACCCGGCCGAGTGGCGGAATGGCAGACGCTGGGGACTTAAAATCCCCTGCCCGCAAGGGCGTATGGGTTCGAGTCCCATCTCGGCCATTGGGGTGAACTGTGGGTTCCCGACGGCCGTATATTCAGGGCGCGGTCCACGCACGGATCAAAGCCCCGATGGAACGAATGTGTTGATTGGTCATGCCCTGTCTTGGCGGGGCGTGTTGGAGGTAAAGCAAAGCATGGTCAGCAAGGACATCAAGCTCGTGGACATTGAGAAGCCGAATCTCTACCGCGAGGTATTCCCATACACCCAGTTCCCGAAGGTCGTTTTCGACGGCGAGCAGGAGCCCTACGAGATCCCGGACGACATCTGGATCACCGACACGACGTTCCGCGACGGCCAGCAGGCGCGGCCGCCCTACAAGCCGGAACAGATCCTCCGCATCTACGACCTGCTGCACGAAATCGACGGCGGCGCCGGTCTGATCCGCCAGTGCGAGTTCTTCCTGTACTCCGAGAAGGACCGCAAGGCCGTCGAACTGTGCCAGGCGCGGGGCTACAAGTACCCCGAAATCACCGGCTGGATCCGCGCCGTGGCCGCCGACTTCAAGCTCGTCTCCCAGCTCGGACTGCAGGAGACCGGGATTCTGACGAGCGCCAGCGACTACCACGTCTTCCTCAAGCTCGGCAAGACGCGAACCCAGGCGCTGAACAGCTATTTGGACATCGTCAAGGCCGCCCTGGATACCGGGGTGCTGCCGCGATGCCACCTCGAAGACATCACGCGGGCCGACTACGACGGGTTCATCCTGCCGTTCGCGGTCGAGCTGTTGAAGATCTCGGAGCAATACGGCAAGCCGATCAAGATCCGCTTGTGCGACACGCTGGGCTTCGGGCTGCCCTGGCCGGGCGTGGCGCTGCCGCGGGGCATTCCGAAGCTGATCCAGGGCCTTCGCAAGGTCGGCGTCCAGCCCGCGCAGCTCGAATGGCACGGGCACAACGACTTCCACAAGGTCCTGGTCAACGCCGCGACGGCGTGGCTCTACGGGTGCAGCGCGGCCAACGCCGCCATCTTCGGCTCCGGCGAGCGGACGGGCAACCCGCCCTTGGAAGCCCTGGTCATCGAGCACGCCCAGCTTCGAGGCATGGTCCCGGGCGTCAACTACGCGGCGATCACCGAGCTGGCCGACTACGCACATACGGAGCTGGGTTTCGAGATCGCGCGGAACTATCCGCTCGTGGGCAGGGATTTCAACGTGACGCGGGCGGGCATCCACGCCGACGGTCTGCTCAAGAACGAAGAAATCTACAATTGCTTCGACACGAACAAGCTGCTCAACCGGCCCATCGGGGTGGCCATCGCCGACAAGACGGGTGCGGCCGGCATCAAGCACTGGGTCGAGACGCACTACGAGATTCAGATCGCCAAACACGATCCTCGGATCATCAAGATCAAGGACCGGATCGACGCGGAGTACGCGGCGGATCGCATCTCGGCAATCTCCGACGATGAGATGCATCAGTGGGTGCGAGAGACCTTCGAGGCCCAGATGCCCGCTGCCAGAAAGGGTTAGTACCGCAACGTCGGATTTCCCCGCTTCGGGGTATTATGGCGCAGCACGAGATCAAGGCCGTTCTTTTTGACCTCGGCGATACGATTCTGAACTTCGGCAGGGTCAAGACGACAAAAGCCTTCCTGGCGGGCGCCAGGGCTTCGCACGCGTTCCTGAGGGCGCGGAACCAGCCGGCCGCCTGGTTTCCCTGGTACTTCGCCCGGAACCTCGTGCGGCTGCGAATCAAGTACTTCGTCTCGAATCTCACGCGCAACGACTTCGACTCGCTCGAAGTGCTCCGCGCCGTCGGCGCCAGGCAAGGTGTGCATCTGTCGGCGTCCGAGTGGGACGAGTTCGCCTGGCTCTGGTACGAGACGCTCAGCCGCTCCGCCGAGGTCGAGCCGGACCTGCCGGAGACGCTCGGCGCCCTCCGACGCATGGGCATCAAGCTTGGGATCGTGTCCAACACGTTCGTGAGCCGTACCTCGCTGGAGAGACACCTGGAGCAAGTCGGCCTGCTCGAGTTCTTCCCGATGCAGGTCTACTCCTACGAGTATCACTTCCGCAAGCCGAGCACGGAGATCTTTCGGATCGCGGCCGAGAAGATCGGCGAGGCCCCCGAGGCCGTTGTCTTCGTCGGCGACCGGATCGACAACGACATCCTGCCGGCACTGAAAAGCGGGATGCACGCCGTGTTGAAGGAGGCCCACACCAACGCGGGCAAGCCCACGCCGCGCGGGGCCCGACGAATTCGCCTGCTCTCGGAACTGCCCGCGACCATCGAGCAGATCAACGCGACGGCCCAACCGACTCGCGTCAATCTGTAGGTTCTCATTGACACCGAGCACCCCGATTCTTACTATCGCATCCTGCTCGTCCTCGTCGTGTCGCCGCGTCTGTCCGCGCCCGATGCTCGACGTGGGACGTTCGACTGATGGAAGGAGAACACGGATGGCAACAGGCAGAACAATTGAAGTAACCGATGAGAGTTTCGCAGACGAAGTGCTCGAATCGGAGGTTCCCGTTCTGGTGGATTATTGGGCGCCGTGGTGCGGCCCCTGTCGGATGGTCGCCCCTGTGCTGGAGAAGGTCGCCGATGAGTACGACGGCCGGTTGAAGATCTGCAAGCTCAACGTGGATGAGAACCGCGAGATCGCGACCCAGCATCGCATCATGAGCATCCCGACGATGTCCCTGTTCAAGGACGGCGAGCTCGTGGACCAGATCATGGGCGTGACGCCGAACTTCGAGTCGGACCTCAAGAGGAAGATCGACCCGCACGTGGAGTAGAGAGAAATCCGATTCGCCCTATCCGTCCTATGGGTCCTATAGGTCCTATGGGACCAATGGGACGAATAGGACTGATAGGACTTGCCGGGAGGGAATTGAAGTCGGAGAAACCACACGATGACCGATACGCCATATGACATCATCATCATCGGCGGCGGACCGGCCGGCCTCGGGGCGGCACTCTATGCGTCGCGCGACCGATACCGCACGCTGATCCTCGAGAAGATGATTCCGGGCGGGCAGATCTTCAACACCAACCGGATCGAGAACTACCCCGGCATCCCGCGAATCGACGGGCCGAGTCTCGTCGACCAGATGCAAAAACAGGTCGAGAGCTTTGGAACCGAGATCAAGACGGGCTCCGAGGTGACGGATATCAAGCGGACCGACGACGGCCGGCTCGAGGTCTTCTGCGGGCAGGATCGCTATGTCGCGCGGGCCGTCGTCCTGGCCCCGGGCAGCAGCTACCGCAAGCTGGGCGTCCCGGGCGAGGAGGAGTTCCGCAACGCCGGAGCGGGCGTCAGCTACTGCGGCACCTGCGACGGGCCCTTCTTCCGGGACAAGGAAGTCGTCTCGGTCGGAGGCGGCAACACGGCCATCGAAGAGACCCTCCACCTGGCCAAGTACGCCAGCAAGGTGACAATCGTGCACCGTCGTAACGAGTTCCGCGCCGACAAGATCCTCGTGGAGGAACTGCTGGCCAAGGCCAACGAGCCGGGCGGCAAGATCGTCATCCGCTATGACTCGGTCGTCACGGCGATCCAGGGCGCCGGGCGGGTCCAATCCGCCCGGCTCAAGAACGTCAAAACAGGTCAAGAGGAAGACTATCCCTGCGACGGCGTCTTCATCTTCGTCGGCATGGTGCCGAACACCGAGTTCCTCAAGGGCATCGTGGAACTGACGGGTCAGGGCTTCATCCGGTGCGACAGCGCGCATCTGCGCACGTCCGTCCCGGGGATTTTCGTGGCAGGCGATTGCCGGGTCGGGGCCACCATGCAGCTTATCACCGCGGTCGCCGATGGCGTCAACACGGCCATGATGATCAAACAGTACTTCCGCGATCCTCAATGGTGGAAACAGGCGAGCGTCGAGGCCGGGCAGGCCTTTGGCTGGTGACGAGGCAGAACGCGGGACCGACAGGACGAATGGGACCTATGGGCCGGCCTCACCAGAAGATGATGTAAAAGGTCGCCACGGCCGCCAGGACGATACCGCCGGCGAGCTTCGCTCCCCAGGTCGTCTTCACATCCACGTCTTCGCGAACCGGCAGCGCCCTCGGTTGCTCCAGCGGTTTGAAGAAGGTGATCAGTCCCATGATGATCAGGACGAGCTCGAAGGCCAAGCCGACCTGGATCAGAAAGTGCAGTCCCGGCGCGAACTTCTGGAACAGGCCGTATAGGACGGGGCCGCAGATCAGGGCCGCCACGCCGGCCGCGCCGGGGGCCTGGGGAACCAGCATCCCGAAGAGAAACGCCGCCACCACGCCGGGCCAGATGTAGCCCTGGAACTGCTGAATATAATTGAAGACGCCGCCGAACTTCGGGTCGGCCAGGCGGGGCGCCAGCAGACAAGCGGCCACGATGAAGACACCCGTGGCGACTCGGCCGAGAAGCAACAGCCGTGTCTGTGGCGCGTTGCGGTCAAGAAGGCGATTGTATATGTCCATCGTCAGGATCGTCGAGGCGGAGTTCAGCATGGAGGCCAGGGAGCTGATGACCGCGCCGGCGATGGCCGCGAACATGAACCCCCGCAGTCCGGAGGGAACCAGTCTCTTGATCAGGGTGGGGAACGCCGCATCCGGCTTCCGACCGGTCAGCAATTCGCGCGTCGGCGCCCGGCCGACTTTGTCCGCGATCTGTTCCACCGCTTCGTTGTATTGCGTCACCTCGGCGGTCAGAGCGGGATAGCGTTCCCGCCATTCGGCATCCGGTTCGAAGACGACAAGCTGCTCTTCGTTCGGCGAGGCCTTGAGTTGATCGAACTTCTCCAGTTTCGGTATGTTGTCCTCATCCGCGGCGGCGTGCAGATCCGGGGCATACAGGTTGTTGGCCATGATGCCCGGCATGACGATCGCGAAGGGGATCAGCAGCCACAGGCCGCCCGCGAAGATCACGCCCAACTGGCCGTCGCGAAGCGTGCGGGCGGCGAGATTGCGCTGCACGATGAACTGGTTCAGGCCGCAATAGTAGAGGATGACGATCCCCATTCCGGAAACCACACCGGTCCAGGGCAGGGCCTCGTGGCTGGCCGGAAGCACCATGTGAAGTCTGTCCGCATTGACGGTGGAGAACTGCTCCCAGCCGCCGCAGGCGCGCAGGCCCAGGAAGAAGACGACAATCCCGCCGACGAGCAGCGCGCCTCCCTGAAACAGATCCGCCCAGGCAATGGCCTTGAGCCCTCCCCAGATCGTGTAGATCGCGGCGACCGATCCGATGAGCCAGATGCTCTTGGTCAAGCTCAGGCCGAACACTTTGTTCAGGGTCAGCCCGCCGGAGTAGAGCACCGCCGTCAGGAGCACGGCGACGTAGATCACCACCGTCGTCAGGGCCATGAGGGCCCGGGCCGTGGAGTTGTAGCGATACTCCAGATACTCGGGCATGGTGTAGATGCCCGCCTTGAGGAACCGGGGCAGCAGCGTGAACGCGATCAACACGATGCCGATACTGCCGGCCAGTTGCCAGTTGCTCACCGCCAAGCCCACGCTGCCGGCCCCCTGGCCGCTCATGCCGACGAACTGCTCTGTCGAGATGTTGGCGGCGATGATGGACAGGCCGATCAGCGGCCAGGTGAGCCCCCGGCCCGCGAGGAAGTAGTCCTCGCTGGTCCGCTCGCGCCGGCTCTTGAACATGCTGACCGCAACGACCACGCCGATAAACACGACGAACACAGCGATATCGAAGGCATTCAATTCCATAGGCCCATCCAACCAAAGCAGTTGTGCATTTCCGGCTTGAGATTCCAGGCCGTCACAATAATAGATCCTCGAATCCGCTGCCACAAGATTTCGCGCGGGGCTTTTGCGTCCCAGGGCAGTTTCTGGTACAAAGGGGCCTCCAGGCAATGACGAAACGACCAACAGCAGAAAGGGTAGATCCATGTCCGACGTTCGCGACCGCAGTGGAATGACCAGGCGACGGTTTCTCAATGTCTCGTTGGCCGCTGCGGGCGGGATCATCACGCTGAGGCCGCGCCGGGGCCGGGCCGAGGGCCATCGCGAGCAGACCTACTGGGCCTTCTTGTCGGATACGCACATCGCCGCCGATCCCGAGAACAACTATCGAGGTTTCTATCCTTATCGGAACCTGGAGAAGACCGTCGCGCAGCTCGCCGCGGACCTGCCAGAGGGCGTGGTCATCACGGGGGACCTCGCCCGACTCGCCGGCCAGATGGGCGACTACGAGAACCTCCGCAGGTTGCTGATGCCTCTGGTCGGTAAACGGCCGATGTACCTGGCCCTCGGCAACCACGACGACCGCGGCGTCTTCCTGGACGTGTTCGAGGATCGCCCGGGGC
>Ga0116141_10003261_pt1 | contig 13749 bp, 12 predicted proteins | sample AD_UKC097_MetaG_FD_89744 | JGI IMG/M metagenome (GOLD analysis project Ga0116141, IMG submission 89744) | Active sludge microbial communities of municipal wastewater-treating anaerobic digesters from USA - AD_UKC097_MetaG | ecosystem: Engineered > Bioreactor > Anaerobic > Digestate | place: USA...
AACCCGGCCAATACCAACGCCTACATCGCGATGAAGTCCGCGCCGGACCTTCCCGCGAAGAACTTCACCGCGATGCTGCGCCTGGACCACAACCGCGCGCTCAGCCAGCTGGCCGGCAAGGCCGGCGTGGCGGTGGGCGACATCGAGAAGCTGGTGGTGTGGGGCAACCACAGCCCGACCATGTACCCCGACTACCGCTTCTCCACCGCCAACGGCGCTTCGCTGAAGGACAAGATCAACGACGCCGACTGGAACGCCAACGTCTTCATTCCGACCGTGGCCAAGCGTGGCGCGGCCATCATCGAGGCGCGCGGCCTGTCCTCGGCCGCCTCGGCCGCCAACGCCGCGATCTGCCACGTGCGCGACTGGCTGCTGGGCTCGAACGGCAAGTGGGTGACGATGGGCATTCCCTCCGACGGCAGCTACGGCATCCCCGAGGGGGTGATCTTCGGCTTCCCGGTCACCGCGCAGAACGGCGAGTACAGCCTGGTGCGCGACCTGCCGATCGACGAGTTCAGCCAGAAGGCCATCGACAAGACCCTGGGCGAGCTGGAGGAAGAGCGCGCCGGCGTGGCGCACCTGCTCTAGCAAACCGCCCATCCGGCCGCAGGGCGCGCCTGCGGCCGGAGCGCAGCGGCGTACGGGACAGGGGAGCGCCGCGCGCGTTCCGCTCCGCCTCACTCCGCGCTTGCGCCAAACCCGCGCTCGCGTCCCCAGATCACCGCCGTGCTGCGGCGATTGACGCCGATCTTCCCGTACAGCGTGGCGACGTGGTTGCGTACCGTGTTGCGCGACAGCCCGAGCCGCTCGGCGATCGCCGCGTCGCCGTGGCCGCTGCAGATCAGCTCCAGCACCTCGCGCTCGCGCGCGGTCAGCGCGTCCATCTCGCTGGCGGTCGCCTGCGGACGGCGCACCTGCGCCAGCTTCTCCATCACCGTGCGGCTGAACCAGGAGGCGTCCTTCATCACCGCCTCCATGGCGCTGATGAGCTCGGCTTCGCCGCGCTTGCGCTCGGTGATGTCCTGGATGACGAACAGCGCGCAGGCTTCGTCCTGCAGCGTCACCGACTCGGCCGAAAGCAGGCCGTCGATCACCACGTTGTCCAGCGCACGCAGCTGTACGTCGCGGTTGCGGATCATCTGGCCGGCGTCCAGCGCCAGGTTGATGTCGCGCAGCGTGGCGCGGTCCAGGTACAGACCGCTGCTGGTGATCGAGCGTCCGACGATTTCGCCGCGCGGCCGGCCCACGGCGGTGGCGAAGGCGCCGTTGGCCTCGATCACACACCAGTTGGACTGCACGCATACCGCCATCGGCACCGGCGCCATGCGGAAAGCCTTGGCGAAGCGCTCCTCGCTCTGGCGCAGCGACTGCTCGGCGCGACGCCGCGCCTCCAGGTCGATGAAGGTGAACAGCATGCAGGGCCGCCCGGTCACCACGATGGGCTGGCCGGCCACCATCACCGACTTCCGGTCGCCGTCGCTGGTGCGCACGCGCGTCTCCTGCGGGCGGATCGCGCTGTGCGTGGCCAGCGCGCGCAGCGCCTGCTCGCGCCGCTGGGCGTCGTGCAGCACGTCGATTTCGTGGAAGGGCCGGCCGAGGATGTCCTCGCTGGCGAAGCCGGTCATCTCGCAGAAGCCCTCGTTCACCCGGATGTAGCGCGAATCGTCCAGGCGCAGGATCGCGGCAGGGGAAGGCTTGGTGGAAAAGAAGCGGTCGAACAGCTCGTCGGAATCGACCTTCTCGGTGGTGTCGATGGCGAAGAGCACCAGCAGCTCCGCCTGGTCGGCCTCATCTAAAAGGACTAGTCCACGGAACTCCAGCGTTCGCGCCATTTCCTGTCCGTCGCGCTGCGTGAGCTCCAGCACCAGGCTGGCGAAGGACTCGCCCGACGCCAGGCGCGCGAACGGACTGCGGCTGGGCGGGATCGCCCGCCCGCCGGACTCGCGCAGCAGGAACCGCTCGGCGTACTGCGCCGTCGATTCGCCAAGATCCTGCTGCGTGGCGCAGCCGTGCATGTCGAGCGCGGCGCGATTGGCCCAGAGGATGGCGCCGTCCGGATCCAGCAGGATCACGCCCTCGCTGAGGTGGGCCATGATCTGCTGGAGCTGGCGGCGTCCCACCCCCTGGGCGGCGTGCGGTTCACGGGTCATGGGCGTGCTCCAGAAAACGGGTTGCGGTCCGGTGGGATTCATTCTCGCATTAGTATCTGGTTAAAAAAGGTCAATATGTACTAGTTTTACTGGTATATCGATCACTATCTGGCCCCTTCGGCGCTTCCTAGCATGGATTCCGCCCGGAACGCCGCATCGCGATCCGGGTGCCGGTCGAGGCGGAGGGTTCTGCTGTCCGTCCCGGTCGGCCCATCCAACGGCTCTCGCGCCACGCGTTCCGCGGAAGCGTCGCCGAAGGCCCTGCCAGGAGATCGACATGAACAACGTCAACAGGATGACTGCACTTACCCTGGCCGTTTCGCTTGCGCTCGGTGCTGGACTTGCCGTCGCGGCGGAGCAGGCCAGTTCCTCCGAAGATCATTCGTCCAGCGCCACCCAGGCGATGGGCGACGCCTGGATCACCGCCAAGGTGAAGGCCGAGCTGGCCACGACCGACGGGGTATCGAGCAGCGCCGTTTCGGTGACCACGGTGGACGGTGTGGTGACGCTGACCGGCGTGCTGCCGACCCGCAGCGCGGTCGACGCCGCGATCGCGCATGCCCGCAGCGTCGAAGGCGTCCTGAAGGTGGATGCCGCCGGCCTGAAGGTAGGCGATGCCGCCAAGGTCGCGGCCAGCGGAGATGAGGACGGCACGTCCTCCAGCGTCGGCCAGGCGGTGGACGACACCTGGATCACCACCAAGGTGAAGGCGGAGCTGGCGACCACCCAGGGCGTGCCGAGCACCGAGATCTCGGTCAAGACCGTCGATGGCGTGGTCACCCTGATCGGCGCGCTGCCGAGCGAGCTGACGGTGAAGAAGGCCGTCGCCGCGGCGCGCAGCGTCAAGGGCGTGCGTCAGGTCGACGCGAGCTCGCTGCTGGTCGAAGGCTGAGGAGACGGACCATGAACGAAGATCGCATCAAGGGCCAGTGGAAGCAGCTCAGCGGCAAAGTGAAGGCGCGCTGGGGCAAGCTCACCAACGACGACGTGCGGGTCGAGGAGGGCAACGCCGAATACCTTATCGGTAAACTCCAGGAGCGCTACGGGCTGGCCAAGGACGTGGCGAAGAAGGAAGTGAACGACTTCGTCGATTCGCTCTGACTCCGCCGCAGCGAAACCCTCGGTGCCGGGGCGCATGGTGGCCCCGGCACCGATCCTGGCGCAGCGACGCGCCGCCCGCCATGGCTGTATCCGGCCTTCAAAGGAGAACGACATGCTCCACTATGCAATCGTGTTCCTAGTCATCGCCCTGATCGCGGGGTTCCTGGGCTTTTTCGGCATCGCCGGCACCGCGGCCTGGATCGCCAAGATCCTGTTCGTGGTGTTCATCGTGCTGTTCCTGATCTCGCTGGTCACCGGGCGCCGGCCGCGGGTCTGACCCCTTTCCGTGCCCGGCCATGTCGCCGGGCGCGGCCACCTGGCGGCGCGCTTCATTCCGCCGCATTCTTCTGGAGAACGAAAATGAACCTGCAACGTACCCTGTTGATCGCCGCGCTGTCCGCGCCCCTGCTCGTGCTGGCCACCGGATGTTCGGTGGCCCGCAAGCAGGAAACGGTGGGCGAATACATCGACGGCGCCGCAATCACCACGGAAGTGAAGGCCAAGCTGGCCTCGGATGCGGAAACCTCCGCGCTCAACATCGGCGTCAAGACCATCGACGCCGGCGTGGTGCAGCTGTCCGGCTTCGCCAAGTCGCAGCGCGAGAAGACCCGCGCCGGCGAGCTGGCGCGCTCGGTCAAGGGCGTGCGGACCGTGCACAACGACCTGATCATCAGGCCGTGACCGGCGGGAACGGCGCGCATCCGAGCGGACGACCGGCACTTCGACCGGCGTCGCGGCGGATTCCGCGCGCCGTGCCGCGCTGACGGCGGCGGCTCGGTCGCCGTCAGCGCGGCTTGTTGGAGCGCGGCGCGCCGTGTCCCGGGCGGCCGGCGCCGCGCGGTGCGCCCTTGCCGCCCTGCGGACCGCGCGCGCCTGCGGGTTTTCCCGCGCCGCCGGGGCGCGCGCTGGCGCCGGGTTTGGCCGCACCGGCACCCGGACGCCCGCCGCCGGGCTTGCCGCGTCCGCCGCCCGGGCGTTCACCGTAGGGGCTGGGCTTGCCGTAGGGATTGGGTTTCCCGTAGGGACTGGGCTTGCCGGTGTGGCGCGGAGGCGCGACCCGGCTGGTGGTGGTGACCCCTTCGGGAACGTACCAGGAGCGGTGCTCGGCCGGATTCTCGAAGCCGGGTGCGGCGGTCTTGCGCTTGCGCTTGTGGGCACCGGCACCGCCCGGGGCGGTCAGACGGTTGCCGATGTCATCGGGAATCGCCCTCCCGCCGTGGGGCTTTTTGCCGCCGGGCTTGCCGAACCTGGGCTTGCCGGCGCGGTCCTCGCGCAGATTGTCGAAGGCGCGGAATTCGCGCGACTCGTCGCCGAAACCGCTGGCCTGGGTCCAGGCGCGCTGCTCGCGCGGGGCCGGGCGATATTCGGACGTCCTGGCGCGACGCTGGCCGATCACCGGCTGCAGGGTGAGGGTGCCGGTGGCTTCGGAGAGCTGCATTTCGGCGCGCAGGCGGGATACCGCCTCGGGCGATAGTTCTTCGAAGTGGCCGCGCTTGAGCAGGCGCGGCAGCGCCTGGCTGCCGTAGCGCACCCGCTTCAGGCGGCTGACCTGGCAGCCCTGGGATTCCCACAGGCGGCGCACTTCGCGGTTGCGGCCTTCCTTTACCACGACCGAGAACCAGTCGTGCGAGTCGCTGCCACCGATGCGCTCGATCGAATCGAAGCGCGCCGGGCCGTCGTCGAGCTCCACGCCGCGGACCAGGCGCTGGATCAGCGCCTCGGAAATGTCTTCCTCGCCCTCGGGAGCACGCACCCGGCAAACGTATTCGCGCTCGACTTCGCTGGAAGGATGCATCAGCGCGTTGGCCAGATCGCCGTCGGTGGTGAGCAGCAGGAGGCCCGTGGTGTTGATGTCCAGACGCCCGACGTTGATCCAGCGCGCGCCCTTGATCTGCGGCAGGCGGTCGAACACGGTGGGCCGCCCGTCGGGGTCCTCGCGCGTGGTGACCTCGCCTTCGGGCTTGTTGTAGAGCAGTGCGCGCGGCGGTTCGCTCTGGAGGCTGGCCACGAAGGTCTTGCCGTCGATATCGATGCGGTCGCCACTCTTGACGCTGCTCCCGAGGCTGGCGACTTCGCCGTTGACCTGCACCTGTCCTTGCGAGATGCGTTCTTCCAGCGCGCGGCGTGAGCCCAGGCCGGCCTGCGCCAGGACCTTGTGCAGGCGCTCTTCGACCAGGGCGCCGGCGGGCGTGTCGCGTTTGAGCGAGAGGGTGCGGCGCGCGGCCGGGGACTTCGGGGTGGAACCAGTCATGCAGTGTGCTCCGGTGCGGCGTCATCCGCCGCATCCATGGGGAGGGAATCGGTGGCAACGGGGACGGCTTCGGCGTCTCCGTCATGGGGAAGCTCGACCGCGGCCGTGGTGATGATTTCAGGGGCGATCACCACGTCGGTCGCGTCCTGGAAAACCGGGGGCGGAAGTTCGGGGGCCGCAGGCTCGGGTTCGAACGGCAGCTGCGGCTCCAGTTCGGCCAGGTCGCGCAGCTCCGACAGCGGCGGCAGCTCGTCCAGGCTTTTGAGGTTGAAGTAGTCGAGGAAGGCGCGGGTGGTGCCGAGCAGGGCGGGGCGACCCGGTACGTCGCGGTGGCCGATGGTGCGGATCCACTCGCGCTCTTCCAGCGACTTGATGATGTTGCTGCTGACCGTCACGCCGCGAATCTGCTCGATCTCGCCGCGCGTGATGGGCTGCCGATAGGCGATCAGCGCGAGCGTTTCCAGCGTCGCGCGGGTGTAGCGCTGCGGGCGCTCGGCCCAAAGCCGCGCCACCCACGGGTGTACTTCGGTGCGAACCTGGAAGCGGAAGCCGCTGGCCACCTCGACCAGCTCCACACCGCGCTCGGCACTGCCTTCGCGCAGCGCTTCGAGCGCCGACTCGATCGCGCCGGCCGGCGGCGGCTCGTCGAGGGAGAAAAGGTTTTGCAGATCGGCCAGCGTCAGCGGCTGGCTGGAGGCCAGCAGCGCCGCCTCCACGATGCGTCGGATCAGGGCCGGATCCATCGGGTCATGCCTCCTGCGTGGCGGCTTCGCCACCGTCGGGTTCGTCGACGCGTGCTTCTTCGTCGGCGTGTGCGGGGGCATCGGTCGCGAGAGAACGAAGATAGATGGGCGCGAGCTGCGCCTCCTGCACGATCTCGACCAGTCGCTCCTTGGCCAGCTCCAGGATCGAAAGGAAGGTGACCACCACGCCAAGCCGGCCTTCCTCAGGCTGGAACAGCGAGCGGAAATCGTGGAACTGGCCGTCGGCGATGAGGTCGAGCACCTGGCCCATGCGCTGGCGCACGCTCAGCGCCTCGCGCCGGATGGCGTGCCTGGTGAACAGCTCGGCGCGCTTGAGGACATCTACCAGCGCCGCCAGCAGCTCGCGCATGTCCACCGTGGGCGGTTCGCGCTCGATCTTCAGCTCCGGCACGAAAGCGTGCACCGGCACCGTGTCGCGCTCCACGCGGGGCAGGGCGTCGATGTCCTCGGCGGCCTTCTTGTAGCGTTCGTATTCCTGCAGACGCCGCACCAGATCGGCGCGCGGATCCTCTTCCTCGCCTTCTGCCGAGGGCGGGCGCGGCAGCAGCAGGCGCGACTTGATTTCGGCCAGGATCGCGGCCATCAGCAGGTATTCGGCCGCCAGCTCGAAGCGCAGTTCCTGCATCACGCTGATGTATTCGACGTACTGCCGGGTGATCTCGGCCACGGGGATGTCGAGGATGTCGAGGTTCTGGCGGCGGATCAGGTAGAGCAGAAGATCCAGCGGCCCCTCGAACGCCTCAAGGATCACCTCCAGCGCGTCCGGCGGAATGTAGAGATCCTGCGGCATCTGCAGCAGCGGCTGGCCGAGCACGAGTGCCAGCGGCATTTCCTGCTGCTGCGGAACGGGTGCCATCGCTGGATGGGTGGCCGGTGCGGCCGAGGTTTCGGTCATGCGGCAATCCGGTCTTGCGACCTGCCTGTAAATAGCGGGAGATTGATCGTCGATTACAGCCGTTGCCGTGCAGTTCGACCAAGTTGAAGCGCAAATGCCGACGCCCCCTGGCGCGGCATGACGGGTACGATCAACCGCTTATCGCGGTCAGTCCAGCTCCAGTTCGACAAAACCCTGGCGCGTGATCGCAGGTTCGTCGCCACTCAAGTCCAGGACGCTGGTCGGACCGGGCGGGCAATCCCCGGCGTCGAGCATCAGGTCCACATGGCGCAGAGAACCTTCGGCCACCGCTTCGGCCTCGTGGTTGTCCAACGGTTCGTCAGGCAGCACGAGACTGGTGGTCAGCAACGGTGATCCCACGGTGTCCAGCAGCGCGCGCGTCACGGCGTTGTCCGGGATGCGGCACCCGATGGCGCGGCGCTTGGTCTGCTTGAGACGGCGGGGAAGGTCCGCGCCGGCCGGCAGGATGAAGGTGATCGGTCCGGGGGTCAGCGACTTGATGATGCGGAAGGCGCGGTCGTCGAGCTTGGCAAGACTTCCGATCTGGCTGATCGTGCTACAGAGTACGGTGAAAGGGTGCTTCGTGTCCAGCGCCCGCAGGCGCTGGATGCGGTGTTCGGCGTCCAGCGCCTCGATGCCCCACATGAAGGAATAGCCGGCATCGGTGGGAGCGACGATCAGCCCGGCGTCGGCAATGCATCGAGCCGCGCGCTGGATCGCGCGGGGCTGCGGATTGACCGGGTGGACTTCGAGACGATCGTTCATTACGCGCTGGATCAAGCCGGGACAGGCTCCTATCATGCCGCCGTTCGGGTCGGAGCGGAAAGCATCATGTGGTATGCACTGCTGGCGCGCGATGCGCCGGACACGCTGGAAGCGCGGCTTGCGGCAAGACCGGCGCATCTGGCTCGCCTGCACTATCTGCGCGACGAGGGACGGCTGCTGCTGGCCGGACCGCTGCCGGCCATCGACGCGGAAGACCCCGGCCCGGCCGGTTTTTCCGGCAGCCTGATCGTGGCCGAGTTCGCGAGCCTGGACGACGCCCGAACCTGGGCCGACGAAGACCCTTACCGCCTCTGCGGCGTGTATCGCGAAGTGGAAGTGTTTCCCTTCCGACGCGTGCTGCCCTGATCGGGGCGGGGCGAAGACGCCTGCACCCAGTGTGGGGCGCTATTGCAGATAGGACTGTTTGATCGCAGTCAGCAGCGGGTCGCGCTGGCCGGCGGGCTCGGAAGGCAGGTATCCCTGACTGATCGTCCAGAGGATGGCTGCGCCGTAGCCGGAATTGCGCGCGTTGCCGGCCTTGACGGGCGTGGAGACGAGTGGATCTTCATACGTCACCAGGTTGCAGCCCATCGGCCCGACCTGCGCAGGTGAATGCAGGAATACCGCGCTCACCGGATCGTATTCCAGGGTCATCTGGGGGCGATAGCTGGCCAGGATGTTGCGGTAGCTCATCGCGCCATCGCTCGCGATGAGGTTGGTTCCGGTCACCGCCATGCGCGGCCACTCCACGCCGCGGAAACAGTTGCCGAAAAAGCCGAAGCCCATCCCCAGTCTGGCGGCCGGTATGCCGGCATCCAGGTAGTACTGCATGCTGGAAGACACCGAACTGGGAGTGCTGGCCATGTGTCCATTGAATGGCGAGGAAAACCAGCTGTTCCAGCCCTCGTAGGCCGCAGCCATGTCATAGGTCATCACGTTGATCCGATCCAGCGAAGGCGCGATGGCCTGCAGGAAGGCGGCTTCGCCGGCAGGGCGCGGGTTCCACTCCAGGTTGGTGTTGATCCACTCCACCGGCAGGGTCAGCACGAGGCCCGGACGCGCCGAGCGCAGCGCCTGGGCCAGGGCGAGGAGGTTGGCGTGGTCCTGGGTTTCGATGGGTTCCCAGTCGATGTCCAGACCGTCGGCACCGAACTGGTCCACCACGGCGAGCAGGTTGGTCACGAACATCGCGCGTTGGGCCGGCGTCGCCGCGCTGCGCCAGCCGTCGATCTCGCCCGCGCCGCCCACCATCAGCACCGCCTTGCGCGAGGCGGCGTGCGCGGCATTCACCGCCTGCTGCGCCCAGATCGGCCCGTTCACGGCATCGATGTCGAAATGCGTGGAAAGCGTGGCGTCGGCGTTGGGAATGAGTCGCCCGATCATCAGATGCGTCAGCCCGCTGAAGTCGATCTGTGCCGGGGTTTGCAGGCTGCTCTCATAGCCCACGTAATAGCCCATCACCCAGCGGTTCGACGCCGATGTGCCGCCCTCGAAACCGTCGCCGAACAGCGGTTGCTCCGGCGCCGGCGCATCGCCCGCGATGAAGTTCCAGATCGCCGTGGCGGCGCTCTGTGCCGCCGCCGTGCCTCCGCCCCAGATCGCGTGCCCCAGCCCATCCACCGCGCACCAGTTCACCCGGCGGGTACAGCCATTGAAGGCAACGCACGGGCTGGGTGAAAAGGCCGTGCTGGTGTTCGAACAGCTGTGCGTGGCCTTGTAGTTCTCCAGCACCGCCTGTCCGTCGGCATAGGAAACCCCGCCGGTATTGTCGTTTTTTCCCCAGACCAGGATGGCCGGCGGCAGCGCGCAGTCCACGCCGCCGTTGCCGGTGTAGCCGAAGTCGCCGTCCACCGGGTACAGCGTGCCCGAATGGATGCCGAGACCGCGGATCACGCTGCGCCCGAGCCGGCACCCCAGCGCATTGGCCATCGTGGCGCCGCCGCTGAAGCCCACCAGATAGACGCGGGTTTTGTCGATGCCCAGTTCCGCGTGCAGCGCGGCGATGATCTGCTGCACGAACTGGCCCTCGTGCGCGCGGCCGGCGCTGCTCCAGTACTCGAACGCGCCATCCTTCGATTTCGGGTACACGAACACGGCTTTGCCGCTGGCTTGCGTTGCGGCGGTCTCCAGCGGCAGGGCGCTGCGCATCCCGGCACTGTTGCCACCGTCGCCGTGCAGCGAGATCACCAGCGGCAGCGCCCCCGGCGGCATCGATGCGGGCCGTGCAAGCAGGAAGCTGCGCGTGTTGCCGTCCACCGACAGGGTGCGGGTCTCGGCGTTGTACTGGGCGTTCGCATCCGCAGAAAGGAAACCGATCAGCAGCGACAGGGCCGATGCAAGCAGGGGTGCGTGGTTCATGGCGAGGCGCTCCGTGAAGGCGTGTGATTGGGATACGGGAAATGCCGTTGCCCGATGACATGCGGCATCGCGCCCGAACTCGACCGCGCCGATATCCATGCCGGGCCATTTTCCTCGTTTCCCCCGCCAATGCGAGGTTTTTCCTTCGACTTCAGGGAGACAGAGATGACGATGCGACGGGTTTTTCGTGGGATGCGCGATCCAGGCCGCGGCGGCCTGGCACGCTGGTGCAGGCGCTCGCTGGGCGGCCTGCTGTTGGCCTGGGGCGCGGTGTCCGGCGCGGCGGCGGCCGTCGAGGACCTGCGCGTCGATACGGACTGGGGTGATTCGGGCCATGCCGCCGAAGCCTTCCTGGACAACCATGTCGGCGTGAAGCTGGCGACGCTGGGCAACGGCAACACGGTGACCCTCAGTCGCGGCAGCGGCGCCTTCGTCCCGCTGCAGGCGCTGCTGCTGCAGCGCAGCCCGTCGGGTGCCGTCGTGCCGTGGGCGGATGTGCCGCCGATGTTCAGCGGCGGCGGTGCCTACATCGTCTATCCGAACAGCCTGCAGGGCGCCAGCGAACTGGTGGATGTGGTCGATCTCAAGGTGTACGAGGGGCGAATCTACGTGCTCCTGACCGCCAGAACCTCCGCCGCGTTCCACGTTCCGCTGGTGCGTTGCTTCACCTTCACCGGTGCCGACTGCGGCTGGTTCAGTCAGGAGTTTCCCGGGCTGGCGGAACAGGGCGCGGTAGCCTTCGACATCTTCGGAGACCGGATCGTGATTCTGGCGCGCAACGGCGCATACGGCAACGCAGGGTTCCGCGTGGCGCGCTGGGCGATCGCTTCCGACGGCGGCTTTTCCCACATCAGTGACACGGACTTTCCACCGCCCCAGGGCGATCCGTTTGTGGAGCCGGTGGACATTGCGGCGCGGCCGCGGCCGACAAGCGCGGCGGCACGTGGCTGCGCGATGACATGGAGGATTCGCTCGACCTGCCGATCCCGGCCGGAACCAACCTGCTGGAACTGGATGCCGCCCTCGATGCGCTGGAAACCGACGCCCCGCGCATGGCCCGGGCGGTGGAGCTGCACTACTTCGTCGGGCTGAGCCTCGAGGAAATCGGAGTACTGCTGGGCGTGACGAAAAAGACCGTGCATCGGGACCTCATCGCCGCGCGCGTCTGGCTGCGCGGGCAGCTGGAGGCCTAGCGTGGCCGAGGTCGGGGCAATTTCCGCGCTGTGCATCGCGCGCGAAGCCATGGATCAGGAACCGGACGCACGCGCGGCGCTGCTTGTCGCGCGCTGCAATGGCGATTCCGCGCTGCACGCGCAGGCCACGGCGCTGCTCGACCACATGCTGGCGGAAGAGCGGGATTCGGAGCAGGGATGGGGTTCGAACGCGGTCGAATCGGCCGCCGCCGACCGCCTGATCGGCACGCATCTCGGGCCGTTTCTGGTGCGCGAACGCATCGGCCGCGGCGGGATGGGCGTGGTGTACCGCGGCGAGCGCGAGGGCGGGGATTTCCGTCAGGAAGTGGCGATCAAGCTGATCCGGCGCGGCTTCGACTTCGACGACATCCAGGCGCGGTTCCTGCGCGAACGTCGTATCCTCGCGCGCCTGAATCATCCGGGCATCGCGCGCCTGATCGATGGTGGCAGCGCACCCGATGGGCGCCCGTGGTTCGCCCTCGAATTCGTGCGCGGGGAGCCGATCACCGCCTGGTGCGATCGCCATCGCCTCGATCTATCCGAACGCATGCGCCTGATGCTCGAGGTCTGCGCTACGGTGCAGTATGCGCACGGGCAGCTCGTGCTGCACCGCGACCTCAAGCCCGGCAACGTGCTGGTCGACGAGAACGGCCAGGTGCGGCTTCTGGACTTCGGCATCGCGCGCCTGCTCGACAGCGAGGAGACCGATGCCACGATCACCCGCGCCGGCAGCCGCGGCACGTTCACCCCCGAATACGCCGCGCCCGAACAGTTCGCAGGCGAAAGTGCCGGGGTCGCGACCGATGTCTATGCACTTGGGGTGATGGCCTATGTTCTCGTCTGCGGCGTCTTGCCCCAGCCGATCCGCTCCGGCGACCTGGACGATGCCCAGCGACAGGTGCGGGAACTTCCGCCCCAGCCGCTCACCCAGGCCATCTCACGCTCCGTTCCGGACGCGCTACAAGGTGGCATGGGGGAGGGTGAGGCGCTGCGTCTGGCGCGGCGCTCCACCCATCTTTCGGCCTACCGCAAGGCGGTGCGCGGCGATCTTTCCCGCATTCTCGACAAGGCGTTGGCGAAGGAGCCCGAACGCCGCTATGGCAGCGTGCAGGCGTTTTCCGACGACCTTTCGGCGTGGCTGCGCGGCGCTCCGGTGCGCGTTTCCGGAAATTCAGCAGGGTACCGGCTGCGCAAGTTCGTCGGGAGAAACCGCGTTGCGGTGGGTTTTGCCTCACTGGCCGCGCTGGCCTTGACCGCAGGACTCGCCGCGACGCTGTGGCAGGTGCGAGAAACACGCGTGCAGCGCGACGAGGCCCTGGCCGAAGTGCGCCGGTCCGAGGGAATGCGCCAATATCCGATGCGGATGTTCCGCGATGCCGCGGCACCCGAAAACGCGAAGGTCGACGTGCGGGAAGTGTTCCGCAAGGGCACGGATCGGCTGTTCGAGCGGTTCGCCGATCAGCCGCAGGCGGGGCAGGAAACCGCGCTGATGCTGAGCGATCTCTACCTGCAGCTGGCCGATGTGCAGGGCGCAGTGCCCCTGCTGGAACGGCTGCTCGAATGGCCCGGCATCGAAGGCAACCCGACGGTGCTGGCGCACGCGCGCTACAACCTTGCCCAGGCCGAACTGGTGCGCGGCAATCTGGAGCGCGCGCAGTCGCTGCTGGATCAGGCGCAGGCGCATTTGCAGATTTCCGAGGGCGTGGTGCAAAAGACTCTGCTCAACGAAAGTCGGCTTGCCCAGTCTCGCCTGGAGCGCGCCCAGGGTCAGATCGACGAGTCCTTGGCCACCTTGCGTGACGCCATCGCCGAGCGCGAGAAGCTCCTCGGACGGCAGGATGCCCAAGCGGGAGCGCAATACGTGAGCCTGGCCATCGCGCTGATGCAGGTCGGGCGGCTGGACGAGGCCGACGCGGCGGCAAGCGAAGGATTTCGCGTTTACGAGCAGCTCGACCTGGACGATACCGACGGCGGCATGGCGGCCCTCAACGCGCGCGCCAACATCGCCCTGGTGGCCGGCCGGATCGAGCAGGGGGCTGCGGACTTTCGCCGCGTGGCCGAGCTGACCCGGGCGCTGTACGGTGAAACCCCGAAGCTGGCGACCGCGCTCAACAACTACGGCATTGCGCTGATGCGCAGCGATCGGGCGGCCGAAGCCGCGCCGGTGAGCGAGGAGGCGCTGCGAATCGCCCGCGCCAGCGACGGCGAGCGCAGCCGCCTCGCGGTCGCGCTGCGCGCCGCCACCGCGGAAGCCTGGGCCAGCACCGGGCGC
>Ga0116141_10003266_pt1 | contig 13741 bp, 13 predicted proteins | sample AD_UKC097_MetaG_FD_89744 | JGI IMG/M metagenome (GOLD analysis project Ga0116141, IMG submission 89744) | Active sludge microbial communities of municipal wastewater-treating anaerobic digesters from USA - AD_UKC097_MetaG | ecosystem: Engineered > Bioreactor > Anaerobic > Digestate | place: USA...
CTTGGATACAAAATTTCAGGCGCTTGGTTGTAAGGTATGAATATCACGTTGAAAACTTTCTTGGCATGGTGCAGCTCGGGTGCGCGATAATTTTACTTCGTTTATTTTGAGATGACTTGTAATAACAATTTGATTACATTGCGAATTCCGAAAATGTTTATCATGCATAATTCTGGCGGGTAAAATGGCGTGAATTTTGCTTGAGAGGACTGCTAAGATTCCATCAGAGGCCTATCTACGTTACAGGTCAAATTCAAATGCTTTCGTGCAGCATTTGCGCACTTTCACCATCTCTACTGGCCTCATAGTATTATGTGCAATCAGACGATTGGAATTTGACCTACATTATTGAGAAAGAGGTATCGAATATGAAGAAGCATATGAAGTCTCTACTATCGCTTTTGCTGTTAACTATGGTTTTATGTCTAGCGGGAAATGCCGAAGCAATACCCATTACCGAAGCAATACCCATTACCGACACAATTATTTTTGAGTATGCGAGCACAGACCTTTACTACGGAACCGATCCAGACGGCAGGATATATAATACCAGAGATGACACTGGAGTTGTAGCCTGGTTGACCACATCAAGTGATGATTACGCATTCGAGTTTTACGACTTTATTACGTATAAGCACATATTCGACGTGCCGGACGGAACTATAACTAGTGCGACCCTTACCTTAACCCTAAGAGAAAACGACGACCCTGACGAATGGGCCAGCGTTTGTTTTGCGCCTTATAATTGGGGGACTGACTGGTATATAGGCGAGGTAACTAATGGAACACACGATTACAGCGCCACAATTTCCCCTGACTATTTCTTTGGAGATCCAGTATGGTTCTATGTGACGCTTGTTTCCAATCGGGGCGACTTCGCAATCGATAAATCGGTACTAACCGTTTACTATGATACAAACCCTGCACCTGTCCCCGAACCCACCACCATGCTCCTATTCAGTGTCGGTCTGGTCGGCCTTGTCGGGGCCAAAAGGAAGCTGAAAAAATAGTCCTTGGATTTCATTTTCTCCTAAGGCAGGGTTTATATGACCTTGCCTTTTTCATTTTGAGATTGTGGCACGGATCGTGTATCACTGTGCCAAAAATTTTGTTAGCCCGTGAATACCTCTTCAGTATCTCTGGACTTTTGGAAAAGTTGTGTTTAGGTCATAGTATCAGTATCAGTTTGCAGAAAACTATAAAATAGGATTGTCAGGGTATGCTGATAGATTTGCCATTGGGCCGCCGCCTCCACTATTTTGAAAAAGACAACCCGTCTCTCCAGAGTGATTCTCTGGGTAGACGGGTTTTCTTTCTATCCTTATTATCAGCGGCTTACGTTGCTTCTAGAGTTTCAACGCTTTCGACACGATCACTCTCCCCTTTCGGGAAATCCGTCATGCCCCGCTTCTATTTCGGCTGAACATTCTCCGCATTCTTACCCACATTCTCCGGACCTCGTCCGGTTTCCTGCATTTTTTCCTGCAACCGCTGTTCGGCGGAATCAAAGGCAAACTGGTTGATACCTTCATGATTTAAGTCAAACAGGTCGTTGATGTCCATGGAGCTTGCTTACCGGGTGGCAGCAGAATGTGTCGGCGCAAATTTGAGGTTGACCATTGTTGGTTACGGGAATCTCTGTAAGGATTCAAGGTCGCGCTTGACATTTGCACTCCCATAGATGATATATCAAGTGATAAATCGGGCGTTATGAATGGTGCCGTCAGCAAATCATAAGATTCATCAAGGAGAAATCCATTGGACGAGCAATACAGTATGGCGAGGCTGGTCCGGGAGCTTCGGGAACTCACCGGTCTGACTCAGGAAAAGTTCGCGGCCAAGCTCGGAGTGACCTTCCCCACGATCAACCGCTGGGAGAACGACCGCGCCAAACCGTCGCCTCTGGCGCTGGAGAAGATCGAAAGCCTGCTGCGCAGTCTGGGGGACAAGGGCAAGGCCTTGCATAAAGCGTATTTTGGAAAGGAAGCGTAGGCATGGCCCAGCTTGAACACATCGAAGCCATTGAAAAGCGGCTCTGGAGCGCGGCGGACACCCTGCGGGCCAACTCCAACTATGCCAGCAACGAATATTTTCTGCCCGTTATGGGCCTGGTCTTCCTCCGGCATGCTTACAGTCGCTTTCTTGGCGTCAAGGATGCTATCGAGGCCAACCTGCCGACACGTGGCGGCAAAATCCGGCCGCTGACCAAGGAGGACTTCTCGCAGAAAAGCGCGATCTTCCTGCAGCCCAAGGCCCAGTTCGATACCCTCGTGGCCCTGCCCGACAGCGCGGACCGCGCCAAGGCGATCATCGACGCCATGGAGTCCATCGAGGCGGACTACGAAAGCCTGCGCGGCGTGCTGCCAAAGAGCGAGTATCAGGAACTCGACAACGCCGTGCTCGGCCAGCTTTTGCGCACCCTCAACCCCGAGGAACTCAAGCGCGTCTCCGGGGATGTCTTCGGCCGCATCTACGAGTATTTCCTGACCCAGTTCGCCGACCAGAAGGCCCACGACGGAGGCGAGTTCTTCACCCCGGTTTCGCTGGTTTCGCTGATCGCCAACGTCATCGAACCGGTTTGTGGCACTGTGCTGGATCCGGCCTGCGGCTCGGGCGGCATGTTCGTGCAGAGCGCCCGGGTGGTTGAGCGGCGGCACGAAAACCCCACCGAGAAGCTCACTTTCTACGGCCTGGAAAAGAACGCCACCACCATCCGCTTGGCCAAGATGAACCTGGCGGTGCATGGCCTCGAAGGCGACATCCAGAAATCGATCACCTACTACGAAGACCCCCACGAGCTGCTGCGCAAGGCCGACTTCGTCATGGCCAATCCGCCCTTCAACGTGGACGAGATCGACGCCGACAAGGTCAAGAGCGATCCGCGCCTGCCCTTCGGCCTGCCCGGTGTCAACAAGAAGGGCAAGGTCAGCAACGGCAATTATGTTTGGATCAGCTACTTTTATAGCTACCTGAACGAACAGGGCCGGGCGGGTTTCGTCATGTCGTCCCAGGCCTCCAGCGCCGGGCGCGACGAAGCCAAGCTCCGCCAGAAGCTGGTCGAAACCGGCGACGTGGATATCATGATCGCCATCCGCTCCAACTTTTTCTATACCCGCACCGTCCCCTGCGAGCTCTGGTTCATAGATCGGGGCAAGCCCGATCAACCCTCATCCCCGGCCCTTCTCCCAGAGGGAGAAGGGAGTCACTACCGGGGAGGTTATGACTATTCCGGATTGGTTAAACGAGCCCGCGAGTTACGCAAGAAGCAGACACCGGTGGAACAGATGTTGTGGGAGATGCTGCGTGACCGTCAGTTCCTGGGATTCAAGTTTCGCCGCCAGCATCAAGTAGGCGATTACATTCTTGACTTCTATTGCCATGAGGCAAAACTGGCTGTGGAACTTGATGGTGCAGTTCATGAGCAACGACTAGAAAAAGACGCCAAACGGAACGCTTATCTGAAATCGCAGGGAATTCAGGTTCTTCGAATTTCCAACGACACCCTGCTCCACAAAACAGCCTCGGCTTTGGAACAAATCGCCGCTCTTCTCCCCTCGCCCTCTGGGAGAGGGGCCGGGGGTGAGGGTCAGAATGTTGCCCGCAGGCACAAGGGCAACGTTCTGATGATCGACGCCCGTAACATCTACCGCAAGGTCACGCGCAAGATTTTCGACTTTTCGCCGGAGCAGGAACAAAACATTCTCGCCATCGTCCGGCTCTACCGGGGCGAGACCGGGCGCTACCTCGACCTGGTGGCGGGCTATTGCCGGCGCATGCTGGCCGAGGGCGCGGCCTGTTTCACAACGAAAGACAACGAAGGCGAAACGGTCGAACCGCTGCCGGACTTCATCGGTGCGCTGGCCACCCTGCGCGGCGCAGTCGAGCCATTCCTCAAGACCTTGCCTAAGGACGCACTCCAAACAGAAAAGGGCGAACACGCGGGTTCGCCCCTACGGGAACTGGATGACGCCATCCCGCTGTTCAAGGCGGATGTAGAGACGTTCCGGAAGACCGTCACCAAGCAGCAGGCAGCATGGGGACAACAGAAAACCACCAACGGTGAATTGAAAAAGGCCGTGGATCGCCTCGCAACCCTGGCCGAGACCAGCCGCGACCTGGTCAAGCAGACCGACCTGCTCTACAAGCTCGCCTGCCGCCTGATCGAAACCTGCGAGAACGAATGGGATGCCCGCGACAGCGACGCCTGGGCCGGTCGTGACATCACACGCGCCCGCAAGGCCGCCGACGAGGCCCGCGCCCTGGCCGTGGAACAGCTCAAGCAGGTGCGCTACTTCTGGAAGCAGGCCCACTGGCTCACCGAACGCTTCCCCGATGCCGAACTCCGTAATATGGAAGGGCTGGTCAAGCTGGTGGACCGGGCCGAGATCGAGGCCAACGACTGGAGCCTCACCCCCGGCCGCTATGTCGGCGTTGCGCCGGAAGAAGAGGACGGAGACTTCGACTTCGAGGAGGCCCTGCGCGAGATCCATGTCGAGTTGGAGGACCTGAACGCCGAAGCTATGCGACTCGCTGCGGCGATCAGGAAGAATTTCGAGGAGCTGGGAATTTGAAGTTTGAAGGGTGAAGGGTGAAAAGTGAAGTCGGATATTCCGGATAGAACATTTCAGTTTGCGCTGCGCATTGTGAAATTGTGTCTGGTGATGGATCAAAAACCGGGGGTCGCACGCACCCTTGCCAACCAGTTGCTGAGATCCGGAACCTCAATTGGTGCTAACGTTGAAGAAGGACAAGCATCTCAAAGCGAGGCGGATTTCGTGAGCAAATACAGTATTGCCTGTAAGGAAGCACGTGAGACGCATTACTGGCTTAGGCTTTTGGCTGCCTGCGAGGTCGTTCCAGCCCCGCGGCTGACGGAACTTGAAGCCGAGTGCAACGAACTGATTGCCATCCTGACAGCAATCATAAAGAAAATGAGGGCGAGGCAATCATGACTTCAAACTTCAAACTTCCGCCTTCAAACTTCAAGGAACTGCTCTCGACCGACGAAGGCAAGACTCTGGAATTCAAGCAGAATCTCTCCTCACCGCGTAATCTGCTCAAGACGCTGGTGGCCTTTGCCAATACCGCCGGTGGAAGGATCATCATCGGCGTTGCAGACAAGACGCGGGAACCGGTGGGGATCGACAATCCGCTGGATGAGGAGGAACGGCTCTGCAACCTGATCGCCGATTCCATCAGCCCCCGTCTGGTGCCCAATGTCGAAATGACCACGGTCGACGGCAAAACCCTGCTCGTAGTGGAGGTGTTTCTGAGCAATTCCCGTCCCCATTACCTCCGTTCCGAGGGGTCGGAAACCGGGGTCTATGTCCGGCTCGGCTCCACCAACCGCCAGGCCGACCGGGAGTTGATCGGTGAACTGCGCCGGTCCGTCGAGGGGGTGGCGTTTGATGAATTGCCCCTGCCGCAACTCTCCATGGACGATCTTGCGATAGACGCGATCAAACGCGCCTTTACAGGTATCTGCGAAATCGATGAGCAGGCCCTGTTCACCCTGAGACTGCTGGTCAGGGAACAGGGCAAAAGCGTGCCGACCCGGGGTGGCGTCCTTCTTTTCGGCCGCGATCGCGTTGCTCAGTTCCCCGATTGCTGGGTGCAGTGCGGCCGGTTTATCGGTACGGACAAGGCCAGAATTTTCGACCATATCGAGCTGGAGGAGCCGCTTCCAGTGATGGTGGACAGCATCATGCTTTTCTTGAAAAAACACGCCATGCGCGGCGCGGATTTTTCCGAAATACGGCGGCGAGATGTCTGGAATATCCCCTTGGAACCCCTCCGCGAGGCGGTGGTCAACGCCCTGGTTCATGCCGACTGGTCCCAGCGGGGTGGTCCGGTCCGGGTTGCCTTTTTCGACGACCGCATCGAGATCGAAAACCCCGGCATTCTGCCGCCGGGACTGACCGTGGAAGATATGCGCCAGGGCGTTTCCAAAATCCGCAATCCGGTGATCGCCCGTGTTTTCCGGGAGCTGAAGCTGATCGAACAGTGGGGCTCCGGGGTTCCACGCATCTTCCGGGAAACAGCAGAGGCGGGTTTTCCGGAACCGTATCTGGTCGAACTGGGCCTGAGGGTGCGGTTTGTTTTTCCCCTGGCTGAAGCGCTTCAAATTGTTGAAAATTTGGACTCGGAGCCGGTGGCACAAGTCACCGCACAAGTCACCGCACAAGTCACCGCACAAGTCGGGGCATTCTGCCGGGAGCCGCGTTCCGCCCGAGAGATCATGGAGATGCTGGGTCTGAAACACTGGAAAACCTTTCAGAGCAATTACCTCAACCCTTTGCTGGAAGCGGGTTTTATTGAGCGCACCATTCCCGATAAACCCAAGAGCCGCCTGCAGAAGTACCGGCTGACCGAAAAAGGGAAACACGCGCTGGAGGGAAAATGAAGTTTGAAGTGAGAAGTTTGAAGGGTGAAAGGAATAGTGGGTGCGGTTGTTCAAACTTCGCACTTCTCTATTCACACTTCTTTTCACCGGCGACGATCAAGAAGAATTTCGAGGAGTTGGGGGTATGAAGCGAGCCTTAGTTCAACTCGGCGACTTCCTCACCCTGAAGAGAGGTTATGACCTACCTGAACACGCTCGGCTCCCCGGTGAAATACCGGTTGTTTCCTCTTCTGGTATTACTGGCACGCACAAGGAAGCGAAGGTAGATGGCCCCGGTGTTGTAACAGGTCGATACGGCACATTGGGTGAGGTGTTCTATATCGAGGAGCCATTTTGGCCGCTCAATACGGCTCTATATGTCCAAGATTTCAAAGGCAATCATCGTCGTTTCGTGTCCTACTTCCTGAAATGGGTTCTCAACGGAACACAGAGTGACAAGGCGGCAGTTCCGGGCGTCAATCGAAATGACTTACATGCTCGCAAGGTGGGAGTGCCGGAAGACATAGGCGAGCAAGCATCTATCGCCTCCATTCTCTCCGCCTACGATGACCTGATCGAGAACAATCGGCGGCGGATTCAGTTGCTGGAGCAGGCGGCGCGGCTGCTCTACAAGGAATGGTTCGTCCACCTCCGCTTCCCCGGTCACGAACACACCAAAATCATCGACGGCGTGCCGGAGGGGTGGAAGAAGAAAACCGCCTTTGAGGTTATGGATATTCTCAGCGGCGGAACACCCAAAACAACGAATCCGTCTTATTGGGATGGCGATATTCCATTTTTTACCCCAAAGGACGCGACCGATTTGGCCTATGCACATGACACGGAGAAATCTATCACCGAGGCTGGATTAAAGAACTGCAACAGCAACCTTTATCCGAAGGATACCGTTTTCATCACTGCGCGGGGGACAGTTGGCAAGATCAATCTTGCCCAACGCCCCATGGCAATGAACCAGTCCTGCTACGCGCTTGTTGCTCATCCTCCGTTAAACCAGCAGCTTCTCTATTTTTCCTTGGTGGATGGAGTAGAACAATTTCGTAGCCGTGCTGTCGGTGCGGTATTTGATGCGATCATTCGGGATACATTCAAGCTGATTCCTTTCGTTGTGCCAGACGAAAAGCTGATTACAGCCTTTATGGAGAATGTATCACCGATGCTTGCTCAGATAGACAACCTTTCTGGACAGGTTCGAAGCCTACGAAAAGCCCGTGACCTCCTCCTGCCCAAACTGATGAATGGCGAGGTGGCGGCATGAGTAATGCTGCCCTACAAATATCGGATTCTGAATTCCTAAAGTATTATATTCAGAACGCACCACATCTGATGTGGTTTCTGGGGGCAGGCACTTCGCGGTCCGCAGGCTTGCCAACCGCCACCGATATTATTTGGGATTTGAAACGTCGCTATTACTGCCTGCATGAAAACCAAGACTTGCAGTCGCATGATATCAATAACAGTGCCGTTAAGAAAAAGATTCAGGCGTACATGGATAGTAAGAGGTTCCCTGCTCTCTGGAGTCCTGGAGAGTATTCGTTCTATTTTGATTTAATGTTTAGCAACGACGGCCAAGCACAGCAACGCTATATCCGCGAGTCCCTCGACAACAGCAAGATTTCCCTGAATATAGGCCATCGTGTATTGGCTGGATTGATGGAAATGGGGAGGGTGCGGATCGTCTTCACGACAAACTTCGACGAAGTTATTGAAACGGCTTTCGCCGAGGTCGCAGGCAAGAATCTATCTGCCTATCATTTGGAAGGCTCATATGCGGCGCTGGATGCCTTGAATGAAGAGCATTTCCCGCTTTATGCCAAAGTGCATGGTGATTTTCGCTACCAAAGTATCAAGAACTTAACAGAAGACTTGCGCAGCAACGATAGGGAAATTCAGAAATGTTTTCTTGCGGCCGCAACAAGATACGGATTGGTAATATCGGGATATAGCGGACGAGATGAAAATGTGATGTCGATGCTGCGTGAGGCGATTCACCAGAACAATGCTTTTCCACACGGGCTATTCTGGACGGCGCCAAGATTGTCCAGCGTGGAGCGAGGCGTCTGGGAAATAATTGCGTATGCGAAGGATAAGGGGGTGCGCACAAGTGTTGTTGAAACTGGAACCTTCGACGAAATGCTTTCAAAAATTTGGCGTCAAGTAAAAGATAAGCCGCAAGCGCTTGACGGAAAAGTTAGAACGGCTAGTGTCATCAGCGTGTCTATTCCACTTCCTGCGCCTGGCAGGCAGTTCCCGATCCTGAGAACCAATGCTTTACCCATCCTTATGACTCCGCCGCACTGCGGTGTGGTGGAACTGGACGGCTCTGTAACTTTTAATGAGCTCCAGCAAAAGTGTATTGAACATTCGGTAAACGCGATTTGGACATATACAGATAAGATTTTATTTTGGGGGAATAAGAAAGAGATTATTAAGATAATTCCTGCTGATAAACCTTCCACGATAAAACTCTGTAACATTGGGGATGGACCGAAACTCGCATCTGCGTCCACCTTCGTAAGGTCATTTTTCGAGGAGGCGATTGCATCAGCGCTTTGCCATGGGAAACCGCTTTTTCTACGACGCAAAAATAGAACATATTATGCCGTTGTGCAGAATGATGCGGCGAATGACAAACTATTTTCACATTTGCGAAATGAGCTTGGCTACAACGGCAAGCAAGGCTATATTACAGGCAATGTACCAGGACTAAAGGATGTGGTCTGGGCCGAATGTGTGTCTATCCAGCTTGAGGAACGTGGAGGAAGTCTATGGGTTATGCTCAGGCCGGATATATGGATAAAACCACTAGCAAGAAGACAAGAGGCGCGCGATTTCCTTAGACAACGCCGTTTACATCGGTGGAATAAACAGTCCTATCATATTCTGGATGCATGGATTGAGATATTACTCGGTGAAGTAGGGTTAGGTAACGCGGTAAAAATTTCTTGCCTTCAGGATGCTGATTGCAGTGCCGAATTCGAGATCGGAACTCGAACCGCGTATAGCCGCGGAGGTAGCCATGGCAGCTGACCCGTCAAATCTTCCTGCACATTCTATTTTGCCGGAACCACAACTAATGTTTCAGGCAAACAAGACAGACATACATCCGCTTCGCGGCCTGTCTCAGCATGGCCCATATAGCAAGGGGTTAGAACTGCCCGTTGTGGTCAGGCTCGCCTATCTAGCGCCAGAAGAATACATGGATAAATTGGATCACCTTGTATCAGAGCTCAAGAGCACCGCTACGCCTAGGGAAGCTCTTAATTACTATATTCAGTATTCCGGTTTTGAAGCGGTGTTTCGGACACCACTGGTTGTACCAACAGAGATGCTGAGATTCGCAACTCCTAAAGAATGCGACATGCTTGCCACCACTGGAGACGGCGCGGCTCTCGCGGACAAACTTTTTCATTCAATGGCTGGCTTCCTCAGGCAAAAGTATGCTCTTGACGTAGTTCTCATTTATTTACCACCAAGTTGGAAACGCTGCTTCGAGTATGAGGGATTTAATCTGCATGACCGGATCAAAGCAAAGGTCGCTCCGCTTAATCTACCAATCCAGATAGTTAACGATATAGCCTTTACCCGCACCTGTCGAGCAAATGTAATGTGGGGGCTTAGTGTTGCCCTTTATACGAAAGCTGGGGGAATTCCATGGAAGATAGCTGATTGGGATAAAGATGAAGCATATGTCGGTTTGAGTTATGCTATCAAGAAACATGCTGATGGGAACGCATACACAACTTGTTGCAGCCAAGTTTTTGATCCAGATGGTACTGGCTTCGAGTTTATTGCCTATGATACGCGTGAATTTATAACTGATCGCAAAGGGAACCCTTACCTCAGTTATCAAGAAATGCAGTCGGTTTTGTCAAAAAGCCTGCATCTATACCAAGATAGCCATAACGGTCGAATGCCACGCAAAGTATTTGTTCATAAGACAACACGTTTTGTTGAAGAAGAAATACAGGGCGCATTTGACGCTTTTGGTAGAAACACGGAAGTAGAACTTGTTCAAATCATAAGAAATACGAACTGGTACGGTCTTAAGGTCGATGGTTCACGGGGCATCAATGGGAGACCTGCTCCCGCAAATTATCCGTTAGATCGTGGTCTTTATCAACCTTTAACGGAATCGGAATGTCTATTGTGGACACAGGGCAGTGTAGAGAGCGTCAACCCGCAAAAGCTAAATCAGCCGGTCTTTAAGGAGGCTGCGCTCAAACCACTTCCCTCACCGATAATGCTGCGCCGTTTTTCTGGTGAAGGTGGATGGCATGACACCTGTTCAAGTATCCTCTCGCTTACTAAAATGGATTGGAATAACAACACGTTGTACAAAACGATGCCGGTTACCATTGGTTATTCACAAGTATTTGCTGAAGTGGTTAAGTTGTCTCCAGAGATAGTTAATGAAGTCTATGATTATCGTTTTTTCATGTAACGGAGTGCCTTGGTATGATTGCTTTCCGTGCTAATTTAGTGATGAGATAAATATGTCCTACACCGAAGACACCCTCGTCCAGCAGACCACCGCCGAGTACCTGGAGCAGGATTTCGGGTGGGAGTCGGTGTATGCTTACAGCGAAGAGGATTTCGGCCGGAGAGAACCGTAACCCGACAATTGGACGGGACAAAACTTGCAATTGGCCGACATGAAGCCAAAAGACCTCAATAACCTCCTCGCCCTGGGCGAAGGCTTCACCGTCGAGTTCAAGCGCTCCGGCACTTCGAATCTCGGCCGGGAGATCTGCGCCTTTGTCAATGCCACTGGCGGGGTGATCCTGCTCGGGGTCACGGACGCAGGGGAGATTGTCGGGGTCAATGACCACAACCGGCTCAAATCCGAGGTGCAGGCCGTTGCCCGGTCGGCCGAGCCGCCCATTGCCGTGGAGATCGAGAGTGTCGGCGAGGTTCTGGTGGTCAGGGTACCGGCCCAGCACAGCAAGCCCTATTCCTTCGGCGGCAAGTTCTTTATCCGCGAAGGAGCTTCGTCTCAGCAGATGTCACGCTCCGAGATTCGCGAGTTTTTCTACAAGGAGGGGTTGATTCATTTCGATGAAATACCCTGCGAGCGGTTTTCCCTGGCGGAAGATCTGACTGACGAAGTTTGGGCGCTCTTTCGCCGCCGGGCCAAAATCCCGGCGGATATGGATGCACTCACTGCATTGGAAAACCTGCACCTGGTCAAGGGCGGAAAAATGAGCCAGGCCGGGGCCTGGCTGCTGGCCAGGGATATCCGCAAATTCAACATCAGCGGCGATGTGGCATGTGCCCTGTTCTTGGGCACGGACAAGGTGCGCATTCTCGACCGGCGCGGTTTTCACGGCGACGTCTATTCCATGATCGACGAGGTGGTGGCCTATATCCTCTCCAAAATCAATGTGGAATACATTATCAAGCATGTGAAGCGTGAGGAACGGCCGGAACTGCCCGAAGAGGCCCTGCGCGAGGCGGTGGTCAACGCCCTGGCTCACCGCGACTACCGATCCACTGCCAATGTACAGGTCTACATCTTCAAGGACCGGGTGCAGATCGTCAGCCCCGGCGGCCTGCCGGCCGGGATGACCGAGGCGGACCTCGGCATCAAGAGCATCCCCCGCAATCCGCTGCTATTCTCGCTTCTGCACCGTATGGAGGCAGTGGAAAACATCGGTTCCGGCATCAAACGCATCCGTAACCTTTGCCGGGAGTGCGGGGTTGTCGAGCCTAAAATCGAGGTTTCGGCTAATTGGTTTACTGTGAGCTTCCCGCGCCCGGAATTGCCGGAGGGTAAGCAAACCGAAACATCCACGGATGCGGAATCAGGGCGGGATCAAGAGGAGGCCCAGGTCGGGATCAAGTACCCCGCAAGTACCCCGCAAGCACCCCGCAAGCACCCCGCAAGTACCCCGCAAGTCATGGCTATACTCACTGCAGCCTCTACAGGGGAAGTGACGCGGGAGCAACTGCAAATTGCTACCGGCATGAAAGATCGTGAGCACTTCCGCAAGGAATACCTCCAGGCACTGCTGGACGACGGTCTGCTGGAGATGACCATCCCCGATAAGCCACGCAGCAGCAAGCAGCGATACCGGTTGACGGAAAAAGGCCGGGTATTTCTGGCACAACAGAATGGAGGTGAGCAGGCATGACCCTCTTCCTCTATACCGAAGACACCCTCGTCCAGCAGACGACCGCCGAGTACCTGGAGCAGGAGCTGGGCTGGGAGTCGGTGTACGCCTACAATAACGAGGTATTCTTATCGAACCCTCACCCCGGCCCTCTCCCAGACGGCAAGGTTTGCCTGGGTCGGGAATCGGACCGCGAGGTGGTGTTGACCCGCATCCTGCGGGTCAAGATAGAAGAGTTGAATCCGGGGCTACCGGTCACGGCGTATGACGATGCCGTCCGCCGGATCGTCACGGTTTCCGCCTCGCAGACCATGGCAGCCACCAATCGCGAGAAGTACGAACTGATTAAGGACGGGGTGCAGGTCACCTTTCGCAACGCCAAAGGCGAGCGGGTGCGCCAGCGATTGCGGGTCTTTGATTTCGATCATCCCGAGAACAATCATTTTCTCTGCGTGCGGGAGCTGTGGGTGCGCGGCGATCTGTACCGCCGCCGGGCGGACATCGTTGGTTTCGTCAATGGTCTGCCGCTCATGTTCATGGAGCTGAAGAACATCAGCAAGGATATCCGCGCCGCCTACGAGCAGAACTTTCTGGATTACAAGGACACCGTCCCGCATCTGTTTCATCACAACGCCATGGTGGTGCTGGCCAACGGGGTGGATGCCAAACTCGGTTCGGTCACCAGCCGGTTCGAACATTTCCACGAGTGGAAACGATTGGCCGAGAATCAGCCGGGCGTGGTGGCCATGGAGACGCTGCTCAAAGGTGTGTGCGCGAAAGCCAATTTCCTGGACCTGGTGGAAAACTTCATCGTTTTCGACGACTCGGCCGGGGAATCAAGAAAGATTCTGGCGCGTAACCACCAGTATCTGGGCGTCAACCGGGCCATCGAGGCAGTGCGTGATCGCAAGCTCAGGGACGGCAAGCTGGGGGTGTTCTGGCATACCCAGGGTTCGGGCAAGAGCTATTCCATGGTGCTCTTCACCCGCAAGGTCCATCGCAAGCTGGGCGGCAACTTCACCTTTCTGATCCTCACCGACCGCGACGACCTGGACACGCAGATCTACAAGACCTTTGCCGGGTGTGGCGTGGTGGACAACGACCGCGACCCGTGCCGGGCCGCGAGCGGCGAGCATCTCGCCCAGCTGCTGGCCCAGCACAAATCGCATGTCTTTTCGCTGATCCAGAAATTCAACCAGACCGTGGTCGAAGGTGAGGCCTACACAAA